>Ga0256844_10000002_pt1 | contig 156943 bp, 238 predicted proteins | sample MusselsmetaG_FD_189100 | JGI IMG/M metagenome (GOLD analysis project Ga0256844, IMG submission 189100) | Mussel associated microbial communities from hydrothermal vent at the East Pacific Rise, Pacific Ocean - Mussels | ecosystem: Host-associated > Mollusca > Shell > Unclassified ... | reverse complement strand
TAAATAATACTAATAATGCCATGAAAATATGAAACAATAAATAATACATATAGCCCCTCCTTACAAAAATTGAATACAAATAACTGTTTATACTTACCCCTAGAGAAAGTTATACTAACTCATTGAATTTATTATTATTGATAAAATGGTATTAATCCCACATAGAGCCTATATTTTCATAAACAAACCATAAAAGTGTCCAATCATCTTTTATTTTACTCATTCCTAACCATACAGGAGCTGAATATGAATTAGATGTATCCTCATTACCCAATAAAGAAAGGTATTCTCTACAATCTTGAGCTAACTTATACATCACTCTAGATGATTTTATTCCATCATATCCCTCTATAGCACCATATATCATCCATTTAATAGGATCATAATCTTTACAAGTAGGATGAAACCCATATGAAAAACCAATACCCATAAAGAAATCATCAGGGATATAGACATTCCATGCACGAGCTAATTCTGTCCAATCATATCCATTAAAATGTTTTTGATGTAAATTCATTATACTAATATTCCTTTTATCATACCTATATTATATAAAAATCGAGATAGATCTTTAATGTTAGAATTTTTTAATGATCGATAATGTTGAGAATTTATATCATTAATAGCACGTAAGTAGTTGAGTATTAATAATAAATCATCTTTTGTATATAATCTTTCCATATATTATTATCTTCTCTGAATATTCTTACAAACTTCACAGACACTAAAATGAATATTAATATTGTTTATTTCAAAACTTCCACAATTATTACAATATTCTCCACATGCTCTATTAGATACATTATATAACAATTCAATAGCTTTGTCAATATTTTCCTGCATAATATAACTTAACGCAGGATGATTGCTTAATGTAGTATCAATAATATCACATATCATATTTGCTCTATCAATAACTTCATGATGATGGAACTTGTCTATCTTATTGATTTTCTTATTCATATATTATTCCCTATTTTTTGATATATGAATATTATGTTTTCTACATTCAAATACATTATTTTTCATGTTATTTCCATGTTATATGATTATGTTTAGGGAGATTCAACTGATTAAGAAATGCTGACCATCCTCTATTCCAACAATTAGAACATAAAACTACTCCATCACACCGTCTTGAAGAGGGCATTCCTTCACTGTCTTGATACCCTGATTTACCTTTTAATGAAAACATATGACATGGTATATTATTGATTTCTTTACGAGTTTTATTAGTTATTTCATTATCACATGAATCACACCATTCTCTTATCATAATTTAAGGATCTCCTCTAAGTTATTGATTGAAAAATAAATATCAAAAATATCGTATTTATTTCGGCCCTATTCTAACATATTTGTAATAAATGAATATCAATAAATGGTATATATCGTATTTATTACATATTTGTCTTTTAATTATTGTCACTATATATTAATAATATTACTATATCGTAACAAATATCATATTTATTACATAATTGTTATATTTCTATTCTTTAAGTTTATGATACTCCAACATCCATGGTTCGACTTCTTCCTCAAATAAAATAACATGGTCAGAAGGGACACATATACTCGCCCACGCTTCGTATTTCTTATATTTGATATTAGACATATTACTTCTTTCATCATGGTTACAAAGGACGAATACAAGGTCTTTGGGATAATGAGAATAAATATTAGAGAAAGGAGATAGTTTTACATATATTTCATCATCAGTTTTTAAGGACGAATCACATTTATATAAAGGACAATTAATATCCTCCATCATATATATCATTCCCCATGCTCTATCTTCAGTAGTATGATTATCTTTAGATTCAAACCATAATCTACACATTGGATCAAATGAGCAAGGTTCTTTACATCGTGTTCCTATTAATACTGGTAATATAGTGTTTGGTAATAATGTAGTCATAATGATTTAATGTTTTGTTGAAAATATAATTCTACCGTTTTCCCATGGCCCTGAATATTGTTCTTCACATACTTCAGTTGCTCTCCATTTATTCTTCCATATATTATAAAATTTCATTTGTTGGTTCCTTCTATTTCTTTTAATCCTTCTATTTCTTTTAATCCTTCCTTTTCTTTTAATTATTCCTTTTCTTTTAATCCTTCCTTTTCTTTTTGAATTTCCTCATCACTCTTAATAATATTAGGAGTTAGTGGTTTTATTTTCATCAGACCATTTGTTATCCCTGCTAATGGTAATCTGTTTTGTATAATTATAGCAGTTGTTCCAATAGTAAGAGACATCAACTGGTTATCTTGATGATATACTCTTTCTATGCTATCACTATAAGTAGTAGATACACTAACATAATCCCATCCAAAAAGGTCATTCTTTGTTGTCCATTTCATTATATTCTCCGTTATTATATCTATTGATTATCATACCTTGTTGAGGAGTAATGTATATATATTCATTGTGTTGTAAATTTATAAGAGATAATGAATATTCGTACTCGTTTGATTTGTAAGTAACCCATGGAACATGATGATACCATTTTATCATATAATGTGCCCATTTAATTGCTTCTTGTCTATTATTTACAATTTGATAAGATTTAAACCATTTTGATATATGTTTCCAATTCATCTTATAATTATCATGATACCATTTTCTTATTGGAGGAGTATCTAATATCTCTTGTACTCTTTGTTCAAATATATAAGATCTCTTTCTTTCTATAAAACATATACATTTAAGAGCGGCCTTTAAAGCTATTGATGCCTCTACTTTAACTGTTCCTGTGAATATATTATTAGTACTCATATTATTGGTGTGCTCCTAGTTGTATTATCTCTGATATTAGAATAGCTTTATCTGACCTTACAAGCATTCCTTCTTTTAGTTCATCTACCATTACATTATGATCTACAACGTATAATGATCCTCTCCATTCAAATTTTACTTTTGATGATGTTGTTGTATTTAACTTTGTAATTTGATTTGAATAAGGAATATATTTAAATATAGTTTCTATTATTTTATCTTTTGTCATAATATAAAATTAACCTCATGTATCATATAATAAGGGAATATATCCGGGTTTGTCTCTCTTACTATTGTTGTGTTTGATAATTGTGATGTTATTGTCCATGATATGCCCGGAATACATACAGACGATATAAGTTTATCTATACATAAAGATGATGATAATGGTTGTGATATAGAGTTTTTATGTTTAACTACTGATATCGTATATAATGTAGGAAATTTCATCATATCAAATCTCTAATTTATTAATATATTCAATTATTGCTTCTCTTAATATTATTTTGTTATTATTAAACAATTCTGATGTTTCATTGTCATTCATTACTACTCTATAAGTGTCTATATATTTCCAACTGGCAGAATTAAGAGCACCACCCCAATTTTCAACATCATGTAATATTGCTTTCTTTATTGTTTCTGATATAATCATAATGTTCCTCCTTCATTTATAAAAACAATACTATTTTCTGTAGCGTATTGTTTAGCATCTGATATAGCATCTGATATAGCTTTATAATATGATTTTCTTGTGTATTGTGTAGATGTTTTAACGCCTAATGAACTCCACCATCCTATATATCCAACCATGATTGTTTTATCATCTATCACCACCCTATCAGCATCTATTGATATACCATATGTTTTCATTATATATTATCCCATACTGTACCATCATCATGATTTATACTTTGTCCTTTTTTACAATAAGGACATTCTATATCTTTCATTGAACCTTACCTTTTACATAATCAACAAGGCATGTACTGAACATATCACCAGCTTTATTATTATCTTCACAATAAAACAACTCAGGATATGATCCATTAAACACTATACCATAAAAATGATTATATAATGCCTGACCAAAACGAAGATGGCCGGCAGGGTTATAATCATTAAAAAAATCAATAATCATTTCATTATACATTGATGATTGATTAAGATTAAGATCGTTTAATACTTTAACATTATTGTGCTTCATTATTTCGTTCCTCTTTGATAGCGTTAATAATATGATTTGATATATAATACACAGCTTGAATAGCAAATTGTTTAGGATCTTCAATATCTAAAAATTCTGAAGGATCTATACCATCAAACATAGGACGATGAATACTCCAAAAGAAATAAGGAACATCTACATTGATATTACTAACAATATATTTTTTTCTACAATCTTTAAGAATTGCAATAACTATAGCTTTATGTTGAGGATGTAACGTCATAAATACATCATTTGCTGTTTTAATGTCCATTTGTATTATCCTTTTTTTAATAATAATAAAATATTATATACACCCTCATACTTTACAGTATTTTATTATTAATGTCAAGTTCTATATACAATTCTTTTACTTTTTTAATCCCTTTTTTCGATAACCAAATAAAGAAATCTCCCTGATTGGTTGCAACATTATCAAATAGATCGAATTCAATCTTTTTAATATATCCCTTCTTTTTTAAACGTTTGGCAATTTTATATTCATCATTACAACATAATTGATTGTGCTTATCATCATTACAACTTAGAAGGAATTTAGTATCTTTATTTTTCATATATATATCCGTATAATAAATATTTTAGTTCTGTTTTGTATAATGTTACTGATGGTTTTTAATACATGAATATGAACAATTAAATCAGGACTTTCACAAATAATAGATATATGCAGAAGTCCTGATTATAATAATATCATTTCCAATAAACAATAATACCACTCATAATTTTGCTTCCATAGACCAAATCACTTTCCTTAATACATTGAATCTGATCATTAAACATATTCATAAATGCTACACGAGTATTTTTATGTAATTTATATTCACCATCACCCATTTCAAAATCAATATATGAATGTGTTTTATCATCAACTATATTAGAAATAAGAATCATCTCGTCACCATTCAATTCTATAAGGTCGATAGATTGCATATCATCAGATTCTACATTTGAATTATTAAATATATCATCTTTACTTGGATACATGATATCATTATATGTTTTAGTAACAATACGCTCTCCACATACAGGACAATAATTCCAATCATCCACTTCAGATACGTCATGATGATTAGGACATGATCTTACTGTTTTAGGTTCATTCATAGGTTTAAGTATAAGTTTAATATAAGTTCCCACATAAACTGTTTGATCTGACATTATTTTTCTCCTTTATATGGGAGACCTGCCCATGTAAGTAATGATGCACCCAACCCGATCTCCCATTGAGTACCTTTAGCAAGAAAATATCCTCCTACAACAATAACAACAACACTTAAAATTCTATCAACAACTTCATGTTTATTCATAACTATCCTTTTACATTAATAATAGGTTTAATATGAGTAATAACATCAACAAGACCATCCTGAAGACGCATTACATCAAATATATTTTTATAAGCCATAGGAGATTCATCAAGAGTACCAGAATCCACATTAGCAACAATACCTTCCATAGTATCCTTGAACTCATTAAGGTCAAGATTCTCTTTAGCCTTTCTACGTCCAAGAACCCGGCCAGCGCCATGAGATGACGAACATAAAGCATCTTCATTACCAAGTCCTCTTACAATAAATGAACCATCACGCATATTACCCGGAATTACTCCAAGCATACCATTCTCTGCATGAGTAGCACCTTTACGATGAATCCAATGAATACCATCTTTAGACTCTGCATGATTATGATTCCTGTTAATCATATTTTCCCAATCACCACTACATTCAATACCAAGTTGTTTAATAGAATCAACAACTAACCGCAACATAACTTTACGATTCAATAAAGCAAAATCCAAACAAAAATTAAGATCTTTTATATAATTTTTACCATTATCAGAATCAACCATGAATCCATAATGACCTTCTCCTGCTTTATTATTAGGATGAGCAGTTTTCATATAATGAGTAGCACATCCATGACCAACTCCTCTTGATCCAGAGTGAATAATAATCCAAGGACAATCATAATCATCAATACCAATCTCAATAAAATGATTCATGTTTTGTTACTATTGTTTCTCCATATTCTAGTCTTGATAGAACTTTTACTACGATTGAGTAAGATAACCTTTTCATCTAATGAATAATCATTATTCATTATTATTTTATCTTCAATAGGCAACCATGTTTTCTTAGTTCCCTTTCGTTTTGGTGTGGTTCTAACCCATGATTGTATTTTTTTATAACTAACAAACTTTCTGTCTAAATACATATCAGAATTATTATATAATAAATCAGCAAAATTAACAGCATCTTCATCGTAACAAACAATATTATATATATTGTCTCTTTTGTTACGATTTATGCGTTTTACAATACCAATATTATCATTTAATATTCTTATTACAAACTGTTTTAACGGTTTTGAATCAGTACATAATGATATAAACGGTCTATTATTACCAGTTATACCAATACTACCATCAGCATCATATATTCCTCTTAAATAATCAAACGAAGAAAACCAATCTTCTTTTAAAGGTGGTTCTATAATATGTGATTTGTTTCCTTCAGGAATGTATTTTTCTATTTCATCCCTGAACCGTTTTTCATAAATACTTAATTTACAAGATTCAAAACAATCTTTAAAATTAGTATTTCTTTTCCTCTCAGAATAATAACATTTATATTCTGAGAGGTTATCAATCATCTTGGTTATAATATTTTTATCTCTAATAGATAACTCTATTGTTACTTTTCCCCGATTTCTTGATTGTTTGTAATAATTACCATCACCTTGTAAAAATCCTACGATATAACTAAAATCATTGTTTGAAATATTATCTAACATAAATCCTCCTGTTTATATTATTTATACAAACAGGATATTTGATACCATTTCATTGAAACAACGGACAACTCATTTCTGGTTGTCTCTACAGCTTCCCGTAAGGTTATACTGTAGATCGGACTGTCGCTTCTCACATTTTGTTGAGTCTCTTCACTCAGTCTCTCAGGCTACCTTTACGCTTGCCCCCTGTCATCCTCGCTACTGGATTTCCAAGTCAATCAGAAGAGATTTCAGTATATTTAGATTATCCTCTTGGGCTGGAAGCAGTCATTTTACCACCCCCAAGAGTACCAAGCTGAAGATCACCATTTTTATTATGATAAATTTCATGCATAGTTTTAGTACAATTATCTTTATTTACTAAAAAATTATACGACTCTTTAACAGAGTTTTTATGTTTATTAAATCCCACAGGAACATTACGTTTAATCATTTCATAAATTCGATGAGCTTTATGTTTGATATCACCAGTTCTACATGATAAAGGAAGAGCACACACACCACACCCAATATCAAAACCAACATAAGAAGGATATACAACACCCTCAGTTTCGATAACAGCACCAATAGGCAAAGTATATCCTAAATGAGCATCAGGCATAAGCGCACCACGAACAGTAAAATGTTGTTCCATAGCAGTTATAAATTGAGTCAAAGCACCATCTTCAATAACTTCTGCGTAGATGGTATTAGGTTTGTCGAGTTTATTTAATTTAATCATGATATTACCTTTTTTAGGTTATTATTTTTTTTTTAACTAAAAGCACAAGATTCATTCATATAATATACATCACCACCACTAGCAGTATTATCTTCAAAAACTCCTGATTTTATTAATGTGATGTATTTATTAAGAATTTCTATATAATCCTCACTATCAGGGTTTCCATGAGAATTACAACATTGAATTACACAATCAGGCACATCATCACCATCATCAGGAAGATGGCCCATAATAGTGATACCTTTATCAACATCAGATTGAGCTACATAAGCTTTACACACCTTTCCGTTAAGTATATCTCCATTAGATTCATCAAACACATAAATAATTTCAGTACCTTTAAGAGATGATACTTCTCCTGCTGTTGGTTTCATTACACTCATAATAAATTTCCTCTGTTATAATTTTATTAAATCTCTTCTTAACCCTTTAATATCTTCTTCAAGAGCAATCCAAATTCTTCCTAATGTATCTTTTATTTGATAATATATAATGATAGTATGATTACACATTCTTACATTACCTTTAGTTTCTACTTTGAACACCTGCATCTTAACATGATGTATCCATCCTGTCAAGGGTTTTCCTGATGATTGTGTTTGAAATATAACATTATCATCAATACTATATTTTGTTTTAAGTATCATTTATTATTCTCGAATATACAATCAATAATTTCTTTAACATTTTTAGCATTAAAATGGCCTCTACCTTCTTTCATAACATATTGAATCAAATCATCTCTCAAAAATTGTTTTGTTTCTTCTGAACATTCGTGTGTTGCTTGTTCTCCACAGGACACACAAGGAACGCCATCATGTGCATCACAATATGGTGATGTATTATTTCTACTATTAGTACAATTACCTGCCCATCCACGACTATAATTACATTTTACCATTATAATGATCCTCGAATAATAAATAAGTTTTATTATGTTTTATATAATGACATTCCCGGACATAATTGATATTTTCAATATGTCTAGTAAATATCATTTCACGACCACAAACATTAATAATATATTTTGACGCATTAAATTTAATACCATATGCTTCCATTTTATAACACATCAAATTTTGAATATCAAGAGAATAACTTAATGTAAATGCTGTTATAATAATATCCCACCCATCCATAAATGATTCTAATGCGTCATCAATCATTCTTGTGGTGCGGCCAGTTTGTCTTTTATTATCAAAATAATACATTATAATAATCCTTTATTTTGACTTATAATACGTTTTATCATCTTTCTAGATTCTTTAAGTGATTGAATCTTCCAGTGTAAAGTGTTCATATAATCGGATATAAGACTTTCTGCATCTTCCCATTTTCTATCATGTATAGTCTCTCTGATAACATTTGTATCAGGAGGTAGCATTTCATACAATTCTTCCTGTATATCATGCACTTTTCTAACCATTATTTGCTTTTTATCAGGAGATGTTATTTTTATATCTGCCATATCAGTCCTCTACTATAGCTTTTGCTCTGCATCGAGTAATAACACATGATTTACCATAACGAACATCATTTTCATGATCCTTAACAGTGCCTGATGTTAGTATATGAATATAATTAGTATCTAATTCTTTTGATGCAAACCATTTATATTTTACACCATCATCAACACCTTTCATAGTGTAAATATGAGTTGTTCCATAATTTCCTTCAAAAGTATATTCATTAATAATTTCTACTGTGAGATTCTTAAATTTAAAACCAATAGGCATATCAGAATAATCTTCATTAAAAGTATCTATAGGAATACATACTTTTTTATTGTCATACCAAAATTTAAATGCAAGATATGATACAAACCCTTTAGTACGAGGATGAACATATCCTTCTTCTATAGAGGTAAATGCACCTTCCATATTGAACTTAAAATCATTAGAATCCATATCATTGATAAATCCTTTCGCCCATACCATAAAATCGTCAAAATCAAATTCGATATTATTTGTATTCCAATCAAATTCCTTTCTGATAGTATTATTACCATCAATCATTTGAAAATAATCACTTTCAACAGTTTCAGCAGTAGATATACCACATCCATCATCATATACTTTAGATGCAGATACATAACCATGTTCTACAATCTCATAATATGACATAGGAATAAAGATATCTGCATTAATGAATTTCCATCCTTTACCAAATCCACCATAAGTATCCATATCATCATAATCAGCAAACCCAAATTGCTCTTTAATTTTACTAAATTTAGCAATCAAAACATTAACATCAATACCAAATTTAGTTTTTGCACATGTAGATCCATAAACGGTAACTTTACCATCTTTACGAAAAACATGAATTATATTACGAGAATGATTGCGACCACAACGATCACAAGGAAAGGTTTTAATTTGATCCATAGAAGATATATCAAAATCAGCATTATCATTAGGATGAACAGACAATAATCCATCATCTTTAATACAGCCAAGATATTCATAACCAGTATCAGTCATTTTATCAATATCATGAATATTGATAACTACATCATATCCCCAAACATCATAAAAAGAAGAAAATGATGAAGTATCTGCTTGATTATAAGGAATAGAAGCAATTACACGTTTTTCTCCAACAACCACATCATAATCAACTTTCATCTTTTTACATGCAATTTTAAGATCAGTTTTAAATGATTCGAGGTAATAAGAAGTAATAACTGAATTGATCATGATGTAGTCTCCATAATAAGTAATGTTTGTCTCAAGTATGGATATATTATACACTACTTATCATAAAAGTCAAGCACATTATTTATTAATTAATTATGCACATGAATATTTCTTTACTGATGTTATCCTTAATTGATTACAAAGGGGCAAAAGAGGAGGATAAACAACATCATAATTACCATGAATAGATGCTAATGGAGAAAAATCACCATCTTTAAATATACAAATAAATTCTTTATCTCTAAATTCCATAAATGTTAAAGCGTATATAGATTTTTCTTTAAATAATGTGTTACCGCAACGTTCATGCCATCCATCAGACCAATCACCATCTGCAAAATCAACACCATCATCATAATTTTCCTCATTAACATTATACATGTGCTCTCCTTGAATTAAATAATCTACAATCACAATCATCATTAGAACATGTATCATTATATTCAACGTTATCATTTTTTAAATTCATGGTAATATGAACATCTTCTGCATCAATAGTAACCCATCCACATTCATCACAATACATAATTATATCATCGATCATAATTTATTCTCCTGTTTTGTTTCATCCAATATAATTGAATATGTTTTTTTTAATTTAATAATTTGTGAATGATATTTACACCCATATTCTCCATCCATAAATCCATTATTCATAGGACTTAATGAACTTTCACAATAAGAGCTTATAGCTGATGTAGAATAATTAAGATATTCACAATCATCACAAGACTCGCTTATTTTTATTATAAGAAGATTTAATAATTCTTTACATATTGATTCATAATTAAAATGTTTCATATCCAGAAATTTCCCCAATAAAGAACACCGATAATAACAGACATCCTTATAATAGAAGATAATAAATTTATTCCTGATGATCCTTTACTATTAAATTTATTTAATCTATTATTATGTGCAAAAAATTCAATTATCAACAAAATCACCATTACAAGTTGTGCATTTTTCATTTTTTATTTTCCCTTATTTTTTTAGGTAAATACCCACTAACACTAAACATCATTTTATTACAACACCAATAACTAATAAAATAAGTTACAAAAATTTTACAAATAAACATCTTTGATATAATTAATAAAATATTAATAGAATTTACATCATTTGATAATTGGTTCCAATCATATTCAGTATATTTCTCAAAATAATCATAATCATAATCAATCAATTCAAATTTATGTATCCTTGCATTCATCATATCAATATCTTCTCCTTTAATCGTGTTATCATCAACAATAATAACACGATCATCATCTTTAAAAACATCATATATTACAGGATTAGGCGCACCTATACTAATAATAATAGTCATATCATCCTCTAAGGTAAGCCGCACCATATTCAGACATACAATTAAGACCATTATCATCATCCCATATATTACCACGGGCATGTTTTGCAGGAGCATTCCACGAAGCCGCTTTTAATACATCACCATTGATGCGGTCAATAAAACAATGAACACTTCCACCACGAATTACTTTAATATATCGTTTTCCTTGAGTCATACGAAATTTATCAAGAGGAACATTAGGGAAAAACTTCTCATTATGTTTTTTATTAATTTTCTTAGCACCAGTAAAAAATATAATAACACGATCATCATCTTTACTACAAGTATGATCTTTAATTAGAGGCGTTAATTCATCTTCTTCAAAAGGAACTATACCATCATTGGAAGGATCTTCTTTAGAATTATTAAATTCAATCTCAATATCAGAAACAACTTCAAATAAATTCAAACTTTCTTTCCTGATCTGAAGAAGAGCAGATCGAACATCATTAGCAGATCCATAAGAAATTATAACATTCTCTGCTTTTTCTGCTAGATCAAATATTGTTTTTTGAATTTCTTCAAGTCTCTTAATCTTCTGCTCATCAGTCATAATGTTCTCCATAATAAAATGTATGTCTCAATCAGTATGTAATCATTATACACTATTTAACAGATATGTCAATCATTTTATGAAACATTTCTATTCTTTTTATAGCAATTTGTTTATACTTTGTTAAATTAACGATAAATTCTTTATTTATATTCCGTACTTGTTTGTATGCAAATAATAATACACCAGAATTTATAGGCTGACCATATAATTCTTCCATCATAATAGCATATATAGCCAACTGAAGAAAATAATCATGCATCCATTTAATTTGTTTTAATTTTTTAGATGTTTTAAAATCAAGAATAACAGGAAAAATACCTGATTTTAGTCGATAATGAACAATTCCATCAGCAGTACCAGCTAATTTAAGATTATTAGAATATAATACCTTTTCTGTAGCAAAAACATCAGAAACATTACGATCAAGATATGGAATGATTTGTTTAGAAAGATTTTTAACAACAGAATTTGGATAATTTTCAGGCTCTTCTTTATATATAAGATAATATTCAAGAGATTCATGCATTTGAGTACCAATATCCCCGGCATATTTTAGTTCTGCCTCTGCTCGTTGCTTGCCTAATCGTTTCTTCCATGCATCAAGGAAGCTTTTATCTCCTGTAGCACCCAATGCAGTAGTTACACTATAATACCGACTACCATTATCAAATTCATAAATTCTCCCCACATCATCATAAATATGCTGTTTAAATTTGTGCATCATATTATTCATCACCCCATCGTTGCAACGCTTGTTTAAGATCTTTTATATCTTTATCTGTACCATACATATAAATATATTTAATGATAGGTTTAGTACTTTCTACTATATAATTTATATGTTGTTTATGATTATTTAATCTATCATTAAGTAATGTTAATGATTTTGTTTGTTTTTCAACTATATCTACAAGCATATTAATATTATTACCCATATGTATGATAAATATAATAATAAATATAATAATAACAACAACAATTTCTATATTAATAAACATTATTTTTTTCCTTGTTTTGAATACCCATTTGCTTCAGAATATCCATTAATTTTAAAATTAGCAGATGACATTAAACTTATAATATATCCAATTTCTTTACATTCTGGACATGGTTGTGATAAAGGAATATTACGATTAGAAATTGATTGAATTTTTTCAAATATAGATTCACAATTATCACATTTATATTCATATAAAGGCATAATTATACCTTTGCCCGGACAAAACAATCCTTTGCTTCAAGAAGTTTTCGCATTCCCTCATACCATTCATCTTCATTAACACTAAATATATGGATATTCATATATTCATCAATTTCTTTTGCTAAATCACCACAGGGTTTTGAAACCTCCTGTAATTCTTTAGGGAGATGATCATATTTAAAATACTGCATTATATTATCTATTCTTTTCATATCTTTCCTTATAATATTCTTGTAATTCTTCAGGCCATGTCATAGTAGAGCAATCCCTACACACAAAACATACTCCACACGTTTCTGTATTTGGTGTCCTTATTAATGTTTCTATTTCTTCTGACCCACACTTAGCGCATATAATATGTAATGATTTCATTTTTTTTCCTTCTTTACAAAATCAATACTACTGAAAATAATATTCCTCATATCCTGTAAATGATTCTCTGTTGCTTTTAACGCACCAGCAGATCCACTACCTTCTGATGGTCGGAAACCAGCTACCCATAATTGATCCATGAGTTGTTGAGTATTATTAGAATCTAGATTGAATGAAGGATTTATATAATCACCTTCTTTGCGTTCTTTAAAAATAACATCGGTAACAACATATTTTCCTTGAGTAATAAGGATATCAACTCCAAATGACCAAGGGGCTTTCATTACACTAATTTTTGTATTAGATTTTATATCAGTTTTTTTTTAAAGTCATATATAAACTCCTATTTTTCTACATGCTAATTTAATAAAATTGGTTGCCTCTACTCCATCACCACCATAATCTTTACATATATTCAATAATCTTTTTGCACAAGCAGTATCTATTGTTTCATTATCTTCAAAATCTCCTTTCTGTATAGCTCTTATGACATCTTTTGATATATTTGGTAAAAGACCACCATGGATAGGGCAATCTTTACTTATACATTCTCCAAGATCATTCACACAAATAACACCACAACTTTCACAAAAAACTCCCCATCCCATACCCACAGGAAGTTTAAGGCTTCTTTCATATACAAAATCTTCACAATCTTCTCCAAACCACTCAATAGAACACTGCTTACATAAATCAGCCATAATATCACCTTTAGTTATACTACAAAAAAGGCAATCACTTATACAATGATTGCCTTTTAAATACTCATATTTACTAATTAACTATATATTATTGTTTTACCATATTAGGCACTTTAAGATCAAGTCCAAGATCAGTAAGAGCTTTAGCAGAAAGGAGATTAATCAAATTAGCCGCTTCATTTCCACCTTCAGAACCAGATGAACCCATTTGAATTTCAGGAACCCATTTTTGCTTACCAAATTCTTTAGCATATGCGTTCTGTACTTGAATATAAGCATCAAGCTTTTGTTCAAGAGCACCATCAGCTTGCATCACAAGACGTTTATAAGCACCATCACCTTCACCACGAAGTATTTGTTCTTGTTTATACTCTTTAGCCATAAGTTTCTTCTGTTCAGCTTCGAGTTTAGCTTGTTCTGCAACAGCAACTTTACGTTCTGCAACAACAAGAGCTTCGAGTTTAGCTTGTTCCGCAACCTCAACTTTACGATTTGCCGCAATAACAGCTACTTTTCTTTCTCTTTCAGCAACAACAACAGCTTTTTCTTTTTCTACTTCTTGCTCATATTTAGCAGTCATTACATTAGCTTTACCTTTTTCTTCAGCAGTAATAGCCTCTTGCTTTGCTCGTTCAGCATTAGCTTTAGCAGTAATGATAGCCATAGTAGCATCACGCTTGTCTGAGATTTGCTTCATTGTTGATTTCTCGAATCCCGGATCATTTAGTTGAAAACTTGCAAGACTAAGACCAAAATCAACAAGATCTGAAGAAATATGAATAGGCATTTTATTCTTATCAAGAGCAATAATAGGAACTTCTTTCCATACAGTTTTTCCAGTAGCTTCATCCTTTATAGAAGTTGTTTCAAGTTTTGTTTCGAATTTACCTTTATTTACTTGAGACTTTGCTAATTGTGTGAAAATAGCACGTTTTGTAGCATAAGCTTCTTCAGACCGCATTAAACCAGCAGTAAGGTTCATAGCCTCTTCTGTAACTGGTTTAATGAGTTTGTTAGCAAGACCAGAATGCGATCTAAATGCTTTATTAAGTTCTAGCATAGTTTGTTCATCATTAGGAAGAGCAAACCGAGCCTTACCAAAAACAGTTCCCATACCACCATCCTGATATCTTACTGAAATACCTGCCTGATCTAGTGTGGCTACACCACCTTCAGCTTTAGATCTATCAAAATCGAATGTGATAAAATCATTATATTCGATTGTTTTTCCTGCCAATTTAGGATACCAACCAGCATCAAATTTAACAGTCATAGTACCATTAAGATATTGAACCACTGTTCGCTGTCCTGCATCATTAACACCAACCATCATAGGAGCTATCATTAAAGTAGCTACAAGCAACATTACAGGAATAGCAACTCTCATCATACCACCAACTCTCAACATACCAGCAATTTTTCTAACAATCATTATATTATTCTCCTTTTAAATCATTAATTTTTGAAGACATTTCTTTGATACATTTATCAGAAATAACTGTCTCCACTTCAATTATCTTAGTTTCTAAATTTATTTTACTTTTTCTTCTTTTATCCTCCGCTGTCATAAATTTATTATACTTTCTATATTCTTTATATGTCATGATTACAAAAAAAATAATAATACCAATAAGAATAATTTTACCCATGTCAAAAAACTCCTTTATTAATACATTGTTTACATTTTATATAATTATTATCTTCATCTTTTTCAATACAAACATAGAAATGATCACAAAATACAATTCCATAATCATCTCTACAATGAAGACATTCACCACAATAACATATTTTTTTATGTTTGTCAATAGGTTTATTCATAATATATAATATATTACCCCTTCCATTTCATATCAGCGTCTTTATGACTATCCCTTATACGTTCAAGAGCTTGTTGAACTCCTGATTGTTCCATACGTCTATCAGCTTTAAGAGTATCAATACCAATAGTACCAGAATGCGAAAAAACCCTATATATCATATTTTCATCTATACCACAAGCAGGACATGGTTCTGATAAAGGAATATCTCTGTTTATAATTTTATTTACAACAGAAAAATTATATTTACATTTATCACAACAAAATTCATATGATGGCATTATGATTCCTCTAATGGATTTTTCTTCAACCAATTATTAAACCCAGAAATAGAAATCTTATATTCTTTTGCAATTGATGATTTTGATTTCTTTTGTCTGAGAGAATCATGAATTTCAGTTTTAACTAAATCTAATTTACTTTTTTTAACAGAAACTTTATTTTTAATCTTATCTTTAGATTTAGGTTTTGGAGCAGGAGGAGCTTCAGAAGGATGTTTATTAACACTAGGAGGTTTTGTATTAGAAAGCATATTTCCTTCTGTTAATCTTGATGTTTCCTCAACAGATTCATCTCCCATATCATTCAACAAACCCGGAAATGCTTCTCTTACTAGGTTTTCGGTTAATCCTCTCTCTTCTATACGTCCATCAACCATTTGTTTAAATAATTCGATCTCTTCATGATAAAGACCTGAAAACATTCGAGCAATTAAAGTTTTTACCTTTTCTTTTTTAAATTTAGGCTTTCTTGCATTAGTAAAATTATATAATCTACGTCTAGCTTCAAGAAATAATGTGGTAGGAGCCAAATCATAATCAGGAATGTCCATATCATGATATTTTAGATATTCGATATCTTCTCTAGACACAACCCATTCACATTTAGGATCATATGATAATTTGATAATATCGAAAAACCCTTTAACATGCTGATACTTATGTAATACTGCAATTTTATCCTTTCGTGTTTCTGCTTCCCCAACCATTTGAAATATTTCAGGGAAATATACTGTTTGTTTTGTCATTATGTCTCCTTACATAAAGTCATTAATTCTTTCTTGAAGAAATCTTAATTTGTTCTTCATGAAAAACTTAACCATTTTTGATTTATTAGCTTTCTTCGTTCCTTTATTAAAACTGTTCATTATTCTATCTTTAATATGAGAAGGTGTATAATCAAGATCAATCAATTGTCTATTTCTTACAAAATTTTTAGAAGGGATGCTATTAATAGTTTCTCCTTTTTTGAAAGTTTTTGCGATTTTAATATCCAATTCTTCTAAAAACATATTATCATCATCATAAAGCCATATGTCAAGCTCTTTTTTAAACATAGATTTTTGTTTAACACCATCAAGTGTAAAAATATTGTCTGGTGATTTTATATTAGGAACTCCATCATCAGAATCTCCTCTAAGGATAAGTTCTTTAAGAAATAATTTAGGATCTGGATTTCTTACAAATGCCTTCTCACATGGCCTCCACTGACATACAAATTCAGAATGTCGTTGAACAAAATCCTTATCATTTGATACAACAACAGTATGCTCTTTTGTATTAGTAGAATGTTTAGCAAGAATACCAATAATATCATCTGCTTCTGCTTCATTGTCTTCTACTACTTGATATGGAAATCCATCGTTAATTTCTTTTTTAGCAAAATCAAGACATTCATATATAAGATCCCAATCAACATCAGACATTTTCTTGTCTTTCTTTCGTTTATATTTATAAAAAGGAAATACACGTTTTCTCCAATTATTACCTCCATCACAACAAATAATCATAGAACCAAACTCAGAAGAAAATTGTTTATTTGCTCTCCTTATAGAATTTAAAATCATATGAAGAGCGAAAGGATTAGTAAGAATCTCCCCTTCTCTTTTTATAGAAAACATAATATTTGCGATAGCTACTGCTGAATAATCTAAAAGTATCATTAGAATAAATGTCCTGTTGTAAATATGAAAAACATCTGTATTAATACAAGGTCGAATAATACTCCTAAAATAAAAATAATAGGAGAACATATCATACACATAAAACTAAACACTGCTTTTGTGTATATACCTTCATGAAAGTATATATTCATTGTTTTGTATTGCTGGATAGCATATGAAACTGATAACCATCCAGCAATAGCAACACCAATAAATAATAAGAATAACTCAAGCATCATCATCCTTTTCTTATGAAACCATTACCAATAGCAATACCAATAAAGAAAGTAACCCAACCAACAACACCAGAAAAGAAGAATTTAGCTACACCGATAGCGATTACCATAGATTGAACAGGATCATGATTCCATCCATCAATTATATTAACAATCCCTCCAATAAAACATACCCACATACCAATATAAGAACCAAAAATGATAGAAATAACATAAATAACAATTCCTAAACTAATAAAATTATTATTTGTCTTTCGTGTGTTTGAGTTAATCATTAAATGCCTCTGATAAATGATTAATCAATTCACGAGAAATCATACCCACAGCCCATGAAGGAGCATCATTATTAGCAATTATATCACTAAAAATACGAGCATTAATTTCATGATGCTTCTTACCAGCAAGCTCAACATTTTTTAAATCATCAAGATCAGCCATTGCTAATGATTTTCCTATATGTTTATCATAAACATCTTTAGGAGAGCAATAAGAAATACCATAAAACACAACTCCTAATTCTACATCGACATTAGAAGCAATAACAAAAACACCATTATGTTTTGTGCATTGCCCAACACAACCATAATACGAAAATCGAATATTTTCACTATAAGTTTCCTTCTTGGTTTTTACATTTCCTGTATGTTGTTTATCATTAACTACAGGAATTGCAGTTTCTGTATTACCTCCTGTTAAGTCAGAAAAAATACCATCAATCATAGCCATTGCAAATCGATGAACTTCTTCATTTGAATACTGAATACCAACACCTTCTGTTTTATTTACACCCATTATAAATCTCCGTTATATATTTTTAAAAACTGTTCTAGTAAGACAACCTTACTTTCAATACCTATTTTACCAATAGATTCTTTTAATGTCAATCCTTTTCTTAATGAAAATAAAATTCCTGAATAATTAAATTTAACAGCTCTTTCTGCATAATCTTTCTGATTCAAAGCCATCCGGGTTAATTCAGAAAAAACATATTTAATTTCCTTTATCAAATGATTGTATGATTTTTCATAAGGATCAAATATTTCAGTATATTCTGGGAAATATTCAAGAACTTCATCAGTTTCCCCACTAAAAACAACATTAGTTATTCTTTTAGGGGATAACGGCCCGTTTCCTTTTAAATGATGTAAATTAACATATGCAGGATTTTTAACCTTTACTCGATTACCTTCCATATCAATAAGAACATATCCCTCTTCTGTTGCAGGGAATTGTTCAAAAGAACTAATAATACTCGCAAAGTCAATATTATATATATTAGGACGTTTTACATTAAGAGTATCCGCTATACAATCGAGAGAATCTTTATTACGTTCAATACCTGTTATCACCTCAACAGCATTCAATAAGTAAATAGTAGGCTCTGTATATAATTTTACTACTTTATTATATACAGAACATAATTCGAATGTATATGATTCATTTCTAAATTGATCTTTCATAAATTCATCAAGAGGGACACCAATTATATTAAGAAACAACTGATGATAGGTTATACCAGTATTAGTTTCTCCTTCTGCATATGCTGTTCCTCTTGTAGCAATATTCCATTTATCATCATACCAATAAACAGATATCAAAGATCCATCAGCTTTTTCTTCAACTCTTTCAAGACGAAACGAATTAAAATTATCACGCTCATTTTCATTAAGATTAAAAAATCTATTAAATGTCCTAGATACTGGTTTTAATGTAATTATATCTATAATCAACCCTCTACATTCTTTAATTATAGGATGATATTTTGGTGAATTTATTTGATCATAATTCAAAACAACCAAACCATTATTATATTCTCTAACCTTAATTCCAAATTCATCTTTTAGTTTTTCTAATGAATTTACCTTTAAATAATCAATAACATGCATAATAATTATCCATATACGGGAAATGCGTAATATGTTCCGGGATCATAACACTCAACAAACCACCCACAATCTACAACAAGATTCCATAACTTATTATGTACTCCATAAGTATAATGACTTCCTTCAAGATTAGTATAATAATCACAAGCAGGAAGATTATCAATTTCAAATCCTTCAGCTACATCACCAAGGAAAATTTTAGTCTCTGATATTTTTTTAAGACCTTTGATATCAGGGAATGCTTTATTTAACCGATTTACAACAACAGCCGCTGTCCTTGTTTTCATCACAAATTCTCCATTATTTTTTTTTTTATTCGTTATTTAATAAAAAAGAATATAACCGATTAATGTTTTTATGTCAAGCATAAAATGAAGGTAATATATTATAAGTCTTATATAGCGTTCTGAGAGGTTTTGTTAGCTTACCCGACTTTGGGTATGGTGGGAACTTTGCACGTCCTTTATACGCCTTTTTAAGCACATTATAGCTACGTTTCTTTAGTTTCTTTGGTTTTGGTGCTTCTGATGGATGTATATAATGATAATGTTCTCTTTCCAAATAATCAGCAGTTTTTCTTAGTATGTTAGGAAGATCTTTTTGAGCAATACCATACCGAACACAATTATTCTCTGATTTTGCTATAAAAATATTACAAGATGAACATAAAACTCCTCTAACTAAACCTGTACCTTTTGTTCTTTTTTTATGACTATGATCAAGACAAGGAATCTTTGGTTCGTTGCCACATATTAAACAAACACCGTCTTGGTCTTCTTTTAATATTTTACTTCTTACAGATTGTATATCTCTTTGTTTAAGTTGATGCATAATTGAGTCTCCTTTGATACTATTTAGGAGACTCAATTAATAATATATCTAATTAGATATTTCTCGATACCATTCTACGATATATGTGCATCTATTCATATCGAAAGAATTAGTAAGATCCCAAAGAAAACTATGAATTGTTTTCCCTGATTTAATATTAATAGTTTCAGTGAATCGCTTTCCTTTACGATCACCCTTCACATACTTTTTACCGATCCTGTATGTTTTTTCCATGTGTTCTCCATTATTAGAGATTTATAATTTACTTATCCGAAAATAAGCGCTGATTAATAATGATAATATGTTGATGTATTATAATATCTTCCAGAAGGAACAACGACAACAGGAGCACAATTATAATCATTAACGTATATCCTCCCTGCTTGCCTATGAATATGAGAATATCCATTCCTATAATATCGTATATTATTCCGTACATATGTATGATGATATCTAACTCTATGTTGTGTATTTCTATATCCAACTCCAACAGAATTAATATGATATCCATCATTAAAACTTATATAAAATGATCCATCAGCAATAGATACCACAGGCATAAATAATAAAATCATAATAGTTAATATAATCTTTTTCATAATAATTCCTATAATAATTGTTTTTTCATTTCACCAGACAAAACATCATTAAAAAACCGTTCAGAAATAGATTTAAATTTTTCAATAGACGAATTATTAGATATATATACATCATATACCATTTCATTAACATGTTGATCTGCATGATTACTAAATTCAGTAATTTCTGATCCTGTTCGAGTAACACAAACAGTATAACAATCTATTTCTTTATCTAAACACCACGCACATACTTTTTTGATTTCTTTAGGCTCTCTGATCATCAAAAATATAAAATCAGTTGTATTTTTGATGATCAGTGAGCCTAAAGGATTTTTATTAAATTCATTCTCATAATCGATAAGACGAATCATTTCATTAAAACTCATATCAAACCATTTAGTTGTAAAATCTTTAAGAGAAGACAACATTTCTCTATTATGAGGGGTTTTTGTTTTATCCCACCCCATAATAGTTGCTATCTCTTTCACAGTATCAACACTACTATATTTAACAGAATTATAATATGGTATTGCGAAATCACAAAACGTATCTTTTCCTGTTCGTGGATGGCCGTTAATAATTAGTACGGTAGGTTTCATTTAATATTCTCAGTTGTAATTTTTTTTTATTGTTTTCTATTTATGAAGTATATCATAATCAGAAAGAAGATTTTCTATTTCGTTAGATAATTCTTCATCTAGTATTTCATATTTTTCCTTCTGACAATCACAAGTATCAACATAAATTCCAATATCATATTCATGCACTATCAACGGTTGAAAACATTCATTACATAAAATTTCCATATCATATCCTAATAAGATTTTTAACATCAGCAGAAACAAGAAAACCACCCGATTTAGGAAAAAGAGATATAATTCCAGTATATATTACTTCAGCAACAATATAAATTATATCATTCTCGAATTTAGGTATAAGTTTTACTTCATCATATTTTTTCATTACACACACCCACATCATTATTTAATTATTATATCAAACATGTATTCATTATACAGTATAATTACATTTTGTCAATAGAATAATTACACAACGCTTACTAATTTATTATCATAATCTAAATTAGTATTTTTTTCTATTACATCTATAATAAATTGATGATTATCTTTACTTTTTTTATGAGCAGTCAAAACAGGTAACATTACTTGATTAATAAATTCTTTATATGATTTTTCCACCAATATTCTATTATTATGCCATACACACTGAAACGGTAAGTTATGATAATTCATTGTAACTTCATTTAATAATTTAAGCGAAGTTACAAATGATAATTTAGAATTTTTTTTATCCGCTATTATAAAATAATAATCAACATCAGTATCAGCACAATTATTCATCATATACGAATATATTTTACGGATATCATTGCTTTTATTAGGGATATTTCCTGTAACAGCATAAGATAACCCTTTTATTGATCCTACATTATCAGCCGTTCTTTTAGAAGATACTGTACATTTTATATTGCAATATAATTTTTTATCACCATCAATTATTATAACATCATACCAATATCTTACACAAGGAATAATAATATCAAAATTAGATTTTAATAATTTTATTACACGCTCTTCAGTTAAACTAGAATTAACTCTTTCATCATTATGATCTTTACAATGAACTATAATGTTTGTTCGTAAAACTTGTTGCACTTCTTTTAATATATCAGGTAGCATATTACTCCTGATACCATTGAAGGAAATTATCAGACTTCTCTAACATATCTTTAGTAATAATATGTTCTTTTTTTGATTCAACTAACACTTTTTTCATAATAGTTGGTAAATTAATCTCACATTCAACAAGAACTTTAGCTTTTTCTACAGCAAGTTCATGAAGACTATCAGGTTCTGCATTAGGAAAAATCTTCTCTAATCTATTATAAGAAACGTCATAATATCTATCTGTGAGTATTTTAATCTCTTCGGGTGTTGATGGTTGCTTTTTCTCTTGATACCATATAAGACGAGGATAAGGCTCTGTAGGAATAGGTTTTTTATTTGATCTCATTTATAACTCCAAACATTATTATCTATTTTTTATAAAAAAAATGGGGAATACAGATATCCTTCCATATTCCCCTAGTCATTTACGAGTAGGAATTGAACCTACCACATACTGTTTAATATACAGGCGCTCTACCACTGAGCTATCGTAGTGTTTGACTTATTCCGTATTTGTTCGTTTTATTATAAATTCTCATTCTTATAATGACACTCTACCACTGAGCTACCCGGCATCTATGATTACCACATCTATATTAATAAGCATAGATGCCAGGAAAGGAATCGAACCTTTGACCTTCGATTGTTTGGATTTTATAATAACTAATAAAACACATTTGTCATAAAACTGGATGAACAAAAAACTGACACTTATTATACAACATTCATGTTGTATTTTATTAAACTAACACCAGACACTAAAACTGTTCATCAATTCTATTTATATACTTTAATAATCCAAAAGGATAATGTCAAGTATTATTTTATCTGCAAGACGCTGATCAAAATCTTCAAAATCACCGTATTCATCAAAACTCCCTTCAATAATACCATGTTCTATAAGAGGTCTATATAAATCATATTCCCAACCAGAATTTCCAAAAGGATGTTTTCCACTAAATTCATCCTTTTCAGACCACAATGTAGCTAATAATTCTGTAAGAAAATCTCCTATAGTAACATCTGAATCCATTTCGTATGAAGAAAATTCTATATCCTTAATCTGAGAGAGAGATATAATCTCTCCCTCAGAATTTGTTAATACTTTACCCATTGATATAATCCATTAACGCTTTACCAACATTAACTTTTACTACTTCAGTACTATTTGCTCTTTGACGAGCCTTTTTAACAGCACGAAGCAATGTATCAATACGATCAAGCAATTCAGATTTACGAGCAGGAGAAACCATTCCAGACCAAACATGTTTAGTATATTTACCAACATTAACTGTTTCTGTCCATTTATCAATTACAGCAGGGATTGATTGACCGCCCTCATTTGCTTTAGGAAACTTTGCATCATAAAGGACTTTAGATTTGACTGTCTTTTCAGTCTTCATAGTCTCTTCAGGATGTGCAACACACCATACACCTTCTCCTTTTGATTCATCTTTTTGCCATTCAGTACCGATAGACAAAGTAGGAATTTTTTCATATACCTCTCGTACTTTACGAAGACGTGATTCCATACCTAAAAGGAACGTAGCAGGTAAATTCGATGCAATAACAACACCATCAACAATAAGATCTGCTTTAGCTACTTGATTAGTAGCTTCCTTTTGCAACAAAGCATCATAATATTGTACAATTGTTTTTCCTGTATAAGAAAGTTTTTCATCAACAGTAGAGGTAAGCTCCTGATATTCAGAAGGATAATCAATACCATCATCAACAAATGGATTATAACTACGAACCGCACCCATAAACAAAACAGCCTTGTCAGAAAATACTTTGCGTGTTTCGTTCATAATATTTCGAGCACGTCCTTCCAAATCAGATTCTACAGCCAACAATTCATGCAATTTACCTTTTCCCATAATAATTCTCCTTTAAATTTATTTTTATTACACTAATTAATACGTTTCCATACTGATGCAGGGGTTTTATGTGCTTTAGGATTATCAACCAACATAAATCCAACACTTTTAACCATTCCTCGCTTCTTTGCTTCTAGGATTACTCCCCCCCACGATCTACAATTCTTAGGTTTTTCTAATCCATGTCCATAAGCCCATACACGAACATCTTCTGTTTTAAATGTGTTGTGAGGGTAATCATTAACACATTCAAGTGCCCGTTCTTTCCAACTTTTATTTTTCATATTAAATTCCTTTACACATTTTATCTTAATATTCATTCCATTCATTAACTGATGGTTTAACACAAGATCCATTATTAGTTATATGAGCATACGACCAATTTTCAGCGCCTTTAATATGTATATCAAATTGTATCTCTCTATGAGGCAATTCAGGATGATTTGTATTTCTTAAAACTTCCTGAATTGCATTTGATATCTCACGCTTTTGTTTTGTACTAAACAACAGGAGCAACAAAACCATTCATATCAATCTTGTTACGAAAATTGTATGCGGCTCCTTTTTTATTATTCCATTTAGAAGCTTGTCGCTTGGTAATTTTAATACCAGCATTATCACAAGCAGTAGTAAATACAGGCTGATTAAAAGTAGATACATTAGCATCTTGTCGAGCCATTTCTTCAACAGAAATAGGAGTACCAATTACTCGTACCCATTGATTTCCACCTACAGTCTTTCCTACTTCTTTATCTAAATTTCCCATAATAAATCTCCTTTAATTAATAATAACGTTATTGTTATTGTTATGTATATTCAATCACCACACCACGCTTTGCACATTCTGTCATTATAACCATTGCTGATAAATCAGAAGGAAAAACACCAGTTTCTATCGTTTTGAATATGTTAGATATTCGTCTGAAGACTTTTTCAGCCCAATCTGGGTGTCTTGCCACATAATCAGGAATTAGGTCATAGTCTTTCTGTGAAAAAGCTAATGGCTTCTCGCTTTTCGATATCCTGTTTTGGTATGGCCGAAAAAAATGATCCCTCACAAACTCCTTATACTCATTACTACTTAACGTATATTTATTCATAAACACATCTTATGTCAAATTTAATACATTTGACATAAGAGATTATAACATATACAATCTCTTATGTCAATAGTTATTTTGTTAATTTCTGAACTTTTATAAAATCAGGTTCAATATCAAACACATCCATTATATGATCTACAAGACGAGGAATTGTATTAAATTGATCACCATTTTCTACAACTAATCTTAACAACTCTCTTTGTATATTACCAACAATAGGAGATGGTGTCAAGTTAAATATATCTATAATCTGACCACCAGACAATACAAGAGAATTAACACTAATAGGTACAACTTCATCTATTGTAAACATTTCAATATAATCATTGATTTGTTTTACTGTAAAATCGGGGCGTGAAAGATTAGCATGTCTATCAGCAACACGAATAGTAAGATATTCTTCCCAATTAATATCATATCTACCTAATTTATTCTTTAAACGCCTACGAGCTTTATCAGACATACCTCGTGTTCCATCCATATGAACCAATGTAAGATTAACAATATATCGAATCTCTTCATTAGAAAATTTCAATAACGAAAGCCTTTCTCTAATAATATCAGCTCCCATAGTATGATGTTCATAAAATGTTCTTTTTTCAGGATCATATGACGCAGGTTTTCCAACATCATGAAGGTATCCTGCTAATTTAAGCAAAGGTCTTTCTCCTTTTATATAATCACCAGCAAGCATATTATGAGTCCATACATCTTCTGGATGATGATTACCATGATCATGTTTCCATCCATAGCCCATCTCAGGAAATATAATATCCAAAGCACCACTGTTACGAAGCAATTCCCAAAATATAGAAGAATCTTTAGTAGATTTTAAAGTTTTAATTATTTCTAATCGAATACGTTCAGGAGCGATCATATTGACTTTATCTATATTATTATTTAACGCAACTGCTGTTGTTCTAGCAAAATCAGCATCAAACCTAGCAGAGAACCGGAATGCTCTCATAATTCTGTTTGGATCTTCATTAATCCGATCTTCAGGATTACCAACAAACCGAATTATAATAGAATCATGATTAATTAAATCAGCTTCTCCATCAAAAGGATCAATAAGATTTCCATTAGGAGACATAGCCATTGCGTTGATAGTGAAGTCCCTCCTAGAAAGATCTTCATCGATATTATCAACATATGTTATTTCTACATCCTTGTCTCCACCACCAAAATACCGATCTCCTCGGAAAGTAGCGACCTCAATATCATCAATCATCATAACACCGAAAGATGCTCCAACAAAATCCAATTTAAAATTACTGTTTTCAAAAACATTACTAATATCAGAAGGCGTTGCTTTTGTAGCAAAATCAAAATCTTTAGGAGATTCACACAAAAGAATATCTCTTACAGCACCACCAACTAGATATGTTTGATATCCAGCATCGATTAAAGTCTTCCAGATGATTGATTCTTTTTGTGGTACTTTATTTAAAAATTCATTCATAATAAACCTCTATAATTATAGTTTCAATTAATATAAAAAACTATAACATATTATTTATAAGATGTCAATAGATTTGTATCTTTTTCTTGTGGTACATTAAACAAAATATCAGTTTCGAATGGAATATTACAACCATTATACATATATTTTCCATATATACTCATCAGAGTCCATAATTGAAATTTACTCCATCCTTCATCATCTTTATGAGGAGGAATATATTCTGTTTTATATTTATTGTAATGTTTTTTATGAATTAACATTCCATAATCATTAAGTTTAACCCATACATTATTATTAATATTAAATAATTTATTTTTCTTCATGCACAACCTCAATTACATGAGTTTTTCTGCATTGAGGACATTTATATTGATAATATTCTATATTATTTTTTAACCAAGTATCATCAACAATACTCAATTGAAAAGGATTACAAACACGACCACAATTACATTTTTTTACTGTAAATTTCATTTGATCTCCTTGATACAAACTAGACATTCATTAATAATTTTTTGCTGTTAAAATATTAGTTTTCATTATAAATCTCATTCAATTCCATTTTGAATATATTTAGACGATTCATTACCATTAACAGGGCCACGATACAAAGGAACATCTTTACCAGCACCTTTCCATGTAGTTAAACGGACAGTAACCCAATCTTCATTTTTCTCTTCATTATACCAAGCAACAACTGTTACAGCGCCTTCCCAAGAAGCAACAGTAGCATTATATCCAGAGTTTTTTGAACCAGTACGGGTTACTGATCCTTTATGTCCTTGAACACTTCCATAAAAATGTGCCATGATATAGGTATCCTTATTTGTTAATATTCATATTCATAATTTCGATAACAACTTCTGCTAAATCAATATTATCTAAACCTTCATTCCTAAGATGAGCTATACATTCAAGAGCGGCATCAAAAGATTCATGCATTTTACGAGAACAAACTTTAGGAATTTTAATACCTTTTTGATTCATATCAATAATAGCTTCTTCCCATTCAATAACTTCAGTAATTATTGATTTAAAATTTTCAAGATCTTTCATAATAATTCTCCTTTATTATTATTATTATTTTCAATTAATATACAATATATTATAATAAAAGTCAATACCTATTTTGTTTTTTATTGACTAAGTTCATATTCCCTGTCCATAAATTGATATTTAAATCTTTAATACTATGAGAACTAATACGTGTCCATAATGTAGATGATAATTTTCTACATTCAAAACGAATTACATTCTTTTTGATATTATATCGAAATTGAGATCCAATAGATCCATCCCATCGAATCATATTACCACGTTCAACAAGAACATTATTATCTTCAGCAATTTCTATTAAAATTTTGATTTTATTTTTATTAGTCATGTTTTCCTCTAATGTATAATTGTTAAATACAATTCAATAAAAAGAATATAACATGACTATATAAAAAAAGCAACTATTTTTTTATTTTTTTTATGTTAAATAATCCTATACTGAAAATACCAACACCAAATAGTAACATAGTTGATGGTTCAGGTACGGGGGAGTTATCATCTTCACAATTATTTTCAGGACATTCGAAAGGATCTATATCATAAGTACATATAGTAGAAAAATAATCATAAGAATCTGTGTGTGATGTTGTAAAGAAGCTAGTAGAATATATATCAATGAATGATATATTTCGTGATAAATACCCGGTACTATTATTACCACCATTTCTATTATTACCACCATTTCTATTATTACCACCATTTCTATTATTACCACCACTTCTATTATTAGTTGATAACGCATTTAGATAAAAAGCGCATTCATTAATATCATTGATATCATAATGAGTAAAACCATTAATATTACTAATTATGATATTATCATTAGAAGACCATCTATTATGCCAGCCAGAATGCAGATTACTATCCATAGTAACACTACAAGTACCGTTTTTATTCCATGTTCTTCTTATATCATTATAACGACTGTTATTATTTCTATTATTATCGCTATTATTATCGCTATTATTATCGCTATTATTATCGCTATTATTAATATTAATATTATTATCCCATTGAATTTGATATTCTGATACAACTTCAGATGTATAATGAGTAACAACCTCTTCTGTTGTTGTGTATGTATGAGATTCATGTACTTCTATAGTCTCACATGTTTGTTTAGGGCATCCATCATCATTCATTATTGAAGCAACAGCAGAAGAGGAATAACAAAATACTCCTATTAAAATAATACCAATAATATTTTTCATTTTATATCTCCGTTTTTATATATATTAAAAGGTTCTAATATTATATATACAATCAGAACCTTTTAATATTTTATTTTAATATAGTGTATATTAAAATAAAAGTCAATATCTAAATCATTTATTCATTATAATATGCATAATACATATCATCTTCTTCTATATCACATCCACAACACGGACAAAATGAAATTATGTATAATTCATCATCCATATCATGTTTAACATTACAAACTGCATCACATTCTGGGCATTCTATATTTATTTTCATGTTATTCTCATTGGGTTTTTAAATAGATGAGAACGAATTGCTGTTTGCCATTCATCCCACGATTTAATATATATTATATATTTTTTATATGAAATATATTCACACATTTTTAATGTCATTGTTTATCCTATATTTTATTTTATATACAATAATGGTATGATAATATCGTTTATCATACCATTATGTTATGTATTATACTAACGAACAATTATCTCCAGAACATGCTAATGTCATTGCAGACTCTGTACTGTCCTTCAGTTCAAAATTAGACAACATTTCCCAATTTATATCTTTAGGAAATGTTTCTAATGATTTATTATATATTTCTTCTGATATTTCTTCAAGAGGAGCATTAGTATAAGATGCATCAGTGTAAGGGAAAAATGATAATCCTCCAACAACATCCCAATTTTTCCACAACCAATCAGCAATAGCGAAATAATCATCATCATTATAATAAATTGTTTGAGAAGGATTACCATCACACCAATTTTCTTTATAAATTTTCCATATTTCTAATTGTTTCATTGCTCCAATATCACATTGAATTACAGAATGATCAGGAGATTTGACATAAAAAGAAAATACATATTTATCTCCTTCATCAACATAAGGAATACCTTCTGATATCATTAATTGAGAAAGAGGATCTTTTTTATCATTTCTTACACGTCTTATATAATATTGTCCATATCTAGGATGAATACCAGAAGATGTTCCTGTCAAAATAGAAACAGTTCCTGATGGTTTTATAACACAAACATGTCCTGTACTATTAATATTAAGTTTTTTAGCCCATCGTTTATTTACTTTATGTGAATATTCCCGTAAATAATCAAGTATTGTTTCTAAATCAGAGTCAATACCAAACCAATCACTAATTTCTTTTTTAGATGATTGATTATTAAATATTTTATGATCCATAATACCTGTCAAAGATACACCTAATAATCTCTCTTCTTCTGCATTTGTTTTCCATACCTTTCTCAAAAAACGAAAATTAGTTAATGTTGCTTGAATAGTTCCCATAATAGTAGCAAGTCTAATTTTCTTTTTTATCATATTAAGACTATCTTTAGGTCGTATCATAACTTCTGTTAAATTACACACGCCTCCGGTATGACGAATAGATACTTCTCCACAAGGATTAGGTATAAAATTATAATCTTCAGCATTTGGCCTTCCTTGTTCTATTGACAATTTTTTAGCACCTTCACTATTCCATATACCTCTTTCTCCTGATTTACTTTTATAAAGAGTTCTCCACTCCTTCGAAAATGAATCTAGATCAGGTTTTTCTGTATATGATACAGAATTATTAGCAAGTGCTCTATGAGGAGCAACCATCCACCATTGTCCATCTTTTGCTCTTCTCATACGATCATCAGTAAGGTTAGATAATGATATTAATGCCGCTCTACGAACAGATCCAACAATAACAGTATCAGCAATATAACACATAAGATCATGACATTCAATAGAAGTTAATTTTCTTCCAGAAGCATTTTTAAATAATGATACTACATGAATAAATAATTTATTAAGAGGTTCAGGGCCAGAAGCTCTACCACCAAAGGTTTTTAAACGAGCACCAGCAGGACGAACCTTAGAAAGATCCCATTTAGGAATTTGTCCATTATATAACATAGAAATCAATTCTTTCAATCCAGTAGCCCATCCAATTTTTGAATCTCTAATGATTAAAGTAGTTTCTGTTTCAAACAATTCTTCTGCAATTTCTGGCAATTCATTGATATATTGCCTTTCAACAGAAAAACCAAAACCACAACCATTCATTAATATATAAAATGCCTCAGAAAAAATGGCAGGATGGATAACAGCGCTTGCAGTACAATTATAAAGCGCAATATTATCCCGTTCAAGAGCCTTTCCAGCAGTCATCATACCACGCATAGAAGGCATTATATCACATCTCAATATAGCTTTTTCAATATCTCCAAGAATTTCAGGATCTTCTATTAATGACACATTTCCTATACCAACTTTCTTATTTTCCCAGAAATCTATAAATCTCCCCACAGATTCTTCCCATGTTTCTCTTCGATTTTCCTCTTCTATCCATCTTGCATATTTAGATATATGAATATATCGTTGCAAGTCTGTTTCAAAACATCCCATTATTACTCCTTGTTTTTATATTTTATTCGTAAAAAATCTCTAAAATTTACAATATCAAATGCATTATTATGTATATATGATGATATATCTTCGACTATTGGAAATTCAGAACCACAATATCTTTTCATCTCGTCAAATTTAAGATGAAAAGATGTATTCATCTTTGTTATTTTTTTTGTTTTTATTCTATTAGTTATATATTCATGCAAACATATAAAAGACCATATAAGAACACATAAAGAAATAAATAAAACAATACCAACACATGCTATATTAGTTAAATAAACAATTGTATTAATCATATTATATCCATTTATTAATATTAAATATTTCTTGAACAGGTATCATAATATTGCGTATTTGTGGGTATGCCGCCTTGCTTGTTCTAAGAAAAAATACATGTTTCCATTCAGGAATACTAGCAGTCATGATTATTTTTGTAGCGGTACAGTTTGGAAGAATAACTCTAGCATCTTCTGCTTTCATACCAATAGCAAGCAATCCTTTATACTGCGTTTCTATAGATTTACATGAATTATTAAAAATAACCCGTTCATATGAACCATCTTCGATTTTATCAAACCATGAAGGTTTGATAAACGTTATATCACCATAACGAACATATCTCTGAGACTCTTGGGAATAGCTTGCTGGCCTATGTCTAACTAATTCATGTGTAACTGCTCTATCAGTAATAAACTCTACTGTGATAGCTTTTAGTTGATTAGGAACACATTGATTGTCTTTTATTACTTCATATGTTTCTGATTCTAGAAAATCAATAATATTATCGATTGTCATTATATCATCATTACCTCGTAAAGCTTTATAAAATTCTATCCATGATCGCCAATTACCAGAAATATAAACATGATCATGATGAATACAAAAAGAGAAATATTTAGAATCAAAAACAGATTTCTCTTTTATTAATGCCATATTAGGAAATTTTGATTTTATACGTGTTCTTAAAACAATATTAGAATGTTCTAAAACTGAATAATGGTTTCTTTTCCATATATTTTTAACAAATTTTATACCAGAACCATCAATTATTTTATCTTCAGATCTATAACAAGTTCTTCCTGCCGCTTCGATCCAATTAATAGATTCTTTTTTACTACATGGAGTTTGGCCCCATACTCTAACTTCTTGGTCTTTTAATATCATAAATATTTTTCCATTTTGTTGAATTCTTTTTGGTTGATTATTAGATACGGAAAATTAGAATTATCAGCATATTCTGCCATATGTTTTATATTAACAAAAAAAGATTCCTTGCAAAGATAACAAATTTCATTAAACGTATCATCACTATTAATAATACGTTTAACATTTTTATTATTAAGTTCTATATATGCTTCATATTTTTCACAAACATTTATAACATCTTTTGCTCTTATTTTAATTCTCATAATCTGCTCCATTCTTTTAGTTTCATATAACCAACATCACCATTATATATGTTTGAATTAATCACGTCAAGTATTTTCTTTGAACTCATACCACCTTTAACTTTCATATCATTCAAATCATCAAATTTTATTCTTTCTGGCATTATAACAACTTTATGTCCTTGTCTTAATCGTTTTCTCATATTTTTAACAACATCAATATTCCTCGGTTCATTATCAAATATAAATATATATTCATCTATACCATCAGGAAGCCTTGTGGATATTCCAGACATAGCAATACAGTTTGGTATCATAACAGAATCAATCGGCCCCTCAACGCAATATACAGGCTTTCTCTTATCTATTCTTTCCAAACCATATATTTTACTCTCTTGATCATCTTCTTTAATAGTTATATATCGAAGTCCTTCTTGTTTAGAAAATGCTCTTGCTTGAAATACTGTAGATAATCCATCTTCTCTATAAAAAGGAATGATTATTCTAGGTTCATTTGAATTTTTGTATGATATTTTATAATGATTTATATTTAAACTATCTATAAATAAAGAAAAATTATCACAATAATATATTAAATTATTTGGTATTTTTCTTTTTTCTACATAAATTCTAGCAGGATGTGATATATTTAATTCGTTAAATCGTTTTAAATTATTATAATCAAATCCATTACAATGAATTTTTTTAGGAACAATATCCTTTATATGTTTAAACCTATTTTTCTTTAATGATGTTTTTTGGGGTAATTTTTCAATAAGATATTCATTATATAAATCAGGGTGATGAATTTTCAAAAAGAAAGAAAATTCATAATTAGCATCTGGGCAATTATGACATTTAGTGAAATACTTGCCTTTGTCAAGAAATATATAAAATCTTTTCTTGAATTTATTTTTTTTACTATCTCCGCATATAGGACAACGGGCATTCCATACATTTCTCCTAACCTTTTTAAATTGATCAATTCTAGAAGATAACCTTCCAATATATGTAATGTCTATGTTTAAATCGCTCATAACTTATAATTATAGATCATGAGCGATTAAATGTCAATTATTTTTTTCCTCTATGATTATATTTATTACTCTTTTTCATAGATCGTTTTCTTTTATGAGCCGCTGATCCTGTATGAGCCTTTCTGTATGCCTTCTTATGAGATCTCTTCCATTTCGCCTTTTGACCTCCTCTAAGTTTCTTTCTTCCAGTTCTTGTTCTTCTTTTAGTAGGAACATATTCTCGTTTCTTTTGACGTTTATTTCCATGGACTCGTTTTTTTACCACACGCTTTAATTCATCGACACGAACAACAACGTCTCCAATAACTTGATATGAATAGTTAGTCTCTTCATTTTTATTAGATTCTTTTGTTCCTTTATCTATCACTTCTTGTTTAGATTTATTATCTTTACGTTTTTTTATCTCGCCTTTTTTTCCGATAGGTTGTTCTTTTCCTTCTATACCACCAGTTCCAGTAGAAACCTCTTCTTTTATATATTTATTTAATCCTTCTGTAAGGATGTTGAAATTAATTCCCATTTGACATACCTCTTCTTTATGTTCTTTTAATAATGCTAATGCCGCACCATAACGAGCAACGGCTGATTTTCCTCCGGGTATAGTACCCATTAAACGTTTCAATTTAAAAACAAGACGAACAAAAGATGTATAAGATTTCTTCTCTTTTGTTGTTGTTAAATCTTTACTTTTCTTTAAGGGTTTTCCATCTTTATCAATAATATCTAACTTAAAAGCATCAGTATTTTCCCATTTAGTAGAAAGTAGTTTTAAAAATCTAAATGTATATATAGCATCAATTATCCCTGCCATTATAATCTCCTAAGTTCGTTAAATATTTTAGAATCTTCTTGTATTTCATTCCATATATCAGACTCTATATATTTTAAAAATACTAAAATCGCTTTGATCACTGGATAATATTTATTTCCAAGTCTTAGTTTTAATAATTCAAATGTAATTTCTCCAAAAGAATTATTAATAACAATTATATGGTTTAGTATAAGTCTTAAATTTATGTTTCCTGAAGATATATATCTGTCTATTAATTTTTTTATACAAATAATCCTATACATATCGTTTTGAAATTCTTCAATAGTATTACATTGAATATTATCATAATGATGCATAGCAACTCCTATATAATTTTCTTCTGTTAATATATCCATATTATTTTACAAAATACAATTTTGGTGTTGGTGTCCATTTCTTTAATTTTTTTATAGTTCCTGAACTATATTTACCCATTACAGATCTAACCACTATATTATATTTTCCATTTTCTTTAGTAATTTCTGTTCCGATGTGTATATTTTTAGAAGGATAAAGAATTTGAGGGCCATATTTTCTTCGTTGGTGATTTATATATCCTTTATTTTGGATTGATAAATCATCAAAAAATGATGTTTGTTTAGATACTTTAAGAAATAATTTAAATATATCATCATAAGAAATATTACGTTCAACTATTCTATCATTTAAATGACCTATGAAAGATGTTTTATCTATCTTAGCATTATATTTTTTAGCAATATTATTTATTTTATTATATAATAACAAAACATCTTTATTATCATTTTTTGAATTTTTAGATATGTATGTTTTTTGTATATTATCTGCTATATCTTGATCAAACCGAACAATTCTAGCAATTTCTAATATAAATTCTTTAAATAATTTATTCATATTTCATATAAATCATGTTTGTTAAGTATTTTCTTTAATAATAACATTCCTTTATCAAACAATTCATTAACTTTATCTAACTCACCATCATCTATATTTCCTAATATAGATGATGCTCTGTTAATAACACTAACAATGCCATTCTCTACAGAATCAACATCCTTAGACATAAGCTTTTTTTCATGAATAATTACAAATTCTTCATATGATTTTTCTACTGACATATTTTATCCTCTAATTTTATACTATTATTTATAACAAACAAAAAAAGGGATATAGCATTTATGCTATATCCCTTGAAATAATTAATTATTTTTTTTATTTAATAAAAGCTGAAGTATCCAAAATCACATTTTCTGAACTTTTAAATTCCAATAATGATTCTTCTACTTTTGATTTTATTTTTGGTTTTATACCTGCAAGAGTCAAATCATAATACCCTCTTGTTTGTTGATTTTTACGGCAATGATTCTTTAAAAATGATGTAGGAAGAATTAAATCATTATCTTTTGCAAAAGAATTTAAATCTTTTAATCGTATATTATCAGATTCATCACCAAAATGGTTTAATGCATAAGTAATAAATTTCTTTTGATTCTTATTAAGATTATTCAAAATGGAATTAACTCATTAGCTTCCATAGTATCATTAACATATTCAACAACAGTAAGAATATCATCAATAGATGTATTTTCAAAAAAATCAATACCAGCGGCTTTAGGATGACCACCAGCAGATATAATATAATCAAACATATTTTTTGCATTTTTTGCTACATTACCAAGATCACTTTCAACTCCATTTAATTTGGATCTCATAGAAAGAGTTAATGTACCTTCTCTAGTCGTACAAACCATAAAATATATATCATAATCTGGTAATTGAATAGTAAAATCATTAACATAATCAGCAGGAGCATCTAATACCAAAAGAGAATTATTACCGAAATCTGTTTTATCAGAATGAATTATATGATCATCTCTTTCTTTTTTATGATCACTTATATATTTTTTTTCTGTGCTTGAAAAGTTAAAAGACATATTATCAAAAAAACGATCATAAAAATCAAAATATCCATATTTCCAAAAAAGAACATTAAGATCATACCCTTTCTTAAAATTATCTATATTGGTATCTATTCTCCACATATCATAAGCATCAACTGCAATAACAAAATCAACAACATGAGGAACTTTTTTTAATTTCTTGAAAAAAGTTTGAAATATCAACCCAGAGGCACTGAATGTTGTATCAACAACACATGTAGATTTATATTCATTATTACTAACGGCATTAATACTAGGTTTATGATGATCAATATATAATAATTTATCTTTATATTCTTTAGAAATAAAAGAAAATTGTTCTGGTGCAAGACTAACATCAGTAATAACACCAGAATCATACCCACTCAATTCTCCATTATCAATTTTCTCTTTTATTTTTGCGTAGCCACACATATGCTTCTTTTCAAACATATACATGTTAGACATCAAAATATCAGCCGCAACACCATCAAGATCATAATGCGTTAATAAAAATCTTCGTTTATTATCCATTTTTTATTTCCTCTCTTATCAACATCAAATATTTTCCAAGAATATTTTCTCCATCAATATTCTTGCATTTATCACACAAACAATTTCCCCAGAAATTATCATGCCAACTATTACCTTCAACAATTTCAACATTACCAGTATTTAATAATTTGTCTTTTAATATATAATCTTGAAATTTAATATGAAGTCCTGCCCACATAATACCAACTTTATATTTATTCCATAGGTTATGTGTATAATTATAGGGAATTTTCCTTGCTTCTTTTTTAGGATTTCTGCATTTAGTAAAAAAATCCCAACGAGTTTCTTTAAATTTCATAGCTTGATAAAAATGCTCATTAGAAGGAAATTTATACCCTTCATATTGTATAATTACAGGCCAAAAATTAGACAACCATCTATATTCACCCTGAAATTCTAATATGTCATCACACATGAATATTCACCCATTCCCAATTAACATTTTCATGTGGATATCCAAAAGGATTAGCAACAACAAAAGTATTATCAATTTGTATATTAACACTATCATGAGTATGACCACAAATCCAAACTCTTGGTTCATTTGTGTATATTATCTCAGACCAATCATTAGTAAAACAAGGATTATAATGATCCCCTTTATATCGTTCTGAAATACATTTAGGTGAAGGCATGGTGTGAGTAATAACAACAGAATCTTTTTCTACATTTTTAAGCAAAAAATCAAATTCTCGTCTTCCCTTAGCATCATGTTTATTAAAGTCTTTGATCTTATGGAAGTCATTTAATGATCCATGAGTATCTATAGAAATATGCTTATAAGAACCATCAATATTACCCATACATCCATAAAATTTCTTATCACCAAATGATACGCTATTTTGTAAAAGAATATAAAATTTTCCTTCGTGACTTATACCTTTTCTATAAAAATGATCATTTTCTCTATAAAATGATGAATTATAGTATTCATGATTTCCGGGAACATATATAATAGGAATTTTATGTATATCATATATAAATGTTAATAATTTAAATACTTTTTTAGCACCAACATGAAGATCTCCTGCTATAACAATCATGTCGGTATCTTTATCAAATTTCCATTTTGATATCATTTTTTTTGCATCAATTATACTATGATAAAACTCAAAATGGAAATCACTACCAAATGCTAATTTCATATTTCCTCCACATCAATAATATCAAGGCTTCCTGAATCATTTAATATATGATTTATTTTTTTATGATTTATTGCTTCTTCTCCCATCCGCATTATTGCATTCGTATAAAATGCCTCTATATCCGCTTTAGAACTTTGAGCAGTTTTTTCATAAGCTTCAACCATACACTTATGAAGAAATGGTATATTATCTCTCAACTCTTGCATCAACATATTATATATATTGATAATTTCTTCTCTTTCTTTTTTTAGAATAGTACCCTTTTTTTCTATAATTTGATGAAGCCTACGTTCTCCTTTTGATATTTTATCAGCAAAATTATTAAAAGTTTCATCTAATCCATCATTAGCTATTTCAGAAACAGTTTTTTCTTCACATCTAGGAAATCTTTGACCTTTTAACATTTCAAGAGTTACAGGAACACCACTACCCATATTCATAGAAGTTATTGCCTGTGAAAACTGAGAATGAGTCATCCTAATTTCAATAATAGGAGTGTGTTCGGCAAAATACCGTTCAGAATAATTTGATACATGTTTATATGATCTACTAACACGCATAGAAATTGTTTCTTGATGTGATACAGCAGATCCATATAAATTATCACACCCTCCCGATTGTCTAGAAAATTGTAATTGAGCGTATGCAGGATGATGTTCTTCAGTTTCTCCTGTATCAAGTCCATTTTCTCTTAATCTAACTGTAGGTTTTTGTTTCTTCTTATAATCTATTTTTTCTAAACATCTACCACAATAAGGACAAAATATAGCGGCAGGGCCGAAATTAACCAATAAATCATCAGATATTTCATTATATTTATCGTTTCCTATACAATATATACATTTATCTATCATTACATATCTCCTTATGATGTTTGATCCCATTCACTTGATAAATTGTTTTCATTAATAAGAACATTATATAATATCTGTATAATATTGTCAATCTCTTTTTTAGTCATAGGACGTTTATTATAATGTTTAAAATTTCCTGATATATTAATTCCCATTAACGTTAAACCATCTTCACGTAAATCATCTTGAACTTCTGGTGGAGCATAAAATGGTTTTATATGTTGTATATTATTCATATATTAATTCCTTCAAATCTATTAGTTTTTTTAATTTTATTACTTGTATCTACATTTACAAAATCTTCATCTTCTATAGGTCTAAGTTCTTGAGATGATTCGTCATCCATACTCTTATTCCAATCATCGACATGAAAAAATCTCATTTTTGGTTTATCTAATCCAATAGAGAAATATCTATTCTTATTTTCATCTCTATACCTATTTTTTAACTGTTTTAATGCAATTCTTCCAGCTTTAGCCATTTGATCATTAGACATCAAAGCTATATAAAGATCTAATGTTTGTGGAAGTCCGATAGATTCTGAAGTATCAGTCATATCAATATCAGAATTAGAAAACCCTCCTCTGTTTGTTTGTGTTCCTGTTAATATAGGAAGTTTATATTCCACAGCTAATCCACGAAGTTCTTCAGCAATAGATTTAACAAATGCATATGATCCTGCCATGGGAAGAATTCTAGTAGATGAACAAATATTAATATAATCAATTACAATAAAATCAGGAACAAACCCTTTTTTGAGTTGTAATTCATCTAAAAGAAATCTAAAATGATCAGCATTACCAGCACCAGTTGGATATTCTTTAACAAATAATCTTCCTAACTTCTTTTTCTTTTTTATACCGAATAATTTGCTAAGAAATCCATTACCATCAACAACTTTCTTGAATTTAGAAACAAAAGTATCTTTATCCATATGCTCAAAATCATCAACTTCAACATCCATAAGATTTGCATCAATACGTTCTGCAATCTTTTCTTCAGACATTTCCATAGTAATATAAAGAACATTTTTTCCCTGAGTAAGAGCAGAAGCGGCACAATGGCACATAAAAATAGTCTTACCTACCCCTGTAGAAGCAAGAACACAATTAAGGGTTTTATCTTCAAGACCTCCTTTAGTAATGATATTTAATGCTTCAATATCAAATTTTAATTTATTTCTAAGCTGATGCAGTTTATCATACCGCTCTTCTGCTTCTGAATAATCAAGACCAATAGATGAATTAAAAGAAACCTTTAACGCATCTCTCATCATTTCAGGAATAGTATTTTTAGTCCGTTTGGTATCATCACCATTAATAATAGCCATTGCATCAACAATAGCATTATACATAGACTTTTCTTGACAAAAATCCTCTGTTTGATCTATGATAGAATCAATTTTAGGAAAATTAGCAGGAGATGTTAATAACTCATTAATATATTCATTAATTTCTTCTATTTCGTCTCCATTTATCCCATCTTTTTTATTGATAAGAAGTGATATTGTATCTATAGATGGAGACACCTTATATTCATCAACATATTCTTTAATTACTTCAAATAAAAGAGATTCTATTCTCTCACCAAAATAATCTTTTTCTATATGAGGATATACTTTTCTATAATATTCTTCATTATATATTAATTGGTTGATGATTACTTCTTCTATTCTAATTGGTATCAAGGTATCTCCTTTAAATTAAAACGTATAAATAATAACAAGAGGTATAAGAATTACAAGTTCAAATACCTCTCTAAAATTAAACTTTCTTTGGATGAAAGCTCATGTCTAAATGTATTTATCACAAGCATCATATCACCCCTCGTTGTTTATTAAAACATAAATCAAAGGAATTTGTTGATGATCCTTGTAATATTATTCGTGTTTCATTAAAACATCATATTGCTCTTCATAAATGGTTGTTTATGCTTACTGGTGATTCTGGTTGTGAGTTCGCATGGAAATATATGTCATCTGGTCAATTATCATTTTATGCATGTGGTAAAGAAAATCCTATGTACGGAAAACATCATTCTATAGAAACCAAAAATAAAATAAGACTTAAAGCAATAGGAAAAAAACATTCTCCAAATACTATCAAAAAGATGATTATATATCATACAGGAAAAAACAATCCATGTTCAAAAAAATGGATAATAAACGGAAAAATATTCTATTCTGCTAAAGAAGCAGGATTATTTTTCAACATATTAACATCTAATATACAAAGAATTTGCACAAAATATAATCACCATTTATGTTATAGTTATTAAAGTCTATATTCCATTATATCTCTTTGCCTTTATTTGTTTCTAAAAAATCTTCAAGAGATTTAATAATAAAATCTCCAAGGTAATGTTCAAACTCTTTTTCGTCTCCTTCATTAAGACCTTTAACATCATAATCAAATTTGAGAAAATTTCCCTTTTCATCTTCAATAACTTCAACGTTATTAATCTTATAAGAAACACCTTCATAATCACCATCTGGAACTGTAATATAATTTATATTTTTTTCGTTTTTAATTGGTATCTTATCATTTTCATTCATCTTCAGATTCCTTATTTTGATTTTTATCAACTACTCCATAACAAAACTTTTCTACAATATATGGTTCTAATTCTGTAATTATATCATTATTAATAATTTCATCAATATTTTTATAAAATTGTTTATCACCTTGAGCTATATTATCACCATTATGACTAATCCATGATCCTTTCTTTTCAAACACACCACTAGAAATAAGCAGAGGAAGCAATCCTGCATATTGATCAATACCTTTCTTAAAATCAAGTCCTAAAATAGCTCTTGATCCTTCGATAGTCATTCTACCTTTATGCACAATAAAAGTAATATTATTTCCTATAAGATGTTTAATTCTATCTTTTCCTTTTCCAGACGGAGAATCCTCACGAACAGCAGATTTATTAAGGAAAATAATAATAGATGCGGCAAATTCTAATCCTTGACCACCACCCATTTTAGTAGGATCATATTTTCCCATACCTTTGTATGTATGATTAGTAATAATCATAGACACTTGTAAAAGACTTAATTTGAGAGTGATATTTCTAAAAACAGATTTGATTAACTGCGCTCTTTTACCCATATCAGCTTTATTATCATTAGTTCTAGATGTATTTTGCTCAAATTCTGTTCCTAGCATACCAAGAGAATCCAAACACATTACAACTTCAGGATATTCTCCGGTTTCAGACAAATATTCTTCTAATGTTTCTAATATAACAAGAGATTGATATCGAAGTTCTTCTACAGTAGCAACAGGGATAATAGCAACACGATTAATATCTATTCCCCTATCTATTAATAATTCTTTAGTAAGAGCACCTTCAGATTCAAATAAAATTACTTCTGCTTTTAAATTTGAATCAAGATATTTTCTTAAAGAATTAAGTAATATAAAAGTTTTTCCTGTACCTTTTTCTCCGGCAAGAGCAACTACTTTTCCTTTTGGGAATCCTCCATCAATCATTTGCCCAGAAATAAGACCATTTAATGTATAAATTCCTGTATCTATATATCCAGAAATATCACCACATATTAAACCATCCTTTGCTATTGTTGCATATGGATTGTTTATTGATTTTAATACTCTATCTAATACACTCATTAATACGCCTCTCCTAATTGTTCTATTTTATTAATTGCTTCTGCACTCCACCCAACACATTCCATTATAGAATTTATTGGTTTATAAAATGTTCCTTCCCATTGTTTATCATAATCAATACTTTCAACTAATTCTTCATAAAAATGTTTATTCATTGCAGGAGGAAAAGATACAACATAAGATCTAAATATATTAGGCTGTTTTAGATTACAAAATTTAATCTTATCTCCTGATTTTATTCTTTCATCAATAAATCCATTATCATCAAGATATTTATTATATACAATACACCCTCTCACATGAATAGGACATCCTTTTTTTGGAAATCCATCACTCCCTATCCATTTTTCTATATTGTTAGTACCTCTTGGAAACGATATATCTTCAGGTTTTTGCTTTAAAAAATCATTATTAATATTATTAACAAATTCTTGAAGCATTTTCTCATCTTTTGTTAATATATTAATAATACCATCTTTTATATTATTTCTACAAAATTCAGGAACAGAAGAACGAACACACTCTAGCCCCATAATCTTTGTATGAGGTTTTGCATACCGAACACCCTCATTATCATAAACGTTCAATGCATACCGCTTCTTGCCTGTCCAGAAGCCTTTATTAGCTATTACCTCACGAGCCATAACCATCTTTTGTTTATGAGCATTGACATATTGAGCTAAATTATCATATATTTTATCTATTTTAGGTTCAAGTACTTGTGTAGCCCATCTAGATAAAATTTCAACTTTGTTATCATCAGATGTTCCTTTAGGTATTCCTTTTTCAACAAGGTATTCAAGATTAAGATAAACACTATCAGTATCAATAGCAATAATATAATCATTATTTTCTGTTTCTAACATAGAATTGAGAAATATATTAAGATGTTTTGCTACCCACATAATAGCTAATTGGCCTGAAGATGTTACTGCTTCTGCATTTCTGAGGTCAAAATATCTAAAATATTTATTAGCCATAGCTCCATATTCAGAATTCATAAGAATTTTAAGAGCCATTTGAAGTGTATTTTTTTGTGATATTTGATCAGATAAATCTACAGTATTATCATCTTCCATCTTTTGTTTATCATCAAGCATAGACCGTTTTACAGCCTTTCTTTCATCATACAACCCCTCTAATATAACAGGAATAAAGCCATCAGCATCCCTTTTATAAAATTGTCCATTAGGAGAAAGAGTAACATCATAATGTTGTAAAATAGATGTATCCAATTTTTCATCAAGAAGTAATTGAATACCAGATATTGTTCCATTTAACATACTGCGAAGATCAGATAATTCTTTTGGTAATTCATTATCTGATATTCGTTTTTCAGGAGATATATTAATACCCATTTGTAAATGAGGATAAAGTGAATTAAGATCACAAGACATAATCCATTTATACATACCCGGAATAGGTTCTTTTACATAAGCACCCACATAATGTCCAGATTCACTGGAAGGCATACGACAAGAAGGAACAATATTCTGATCCATAACAGCATTATATATTAATATATCCCATGTAGTAACTGGACTAACAACATCATTATAATTTATTCCTGCTTTATAAGCAACAGATAAAATAAGATCAAATAATTTTAATTTATGATCAAGTCTTGTTACAATTTCAACATCTTTTATATTATAATCAATAAATAATTCATAATTTCTATTATACAAATCCTGAAGGTTATCATATTCAGAATAATCAATTTTTTTATCACCGAGAATCATATTAGCTATAGTATCTAATTTATAATTTTCTGGTGTTTTATATGTGAATTTTTTAAACAGATGTAAATAATCTAATATAGATATACCTACAATATCATATATTTGGTGAGAATTACCAAAAGCATCACGAGATTCTTTTTCATTAACAATACCAAAAGGTGATAAAGATTTTATAATCTCATCACTATGAGGCATTATATTATGTACTCTATTAATAATATAAGTAATATCATATTGTTCTACATTCCATCCAGTAATAACATCTGGATGCCTACATGCTAAAAAAACCGTAAATTTATCAAGCATATGTTTTTCATCACTACAATTAATATATCTAACATTATCTTTTTTTGGAGCATAACCATCAATATGATACCCCCAAACAGTATATATATCTCTTGATATATCATGAATAGTTATAGATGTAATAGGACATCGAGCATCCTCTGCACTAGAATAACCATATTTATCTCTTCCAGTTTCTATATCTATATTAGCAATATACAAATCTAAAGGAGATATAGGAGGGCTATTAAGAAATACATCTCTTATATACTGATAACCAAATGTCTTAGCACCATAAATATTAACATATTTTTCATTTTCTTTCTGATTTTTAACAGCTTCTCTAACAGTAGAAAATGTATCTCTTCTTAACGATTTACCATTAATAGAAGAAAATTTGCCATGAGGTGATTCGTAATATAAATTCCAATGGTGTTTCGTTATTGATGATGGTTCTGGTGAATTATGTTCTCTAAGAAATATTTTATTTCCATATTTTTTACAAAATGTATACAATTAGTGTATTCCTTTTAATGGTTTTAATGAATTTAATCTACATTTTTTAACTTCTTCTGCACATTCTTTCATTCTTTTATTTAAATCATCAATAGTATTAATATTATGATCAGAAAAAATAGTTTTAACAATCATTCTATGTTTTTCAACATCTTTATCAGAATAAACAACCTTACCCATATACCCGACAAGCATAGTTAATAATGTGTAAATTACTATATTATCCTCAACTTGATTATTTAATAGATTATTGATAGCGTTTTTATTTACATTATCAATCGAATGTTTCATTAATATTAACTCCTTTTCTTTTAGATTGAGTAGCACTAAATAATTCATTTACAATATCACTATCTAATTTCAGTTCATAAGGAACAATAACACCACCATTATTATATGATTCCTTTCCTTTAGTCAAAACATCATCAATAAATTCTTTAATAAATTTTGAATTTATTTCATTATCTTTAAAATGTTGTTTTGCTATTCCAATAATAGAATATGCCTTTTTATTCATAGACAAAATATCATCATACGAATAAATAGATTTCAGCCATTGTATAACATCAATGTTAGATATAAATGCAGGAAGATATTTATCAATCATATCAATAAGTAATGGATCTTTTATAGGACTTTTTAATGTCATTTTTCTTAATACTTTTAATATTTTAAGAACATTATTATCCGATCTATCTTTATTTGGATCACGATGAATTTCTCCAATAATAAGTTTGCATGTAGCAAGAGCTATAGTATCCCTATTCTTTAAAAATACATCACGATCATATTCTAAACGACTAAATAATTTACCCATAAAATCCCTCTTATTTCCATTCTGCTTTATTTTTCAATTTATTAGATCTGATAATATTAATCCTTTCTGGTAATGTCCATCTTCCAAATCCCATCATACCAGATGCACTAATTTTATATGCCAAAAATAAAACATCAGATCCATCATCCATTATACAATGAATTTTAGCATATACCACCATCTTTTTTCCACCACCTGATGAATATGTTGCACTTTGAATAGTTTTACATTCAGCAGGAACTAATACTGTAGCAATATTACCAGCAACAGATAAAGAACATGTACAAATTACCAACAGTAACGCAATAAATAAATTTTTCATATTTTCTCCTATAAGCATAATATTTTACGATCTTCTTCTGATAATTTAGAAAGAGCACGTTGCTTTTTCTTTTTTAAATTAATTTCTTCAATAATTAATGATTTTTCATATGATTCAACCATACTATCAACTGTTGCATTACCCCATCGTTCAAATATAGACATATATACAATAGGATTATAACAATAAATATTATCACCTTTTTTTTCTTTAATATCGATAAGAAACTTAGAAACATTATTTTGTTTTGTAAAAAAACGTTTTGATTTTATAGGAAAAAAATCACTGGAAGGGCCATTATATGTGTATTCAACACAATATCTTATATCAGTAGTTTTCATTTGAATCTCCTTTAGAAATAAATTATATTATATAAAATATACTACTTATAAATAAAAATGTCAATATAAATATTTATAATTTAAACATATCATATGATTGTATATAACTTTGTTATGATTGGATTTTTTTATTTCGGGTTTATATATAATATCATCCTCAGATAAGGGATTTTGGGTTTCACTATAACATATATCACATATATAAATAAGAAATCCATCATCATTCATAAAATGCGGATGGATTTTTATTATTTCATTCCAATTATGGAAACATGAATTACAAATCATAATAAAATTTAGGGTATATCGGAGTCGAACCGATCCTGTATAGGGTCTAAGCCTATTCTCTCTACCAGCGTGGAGTAATACCCCTTTCTATTAGTTATACATTAGGAAATATATTCCTAACATTATCAATAGCAGTTTTACAATTTTTCATTTCTGCCTCAGATGTATCAATTTTACTATTAATATCATTCCGTTTTTCGATAAAAGCTTCTATATTAGATTCTTCTCGATCTGAAATTTCCTGAAGGTCTGTAACAACCTGTGTAAAAGAACTCATAACTTTAGCGTAATTTTTCTTCTTTTTAAGTAATGCCATAATAAATCTCCTTTTTTTTTTGATAATTATTTATCATTATTAATATTATTATATACTATGAAATATAGCCTATAACTTCAAATTTTTCATATCTTCTAGATTCACATTTATACCAAGTGATTAATAACCCTGTGTTATCATATGGCTCGTAAAAAATAATATTTTTATTACACCAACTATTTCCAAACACAGAAGTAGTTGTTGGAGCAAGACGAATAAAAGCTTCACCAGTAGATCCTACTAAAAAACCAGACCATTCAGTGTTATCCTCCATAATCATAGTTATACCCATATCTCTAAGAGCATCAGCTATTTCGTCAAGAGGAACACCTTCTTTAAAATAAGTAGGCTTTAAGATATTCTGTACAATAATTTGAGCAGTTCTTCTTGTTGCCTGATTAATCTTTATTTTACGAGACATATTATTCCTTTTGATGAATTAATCTGATTTATAAATACAATATATCAGATCTAATCAAGAATGTCAAGATTATTCTTAGCTAACATAATTTTTGTAATGATTTTTATAGTTGTTTTTTCATCAAAAGGAAGAAGAGGATTTTCCCACTGTCCTTTTAATTGATTAACTCCATTACACACAGGAACCACGTTACCTTGAATATATCCTTTACTATTATCAATACGATCAAGAGTAAGTCCTAACCATTCATTTTTCCATGCACGTTTTTCATTAATTTCAGAAAATCTAAGACCAGAATAAGCGCAAGTTTTTCTAGACATCAACCTTTTATATTGAGCAAAAGTAAGTGTAAAATCTAATCCTTTTTTTGATGCTCTGTTTGCTTTTGATATATATTTCTTAGCCATTATTAAGTCTTCAATCATAATAAACCTCTCATATTGTAATATTAATATTTTGTATTGTTGATAAATTATCATACAATATGAGATTATATTTGTCAAGCTAAAAAAACTTATTTATCAATTCAAACATATAGGAATTATCTTCTGATGTTGATAATTTATCAGTATCAACACATGCAAGCATTTCAGAAAACCAATAAGCATCCACACCAGTTAATTGATCTTCAAGGACATTTAAATCTGTAAGATCATAACTATTAAGTTCAATACACATTTTTAAATATTGACCTGCATTAATAGTAAAACCCCTATTAATAAATTTCCGAGATCTTATAATAGAAGCTAAAGGATATTTACTACCAGAATATACTAAATCTCGTGCTAACAAACATTCTAATGATTTAGAAGGACATTCTAATATATTATCTACAGAAGACCACCAACATTTACAATGTTCAAAATCATAATTAGAATGAATTTCTTTAGCATCACCAAAAAAACGAATGATAAGTTGTATATCATTATCTAAAGTAATAGCATTAGCAGAAATATAAACAGGTCTATATTGTTCCTGTGTATCATCAACATTAATTTCATCATCATTATCATCATTATCATCATTATCAAAATCAGCATCTTCATAATCTATATCTGGTACTGATGCAATACCAGCAGATTCTATTCTAATTTTTATACGTCCTTCTGTAACATTATTATCATACCAAGATTGACTTACATAAACACCATCAATCTTATAATCTTCAACAGGAATAGTACCATCAATAATAGAGAATTTTTGAGTTCCATTATAGTCATTAAATTTATCACAATAATAATTACATACAGCTAAAACAGTTTCTTTATTTGTAAAATAAATATCATAATCATTGACTTTTTCTTTTAACCACATAGAAGCAATACATCCACCAGTAATAATAGAATTATTATTTACAAGTTGCCTTACTTTATCATCTTCTATAGATTTAACAAAATGATCAAACTTTTTTCTTAATACTGCTTTAAGTGTTTTTCTTTTCATTATTTACCTTTTTTTTATAAATTTCATTAACGCATATAAAACATAATTTATGGAATAATTATTTTAGATTCGCCTTTAGGTGTATCATTTGGCATAATAATAAGGCTTTCTTCCTGTTTTGGTGCAAGACTAACAGGAATTACAGGAATACCAAGACCTTCTAAAATTTTTAGTAAATCTTCATCATTTGTGAGTGAATTTTGTGCTGATTTAGAATAATCTTGAATAGTAGTAACAATTTTTTGCCATCCTGAAGTTGGAATAATAACAAATTCTTCCCCAACAGCCTGTACAATTTGAGCTAAAAGCATTTCAGCAGAAACTGTAAATGCCTCTTGACCTTGACCTTGATCTTCTTCTTTATTTACTTTTGGGAAATCTACTCCTTCCATAATAACTCTCCTTTTGAATTAATTTAATATTATCTACATGATAATCATAATATGAGGAAGTAGTAGGATTCGAACCTACGCAAGTTTCCTTGACCACTGATTAGCAATCAGGTACATTACCATACTCTGCCATACTTCCATTAAAAATGGTTGCTACATCAGGAATTTAACCTGAAACTAAGGGTCATATATCCCTTTGTGATAACATTTCACCATGTAGCGTTTCAGTCCGGTCACTACTCCTTCGCATTCTGTTAAGTGATTAAGAACACCGTTATCAGCTTTAGTGGCTGATATCGCTGAAAAATATATTGTGGAACTACAGGGAATTGAACCCTGCCCGATTGGTTGCAAGCCATTCAGTCCTCCCAAGTATAGCCCCATTGGATCGTAATATGGATTTTCACCACAACATCAACACATGTCCTTCAAAAAGACTTATTGATTTTGCCCTACATGGTTGCGTACCACTTAGGAAGACTACTTACGCATAGTCCGTTCTCATGAAGAGGTAATGAACCTCAACATGGTTCTTGTAAGAAATTGTTTATACCATCAATTATATTACCAACATCACAGGCATATAATCCAGCAGAATTAAATGTATTATACTCTATAACTTTTAATCCATCATATGTTTGAGCAATATCCATCACAAACACATCAGCAGAATTATGTGTTTTATCATGATATATCCTTAGTAATAAAAAAATGACCATGAATCGTATAGGAATCGAACCTATATTTCAAACCACATAACGGGTAAGTGTCCTCCCTAATTAGACGAACCACCCATGGTCATTTTTTTACTCTTTTATAACTAATCATATTATGAACCTCTATTTCCATTTGTATAAATATAAATAGAGGTTCATTTTTATGTGGTAGCTCGTACAGGTAACGATCCTATCTCTTTTGGTGATCAGCCAAACGCTCTTCCAATGAGCTAACGAGCCATATTTTTTATTTTATTATTTCTTCTTGTACTTCTGGTGTTTCTGCTTCATGATCATTAACTACCATAATAACCATTATAGTAATCATTAACTACCATAATGGTTATTATAATACACATTAAATATAAAGTCAATAGTTAATGTGTATTATTTTGTATATTATTCGTCATCATCATAAATAGATTCAGCAACAGCACTAACCCGTTCATTCCATCTAGGATCATCTTCATTATAAGATAATTCATCATGGAATCCTTGAATTTCATGATCTTTTATCCCATAAGGATTATTTTTACTAGGATCAACTTCACAATGACATAATTCATGATAAATTATTCTTTTTTTATCATCATAATTAAGCTCATCAAAAATAACTTTATCTATAAACATTACATAATCATATGTAATACCATAATCGTTAGCAGTAAAAAACTTTAATTCATCATTCATTTTCTTAATACGTGCAATAACATAACGACCACCAGATACCTTTTTTTTGGTATCCATAACAATCATAATATTTGCTCCATCAAGATTTGGAAATTCTTCTCTTGTAATATCTTCTACTATTGCATCTGTTTCACTTGTACATCCTTCATACCTCATAATAATCTCCTTTTTATATTATATATTATTAAATATACTATATATTTAATTAATGCGGTATGTGTAGGAATTGAACCCCATGCCCTCATCAGACATGCCACAAGATTTCAAATCTTGCTGACCACCTTTGGTCGGCACATACCATGTTGGAGTCTATGAAGGGAATCGAACCCTTATTTACTATTTTGCAGACAGCACACCGAACCATCGAACATAGACATATACTATATATATTTTTTTATTGATTCAACATCAAAGCCTTTTTCAATAAGTAAGTTTCTAGCTTTTAATGCTTCTGCTTCTTCCTCAGATATAGGATTATTAGTGCAAATAATAACAGATTTAAAAAATTTACTTTCTTTAATATAAACATCACGATCTGTTAATAATTGTTCGTATTGTTTAATATTGTTTCCCATTTCCCAAATACGAACAGACACTTCATTTTTTGTAGGAACTAAATTATTACCAATATCAATTCTTTTAAAATCAAGAGTATAATAACAAGATTTTGCAAGATTTAAAGCTATAACATCAAAATAACCCGTAAATGTACCAAGATGTGTTATGCTTCTTCCTTCACAATCACCTTCTGTAGTAACTTCCCAAACACCATATGGATTAAAATTCATAATATACCCTCGTATTAATATTTAACTATCAGACAACCCCTTATCTAATCCTGATTCATAACCACAAAAATAACTATACATCTCTTCTACAGTTAAGATTTTTCCAAGTATACAATAATCTGATCTTCTTGTCAATAAAAATCCTTCAGATTTAACATCAATAATAATATCATTTTCTCTAGCTTTATATTCGCATAAATTAAATTTTTGTATATCTAATGCAGTTGTACTCATATTATCACTCCCATATTGATTTTATAATATCATTTACATTATATTGTTTATACCATAATCGCATGAAGTCAGAAACAGTAGGATGTGTTCTATTATGAGAAGGAAACATTCCTATTTCTTTACATGTTTTATCACCTTTTTTATTATTACATTTCTTACATGATGCAACACAATTATCAAAAGTGTTTTTTCCTCCATGAGCTTTAGGTATAACATGATCAACTGTCATTATATCACTTTTTACACCACAGTATGCACAGGTATAATTATCTCTGATACACACATTACGCTTACTCCATGGTATTTTTCTCTTATATATTTGTCTTATCATATAAGAGAACCGAACAATTACAGGTATTTTAAATGATTTTTCAGCAGTTGTCAAGACCTTATCCGCTACTTTTTCAACAATAACCTTTCCACGAGCTATATAAGAAAAAGCCTTTTCAGGAGAAACAACATTTAGAAAACTATAATCATAATTTAACACTATCACCCTTTCCATATCATCCTCCTTTATATTAATTATGGAACGCCTGAGAGGGATCGAACCTCCGACACCGAGAGTAGAAATCTCGTGCTCTTCCAACTGAGCTACAGACGCATATTTTGAGCACCAGATGGGAGTCGAACCCACATCAATCAAGATTCGTAATCTTGTGCCAATCCAATTTGACTACTGATGCATTCTTAAATCAAATATTTTAAATTCTTCTACAGGAATATCATAAATCCATTCCTTCCCACGAACATTAGTTAGAAGTTTTAAATATTTCTTTTGTAAATCACAAGGTCTTATAACAAAAGCTTGTTCCATACTTCTATTAAGTTCGAATAAGTATGCTTTATCGCCATACCAAAACGGTTCAGGTCTTCCATATTTAGCCTTTCTTCGTAAAATATGAATTGTTTCCCATGGTGCTTTTATTTTCCAATCATACAACGGCCAATCAAAATAATGTCTTACCGCTACTTCTATATAAATATCTGGATGATCTTTTTTTGAAAAATGAAGATCAATTCCTCGTTCCTCATCATCAGGATAACAAAAAAATCCTTTTGACTTAAAAAACCGTTTTACTGTGGTTTTACCTTTACTATCAAATTCATCATACGCACTTTGAGAAAAAGCTATAGCAGACATTTATAATGGCCCTTCTGGTTTAGGATCATTTAATATAACATCAGGTTTAATATAAACCATAGAAAATGTTTTAGCATCATATTTGGCAAAAATACCAGTATCATTAATAACACCAATAGTATATGTATTTTCAAGAGGAATATTTTGATATATTAAAACTTCATAAACATCACCTATAGTTAATGTATTACTATCATTAATACAGCTAACAAGTAATACATCAATTCCTGTTTTTATAATATCCATCTAAAATTCACCATCTATAATATTTAGAAAATTTAACCGGATAATATCACCAGCAGTTTTGTTCATAATTCTCTTTATAGTGATTTGTTCTTTCTTATCAATAATATCAAATTTATCTTTATTATCTTTCAAAAAATCAACAAAAATATCCTTAGAAAATAATCCTAATAATTTACCAAAATCTTTTTGAGTTATTTTACAAATCTCCCCATGAGATAATACATTTCTCAGTCTGTTTTCATTAATATATAACAATAATTCTTCTTTGATATAATCTCCTTCTTTTGACATCTCAATTATTGTATTATGAATTTTTCCTTTTTTTCCACCATTTTTTTCAGAAAAGGAAGGATTTTTACCTTTAAGAATAACTCTTGAACCATTATTAAAAAATTCTGGCATAACAGGTTTTAACACCCATCCTTCTGCATCATTATCTTCTAACTTTGGATAACCCAACATTATACCAAGAGGATCAGGAAATACAACAGGAGTTTTCATTAAATCATAAAAAGATCCCATTCCCAACACAGGTACGTGAAAAAATCCAAATTGATCACATAATTCAACAACAGTATAATGATCTAATAATATATCATCAACTCTTATATCAAAAACAATAAAATTAACATCAGGTCTATATTGTACCTCTTTCTGAACTTTTTTAACATTTTTAATAGCTTCTACATTAGGATGATTGTATATTCCTCCATATATTTCTCCATATACAGTAAGAGTACTAAAATCTCCTTGCTTTTTAAGATTGTTAAACATATTCAATATATTTTGATCATAATTAAATGTTGAATCTCCATAAAATGATTCTCCTTCAAGAAATCCTGATTTTCTAGCTTTTTTTACAACATCACCATCACTCCAATAACTATAATTAGCACCATGAATTTTTAAAGAAGAAACCCATATACCAGAAGAATATCCACATTCAACAATATAATTAATTGTTTTTGTTCTGTATGTATTTTCTATAGAACTATATTTTCTAAAATTCATAATAAATTCTCTCTTTTAATTTATTTACTCTTATATTTATTTTTTTCTGATTTTTCTGATTTTTCCATAAGAGCATAAAATCTAGAGGCACCACAAGAAAACTCACAAAAATGATTATCTTTAAACAAAAATGGACATCCTTCGCCATTACAGGCAGTTATCATAAAATCACAAATATTCTTATAAGGACAATCATCACCTTTTAAAATCTTTCCATTAACTAATGCCATAATATTCACCATATATAATTTAGAAGATACTGGATTCGAACCAGTGTTATTCTCGATGTAAGCGAGATGCCTTAACCCCTAGACTAATCTTCTATAATTTTATTCCATCTACCTTTATCATCTTTACCTTCTATTCGTAGATTATCAGGAATCATTTGTTTTTTAATTTTTTCTTCAGTTGTTTCTTCATATAAGCACTCCATAATTTTTTTATTATACCACATCTTAAACTTAGGATGTTCCATAATACCTTTAAATGCCTCTTTCTGATTAGCAACTCTACTTTTACTACTTTGCCCTGTTGATGATGCTCCTGATGGTCTATGAGACAATCTAAGGCTGTTCTGAAGCTTATTACGTCCTTGACCACCAGCACCAGTTCCAGAAAACCAATACAAATCAAAATCTTTCTTTGTTATAGAAAATAACAATTCCTTATTATTCATACAAAATGTCCAGTAATTTTAGGTTTAATATTTTCTATAGATTCTCCTCGTTCTACTAATCGTTCTAAATGTCGTTCTTCATGAAGAACCAATGCCATCCTAAGATGACCAATAATATCATCATTAAATCTATGATGAACTTGCCCTTCTAGAAATTTAATACGATCTATTAATGCTCGTAAAACTTCCTGATTAGTTGTTCCTTCATAACCATCTCCATTTATTTTAGCATCCTTCATAAATGTTAATGTTGTAGTATTTGTTGGTGATTTGTTATCATCAAGTAAATATGTATGTCCTGCATCAATCACTTTCATATAATATATATCCTTTTTAATTTAAATGGGTGACAGGAGGGAATCGAACCCTCATCTTGTGGGTCACAGCCACATGATCTAACCTTTGAGCTACTGTCACATCAATAACTACTCATCGAATAGTTATTAATCTAACAATAATTTTTTAGGCTACTAATGGTTGATTTCAGATATACCACCACAGCTACCTTACTACTCTCGCATCTTCACCAAGGATAGATATAATCAAATGGTTAATAAGATCATTCTCTACCCTAAACTTTTGGGAATATTTTTCATCCCACGGTTCATGGTGTTAAATTAATAACAGTATGTACCTACTATCAAAGAGAATTAAATAATAATCCTCATGCGATCTTGAAGGGAATCGAACCCTCTTAAAATACGCTGACAACGTACCGCTCTACCAATGAGCCACAAGACCATATTTCCTGATCAGGTTTTTCAACTATAAACATTTCTAATATTATATATTCATTTTTTTTTTCACATTATCATTATTATTTTTGGTTGCATGTATGGGTATCGAACCCACTACATGAAAGATATGAGCTTTCATTGTACACCTGTACCCATGCAATGTCAATTAAAATGTGCCCTTCCAAGGAATCGAACCTTGCCTTATCTACCCTTACAGTAGCTTCAGGGTTCCATCTTCAGGTATCAAGTTAATACCAGTTCATGATCCGTATTTACAATTTCGCATATCCGATTCATGGTTAATATGCGCTCCTTGTAAGGAAATTCACATACGACAGCCAACGAAGGACATTAATTATGATTCTTCTCTGATAATCTCAAAAGAAATATTTTGAGAGAAATCGTCAGAAACCCATTCATCAATTTCCATTTTTCTAACATCTGGTGACATTCCTTCCAAATCTTCATCAGGAATTTCAGTCATATGCTCTACATTATTAACATATCCGTCATCAACTTTCCAAAAAATTTTCATAATATCCTCTTTTTTTTTTAATTTTTAATTCAAGTAAAAATATTATACTAAATAGACCGCTTGCGTATCAGTATTATTGGTCTAAAACAAATAGATTAAGGAGATCAACCCTCGTAATACATAGGTAATTTCAATGAGATTGTGAATTAAATCCTACTCTCATATCCCTCAACTGTGATATCATCTATTTAATATAATAAAAATGGTCAGAATGAGAGGACTCGAACCTCTAATTTTTCCTGTCCAAGAGGAAGGGCTTACCATTAGCCTACATTCTGATGTACAAATTTGGTCAGTTATTACCGATTATTGCAATATTATCAGCGCTTATATATTCTTTGTAGGAAGGAACTGAAAAACTCCCACATCAGTCAAGAGCTACTTGACAACTTATACTATGAGCCACATACAGGATTCGAACCTGTGCAATTAATTTAAATAACATTATAAGAAATTATGTACAATCATTCTTATAATCATATTGTATAATGGATTAATTAAGTCTATTATACAATATTAAATACAAAAATCAATTATGACGCTTTTCCAACCGCTCTACCCACTGAGCTAATGTGGCATAAATAATCTATTTTTTAATAAAAATATTAAAATCTTTTAATGATACTGTTGCTTGTTCTCTTGTTATACCTCTACCAAAAAACATATTAGGAACTTTTGCAACACCATTCACGAAATTATACACATCACCTTCATGAAATTTTTTAATCTTTGATCTTTTTAATTTCATAATATATCCGTTACTTCTTTAAATTTATACCCATACTTCAGGATTAGTATAATGCCATTTATCACAATCACCACTATGATCAAACATAGCAACGATATAATATGTGATAATTGGTGACGGTCTTACTTCTGAATATATAATACAATCTGGTATAAACATAATAATAATACTACCTCAATTTTTGTGGATACCGGAGGAATCGAACCTCATGCCCTTTGGGAGTTGGGTTACAACCAACCGTTAGACCATCTAACCTTACTGACAGCATCCATTTATTTATTTTTTACGATTCTTCAATATTTCAAGTTGAGGTTTAAGTTCTTCAATTAAATCCCTTACTGCATCTGCCCATATAACAGATTCACCTTTATCACCAGCACCGTTAGTTGTTGTAGAAGCAAGCATTTCAGCATCTTCTTGAACAAATCTCATAACAAGATCAGGATCATTATTTTTAACTACACCTGTTGTTTGACCATCTTTATCAAATTCAGGAGTAACACAAATACCTTTAACTCTAACAATCCAATTCTGACCACATATAATTCCTCGTGGTTTAATGCTGTTTTCTAATCGATTAAGTCTAATTTCCATTTCATTCATATATTCTTTGAGAAATTTTTCTACGTCAATTGTCATTATGTTCTCCATAATTAATGTTTGTCTCAAGTATGAATACACTATACACTATATAAATTTAAAGTCAAGTCTTTTGTTATATATATATTATAAATTGTGGAGAGCCTTGGACTCGAACCAAGAACCTAAAAAGGTACTGCCGGGTTACAGCCGGGTGCAATAGCCATTCTGCCAACTCTCCATATGTTTGTGGGGATAGAAAGTTTCGAGCTTTCGACACATACCATTTCACGGTAATGCTCTACCTCTGAGCTATACCCCCATTTTTATTTCTACGACAAAAGGTATTTTGTTGGCTGTTACAATTAGGACATATCATTCGCAAATTTTCTCTACGATGATCATTATTAATTCCATTTATATGATCGAGTACCATCACAATTGGTTTATTATTCCATTCACCAATACCACATATATCACATATATTCTCTATCATATTACATTTTAACAACCTCCTCTTTAAAGATGTTCTTGAATATGGAGAATTTCTAATCATAACATCTTCTAACTCATACACAATACCACCATTACCATGAGATTTTCCTTTAAAATGTGATATATCAAGATCAAGGCGTTTTATAACTTTGTTAATTGTTGGATAATTCCCCGGTCTTAATGATAAACCAATATTTCGTATAACATCAGCTATACTAATAGATTTAGAAACTGCTTCAATAAGCATATCGTCAGTCCATGTTCTTCTATCAACCATATAATTAGTTTTTAAATTATATTTTTTTAACCAATATCTTAATCCAGATGGGCTAATATCAAATTCTTCTGCAATTTGTTTCTGTGTAAATCCATCTTTAATTAACCTTTTTACATTAGCTATAGTTATATCCATTACAATCTCCTATTTTATAAGTATATTAATATTTATACTTATTGGTATAGTGATAGTTATGGATATACCATACTTTCAATATTCTATTTTCAAAGATCAATAAAAAAGGGGGAAACAAGATTTAATCTCATTTCCCCCTTCAGGTTTTCCTAATATAAAGGAAATGAGCTACATAGTTTTCACTATAGGATACGCATCAAAAAAGCGCACAGACACACATACAGGCGTAATAGCCATAATATACGAGTTACTTCTATGATTGTTGTTTCTTGATACTTTCATTTCTTATTCCATTTATTGTTATTCTTAATTTGAATACATTCACACTTAACACAAATACGCATAGCATCACCATTCATATGATAATAAAAACCATTTATGTATATGAAATATTCTCTTAAACCAATTCATAAATTCCATTATTGAGCGGATCGGGAGAGTCGAACTCCATATTTACAGTTTGGAAAACTGTTTGTCAAAACCCTTAACTTATCAATCCGCATTTTTATTTTTTTACATTTTTTAAAGCTTTTCATAACATTCATTATTGTGGATCGAGAGAGATTCGAACTCTCAACATTCAGGGTAAAAACCTGATGCGCTAATCCAGTTGCGCCACCGATCCATAGTGAATATAGACCGATATTGTATGTATGGTCTAAATTCCTTTGTATTTTTCCTGTTTATGTTTATAAAATTTCATTTTATTTTTTTCCTTCTTTTATAATCAATACATGTATTATCAAAATCAGTAACATCCCATTTATCAAATAAAGAAGGTTTGTTTCCTATTTTTCTACAATATCATGTATTACGATGAGAATGTTGCTTCATTAATTTCAGCCAATGTTTGCAATTTACACAAACATCATTATTATTTAACTCTCTAAACGATTTCATATTATTATTTATACATCCAAAAAAATGGAGCTGAAATCATGGAATCAAACCATTATGTATCCATACCTATTCAAAGGAATTTCAGCATATAATTAGGGCATATCGGAGTCGAACCGATCCTATCAAGGGCTTAAACCTTGTGCCTCTACCAGCGTGGGCTAATGCCCCATTTTTTTTTATATTTCTTTTTCACATACACCAATAATTCTACTGTTAATGTTATTATTATTAACAGTAATAAATTTAAGCCAATTATACATTTCATTCTTTAAAAAAATTTTATCATATCGTTCATCAATATTATCATTTTTGTTAATTATGAAATAATTATCAATTAACAAAAATGAATATTTACAAGCAACATCTAATTGCTCATTAGTTTCACAACTATAAACAACACTACGAATTTTATTAACTATTTGATTGTATTTCATGATGTAATCCTCCTCAAAATTTAATATACATTATTCATTAAAAATACTATAATCATATTTTTAATGAATGTCAAGGGTTTTTATATTAAATATGAAGACCTGCATCAGCTTGAGCACTATAATCTTTACTCTCATAACACATATTTAATTTAGTTCCACACCGAACAGCAGAAAGATTCTCAGATACAGAATTAAACGCTGAAGTTGTTCCTTTACTATTTGCGGCAAAAGTCATTGACATTTTTTTATCAATACCAATAATATTAGCTGTACTTTTTGCATTAATATTAGCGCCAAGAAAAACAAAAGACCAATTATACATTTCTTCTTGTTTGTTAATCATTTGCTTTATTGAATTTGCATTATATTCTAAAGAACTATTTTCTTGTCCATCAGTTTGAATAAAAACAACAACCCGATCAGGACGATCATTTTCATTCATATTTTTAAGAACCTCTCCTGTAGAATTAATAGTTTTTCCAATAGCATCATACAATGCAGTCATACCACGAGGAATATAAGTATCACGATTTAAATCAGGAACATCATTAATATTAACAAATTCAAAATCTGAATAATAACCATCATCAAATTGAATTAAAGACATAGTTGCTGTACCTTTTGCTTTTCTTTGATCATCAACAAATTTATTAAACCCACCAATTACATCATTTTCTAATCCAACCATAGATCCAGAACAATCAATAATTCCAACTATATGACAATAATTTTCTTTCATTTATATCTCCTTTGTTTTAATTTAATAACTCTTTCCAGAATTATATCGTTTTTTACGATAATAACGTCCATTACCTTTATTCAATAATTTATATGTTGGTGTTAAAGAATGGCAATTAGGACATATCAAATCAAGATTATATTCATTATTATTTTTATGATTACCATCAATATGTTCTATTTCGAGAGGAACTTTATTTGTGATTGGATTTATCTCTTTCCATCCACACCTTGAACATTTATTATTATACTTATCAAATAAATACCTTCTTATCTGGTTTGCTATGCAATTTTTTCTGTTGCCATTATCAATACCAAGTTTCCATTTATTAATAAATATATAATATTCATATTTGTGATGACATTCCATAGAGCAAAATTTCTTAGAATTTTTACTGAAATCTGATCCACCACACCACAAACAAACCTTCTCTTTTTTGTTATTATCTGAATTTCCATGTCTCCTAACTCCTTTATTATTAAAAGAAGCTGAACATGATCTATTACAGAACCTATTATGTCTTTTCTTATATTTTATTATATTACCACAATACTCACATAATTTTGGTATCATGTAATAATTTTCTTTTCTATCTTGTAACTTTGTTTCTTGTATGACCTTTGATTTCAATGCTCCTAATTTACCAGATTCAGAACAACTCATTCCTTTTCTCATTTACCAATCTCCTGTTGTGAAGTAAATACCTATAATAGTATTTATACAAACAAGAAGTTCGTAATGTACTTGAGCCTATTGAGAGTAACGATCTCCCTTCCCTGCTTTACAAGAGCAGACATCATCCAATAAATGTTTAATAGGCATTTTTGCTCTCTTGGTAGGATTCGAACCTACAATACCCAATGTCCCTTTATGAGAACTTTACTCGCCCATCTGATCAGAAATAGGCTATCAAGAGAATATATGCGATCTTGCGGAGAATCGAACTCCGATTTTTAGGTTGAAAACCTACTATCCGAACCGTTGGATGACAAGACCATTATTGACGGTTATGTGTCCGTCTTACCCATTACGTTAGTATCATTCCATATAATATATGTATTATTATATGCTATTTCACGACTACTTTTTTTTTGGAGTAGCCAACCTATTCATATGTATATCCAGCGTTCTAATAGCAAGATTAATGGGAGCACCCAATATACACGTTCTTTATGATTCAATCGGTCATAAATGCATCCCATTGATCATACCATTCTTCAAAGTCCATCTCATCATAATCATCCATCTCACCAGAAAACTTATCAACTTCTTTTATCATATATTCAATAAACTCTTTCTGCTTCATAACGTTATTCCTTTAATTTAATACCCTTGTATTCACCACCATTCCCAAAGAGCACCCCTTCTATATGGTCGAAATGAATAATCATCATATTCACCACCACGTTTCATAATTCGTTTAAGCTCTTGCCTTTCTTTTGCTCTATCCTTGCGTGTAAAATACTGATTCACAAACCAAGAAGGAACATGATTCATATGACTATAACCATCAGCATGATATATAGCAAGATGTTTTTTTAAATCATTTCCAGTTCTAGGAATATCTTTCCACAATCCACGTATCCATGATATTAAAATAACTTTATCTTTACGTGTATATTCATCAACACATATATATTCATGTGTTATCCAAGACGAAGGCTTTTCACCCTTTCTTCTTCTGTACGTTCTGCTCATTTTAGTCTCCTATAAGTTAAGTTGAATTACTTATAAAAAACCAATTCCTCCGTTACTATACATATATATCTCCTTATATATTATTTTGTACCAAACCATTTATATATTATTGTAAAAATATTACATGAAACTTTATATCTAATATAATCAACCCCAATATAAACCCAACAAAAAACACCACCAATCATAAATAGAAAAAACCGTTTATATTTATTAGGAAATTCTATAATCCAACCACTATAATTATCACTAATATTATAGTTGTCAAATATAATACACATGATTAAAGCATGTATAAAAATACATATCACAAATACAACCCATCATACAACACATATCCATAGATCCATAATAAATTTCCTTTTATAAAATATTGCGCAGGGGGCAGAATCGAACTGCCAATATTCTTGCTTATGAGACAAGTGAAGTTACCGTTACTTCCACCCTGCATATTTAATTGTGGGCAACCTCGGACTCGAACCGAGATTCTTTCGGTTATGAGCCGAAGGCTTCAGCCAGTTAAGCTAGATGCCCATATATTATCCAATTTCAAAAAATGGTAGTCGTTAGAGGTTTCGATCCTCTGTCAATTTGTTATAAGCAAATCGCACTCCCATTGTGCTAAACGACTATTATTAATAAAATATTCTACATCTAACATTCTGTTCTTTAGCAAATTCTCTGACATTATATTCATCAACATTACTAAAAAAACAATCAGCGAAATTATCTGGTGTTCCTTCAAACATATCATCCACTCATATCTTCAAACCCAAAATCTACATTTCCAAGATCATTCATAATAACACCATAATATAAAATTTGGCTCCGTATGCAGGAGTCGAACCTACCAGCAAGTGATTAACAGTCACCTTGACCACCCCGATCATTATACGGAACATTTTCTGACAGGATAGGGATCGAACCTATTCTCTTCTGATTAACAGTCAGACGCAATACCATTATTGCTACCTGCCAATGTTTCTATCCTACAGATACCATACGATCTTCAAAATATCACATGTAAATTTATCACGACCCATATACCTACGATCCCGATTAACAACCTTAAATTTTACAAAACGAACAAGTTTTTTAGGAACTTCGATATTTTTAACAACCTTAACAATCTTTGTTTTGCGTGATTCTCTTCGAAGTGCATCACAAGAAACACAAGTTTTATTACAAGTAAATCTTTCAGAAACATGTTTTCTAATACATGATTTACCAGTAAAATATCGTTTCATTCCTTTAGCTTTAGCATCTTTACGAGAAATAACTTTCATATCTAACTCCATAATATATATTTAATATCAAATTCAATAAAGTAACTATAATACTATTTATACATAAAGTCAATCTTTTTATTAATTTTTATTAACTTCATTCCATTCTTTACCGTGTAATATTACTTCTGAAACATCAACCCACCAAGTAAATAACCGATCTTTTTCATGAAAAAGATCATCAGCTTCAACTTCAACTTCAACCACAATTTCTACCTCATTTGTTTCGGGATGAACTGTAGCAGATACTATACGTTTTTTATCACTCATATCTAACTCCATAATATATATTTAATATCAAATTCAATAAAGTAACTATAATACTATTTATACATAAAGTCAATCTTTTTATTTTATTCTTTTAACAAATCTAATTTCATCACAACATGTTTTACAAATTCTTTTTTGTCCATGATATCGAATTTTATTATGTGTAGGAGTAGCAATTTGATGTTGATATCCACAGTTACATTCATAAAGAAATCGTTTTGTTTTTCTTGTTTGTTTTACATTATCTAATCTATATTTATGACATCGGGAAATTTCTTTAACACCGAAAAATCTCATCATATTCTTCCAATCCTTTCCATGAGATTGTCTTCTTCCAGAACTTGTATAAATAAATCCAAAATAAATATTAGTACAAAAATGAGCAACTTCATGAGAAACTGTATGCTCAATAAATGTTTCCCAATTTTCTTCCATTAATACAGTATTAAAATTTAAAACACCAGTTCCCGTAGAATTATCAAAAGAACAATTTCCAGCAACTCGACCAACAATAGTAAATAATACATCAGGAAAAGATATAGTATGTTTAGCTGAAGATCCCTTTTTTTGTTTAAATTGTTCTATTAATTCATTAACTCTATTTATAACAATATTTTTCTTTTCTTCAGTGGATATCATTAAATCCCTCATTATGTATAATGGTTTGTATCAATTATGTTGCCATTATACATAATAAAATCTAAATGTCAATATATTTCTTTCTTTTGAAATCCTCTTTTTAATAATTCTTCAGTGAGTAAAAATGATTCTCCATTTTTTATATATGATATATCACCAAGATATCTACCATATTTACCAGTTTTATCTTTATATGATATAAAAGTTATATTTTTATTATTAATTTCATCTTTAACAAATTGTTTCGCTTCTCTTCCATGTTGTAATTCAGCTTCACATGATGGGCTATATATCTCTGCTGTATCAATTCCTTTTATTCTTATTTTTATCTTACGATAAGTACCGAACCCTAAATCAGCTAAAATATAAACCGTATCACCATCTACTACTTTATAAACATTTCCTTTATATTCATACATATTTATTTACCTAAAATAACTATAATATTTGGTTTATTGTGTATATCATTTAATTTCCGCATTCTTAATATAGGATATACATTTTCTGTATCTTCCTTAGTACAATCACTTATATATCCATTATTTTCCATAACAGCAAAATGGAGGCCAGTTTTCCATTTATGACTTATTATCATTCCATTAGGATCAATTTCATTAGGATGGTATGAATCAGTTCCATCATCCCAAAAAATAATATTTCCATATATAGGATACGCTGATTTTAATATTTTTATTTCAGGTAATTTAATAAAATCATCAATATCAACATTATTATATATATCAAACAATCCAACACGTTTAAGAGCATATGTATAACAAGTATCATACTGTTTCAACCGAACATTATTCATTTAATGATTCCTCTAGAGCAATTTTATGTTTTTTACAAGAATTACATTTTCCACAGTTATTACCTTTTCTACATACATAAATCATATCCAATAATTCGTTTGGTATTAATCTAATAATATCTTTCTTATACAATCCTTCATCAAATAATGGATTAACAATACATCTATTAATTTTTTTAAGATTTTCATTATCAGCTTTAAACATCATAGAATCTATCAAAGAATTCCATAACAAAAAATTAAGACCGACACCACCATAAGACGATCTTTTCTGATGAAATATACTATCATCATCCCTAACAGCACCAGCAATTAACTGTATATTATTAATATCTTTCCTTTTGCATAACGAATAACAATATTTTTGAGAAAATAATAATATTTGATCTGTATCATATCCAACATTAAAAGAAGAAAAATCAATACTACCATATTTAATATAAAAAGAATTATAATAAGTTTGTAACCAATCAGATATCATATTAACTGATTTTAACTCATTTTTCCATCTATCTTCTCCTTTATGTTTAATAGATATATGAAAAGGATATACTATTTTACCTTCTTTTAATGATCTATATAATAGATATGTAGAATCTAATCCACCAGAAAAAGGAACTAAATAGACCGATTTTCCCATAATTTATATTCCTTATAATTAATACAATGTAGAGGACAATAATCCTTTTTACATTGTTTACATTGTTTTGGTATATTCTGTTGTTTTTCTTTTTTATTAATCATACATCCTTCAGTGTTTTTATTAAAATAAAATTCTACTGCTTGTAACAAATTAGTAAATCTCTTTACACGAGGATTATTATATCTATTTATATTCCATTCTCTATTAATAAGATATGAATCATATAATGATGAAACAATATTAACTGTTTTTAACCTATCTTCTATTATAGCATATGCATTATTATTATACATCCATTTCAATTTATCAGCATTATAATCAAGAGAGTGGATATTATATACTAATTCACCAAAATGTTTATAAATCCACCAATGAGTAGCTTCTGCAACTCTGCCAGTAGCTCTTGCAGTAACAAAATTAACACAACCTTCTTTACTTTCTATTAATTGTAAAGCTTTACAAGTATTAATATAATCATAAACTTTAATATCATCTTTATATTTAATAATAGCATCATTTATATATCTAATACCATCAAATACATTTATATTAGTATTAATAAAGAAATCATATACTCTTGGTTTATTAAATTTAAGTTTAATACCAGATCGATATTCTATTTCTTTGACTAGCCATGGATCTGAATCTGCTATAACTCCATCAATATCAATCGCAATCACTATATATCACCTTTGGTATAATTTTAACATTATATATTTTAGTTATGTATAAATAATAATAATCGAAAGGATATATTCATATTATTATTTATACATTTTTTTTCTTTTGTTTTTATTATAACAATTTCTCAATTTTAGATAAAGAATCTTGTACATTACTTAATAATAAACAAACACGATCCTCATTTCCATAATTTTCAACTGTTCCATAATGCATTTCAATACATTCAAGCAAAAGATTACGAATAGAATCTTCATCAGGAGAATAACGTAATGTTGATCTATCGTATATTCCTTCAATAATTTTCAATTTCGCCTCAAAATATTCTTCTACTTTTGATACATCCCATTCTCCTCTACGAATAGCCTTTAAATGATTCCTGCTTCTTGTAAGGTCAAGATCACCTTCTTCAAGAATTTGATGACATTCATCTATTAATCTTACAACATGATAAGCAAATTTAGTATCATAACCATATTTAATAATAACATCAATTCTTTTTGATCTATTACCATTAGATTCTATTTTTTTAATAAGAATACTCATACGATGAATTTTATCATTAGTAATATTTTTTTTTGTCATCAAATCTATAGTATCTGTTAATGGTAAATCATATGGAATATAATAATCATCACATAAACGAACAAATTCTCGTAAATATTTATTATTCATCTTATGTAATTGAGAAAATGCATAACCTTTAAATTTATGCCATACTCTTTTTGATAAAAACATCTTACGATTTTCTCTTACATACTCTCCTATTTGAGTAGAATGTAATACACACCTGTTAGGAACAAAAAGAGCATCAACCATATTAGGATTATTTTCCATACAAAGATTGAAAAACTTTACGATATTATAGATCGAAACATCATATTCCTTCCCACAGCCTTTATCAATGATATGATGTTTTTGAAACTGTTCAAAATTCTCAGGTTTTTTACCAAAACCAACAATATGATTCTTCTGATATGGGAATAATATATGTTTAGGAGGCATACAAAACCCATATATATCTATATCAGAAGAATCATCAGATACACCATAAGCAGTAGAACCCATAATAACTTCATAATGTATATTATTTTTCATATGTGAAGGATAATCATTTATTAATTGGTTTGTACATAATTTATCAAATGTTGAACTCATTTTTATAACCCTTTTAATTTTATACCATTATTGGTATTCATTATATCATTAACAGCAGAATCAAAATTAATATTTGCATTTGCAATAATATCAGCACATGCATGTCGTGTATCTCTATCTTGATGCTTTAATGCCAATCTAATTTTTTTCTTCGCCTTATCTACACCTATACTTGTTCTGAAATCACAATATATAAGTTCTTCATATAATTCATCTACTTTTTCTCTAAGAGTTTTCATTATATCACATTTTCATTTACTACATTCCATATAAAAACTGCTTTATATTTTGTAGTTGGTTGTTGTCTTTTAGACAAAAAATAATCATGTATAGAATGATCACAATCCATACAATGTGCATCCCATACACCATCACAAGAAACACAAACACAAACTTTCCCACCACAATTACATCTTTCAGCAAAACATTCAACATTTCTACTGTTAAAATTCATAAAGCCTCCTCAACAACAATATTCTTTATATCTTCCCAAACACAACCACTATCTAATGCCATTTTTAAAATAAAAAATAAATGCATCCAATCATCAGCAGTTAAAGAATCACCACCATAAGTTTCATTACTTTGTTTTTTTAAAAACTCATCAAGTTCTTTCCGAAATTTATCTTTTTTTTCTTGTAATTTCATTATTATATCCTATAAATTATGACAAACACAATAATATTCCGATCCATAAGAAGGACGCATTTCTGACCAATAATCCGTGTCAATCGCACCTTTAGAAACAATACGAGAAAGAAGTAAGTCAATAGTTTTCTTTACTTCTTTACGAACATCAGCAAAATAAGGAAGTCCGTTATACTGACCATTATCACCATCATCTATCACACATAATTCACATCCAAGATAAACTTTATTATGTGCCAATCGGTGTCCATCACATCGTTCAATAACTATATAATATGACTCAGCAATAAAATTCTCTCCATCTTCAGTCATACCAGCTTCATAAAGATCACAACATACATACAATCTATCCTTTTTAGTAATTATACGTTTTGTCATTGTGTTCTCCATAATAAGTAGTATTTGTCTCAAGTATGAATACACTATACACTATATAAATTTAAAGTCAATAACAAAAAACCCATTACTCAATAAAGAATAATGGGTTTTTAAATAATAAAAAGAAATTATTTATTTATTATCAGTAGATCCAAATCCTCCATCACGAGAAGAATTTTTTTTAATAGAATCAAAAAATACACAAAATTGATCAGTATTAATTTCTACAAAATCAGTTTGCACTAATTCATTCAATTTACACTGAGCTATAGCATCACCATCTTTTATTACTTGCATATGTTTTGAATTATTATACAAAAGAACAAATGTTTCGTCTGTGTAATCAGAATCAATAGTTCCCGGTTGATTAACAACGGTAATAAACCGTTTCCATGCATTACCTGATCGAGATCTAATATCAAGACAATATCCTTTAGGAATACATAGTTTTAGTCCTGTAGGCACTAATACCATATCACCCGGATACATACGTATGAAAGCATCATCTGTTCCGAACTTCTGGACAAATTGTGGTTCTAATGCTCCATGATATTTAATCTCTTTATTATAAAAACATGCATGTAAATCAGCACAAGCACTTAATTCTGTAGCAAAATTAGGAATTTTTGCTCTTTCTACCAATTTATACACACCAGCAATAGTTATTGACATATTAACCCCTTTGTTTATTTCCAATTTGATATTTAGCTATTAATTCATATTCATTTTTTTCTGCATATTTAATTATCTTAAATGATGTTACAGGCAAACGAACACTATTAACAAATTCATGATCTTTTATTTTAATCATTCCCCATTCTTCAATAAGACATGCAATAGTATTTCTCCTTCCAATATCATCTTTAGATAAATTTACATATCTTCCATCAAGAGCAAACAGCTCTTTAAAATGAACAATATAATATTTATCTCGTTTTGAAAAAATATGGCAAGATTGAAATATTTTATTATCTTTATTAGAAGAAACTCCAATTCTAGTTAATGTCTCTTTAATCTTTAAAAATGATTGATCATCTATAAGATCAATTTCTAAAGCAACATCAGAATACCATTCATCTAATGATATCATTCTTTTATCTTCTTCATCCATTATAATTCTCCTTCATATTTTAATATAGTATCAAATCCATTTTCAATACTATGTTCTTCCTCCCTTATTTAGAATGTCTCTCAAAACAATAATTTGTTTATGAGATAAAATAGCTAAATAAGGATCAGCCTTTTCTTGTGTTATGTTATAATAATCCATAACAGTCTCAAGATCATCATTCTTCTTTTTTGCCGCCCAAACAACTCTTCTTTTCTTTTTAGGAATAACACTCATATAAAAATCAAGTTGATGATCTTTTGGTATATTATGACTATTATTCATAGCATCTGCTAATAAAACTAAATCACTATAACCAGCAACCATTCTATTAATCACATATGGTTTGTAATCTTTATTTATTTCTCCTTCTGTAAATTGTTCTCTATCTTTCGTATATGAAACCGCATTAAAAAAATAACTTGATGTTGTAGTTGTCATTAAATTATACCCATAACAACTACACAAAATGCCCAAAGAGTTATATCAGGATCAACAGCGAATGAATGTCTATATTGTCGTTCATCTGCCTCTAGAACGATTTCCATCCATTTAAGTCCATCTACCTTACTTCTCATAGATTTTGTTATGAGCGAATATATAGATGCATCATATGTATTACCATTTGTCCATTTCTCACAACTCTTAAAATCTTTATTAATAATAGCATCAACAAGATAATCATATCGTGTAGTAGAAAGTTCAAGAATACCTGCATCTATTTTACCTAATGATGAATATGATTGCAATTCATTTAATATTTTCCTAAAATCAGGGAAAGTTTTTTTAATAAATTGAGCAAGGACTGCACTATCATATTCAACCCCCTCATTCTTTAAAATAGACGAACATCTTCCCATAATCTTACCCATTATTTCCGGCTGTTCTTTAACAGGAATAGAAAAATCTATCATAGTTGTTCTTGATTGAATAGGTTCTATAATCTTGGTAACATAATTACCAGTAAAAATAAACCGACAAGAAGATGAAACTTCATCCATCAAACCACGAATAGCCATCTGTACTTCACCAGCATTATCAAATTCATCATATATTACTACTTTCGTACCACCAGAACCAAGAATAGACATAGTATTAGCAAAATGAGTTACAGTGTTTCTAACTGTTTCTATTAATCTTCCTTCTCTAGAACCATTTATTAAAATATAATCAAGTTCTAATTGCTCACATAAAGCCATTGCTAACGTTGTTTTTCCTGTTCCGGGGCCAGAATAAAATAACATATTTTGCATTTCACCACATTCAATAATTTTATCTGCTTTCGCTTTTATTGAATGTGGTAAAACACACTCAGATACAGTTTGAGGGCGATATTTGTTCTCCCAAATAAATTCCTTTTCATCTGATATCATTAAGTCTCCTATTGTTTAAACCATGATTTAGAATGCATTCCAATATAATAATCAACATTTTCTGATTCCCAAGATGATTTTTGAGATGATGCAATAGAAACACTATAATTATTAGGCAACATTTTAAATGAATCCATTTTAAATATGGCAGAAAAATCAGTTAGAGATTCTATTGTTCCTTTTATATCAATAGAAAAACAATTTGAAGATTTATCTTTCATATCAGATACTTCTATTCTAACATTACCATCTGTACTAGGCAATACTATCATATTTGGCAGTTGCATAACATTAGCGGCTTTCATTATTGAATCTAATGTAGGGATATCAAGATCAAATTCAATATCACGAGGTTCCTCTACAGGTCGATTTTTTGGATATGTGATATGTTTCTTATTAGCAAATGTATATTTAACCTTAAAAGAAAGATCATCTTCTTCACATATATTAACATAATTATTATCTGCATTACTAAAATCAAGAATAGGCGAACTAAATAATTTAAGAGTATTTAAAAACTCTGTAAGATCATACAGCCCAAATTCAACGGGAAAATCTTCTTGAATTTGGGCTTCTGCAAGAATGTCTCCGGGAATTGATTGTGTAACAAGTAAAGATCCTTTTCTTATAAGAATAGAAGGATTGATACCTGCAAAATTTTTCAATAATTTCAACGTGTTTTCTGATACTTTCATTATTTCTCCATCATTTTTGAGAAATGACCGTCCTTGTTAAAATCAAGAGTCCTGTCAAATCTACTATTAATTGTTTCATCTTTATGAGATATAATAAACGAACTATATCCCTCTTTATCTAAACCAAGAATATCCATAAAATTCTCAATACCTCCTCCATCAAGAGAACCATCAAATATTTCATCAAAAATAATGATATTCGTAGCATTTCTTGATTTTTTTAATGATGTTTCTCTCCATGTAAATAATAATGCTAAATCTATTCTTGATTTTTCTCCTTCTGAAAATGAATAATAAGAAAAATCACTCCTAAATTTTGATTGAATAGTTTCATTAAAATTTTCATCAAATTCAAAGTTAATAGGAAAATCAAACTTATCAAGATACATATTAACAGTTGCATTTATAACAGGCAAGAATTTTTTTATTATTTTTGTTTTTAATCCATCATCTTTTAATAATCTTTGTACAATTCCAAAATAATGGAGCATATGTTTCTTTTTGTCTAAAGATTTGTCAAATGATTTGATATCAATAGCAAGAGAATCTATATCTTCTTGTGTAATAGAACATGCAGGGATACTTTTTAATTCCTTCAGTTCAATAACAAGAGCATCATGATTAATAGTATAATTGTCTATTGATTGAATAATAAGAGCTAATGATTGTTGCATTTTATTCAATTTCTTTCGCAATGATAACAATTTATTATAATTCTCTGTATATTGATTTATTTTGTCATTACTATCATCTATTTCTTTTAACAATAATGATATATCATGTTCTTTATCACTTATAGATTTTTCATTTTTATAATCTAACAAACTAATAGATTCATTTATTATATCAATAGAATTTTTCAATTTATCAATATCAAAATCAATAATCTGAATATCGGCTGATGTTTTATTTAATTTCTTTATAAAATTAATACTATCAGCCAAATCAATCTTTATTTTATCAATTTTATCCTTATAATTATTGTAATCTTCATTACCCTTATCAATTATAGAAGTAAGATCACTAATAAAATCCTCTCTAAATAACTGTTCAATGTCCTGCTTACATTCTGGACAACTTTCATTATCTTTATAAAATTTTAACTTAATTTCATTAGCAATAATATCATTAGATAATAAAATCATTTTTGTGTTAATATCAGTAACTTGATCACTAATATCATCATCATAAGAATTAATAATAATACGAGTATCTTTTTCTATTTTATCAAGGATTTTTCTTTTTTTAATAAGTTCTATTATACGTTTTTCACAATCAGAAATCTTTTTATTAGCATCATTAATAATATTATTATCTTTATGATATTGTGCCAACATATCTTTATCTCTATATAATTGTTTCTCAATATCAGTATATTGTTTATTTAATAATTTAATTTTATCTTCAACATCAATCAATTTAAAAATAGATTCTTCTAATTCAATAATAATATGTTCAACAGAATCTTTATCTAAATTTGTGAGTTTTATCTTCTCTTTTTTTTCTAATATATTATCATTAACAACACTAATTCGTTTTTTATGATCATCATTAGCTTCTAATAAATAAGTTCTTTTAGAAGAGTATTGTTCCTTTTTTATAGATAATTTATGATCAACATCAATTATTTCTGATTTTGCTTCTTTTATTTTTGATTTAAGAAGGGTATTCATCTGAGAAAATACAGAAATATCAAGCAAATCTTCGATAATTTCTCTACGAACTGCTAATTTTTGTTGCATGAAAGGTTTAAACGATGCAGAACCAAGAACAATTATCTGTGTAAATGATTTATAATTTAGTTTAAGGATATCTCCCTCAAGAATAGATTGATAATCTTTTGTTTCTGCTGGTTGAGGAATCATTTCACCATCAACCCATATTTCAAATATAGAAGGTTTCATTCCTCTTTTAACAATATATTGTTTAGATCCTATTGAAAATTCTATATCAACAATTAATCCCTTTTCATTTACGTTATTTACAAGTTGTCCAAGACGAACTTTCCTAAAAGGTTTCCCAAACAAAGCATAAACTAATGCATCGATAAATGTTGATTTACCTGCTCCATTTTCTCCTGTTATAACAGTAGTTAATGTTTTATCAAGGTCAATAATATTACCTTGATCACCAACAGAAAGAAAATTTTTATATAATATACGTTTAAATTTTATCATTGTTACCTGCCTTTTCATATAATTGTTTCATTATTTCTTTTATTACAGTCTGATCACCATCACTTAATTCATCCATATTATCAATAGAAGCTAATAATACACCAAGCGTATCAGTTTCATCATCCAAATCATCATCATTAATAACATCAACATACAAATACTCCTCTTTTATATCAATACTATGAGGTTCAAAAGATTCAAGTTTTTCAATATATTTATCAAAATCAGCAGGATTTTCTTTCTTTTCAACAATAACCCGTATAATTTTATCTTTTATATCAGGCATCCATGATTGATCTGATACATCAGGATAAATTATTTTATGATGTATAGGATCTGCAATATAAACATCTTCTGTATCTTGAGTTTCTGTATCAAAAATAACAATACGCTTTTCATCATTAAAATCAGACCAACACATTTCATAAGGAGATCCAACATAATATTGAGATTTTTTATGATAATGACCACTAAAAACATGAGGTATATGAGAAAATGTATCAGTGTCCATACCTTTACGAGAAATAGTATTACCCTGAAACACAACACCATTCATTTCAAAATGACCACAAACTACATCAGATGTAGTAGTCCTAAGAATATTATTTATTTTCTCTTGTTGAATAGGAAATATCCATGGAACCATAAGAAAATTAACTCCATGTATATTCAATTCTTCAATATAATCATATATATAGATATTATCAATATCATCAAATAATAATTTAGTAGATGTAATATCTCCATTAGATTTATAAAAAGAATCATGATTTCCAATAAGCATATGAAGAATCATACCATTTTTAATTATTGGATTAATAAAACAATCTTTAGCATGTCTTAATGTCTCAAAATTCACAGTTTTTCTGTTATCAAAAAAATCTCCAAGATGAAATATTATTTTTATTCCTTTACTTTTTAAATAAGGAAAGAAACATTCTTCATAATATTTCTTTTGTTGCTTCATAAAATATTGGCTATTTTTTCTACAGCCAAAATGTGAATCTGCAATAATTGCTATTTTCATTTTTTCTCCTTTATTCATTATACAAATAATCCATTAATATTCTTCTCCTGTTAGCATTTCTTCTATAGGAGTTTTTTTCCTTTTCTTCTTTTTCTTTTTAGGTTCTTTTGGTAATTCTATACCCATATCATCAAGTATAGATAGCATATGATCCGTGTAAGTATTATAAGATTTTATATCATTTGGATTATCAGCATCTAAAGCATTCCGTATATCATTTTCAGAAAAAGATTTTCGGATATACAACAAATGATTAACATATCTTTTTTTCTCTTTTTTAATATAACGTATAAATGCAAAATAAGCTATACGATTTATATAACCAAATGCATTATTAAACTTATCTCCATCAAAATTTTTAGCATATCTTAAACAATTTTCAATGGCATCACCAATCATTTCATGAATCATTGTATCATTATTAGTATATCCGATAAAAAATCTACTATATCTTGTATTATTACATATCAGATAAACACATTCTCCAATATAATCATCCATTTTATCAGGTTTTTCGCCTTTTTTAATCTGATTTCTTACTTTTTTTGCCCATTTTCCCAATTCTTTCGTAAATTTTTTGTTATCAACATATCCAGCCATTTATATTATTTTATACTCCGATATAGTTATAGGAAACTTCTCATCTTTATAAATATCCCAACGGTTCATAAAATGTTTATAAGAATAATTTACACTCTTTTTATATCTAAAATCATCAACAATATCAAAAAGAACAGCATTAAATTTACCTTCCTTTAATCGCAAAATTCGACCAATAGACTGAAGTACTTTAATCTCACTTTTATAAGGAGAAGCAAATATAACATATTGCAAACTTTTAATATTAACTCCTGTTGATAATGTACCATAAGAAGCAACAAGAATGCAATCTTTTTTAGTTTCTATTATTTTTCGTATTCTTTCTCTTTCATCAGCTTTAGTTTCTCCACTAATATAATAGACATTTTTTTTATGACCTAAACGTTCTTTTATTAATTTATAAAGAGGTTTTCCATGTTTTTGTATTTTATTAAATAATATAAGGGTATTTCCTTTTAATACAGATGCAAGATTACAAATATAATTATTTCTTTCATTGCATTGTGTTAAAAAATCAATTTCATATATATAATTCTTTCTATAAATCTTTTTTCCACTTGTTGTGATTGTTTCAACAGCTTTACGATTTATTTCTTTGCATACATCTTTATTATATTTTAATATTAAAAATTTCACGTCAAGTTTAGTGATTAATCCTCTATCCATCAACTCACGAGCTGTTGTTACCTTCTTAATATCACCAAATAGACCTACAATTGATAATTGATGAAGCTTCATATTCTTTAATGTACCAGTAAATCCTGCCCGTATAGACGCATTTGAAGCCTTTTCCATGATACCAACAATAGATTTAGCTTCTGCACCATGTACTTCATCACAAAGAATAACATCAAACTGTTCAAAATATTCTTTTGGCATTTTCTGTAATGATTGCCATGTAGAAACATAAACATTTTTATCAGAATTCTTTTTTTTGCCTTGGTGGATTTTATGTATATTATCAGCAGAAAACCATGGTATTTCAGAAGCATAATCATCGAAATCAGAATACATCTGTGTTACTAATCCAACAGTAGGAACAATAATAAGAATTTTTCTTTTTATTAACGGCTGATACCATCTAATAAGAGAATATATAATCAATGATTTACCTGATGAAGTAGTAGAAACAATAGTTACTCTTTCATCCATTATCACCTTTTTTACAGATTCTATCTGATAATCATAATGATTAATTTTATTCCCATCAGAATATGGGTTTAAATTAGATAAGAACGCATCCACATCACTCTCTAATGGTTTTTTTATATAAGAACGAGTTCTCCTATCATCTATCTTATAATCATTATCAGCGGCAAATTTAAGCAGAATATCATACAATCCAGAAGGAAGAGATGAACCTAATATTTTATACAATCTAGTTTTTCCATCCCACAAACCTTGTTTATACTTTGGCATAAACCTATAATTTGGTGTCATAAAAGAGAAAAAATCTGATAATTCTCTAGCAATAGATGGATCAGTTTCAATAAAAAGAAACGAATTATCTATTGATTCTACTATTAACGTATCTTGGTACATTTATATCCTTTTTATAAAATTACAAAAAATATTAATTAATTCCATGTTTAAATAAAGTAGTTTTAATCATATTACCAATATGATAAGACCTATTATTTATTTCTTTCATCTTTGCTTGAATAAATTTCTGTTTTAATTCAAGCATTTCTATCTGATAAGTGAGTTTAATAATATCATCATCAGCCTCTATATGCATCTTGAGATCTGATTTCATTATTTTATGATCTAGTGGTTTTCTTTTATATTTATTGGGATGGGCTTTGCCAGAATAATACAACCATGTTCTTTTCCATAATGGCTTCATTTTCATCTGAGCTTGTAATAACTCAGTAGAAACAATACGATATTCTTTATGGTATTTATTAAATAATTTTGGTGTATTGGCTGAATCTTCTTCTGTTCTATCTAGACGAAGAATAAGATCAATTTCAGATTCATTTTCTATTTGATTTATAGGTTTAGATTTTATTTCATTCATACACCATATTATAATACTTTTAAATTATCTGTCAATAGGTTTAAAATAAAAATATGAATAATCAAACGTTACGGTTGATTGTATTGGAGAAATTGTTGTATCTATATTTGTAAAATCTACAGGAGATAAATCAGTAGGAAAACAATCTATAAAATGAAGTTCATTAGTAGCATTGAATTTATTTGTTGTTGTTGTAAGGATAATATCAGATGTTTCTTGATATGGAGTTTTTCCTTGTTTCAAATCTTTAAATTGTTGAGTATCTTCAGGAAAACCAAGAGCCATCATCCAATTAAATACTTCCATATAATTTCGTAAATATTCATCAATCATAAAAGTAATAACCAAATCCTCAAACTCTACTTTATCTGAAGGAACATTATAATCTACAGCAGATGTTGGTACAGGAGAACGTCCAAGAGATGTACCCGGAATACTGAAATTCTGAGCGAATAATGATACTGTTGGTAATTCTTTAATTTCAAAATGAAAATTATTATCACCAATTATATTTAAATTTTCACCTAATGTTAAATCTGCCATATTAATTAGTTCCTGTATTAAATTTCATATTCATCATTGTATCTATAATCTCTTCAGATAAATGATTATTATTTGTATAATGAAAATAATCAATAAGATCACTTGCAGTCATACTATTAAGTATATATTGATATTTATCATCATATATATACATTTCTCCAACATTATTAACTATAGACAACATAATATGTGGAGAAATCGTAAATAAATTATTATTTGTATTCTTTAATGTTCCCATATAATTATTTATAATGATAATATATATACTTTATTACCAGAATCCCATATACGATCATATCCATTATTCACCATATTTTCATATTCGGTCAAATTATCATCAAATGTTTGTAATTTATTTTTTAATTTACATTTATTCCATTGGTATATTGTGACTTTATGCGTTCTCTAATAGAAGGAAGATTTATATCATAATATTTTATACATGTTTTAATAAAATCTACTGAACATTCCATAAATTTAGAAACATCAGTAATAGCAAGTTTCTTAATATTAATTAAATATTCAAGATCATCTCTATCTATGTCTAATATTGTTATTCTTTTCATATCTTATATCAATAACAATAAATATATAAAATGTCAATAAAAAAGGGTATCTTTCAATTAAGAAAGATACCCTTTGTTTATCATGTTATTAAATATCTAATTCATATTACATCAAATTCTCAATCTTAAAGATACGGAAATAACTATTCTTACGAGCTTCTAATCCTGTAGAAAAAGAACCACCAGTATATTCACGAACAAAAGGATTAGCACCAATTCCATAACGAGTCTTGAATCCAAGACGAGGCTGGAATGAATCACTATTTGTATTCTTATACAATGTAAGTGGGATATATGGGCAGAAATAAGCACCAGCATCATAAGCATTAGAACCTTTATAACCAACAACAGCCATATCAATTGTTACATAAGGATCAACATATACTTTGATCATACCATTCATTACACCAACAAAAAGATTACCAACAGGATCAACATTACCCGGAGTTACTTTAGTATTACCAGCAGTATCAAGAAGACCTGTCATTGCAAGAGCAGAAGCTACATTAGCAGAACAGATAATCCAATTACCTTTACCTCTACGAGTGTTAATAGCGATTGCATTTGCTTCACGTTCAATTTGGAACATAAGTCCTTTGAATCGTTCAACAGACCATCTACCATTTGAATCAACATCAAGATCATAAGTTCCGGCAACAGCAATATCACCCTCTTGACAACCAAGAACAGCCATATTGTAAGTTCTGCGAAGAATCTCCCGGTTCATCTCATTTGTTACTTCTGTACTCATAATTGTAGCAAGCTCTTGTTCAGCAGAAAGCCCATGTACAGCTTTAAGATCTTGAGCAAGTTCTACAGAATACTCAGATTTCAATCCACGAGATTTTGCCTCAACAGACAATTTCTCGATAGTGAATGACATCTTAGCCCATTCAGCTTCTTCACCAAGAGTTTCCGCAAGATTGGTATCCATCCCAACACCATAACCAAAATCAGCGGCAAAAGGATCAGATTGTTTTGCAGAAGTAGTTCCCGGAGTTGGTTCATCACCAAAAGTACCACCATAAGCACTAGAATCTCCACCTTGTCCAGCAGTAGTAGGATCAGTACCATCTACAGGATTACGAGGAGCACCTGTGTATCCTGAATCAGCTTCATTAACTAGAGCTTCATGAGCTGTGGTATCAGCACCAATTGCAGGTTGGGCACCATATTGTGCTCTAAGTGCAAAAATAAGTCCTGTTGGGCCTTTCATTGGCTGTACGCCAAATATATCAAACGCAAGCATAGCAGGAACAGAACGTCTTACCATAGAGATAAGAACGGGATCAAATTTATCAACTCCACCAGTTACATTAGTAGGGGCTTCATGCAAAGCTTGCTCTGCAATATGTTCTTTTTGATTCTGAAGAAGGATAGCTGTTACTTTCTTACGATAGCTATCTTTAATTTCAGGGATATCTTTGTGCTCCAAAACAGGCTTCCAATTTTCCTGAATTTGTTCAGCAGTTAAAAATTCATTCATTTTATTTTCTCCTAAATATATTTTATAAAATCAATATTACAGACTAGCTGAAAGTGTTATAGCATCAACATAGTTTTGCATATTTTCATCAGTCTTTTCTTTTTCTTTCTTTTTCTTCTTTTTACTATCTTTATCGTCATCATCATTATCTCCACCTTTATCATCAGAATCATCATCGTCATTTAATGATCCTTTTTTGAAATAAGTTTCAACAATAGATTTTACACGATCACCAAATTGTTCTTCAGAATCAAAATCAATCATCTCTACAAGATCATTAACCTTATCAACTTGAGTATCGGCTAAACCTTCAGTACATTCAGAAACAATTTTTGATTTCTTCATGTCAGCAATCTCTTTTTTTAGATCAATGTTAATATCAATTGCTTCATCAAGAGAAACACTTTTCTTAGAAAGCTCATTAGTCATTTCTTTAACAACATCAACTTTATTCTTCGGGATCTCGATATAAGATTCAGTAAATAGATCTTTCATACCTTTAAGAAAATTCTCTGCAATTTCATTTTGAATACCATTTTCAACTGCAAGTTCATTTTCCTTCATCCATTCTTCAGCAACATAAGTAAGATATGAATCAATCTTGTCTTCAAGACCTTCTTCAATATCTTTACGTTGTTCATCTAATTTTGTTTTGTATTCTTCTTCTAATTCTTTCTTTTCTTCTACGACTTGTTTTGCAACAGCATTCTCAAAGATAACAGTTGCTTTAGTCTTAAAATCTTCAGAAAGATCAGAAAGAGATTCATCACCAAACAAAATTTCAATAGGGTTCTTTTCGTCTGCCATTGTTATTCTCCTTAATCAGTTTTGAAAAAAATTCTTATTCTATATTATTATTTATAAAAATAGCAAATACGCTATTTTTTATACCAATTTATTTATTAATCTATTATAATTATTCAGGCTTATTATTCTGCTGTTTTTCAGAAAAATCAGAATAATCATTAAATATATTTCTAATAGATTCTACATTATAAAGTTTGTATTTATTTATAAATTCATACACATACTTTAAATCTCTTTTATTCATATCAGAAATATCAGGTCGCTTTTTTATTCTTTTAAGTAACCGTTTTAAATCTTTATTTTTATATCTATTACCTCTAAGAACATATCTATTAGCAACACTTAAAAATTGTGATACACCCGGAAACATCCTTTCTATATTTTTATAATTCTTCTTGAATTTTTTCATAGAAGAAGGTAATAGTACATCAGGAACATAATCTGTTGGTGAAAATTCTATTATTAAATCGTTATATGTTTTCATTATCCGTTAATATTATCAACCATTTTTTGAAATGCTATAAGAGTAATTTGTTCTTCATTCATAGAAAATCCAGTCTTTCTTACTTCTGAATCAATATGTTTTTTTACTTTATTAATAAATTCTTCATCATCTCCTATATAAAATTCATTTCCTTCATAAATTCCATTAACCCACGCATCATGAGCAGAAGGATCTGACACAACATCGATAGTACTCATATAATAATCTTCATTAACATATTTAGTTCCATTTTCTTCTCTAAGAGTACCAAGACCACGAGATGACACTCCAAGCTGAACACCATCTTCAATAAGACCACGAACAATTTTACCAAGACCTTCTGATGTTACTTGAGATTTACCCATCCAATCATTACCAACTTTATTAAGTTCTTTAATAAAATGACATGCTCTTTCAGGATTAACTGATGGTGATTCAGGATGATTAAGTTCTCCTAATGATCTATTTTTATTAATATAATCTATTGTATAACGCTCAACTTCTCGTTCAAGAATATAAGTTGGGTATATTCTGCCATTTCTATTTTTTTGTTCTGCTTGTAAAAATACACCCTCAATAAAATATTTTTTAGTTTGAGTAGCTTCATCCAGAACATGACTTGCTTTTACATCTTTAAAATTATCTTCTGTTATAAGAAATGCCATATTAATACCTCGTTATATATCTAAAATTTTACACAAATATGAATAGTCTTCTTTAATAACTAAAACTATGTCATCAAATGTTTTGTTTTCTTTAAGATCACGTTCTCTTTTTAAAGTAGCTATAAGATCAGAAACATCTTCTTTACCTTTTGCATTTAATATTTCTAATTCTTTAATTAATTTATTAATTTTAGATTTATTTTTATTATTAGCTTTCTCAACAATACGTCTATTAAAATGAGATTTAAAGCTTTCTATTGATTTCATATGTTTCATTTTTCCTTAATATCGATTATTACCAATAGAATCATCAGTATCATCAATAATATCCTTGAGTTTAAGTACAGCCATTTTCATTGCTACTAATGTGTCAATCATTATTTCTTTATTTCGAGAAGATTCCACATCAGAAATTAATTTATTAATTTTAGCTGTATTTTTAGTTTTTATTTTTTCTGAAATTATATTAATGGATTTATTATTAAATTGAGTAAATGTTATTGTTTTATCTTTCATCATTATAATTCCTTTCTATATTTTTTAATTTTATATATTCCATAACAATGTTATGTACCTTATCAATATTTCCTATATTATTATTTATAAGATTTGTTATTTTGGCACGATTAAATTCATTAGTAGATTCGTAAAAACGTCTGATAGATGATATTTTAGATGAAGATATAATAATATTATCTTCTTTATAATCACCATCACTTTCCATAATTATATATATTCGTGATGAATTATAATTAATATTATTAATACATTCCATCATATATATAAAATCAGAAAAGAACATATTTAGTTTCCAAATAAAGATGAACCAACAGAACTTCTTTTTGCTTCAATTCTGTCCATTACTCTTGTTGCTATTTCTTTATTAACATATGATTTCATTTGAGATGGTTTTTTATCTATAGCAAATTTAACAATATTTTGCATATTAGATAATTTGTCACCATTATTTGTATCAGCCATTATTTATTCTCCTTTTTAATTATTTTAGATTCTTCCTTTTTTGCTATTTTTTCATCTTTTCGGTCTTGAGCGTCTTCAGCAGGTTCGAAATTACGTTCATCATATGCACCATAACTACCCTGTTGTGCTTGAATATCCTGACCAACATTATCAAAAGCTTGTGTGGTATCTCTTTCACCAGATTCATCATTGCGTTGTTTTTCTAATTCTTTTGCTTCTTCTTCTGTTTGCATAAGAATATTAGAACGAATATATTCCATTGAATAATAACGTTCAATCATTTGATCCATAGTTTCCACTACATCAATACGCTCTTTAAGCACTGCTAATTTTTTTAATTCTGCAAAATGAGAATCTTCTTCCCATTGATACATAATATGAGATTCTATATTATCCCAATCATCAGATGTAATAATATTTTTCATTATCAATTGCTTATGAATCATATCTGAGAATACAGCTCTAGCGAATTTATTTCGCAATCGATGAATAAATTTAGAGAATTTAATTTCTTCTCTACTTATTTCATTATCACGAGCAAGATTAAACATAGAATTTTCATTATCCAATCTACCAAGAGGTACATTTAATGACTCATATAATTTATGTCTAAAATAAGCAACATCATCCATTTCTCCAAGATTATCTCCACCCTGAAGAGTATCAATTTCAGTTCCTCTACCACCTTCCCTTCTTGGCAACCAAAAATCTTCAAGCATAGACATATGCCTTTTATTATCATCAATTTGTCCTGTATCTGTATTATAAGCTATCTTATTACGATATCTATTCATGATAGAATTTAAATATTCTTCAGCTTTTGTTTTAGGAAGATTACCAACATCAATATAAAATATACGCCTCTCAGGAGCACGAGCAACACGATAAACAACAACGGAATCTTCTAACATAGCTAATTGATTAGATGGTTTTATAGCTTTATGTAAATGAGAAATTATCATTTTTCGTTCCGAATCCATTAATCCAGAAGTTCCATATGTTATAGATTCTTCAGTAAATTTTATAGCCTTATCTGTTTGAGCATAATTATAAGATCCCATCTGATTTGATTCTGTCATTAATGGTGGTTTATATACATAATAAACTTCAACCTCTGATACCACACCATTATCATCACGTTTTATGTTACGAATTTTTTTAATATAAAGAGAATCAATAGGAAGAATTTTCTGGATTCCATCAATTATCTTATTTTTATCAATAATCATATGAAAATACGATCTTCCATCAATATACCAATTACGAAATAATTCATACCCATAATCATTAAACTTTAAAAGATATAAAATAGATTCAAATTCCTCAGCCATTTTTGTTTTAATTGAATCAGAAAGATCAACATTATCAAGGTTTATTTTTACAGGAAAAGGAATATTATCTTCATAGGTTACAGCATCATTTACAATTTCAGAAATTGCTTTATCAATTTCAGTACATTCAGACATACTACGATATTTTTTAATTAAATTATATTCATCAGTATCTATAACACCAGAATCGTATAACTCAACAAAATGACCACCAGTAGGGCCGTTAGATACTATATCTCTAGTACCTTCACGATTTTCAGGGACAACTACCTGAACTACACCTTTCTTATCACTAGGGGTATTTTTCTTTCTTTTGATTTCAAATCCAAAAACAGTCATACTCATAAAGATCTCCTCAGAATCAGTTTTTATAAATAATAATATAGGTTGTCTTTAACTCCTTTTAGCAACCTATAAAAAAGGGGAAAGTCTTTTCGATTTCCCCTTTTTTTTATATTACTATTTATACATCATAATTTAAGTACAATGAATTAATTCTTTAGTACCATTTTTATGTATTCTATACCAACCATTCTCATGTTTTTCTAACTTAGTATTTCCAGTACCATCTGCTATCATATGTTCTGGAATAGAAACAGCATCCTTTTTAGAAACAACTTTCTTTTTAGGCGCTTTTTCAACAGCATCCTTTTTAGAAACAACTTTCTTTTTAGGCGCTTTTTCAACAGCATCCTTTTTAGAAACAACTTTCTTTTTAGGCGCTTTTTCAACAGCATCCTTTTTTTCATCTTCTTTTATCTTAGTCATACTATCTCCTATGTAGTTTCTGATGAAGTCCAATAATTATAATTGAATGTTACTTCAAACTCTTCAATCTCATCATTAGCATCAAACGCAAGATCTATTGGGGAAAGCATAGTAGGAAACATATCGACAATATGATATGTGTATAATTCAGAACCATCACGACCAAGTTGTGTTACATGAGCATCTGAATATACCTCTCTAACACTATCATATCCAAGATTATCTTGATGACCATTAATAGCATTCATCCAACTTTCTACCATTTTACGAATTTCAAAATCGGAATCATTAAATACTGTTACAGTCCATTCTTCAAAAATTCTATTACCGGGAACTTTAATTTGACGACCCAAATAAGGAACATCAATTGCTTCTACTGTAGATCCGGGAAGACTTGATGCTTTACACAAAAATTCCACCTTTGCTCCTAATTTTTCTATTCTGACTTTATACAGATTAGGTCTTGCACCAGAAGTAAAGAACCCCTTAAAGTCATTTATATTTAAACTTTCGCTCATTTTTTTCTCCTAAAAATATTTTACTGAAAATGAGGGAATACACAATATATTCCCTCATTATTATTTATTAACCGAACTGACCAATAATTTCATCAAAAACAACACCTGTACCAGTAGCAACAAAATTCAAAGTAATGAAGTTAATACTTCTTGCTGGTTTAATATAAATATCCCCAACAAATGCATTATTATCAATTACAAATGGTGTATTATTTGTTTCATCACATACAACATTAAAATCATAAATACCACGCCTTCCTTGAACATCACGAAGATATGGTTCAACCATTTGCTTAAATCTAAGACGAGTAAATGTATCATTAAATTCAAATAAAAGATATTTAGCCGCTTTAGCAATTGCCTTTTCTAAAACAATAAACAATCTTCTAACATTGATTCTATCAAATGCAGAAGGTTGTGTAAGCATTGTTCTATCACCATAAAGAAGAGTTCCTTCTCCAAACATAGAAACAACAGGATTAATGCTATTAGGAAACATTTCATCACGAGCAGTACGATTAGGATTCCATGCAAGCTTTACAGTATTCTTGATATGACCACGAGAATAACCAGCAGGACTCCACCAAGGATCACGAGTTTCATCTGTACGAGCACAAAGACCAGCAATATCACCATTAAGAGCTACCCATCTAAATGTATCATTATAAGTATCAAATTGATATTTCCAGTTACAATCGAATACACCATAAGATGAAGAAGGAAGAACTCCTCTTTGTCTCATAAGATTATCAAGTTCTCTATCTTTTGCATTTACTACTGTACCAATTCCACCAGAATTAAGAGCTTCAGGGGAAATAAAAGCAACACAATCTTTACGAAATTCAGCAATATTCTGAATAACATAATCCTGAAGAACCCGATCAGCAGGGCCAGTAATAAGTAATCCAATATCAATTTCTTCTACATTTTTGAATAAATCCCATGCTGGAATCAATTCATTATTTGAAGGGATATTACCAGAACTACCACTAGCAAGAGTTACAGCAACAGGAGAAGTAAGTGATTCAAAAGTTCTATCATGTGCAAGATTACCCCATGAACCTGCACCGGAATCCATACCAGCAGGATAATTACCAAACCATACATATTTTGAACGATCACGAAGAACATAAGGATAAAAAGAACTTGTTCCGTCATCAAATGTAGCATCTTTTGCTTTAGAACAAAATGCGTATCTCTCTAAAATTCTTCCTTTATCACCAGTAATAGAACCAGTACCATCAACAACAACTACATGTATACCATCATTAGAACCATTCTTTTTACGAACATATTCTGTTGTTTTAGGAATTGTTAAAAATTGGTCATAATATGCCCAAAGATTTGCATTTGCTTTAGCTGTTTCCTCTTGTGTAATTACAGGAGAATCAACAGTAATAACTTCTGTTCCATCATAACCATAACCAGCATTATCAATAGTCACAGAAGTAACAGAACCTGAAACAATAACAAGAGATGCAGTTGCTTGTGTTACTGTGTTAGTTGGACTAGCAACAATAGCTGTAGGCGTTCCTGTGTATCCAGTTCCAGCATTACTAATACTTACAGCAGTAATAACACCACCAGCAACAGTATCAATTTGAGCAGTTGCACCAGCACCAAGACCTGATATGGTAATTACTTCTGTTCCATCATAACCATAACCAGCATCAGTAATAGTAATACTATCAATACCATCACCATCAGTAGTAACAGATAAAGTAGCATTTATATTAGCATTAGAAGGAGCTTCTACAGAAATACCTTCTGTTCCATCATATCCTGTTCCACCATCAACAATAGTATAAGAATCAACAGATTCATTAACATAAGATACACTAATATCTGCATTAGTTCCTTGAGATGTCATTGGAGCAGGAATTGTTACTTCAGGAGGATTTCTATATCCAGATCCAGCTAAAGTAATATCAACACCAGTAACAACATCTGCTTCAACTCTTAATGTTCCTGTAGCATTCACACCACCATCAAAAGGAGCAGTAAAAACAACATCTCTTCCATGATCATCAGCAGTTGTATATCCAGAACCAGCATTCATTATTTTTACATCCTGAACTGTTGAAAAAGTATCTTCATCTGCCATATGAACTTCTACACCATCCGCAACAATAGAAGGATATCGGCCAGCGAATTGACCCCAATCATTTCCTGATGGTATTGAATGATTATCCTGCCAATCATTAATATTTTTAATAAATACAGGAGAAGCAGGAGTAGCAGTAGAATCATAAGAGTTCTGTGCTCCTTCACCAACAACACGAATTACTTTAAGATTTCTTGAATAATCCAAGAAATTTTTAGCACAGAACCAATAACCGAAATTTGCATCTGTCGGTCTTCCATACTGTCTTACTAAAGCTTCTTCATCAGAGACATAAGAAAATTTATCCAATGGCCCCCATTCAAAAGCACCAACTATAGCCGCACCAGCAGTAGCAACTTGTGGAATTATTTGAGTCAAATCCCATTCTCTTACAGTGACTCCGGGGCTTAACATAAATGACATACCCATAATTTTACCTCTTTTGTTAAATGAAAATATGTTTTTTGATTTAAAAAATCTAATCTTTGATTTCTTATATTATTATTTATACGAATGAGTTTTTTGATCACTTTTACCAAACGATAGGTTTAGATTCCCAAATAGCACCATCCTTTAAATGATCAGGAGTTCCATCTTCTAATAAATGTGATTGATTCAAACCATCATCTATATGACCAAAAGGAATTAACGCTTCAAATAAATGATTTAATCTAGATCCTTCTGCTATTTTTTTACGAATATCATTATTCTCTAACATATCTTTAAAATAATCATTATTAATAAGCCATGAAAACAAAACAATAGTCATACAAATATCATCAGTATATCCTTCTTCTGCTTGATAAGAATTTAAATGACGGACAAATGTAGTGAATTCTTTAATAGTTTCAAAATCATTAACTATATATTGATCCGATTCTATTAATGATTTAGTAATAGCACATCCAATACGTTTTGTTGCAGGGGTAGTTTTTACACCAATTATAGTATCATTTCCAAACCCACCAGAAACTATTTGTCCAGCTCTTCCTTTTGTTGCTGTTTGTATAAGGTTTTCATATTCCAATGTATGATGCAATATAGTACAAACAACAGCACCAATATTATTAGCTTCTACTAAAACAAAAGACTCATTATATAAGTTAGCTAAATTATAAATAACATCAGGAAAAACATGTGGATCAATAGAATTGTTTCTATAAACTGCTACTTGTTGATATGGTATTTCAGTAACATCTGTTACAGTTGCAACAGAATAATCAAGTCCTAATCCCTCAGAAGGATCAACGGTAGTAACATAATTATGACCCGGAATAGGTTCATAATACATAGTAAGATATTCTTTTGACATCAATGGAGTTTGATAAACCATTCTAGCCATAGTAGAAGCTGATAGTAATGAACCAGCAGATCCAAGGAAATCAATCTCAAATTCTTGTCTCCATGCATCCTCTCCTATATTAGCAATAGTTTCTTTTTTAAATTTTTCATCTCTTCCCGGAACATCAGCCCAATGAATTTCAAAAGGAACATAACTGTTTCTTTTTTCAACAGCATCAGTCCATAATTTATAGAAATGATTCATACCATTAGGAGTTGAAAATACGAAAATCTTAGATGTCTTACCTGATGAAATAGTAGGATAAACAGATTTCATAAATTCTTCTGCTTTATTATTTTCAACAAAAGCAAATTCATCAAGAATAAGAAGAGCAATTGCTTCAGATCGAGAAGCAGATTCTGAAGTAGCATCAGCAAATACAGTACAACCATTTTCTAACACAATAGATCCTTTATTCCACTCTACAACACCACTTTGAAGAAATTTAGGTAGTTGTCTATAAGATTGTTTAACTTTGCTTAGAATACCTCTAGCAGTCTTTGCTCGGTTAGCAAGAATACCTACATTTTTATGTTCATTAAAAAGAATATAATGTAATAAATAACCAACAGTTGTAATTGTTTTTCCACTCTGTCTTGGAAATTTTAAAGTAACAAACCGATTAGTATCATATAATTTAATAACTTCCTTTTGATAATCATATAAATCAAAAGGAACAACACCATGATCAATATGAACAATTTTCATATAAGTTTCTATAAAATATATAACATCATCTCTACAACGATTAAACTCATCTAAATCCTCTTGTGTCCATTCCATAGTGACACCACAAGCTTTCAGAAGAGCATCATTCATATAAACGAGCTTTTTTCCCTTTCTTTCTAATATTTTAGCCATCTATTATATTACCGCCTTGAAAATCAGTTTCGTAAAATACAGTATCTTTAAAATCACCACCTTTAATAATAGAAGAACTTATTCTTCCTGTATTAAATTCACCATTTTTAATAATAGATCGTTCTATTCTAAATTCTTTATACAAACCATTAGATATGCTAACATTATTAAATTGACAATCCATATAAGCAACATTATTATCTAAAAGTAATATTTTCTTATCTCCAAATATTAATGTATCATTAACAGCACAACCACTACCAAAAGAACAATCATAAGTTCTACAAGAATCAAAGTTACAATTAAACATCATATGATTTTTTAATCGCTTACATTTTATTAATGTAGAATTGTTTATAACATTAGTATCAGGAAAATCACATGAATGAAATTTTCCTGATATAACCTCACATGAGTTAATTTCACAATCTTCATAATTTCCTCCGGTAATAACACAATCCTTTATATATCTCATAATATAAAAATTTCCGCTATCTAAGGTTACACCATTTAAATGAAATATATCACCTAATATATCAAAATTACTCATTTCACCATCAAAAATATTAAATATATTCATATAATATTCTATTCTACAACCTCTTATATCTCCATTTGATAATTTATTTAATCCTTCTAATGCACTTTTATTCAAATCCCCTGAAATAATAACAGTATTATGTTTATCTTCTAATTTTTTTATTGTATCATCTATACCTTGTTGTCTATATAATAATTCATAACTCTTATTCTCGACCATATCAACAACATCAAATGATTTTGATGAAAGAAACATCGCTTGAGTTGGTTCGTTAGAATGTATAGTACCACTACCAGATCTATCAACAAATCCATTATAACCAAGTAATCGTAATAGATTATTCCATCCCTGAGAACTATACTTAACCCCATATCTTTCTTTAAATTTTCCTTTTCTTTTATTTTTATGTTTTCTTATCTTTTTATGAGTTTTTTTGTCGAATTGCCATTTATCTATTTCGCTATACCAATCTTTATATCCATCTATTTTTTTTGCTCCTTTCCATCCCATACGATTAGCAATTTCATTATCCAATGATAGTAATCGTGTAGTATTCCATAACCAACCGAAAGGATTTTGTTTTGTTGATAATCTTTTACCATCATCCATAATATCTTTAATTTCTCTTTTACCAACATTATTTATAGGTAAATGCCCTTTAATTGGTTTGGTGATGTATTTGAGTAATTTATCCATATCTTTTTGATAATCAGACCTAGAATAGGTTTCTATTGGATCTATAATACCACCGCCTTTCTTTTTTAATACATGGATATAAGGAGCATCATTAACATAAGGAACATTATTCATATCACCATTAACTATTTTAAATATCTCTACAGCAGGAAAACAATATATACCATTAGGAGTGTCATACCTCGAAGATGGATTTATACCAACCTTCTTTAACTTCGTAAATGAGAAGAAATAATCACTAGTATTATATCCATTATCAATTAAATACTGGTATGATGTAATACGAGGATTACGATCAGGATTTTTTCTTGCCATTTCATTAACATCACTAAATGATTTCATTATTATTCTCCTATATCATCTGGATGTGGCATATCATTAATACTCATCCAATCTTTAATATCTTCATCATTAACATCCCAACTACCACCATCCGATAATTCATACATATCAGAAAACACATAATCCATATCAACATCAATATTATTACCAACAAGAAAATCAAAATAAGGTTCATATGCAGAGTTATGAGGATCTGGTTGATAACAATCATAACAACCCTCATATTCATAAACATCTTCATCCCATTCTATTTCATCATCACCATTCATATCATATTCGATCATATCCCAAACACTCATATCATTAATTATATTAGCAAGTTTTATAAAATGATCACGAGTTGTATAATCTGGTTCTTTAGATGGTTTATTAATTTCTTTTTCATAAACATCAATAAAAGCTTCAAGTTCTTTTTTATTATATTTAACCCTACGTATTATCCAAATAGGATCACCATTAGAATCTACATCTGTTCCATTTGGATGAATTTTAAGTATATTTTTAATTAATTCAACTTTTTCTATAAAAATAGGAGGAGCAGATCCTGATTGTTCTTCTGCAATACCTTCTGCTTCATCAGCTAGATTTATATAGTTATCATATGTATTATCTTTTACTGTTTCCATATTTTCATAATAATATTGTTCATCTTCATATAAACTAACAGCATAAACTCTTATATCTGATACTATTTCATTATAAGAATTTATTGCTTCTTCTGTACTAATATTTGATGTATTGTAAAAATCTTCTCTAATCTCGTCATAAACCTTTTTCATCCGGGAATTAAGAAGTTCTTTTTTGATAGAGAATCCGGGAATAGGTTCTTTATTACTTTTTGATATATCTCTTTGATTTAATTTATCCCAAACTTGATATGAATGATTACCATCATCAATAATAACAACCCATTTTCTATCACCATCAATTATATAAACAGGTAATTCTTGATCATCAATAACGTGACTATCCCAATATTCAGCATCATCTCCCCATCCGATACAATAATTAACATCTATTGTTCCATATTTACAAGAATTCATATAATTTGCAGTTTTATGATTAAGAGGAATATTAGCTATAAACCCTTTTGTTTTTAATTTTACAGGCCAATAATCTTCACCTTTTTTTCCGGGAATATTAATAGATTTTAAATTTTTTCGTCTTCCAGATTTATATTTCATCATTATATTTTCGAAGTCGTGCCACTTCATTTCTTTTGGATGTTTAGATTGCCATCCCCATTTCTTTTCAAATTGTTGCACAGCTTTTTTATCTGATTTAAAAAAAATATTAATTTTATTTTTTTGATCATCAGATAAATGTTTATTCTTTTTTAAGAATCTACTATAATCTGCCTCTAATATATAATCTTTAAAATGTTTCATCTAATCTGCCTCCGGGGTGTATAAACCAGCAGAACTTAATGCTTCTTCAGCAGATGATAAAGAATCTTCATAAATATATGACCATATTTTTTCTTGAATATAATCCTCATCAATAGTAAAACCAAAATATTCAAGAAAATCTATATATTCATTATAGTAAGAAATATGTGGAATATTAATATTTTGTTCATAACTAAATTCTTCTGGTATATCACCTTGCCATTCGTAATCATCATATTTAGAAGACATTTCATATCCATCACCATCATCAATTTCATCAATTTCATTATAAGCATCATCATATATATTCCACTGTTCTTCAAAATCTTCTTTTTGAGATTCATATTTTTGGAATAAATCATATATATCATCAAATAAAACATTTAATTGTTCCATTGTCCAATACGATCCATTATACTTATACATATATACACCATCTTCAGTTTTATCTGGATAATCATCAGATATAATACCATCTAACTCATCTTTTTTTTCTTCAACAGAATCCATTTTTTCTTCAGCAGAAGTCATTTTCTCTTCAAATTCATCTCTAAGATTTTCATAGTATTCAAGAGTATCATTATAAGTATCTGATAATATTTTATAATATTCATCTCTTCCTTCTTCTAAGTCTTTTTTAGCACTTTCAATATTAGAAATAAATTCATTATAGTCATTTATAGCATCAGATCTATCATATTCATGTTCGTTTTCATCATTTCTATCATCTTCTGTATAAAAATCTTCTCTAATCTCGTCATAAACCTTTTTCATCCGGGAATTAAGAAGTTCTTTTTTGATAGAGAATCCGGGAATAGGTTCTTTATTACTTTTTGATATATCTCTTTGATTTAATTTATCCCAAACTTGATATGAATGATTACCATCATCAATAATAACAACCCATTTTCTATCACCATCAATTATATAAACAGGTAATTCTTGATCATCAATAACGTGACTATCCCAATATTCAGCATCATCTCCCCATCCGATACAATAATTAACATCTATTGTTCCATATTTACAAGAATTCATATAATTTGCAGTTTTATGATTAAGAGGAATATTAGCTATAAACCCTTTTGTTTTTAATTTTACAGGCCAATAATCTTCACCTTTTTTTCCGGGAATATTAATAGATTTTAAATTTTTTCGTCTTCCAGATTTAGAATTTAATATGATATTTTCAAAATCATCATAAGTCATATTCCTGATTTTTTTATTTTGCCAATCTATTTTTGATCCTGCTTGAGTATTAATTTTAGAAAAGAAATAATTAATTTCATTTCTTTGGTCAGTGTTTAAATTTTTATTTTTCTTTAAAAATCTAGAATAATTTGCTTCTGTTATGTATTTTATAAATGATTTCATTTTTTTTCCTTAGTTATTTACTATTTCTGGATGATATAATCCGTAATCACTTAATAATTCTATTGCTGATTCAAATGAAGTACTACCATATTCATATTGTATATATAAATTAATTTCAGAATCAACAGTGCCTTTATCACTACCAGACCAAAAATCCATATAATTTTCAGCTAACTCTAAATAATCTGAATAATCAAAATCATATACAGAAGGATAATGTAAATTATTTAATATATCATCTTCATACGGTGGATCTTCTGTCCATTTAATATCATAATCATTCATTTCATATACTGCTATATCTTCAAGTGTATCATAATCAGATTGAAGTTCTTCTATTTCGTAATTAAGAGATTCTATATCTTCTTCAAGTTGTTCAATACTATTAATTATTAATTCTTTTTCATCTTGATTTAGATCATCGTTATTAATATCATTATTATAATGTTCTAATTCTTCTTCATCTTCTTTTTTCTCATCTTCTTTTTCTTCTATTGATGCAAGATACCATATCTTTGTATCAGATATAATCTGATATGCTTCATTATTAAATTCATCATATGCTTCGCTAAAATCATTTCTAGCAGTTTCAATATCTTCTACTAATGATTCATAATCATTAATAGCATCATCAATATCAATTTCTTCGATTTCATCTTCATTATAATATTCGTCACGTATTTCATCATACATATTTTTTTGGTTTGAATTTAAAAGTTCTTTCCTAACAGAAAAATTAGGAATTCCTTCATGAGTTTTATTGGGTTTATTTTCTACACTCCATATATCATAATTTCTATTATTATCCTTAATCATCACAATCCATTTAGAATTTTTATTTACAATATATATAGGTATTTGTTTATATTCTATAATTTCAGAATTCCAATGAAACGGTGTATCTGAATGACCAATACACCAAGGGCCACCACACACACCAAGTTCCCTTGTGTTAAATTTTTTAGCAGTCTCATAATTAAGAGGTATATAAGCACAATATTCTTTTGTTTTCATTATAATATGAACATAATCTTCACCTTCTACAGCACTCTTAACTTTAATTTTATTACATTTGAGATTAGTTTTTCTACCTAATTTAGATTGCATCATTATGTCTAAAAAATCATCATAAGTCATATCTTTAGATTTATTCCAATTTACTTTACTCTCTGCTTGTCGGTTTTTTTGGAAGAATTTTATAATTTCAATTTTCTCAAAATTATTCATATTTTTATTTTTTCTAATAAATCTTTTTTTATCTTCATTTATATGTGTAGTAAATGATTGCATATTATCCCTTTAATTTTTGAAGCAATTCTTCTGTAGATCCTACAAAAATTGCGTTATTATTTATAGTGGTTCCTACAGGAGCATCATCTTCATCAATAAGTTCCCCCTTAATTTTCATCTTTTTTTCTCTAATTTCAAGCAGAGACATATTAATACTAGTTAAATTTTTAATAAACCCAGAATAAACATCTATCATTCTTGGATCATCAGCTACAGCCGCTAAATATGCTGTATTTTCTAAAACAGTATTAGATATTTGCAATATATTAATAATATTAGATCGTGCATAATCAAATTCTATATCAACTTGAGTATTTTTATCCACAACAGATGGTAAGTTATCTTCATCTTCAGAAAATTCAGCTTCTACTATATCATCATCTTTAGTCATAATATTCTCCGTTTAGTTTCATTATTCTTACTATTATTTATAATAAACAAAATAGCACTTGACAATACGTATAAAATGGATTAGTGTATTTTACAATATAAAATCAATGAAGAGGAAATAAATTATGAAAACTTTAGTTATTCATCCTGAAGATAGTACAACTATATTTCTTAAAGAAATATATAAAAATAAAAATAATTGGACTATTATCGATAATCCTGATATGAAAAGAGAAGAAATTATTAAAGCTATTCAATCACATGATCGTATTATTATGTGTGGTCATGGTAGCGGATCTGGTTTATTTGGAGGATGGTTCGGTTATTTAATTAATGATAGTATTGTTCCTTTCTTAAAAAAGAAAAAAGAAATAATATGTATATGGTGTAATGCTGATATTTTTGTTAAAAAACATAATTTAGAACCTATTCTTTATACTGGTATGTTTATATCTGATGTGTATGAAGCATCTTGTATGGGTATAGATGGTATGTTAGAAGAAGATATAGATGATTCTAATTATTTATTTGCTGAATCTATTAATTATAGAATTGATGAAGATAATTTCTTTGATAATATAGTATATGATTATAATTTAGATGATCCTGTTGTATCATATAACAGAGATAGATTATTTCATGGATAATAATATGTATAAATAGTATTATGAAGAATAACAGAAACAGAAAAACCAGTGTAAAAAGAATGAGTGTTCGTGCTCAAATAATTGATATAGGTAAAATATCTTGTTCTTTTTACAATTTTGATACTGGTAGAAGAAATAGAATTCAATCAAAAACAAACGTAAAAGGAGACAACGTTAAAAAAGGAGATTATGTTTATATTAAATTCATGAGAGTTAAAAATGGTTTTACTACTATTTTTAAAAATATATACATAAAACAATCAAAACATCCTTTCAATAAAAAAAAGAGGAATATTAATAAAAAATCTAAAAATTCTCAATTAGATAATACCAAAAAAAATGAAAAAAAAGTAGTAATCATAAGAAGAAAAAATAAAACTTCATAATTGGTATTTTATTACAAAAGATTATAAGAAAATTGCTGGCTCTATCACCGGAGAGCCGATCATCCTACTATATTTCGCCTTATATAAGGAAATCGTAGGAATAACGGATATTGTATGCCCGTTCAAAACTGGAAGTTATATAATTAATATTAAAAAATAATATTAAAAAATTAACCATAAAGGATTGAGACAAGGGATTTCTTAATTGGGAGGCATACGTTAATTCAGTAAATAATAAAACGAAATACATAAAAATGTTATTTAAAACATATTTTTTTTGGTTATAACAAACCATAGGGTGCTAAAGTGCGTTTAAAAAAAAAAAAACTAATTAAAATAATATTAAAAAAAAAAATAATTAAAATATATTATATCTTATCAGCGAGGTACGAAGCTGATAATTGCGAAGCATAAACATGATATAACATGTTATTTGATTTCATATGATTTTATCTAATGATATATCATGTAATTCAATTCTACATATTCATATTCCATTAAATAATATATAAATTAATTCCATTCTATTATATAAATCATTTATGTAATGGGTTTAGAAAAATTATGTTTAAATGTATATCATTTAAACCACATCTTAATTAATATCAAATAACATATTTAAAACATCAGATTATATCATGTAATCTTTTAAGTTCCCTTCGGTCACAGCTTCGCTATATACATTTGCTGAAATTATTTCTCACATGTTAAAAGAAATATATTGAACTCCATTAAATAATCTTCCATTTACATGAATCAGCAATATAAATTAAACCATCTACATCACGTCCTGCAATATCAACTTCTAAAGGAATTATAGAAATGTTATTTGAATCATGCGAAGAAATAAGTTCTTCACTATATTCCCATATATCTTCTTGACGTGATTCTAAAGGATCTACTTCAAGGTAATATCGTTCATCAACTTCTTCATTATATTTCCCATCAGTAGAAGTATGATAATCTACATAAACCTTTTTAATAATCTTTTGATTTTGTATAGGGCCATAATAATTAGCTTTCATGGTGAAATTTAAATCCCATCTAATAAGTCTAAAACCATCAGATATATCAGTTTCAGAAGTATCGTCAGGAGAAATACTATCTAAGATAATAGGAATATCTCTCATAACACCCATAGGATCAAGTTCATTTATGGTTATATTAAACGATGGTTTAAAGAAAGGAATTATTTGTTCTAATATTTGCAAACCATCAATCATGTTGCGAGAATATATAGAAAGCTCTATTATTAGATCATAAGGAACTGGCATATACATTTTCTTATGAGAATTATTATCTATACCATGGGCATGAAATTTACCAATACTTGATGTTTTTCTTTCAAAATCATAAGCAATATCACTTATAATAAATCCCATTCTTGGTAACGTCATATTAGACATTTTATTAAGATTATAATTTTGTTTGAAAGTTAAGTAAAATTTTTCTTTTGATGCATAAGTAAGAGGAACTGTTATTATTTTATTATCTTTTCTTGATATTGTTATATTATTAAATAATGTCCCGAATGCAACTATTAACTTTCTGGTACTACCGTGATAAAAAAAATCTGTTATTGCCATTATATTCCTCTATTAATCGTAGTATTCATCATTATAATCAGGATCAAAAATATTATTATTATCCAACATATCACTCATATCATCTTCTAGTGTTCTCCAATTTAATGCATCATATGAATTTTCAAACGCATTTTCATTGATAAAATTAATTATATTCATATTAACTTTTTTATATATAATATTACCGTTATTCTGTGATTTTAAAACCCGTATTAATAAAGGATAGTCATCTTTTATATCTACGAATTTTTTTGTTTGAGAATAATAATCATATAATTCTCCTTGTAATGTTAAATTAGCATCAGGATATTCTTTTTGATATTCTTTTTCTGTTGCTAATAATTCTTCTTTATCTGGTGGAGTATCATCTATAATATTTATAAATATTTTATAAATATCAATTAATGGATCTCCTTCATCCAAATCTTCAATTTCTTCTGTATAATATTCAATAGTTGCATTTTTAACATCATATCCATTATCATTATACTCTCTTTCGGACTCTGATATATTAATAATATCATTCTTAATATCATCATTTAAAGCACCATATTCATCCATAGCTTCTTCTAAATTAGCTTCTGTATATGGAGGGCCATCTTTAGCATAAAAATCTTCTCTAATCTCGTCATAAACCTTTTTCATCCGGGAATTAAGAAGTTCTTTTTTGATAGAGAATCCGGGAATAGGTTCTTTATTCCCTATCGCTATATCTTTTTGATTTAATTTATCCCAAACTTGATATGAATGATTATCTTCGTCTATCATTACTACCCATTTTCTATCACCATCAATGATATAAACAGGAACATTATTATCAGTAATAACATGCTCTAACCAATATGATTTACCATCTCCCCATCCGATACAATAATTAACATTCAATTCTCCATATCGACAAGAATTCATAAAATTCGCAGTATTATAATTGAGAGGAATATTAGCTATAAACCCTTTTGTTTTTAATTTTACAGGCCAATAATCTTCACCTTTTTTTCCCCGAATATTAATAGATTTTAAATTTTTTCGTCTTCCAGATTTATACAACATCATTATGTCTTCAAAATCATCCCACATCATTTTTTGAGGATATTTAGATTGCCATCCCCATTTCTTTTCAAATTGTTGCACAGCTTTTTTATCTGATTTAAAAAAAATATTAATTTTATTTTTTTGATCATCAGATAAATGTTTATTCTTTTTTAAGAAACGCAGGTAATCTGATTCTGTTAAATATTTTTTATATGATTTCATAAGTTTATTTTTATATATTTGTTGTCGTTTTTTGAACTGAACTCAATATTGTTAAATTCAATTTCTTTCCCTTCAAATCTATCATCATTAGTATATTTTTGACCTTTTCCTTTCAATAAATATGCAATAGTAACATGAGAATGATATTCACACTGTGTTTGAGTTGTTTTTGTTCCTTTCGTAATAGCCATATTCAGGTCAGATAAATCTTGGGAAATAATATCAACTTTTAATACATCTGTATCATTTTCAAAAAGACTTGTTTTACCCATAACAGCGGTTATTTTATCAGGAAGAGTTATATCATCAAGAACATCAACTGACTCTGAGTGAATACCATATTTTATGGTTATATGAGGTCTATCATCTCTACCATCAGCCGCCAAATGTTTTTTAGGTATTTCCATACCAAATTCTACTATCATTTTGCTTATATCGTCTGGCATTTTTACTTGAACTGAAGAGAATTTGTAATTCTCAATTAAAAATTGATTAAAATATTTCATTTAATTATTTACCTTAATATATATTTTGTGTATATTTTTCATATTTACTAAATATTATCATCATTAATAATCTCCATCAGAAAATGGATCAGACTCATCAAAATTAACAAAATTATCACCCTCACTTTGAATCGGCTCATTATCTTGATATTGATTTTCTTGTTCTATTGGTTCGCTAATATCCAATTCTTCAACACCAGTTTCCATAGTTTCGTAGCTGTAATTAAATCGTTCAGTTTCCATTCTAAAAACATTACTTTTACCAATTTGATAAAAAGGAGTTTCTTTTTCTGTGAATGTAATTTCAAATATATCCATTGGTTCAGAAGGATCAGTCTTAAACACGATCAGATCCCCTTCTCTTGGTCTTATTATTTCATGATACTTTGATGTTACCTCATCACTGAAACGAGTCACAGACACTAAAAACGTAGCTATATCTCCTAATTCAAGTGCAAATCTTCCAATAGCGGCACTACCATCAAATCCTGTGCTCACATTTTCACAATAAAATTCCATCAATACTGCATTATCAAATTTATTTTCTGGATCTTCTCCAAAAAGATAATCAAATCCATCAACAGAATTTGTACGAGGAATATAATATAAATCAAGACCTCTTTGAAAAATAGTTTCTCTTGTTAAATCATCAATAAGAGATTGCTCATTTTTTGCGGTTACATGTTTGAAGTATTTGCTTACTGCCATTTTATCCCATTCCTATTGATTTCTCTAATTTATCTATTATTTCTACTGAATATTTTTTAGGATCAAACTTCATTATTTTTTTCTTGTTTTTCATTGTTTTTGTATTATCAGCTTTTTTTATAGCTTCTTCTTTACTATCTGCCCAAAATCTTTTAGCATATCTTCCATCATATGTTACTTTAAATAGAATACTTGCTTTATTTTCTGATATAAAATTATTATATTTTTTCATTAATTCCTTCTTATATGTTTTTTTCTTCGTCTTGATATTTTTTCATAATCCCATTTATCAGGAGAATCACCTTTTTCATGATAATATCCTTTTTCATCATATCCACCTTCCCAGATACCTTTTTCCCATTTTCCAGATTTCCATATACCATCAAGCCATATACCATCTTTCCATGTACCATCTATCCATTTACCACCTAACCATTCCCCTGATATCCAAATACCATTTCTATGTTCTCCACCATGCCATCTACCAGAAGTCCAAATACCTTTTAACCATGTACCATTATACCAATGTCCATCTTCCCATTGACCATCTATAAAAATCCCACCAAACCAACTACCAGTTTTCCATCTTCCCCGATGCCATATACCATCTTTCCACTCACCATTTTCCCAGATACCATTTTTCCAAGCACCATCAAGCCATATACCATTTTCCCAAGTGCCATTTTCCCAAGTACCTGTTTCCCATTGACCCGTTACATGAGTGCCGTTTTTCCAAGTACCATTTTCCCAAATTCCATCTTCCCAAAGTCCATCACCCCACCATCCATTTTCCCAAAGTCCAGATTTCCAAGTACCATAATACCAATATCCATTTTCCCAAGTACCATTTTTCCATTCTGATTGGTTTTTATCTATATTCCATACACCATATTTCCATGTACCATTTCTCCAATAAGGAGCATTAAAACTTCCTCCTAACCATATACCATTATACCAAACGCTATCATACCCTATAAAACTACCACTATGCCAAGTACCACTAATCCAATCACCAGAGAACCAAACATTATCACTTTGCTTTGATTTTGTTCCGGGAATATCAATACCAACATCTAATGTTCCATATGTGGAATTTCTTGTTTTAGCTTTTTCTATAAATGATATTTTTTTATCAACTTTAGATTGTTTAATATCATCAAACAATCGTTTTTTTGACATTATATCATGCATAACTCCATCAACAGGATATGGTTTATTATTTAAATTCTGTAATGCATATGATGTTGGATTTCCATTTTCTATAGTTTGTTTATCTTCTGCATTCCACACATCATAAGTGCTTCCTTTGATATCCATAGCCCATTTAGTACCATTACCTATAATATAAACAAAAATGCTACTAGAACCTCCATCATTAGATCCTTGATAATTATAATGTTGCCAATATATACTAGATTTTTGATAAGCAACACACCATTTTCCCTCACAATTTCCTATATGAGCAGTTGCTATAGATTTAGATGCTTCATAATTTAGAGGAATATAAGCAAGATATTCTTTATTTTTTAATTTAATATTGATATAATCTTCGCCTTTTTTTAGTCCTCTAATTCCTTTATCTTTTAATGCTCGTTTTTTCTTGCGTTTTGATACACTAGTAAGAATATCTTTAAAATCATTAAAAATAAGATTATTATTATTCCAATCAATTTTATTTTCTGTATGGGGATTTTTTTTAAAAAACGATATTAATAAAGATTTCTCTTCTTTTGACAAATTTTTTAACCGTTTTATTATATGATCTTTCTTTTCTATTAATAATTCTTTATATGATTTCATAATTATCCTATAAAAAAATCTACAGGCTCTTCCCATTTTAAACTATATTCTTCTTCTAATAATACTCTTCTATCATGATATCTATCAAAAATTTTATCACCATCAAGAGTTAATCCACCCGGAAGTTCCACACCATCAAATTTTGAAAGATTTACTCCCCATTGTTCTCCGATAAGACATATAGCATATTCTTGAAGACTTCTATCTGACCAAACATCACCAAATTTTTCTGGATCTATTATTCTATATACATCAAAAGCTAATATTCCTCCTACTTTTAACTTACTCCAATCCATATTAATACTAACGTGATGATTTTTGTATTGAAATTCTATTGCATGATTTACTTTGAATGAAAACTTTAATTCAGCCATATAATTCATCATAGAGTGATAATAAGATGTTCCATATCTACATGCTCCTGAACCAAATCCTATATCATAAGCAATAGCATTCATACCATGCCATAAATTATTACCAAATCCACCTTTTATAGAACCTTCTCCATCATAAACCATATCTATAACTGATAATATATCAGAAGGAATGATAATATATTTATTATCAATATCATCCTGAGTAAGTTCATATGTTATTGCTACATGTTCTATAGCATCATAATGGTATGTTTGATAAAATTGTAAAGCTTCATCAACCCTATCATCTACTTGATCAGGATCAACATTTATATCAATAACAGGTGCCCCTAAACTCCTTAAACAATAATCTACAAACTCATCTTTATCTTTTGGTAACATTATTAAATTCTCCTTAATTTTCTATATATTATTATTTATGTTAAAATAAATCTTGACTTATTAATTTAATAATGTATAATGGTAACATACTTGAGACAATCAATATTAAATGAGGATTATATAATGAGTGATTTTAACGAATGGTTTGAAACTTTTCTTGAAGAAAAAAACCTTCCTTATTTAGAATGGGAAATAATGGATACAAATGGAGAAATTAATTTTATAGATTCTGATTGTGTGATTGATGCTATTATATCTTGTAGTATTAATGAAAAAAAGGCTATCAAAGATACAATAGTTAAAATTGATTTTTCTAATGGAGATGTTAATGATTTTTTCAAACATCTTGCTAAAGGTCTTGTTTATAATAGATGTTCATAATATTATTAAAGGGGAATAAATAAATATTCCCCTTTAATAATTAAAATAATGCTGGTATGTATTGATAATAATACATTAATGATGCTATAATATATATTAACCGCATAACAATTTCTCATGATCAATTTTATGTTCTCCACACCAATCACTAGGAAATACAACAGGAAACCCAATATTAGATGGAGCGTTTCTTTTACATCTACCAACCTCTATTGATGTTTCTAAACATATATGTTTTTTCATATAATACATGCATGTTTTACAAATCATATTATCAGATTTATGTTTCCAATTATCATTTTCTTTAAAACCCCTTTTCTCATTTTTTGCACCGGGATTTATTTGATACGAAAATACTTCATTATTTTTGTTAATATCACACATAATAATCTCCTTTTATTATTAATTAAGAACTTGAAGCTGTAAAATCATATTGAACTTCTACAGTATCACCAGCAGTAACAGGCTTATCTCCGTTAGAAAATGCACTTGCTGATAATAACAAACCTGTAGTTCCTGTATCTACTGATGATAAGAACGCACCACCAACCGTTGCTGTAGCGTTTATAGAAAATACAGCCTTATTAGCAGAGTTAGTAGCCATTAATCCAGCACGAGCAACCACAAAAGATTGCCTTTCCGTTTCATCATAATCAGATATTTCATTCCATCCTCCATGAGAAGCTAATGTATCACCAGCTACTATAGTAGGAGAAGCTGATGCTAACCCTATATAATAATTTGGATTAGCAACAACACCTCCAAGGGAATACAAACCATCAAGAATATGTTCTAATCCAACAGTAACTACAAGATTTTTAGATTTATCTTGCCATTTTACATTATGATCACTATCATAACATGTTACTAAAAAAACACCACCTATTTTAAAATTATCCATTTTTATCTCCTTAAATATTATAATACTATTTATACTTTTTATTTTTTCTCTATTAATTTTGAATTTACAAATGTAGAATTTGTAAAATTTTGTATATTACTACTCAAAACCATGCTTCCATTTTTTATTGTATACCATACATTTTTTGGAGGTTCCATATACAATGAACTATTATTATATATTAACATTGAATTTATATGTCCTGATGTTTCATAATAACCATCATTATGAAACAATGAATTATTATTTATTTCAAACAAGTTAATATTTAGTTTTTCTATTATGTATGTATTATGATACGAAATTTCTATTGCTCTTGTTACTAAAACAGGATCTCTATAATAAGGGCCATTAGCTATACTTACAACATCTCTAGTATTTATTAATGAATTGTTAGTAATAACTAATGAACTTGTATATGTGTGTTTATTACTTGTAATAAATTCTGATGATGGTTTATTATCAATTTCAAATACTTTTTCATTATTATGTATTTTTACAAATTTATTACTTGGGTATCTTTTCCCAGAAATATTATTATAAGCAACATATCCACCTAATATATATGATATATCATTTAATACAGTAAATCCATAATTGGCATAACCATAAATACCATCATCATGAATATTCCATATATTATCTCTTATATTATACGTATATATAAATTTTTGAGCATCAAGAATATAAGGATTTGAAATTGATTTTCCTATTCCAGAATATATAAACATTATACCGTCATCATTAATATATGAATGATGACGGTATAAACCTCTTTTATAAGGAGTAGAAGAATTATCATGATAAGAAGTGTTTGGTATTATTATGTTTATATCATTAGATAATAAATCAAAAGACAATAATCCATTAAAATTTTCTTGATCATTAGTTCCTTGTCCTCCATATATATAAATCTTATCATCATATATATATGATGAATGATAAATATATCCCATAATACCAAGTATATCTGCTAATTTAGACCAAGAATTTGATATTATATCATATATATATATTGAATTATTATGAGGATATCCACCTATAAGATACACTTTATCATTATATAATGATAAAGTGTATCCAGCAGTTATATCATCAGTAGATGGAATATCTCCTGACGAAACTGCACTTTCAGACCATATATTTGTATCAAAATTATATACCCATATTGTATCAAAACCATTATTATTATTATTAAATAATAATATTTTATTATTGTATTTTATACAATATTCAGAAACAATAACATTATATGGTATATTAGTATCGTATTCTTCCCATCTAGAATATAATACAGACTCACATTTATATACTTTTTTATTATTATTTATTAAATTTCCAGATCCATCATATTCTAACCCACCAAAACAATAAATAATATTATCATGATTAGTTAAAAAACAATTTCTTATATATGGGGTAAAATATCCATCCGTATTCATTATAAATGCATATTTTTCTTCTAAATCATCACCAACATATGATGATTTTATAAAAGTATTTTTAATAGTAATATTATGAGAATGAGATAATGATATATTATTATCTATAATATCATCATAATGAGTACGTATCTCATTATAATCACCATCAATAATTATTCTATGCCCATATGGATGATTTAATGATGTATGTTCTTTTATATCAATATTCTCTTTTAAATATATAGTTATTGTATTATATTCTTTTATTATTTTACAATTATTTCTTAACCAATTAAAACATTCATTTAATGATATAAAATCACCAAATTGACCAATACTATATTTTTTATTATGTGTTGTTGTATTACAACCAGCTCCTGCTTCTCCATTTACCCATTTTTGCTTTGTTGAATTATATACTAATATTTCACCATTCTGAACATTAGTTAATTCAACATCGTATAGGTCTATTAGATCTGTAGCAACTATTTTATCATCTTTCCTTACTTCTGTATCTATAAAATCAAAAGATGTTGTGTAGTGCCCTTCTGTGTTATTATTATTAAATATTAACTTAGTCATTATTGTGATATCCCATTTATAATATATATTGATTCATAATTATGAATTACTGGATATACTATTGGCTGTTTTTTAATAATTAATGTAGAATTATTTATTAAATTATAATTTAATAAATAATTACAATTGTCAATATTACAAATAGAGTCAGTTGATGATATATGTTTTATATTAAAATTATTAATATTTACTATTGATTTTGATGAAATATCTAAATATGATGTATAATTGTTATTAATTTCATTTATGTTATCAAATGATGTAATTGATAAATCATCAATATTAATATGTGTTAATATTGGTATTGTATAATTATAATTAATAATATAAGTATTAAAATTAACATTAATAATTTTTTTTATTGAATGATTATTATTTAATACCAATTTTGATTTGAATTTATATTCATATGTAAATAAATATTCAAAAACATTCCTATCATCATTATCTCCAAGACCTAATTGACCGAAACGATTCCATCCAGTTGCATAAAGAATTCCATTTGATTTAATAGCTAATGTATGTAAATACCCACCATATAATAATTTCCAATCAGTATCATTACCAACTTGATTAAAAACATTCCTATTAATATTATCACCAAGACCTAATTGCCCTACAAAATTTCTTCCAGTAGTCCATATAGTTCCATTATTTTTTATTAATGATGTGTGTTGAGAACCACAATAAATATTATTCCAATCAGTATCAGTACCAACTTGATTAAAAACATTTCTATCAACATTATCTCCAAGTCCTAATTGACCTTCATTATTTAGACCAGTACTCCAAAGAGTTCCATCTTGTTTTATTGCTAATGTGTGAGTTTCTCCACAAGAAATTTTATCCCAATCAGTATCAGAACCAACTTGATTAAAAACATTTCTATCAATGTTATCTCCAAGTCCTAATTGCCCACGAATATTTCTTCCAGTACTCCAAAGAGTTCCATCTTGTTTTATTACTAATGTGTGAAGAGATCCACAAGAAATTTTATCCCAATCAGTATCAGTACCTATTTGAGTAAAAACATTTCTATCAATGTTATCTCCAAGACCTAATTGACCTCCATAATTCCAACCAGTACTCCAAAGAGTTCCATCTTGTTTTATTGCTAATGTGTGAGTTTCTCCACAAGAAATTTTATCCCAATCAGTATCAGTACCAATTTGAGTAAAAACATTTCTATCAACATCATCTCCAAGACCTAATTGACCTTTATGGTTTTCTCCTGTACTCCAAAGAGTTCTATTTAATTTAATAGCTACCGTACAATATTTTCCACAAGAAACATTAATCCAATCATTATTAATACCAACTTGTTCAAAATAAATTATTTCGTAATTATGTCCTAAACCCAATTGACCATGATCATTTCTTCCAGTAACCCAAAGAGTATTATCGTTTTTTATAGCTGTGGTGTGTAAATAACCACCAGATACATAGTTCCAATCATTAATATATACAGGATATGAATAAGGATATTCTAAATTTCCATTATTTATATTTATAATATTATGATTATTACCATTAATAACAATATTATATCCTTGAGGATGATTTAAAGATGTTGGTTCTGTATTAATAACATCAGATAATAATTGGATAGTAAGTGTGATTTCATCGGGAATTGTATTGCATGTATTTAAATATTCAAAACATTCTTTTAGAGTTAAAAATGGATTATCATAAGTTCCATTTCCGGGAGTTGATGTATTTTTGTTTATAAATATAGAATTTGTATAATTAATATTATACTTTATTTGAGTAAAAATATTTACATTAATATTATCCCTAAGACCTAATTGCCCCCATTGGTTGTCACCAGTAGCCCAAAGATTTCCGTTTTGTTTTGTTGTTAATGTATGATAAATACCACCAGAAATTTTATCCCAATCAGTATCAGAACCAACTTGATGAAAAAAATTTTTATTAACATTATCACCAATACCTAATTGACCATGATCATTTCTTCCAGTAGCCCAAAGAGTTCCGTTTTGCTTTATTACTGATGTATGATAAATACCACAAGAAATTTTATCCCAATCAGTATCAGTACCTATTTGAGTAAAAACATTTCTATCAATGTTATCTCCAAGACCTAATTGCCCAAAAGAATTATCACCAGTACTCCAAAGAGTTCCATCTTCTTTTATTACTGATGTATGATAAATACCACAAGAAATTTTATCCCAATCAGTATCAGAACCAACTTGATTAAAAACATTTCTATCAATGTTATCTCCAAGTCCTAATTGACCTTCATTATTTAGACCAGTACTCCAAAGAGTTCCATCTTGTTTTATTGATGATGTATGAATAAAACCACAAGAAATTTTATCCCAATCAGTATCAGTACCAACTTGAGTAAAAACATTTCTATCAATGTTATCTCCAAGACCTAATTGCCCAGAATAGTTATATCCAGTACTCCAAAGAGTTCCATATTGTTTTATTGACGATGTATGAAGAGATCCACAAGAAATTTTATCCCAATCAGTATCAGTACCTATTTGAGTAAAAACATTTCTATCAACATTATTTCCAAGTCCTAATTGCCCAAAAGAATTATCACCAGTACTCCAAAGAGTTCCATCTTGTTTTATTAATAATGTGTGATATCCACCACAAGAAATTTTATCCCAATCAGTATCAGTACCTATTTGAGTAAAAACATTTCTATTAATGTTATCTCCAAGACCTAATTGACCTTCATTATTTAGACCAGTACTCCAAAGAGTTCCATCTTGTTTTATTGACGATGTGTGATAATGACCACAAGAAACATTAATCCAATCAGTATCAGTACCAACTTGATTAAAAACATTTCTATCAACATTATCTCCAAGTCCTAATTGACCTCCATAATTTTGACCAGTAGCCCATAGAGTTCCATCTTGTTTTATCGCTAATGTGTGATAATGACCACAAGAAACATGAACAGCATCAAAAGGAATATTAACAACACTATCATACCCTTCAAATACATTACATGAACTTCCCCCTGCACCTTCTCCGGGTTTCCATATACCATCGATAGAATCATAAACTAATGCATCTCCTTGATTTGGTGTTTGTGATTCTGGATATGTATCATATAAATCAACTATATCTGTAGCGATAATTTTATTTCCTTTTTTCACTTCGGTATCAATAAAATCTATTGATGTTGGATATATTCCTTCTGTGTTATTTGGATTATAATTAAATTTTGGCATCGTTTAATATTACTGTTGAATTTTCATTTTCTATATCTATTGTGGGATTATTTTCAGTATTAATTATAATAAAAGAATTATTATTAACTTTCCAATTAGTTATATTATAATTTAAGTCTGATAATTCTAAAGTAGAATTATCATCGATTGATATATTTGAAGGTATTGTACCTGTAAATATACCTAAACTTGAAGAAATTTTTAGAGGTGAATCTTTAATATGTATAACTGCGTATTCATTAATTGATGATATACCCTTTATTAATAATATATTACTTGATGTAAATTTAATATTATTCATTATTATAATAGAATTATTTGAGGCATATATATTATTAATATCAATATAATAATCATGAACCAACCCTTCATCTGCATTATCATTATCAAAATATATATTCATTTTAAATATAATATCAGAAATATTTATTTTATTATTATTATCAATAAAAAAATAAGGATCTGTCCCAGATATATCTAATGTATATATATTATGAAGTGATTGAGTAAATATATTGGTATTTATGTTATCACCAAGCCCTAATTGTCCTCTATAATTCCATCCAGTACCAAATATATACCCTTCATTATTAACTATTATTGTATGAAATGCATTATCAACAAATACCCAATTAGAATTATTTCCTACTTGGGTATATACATTTCTATCATCATTATCTCCAAGACCTAATTGACCATAATAATTATATCCAGTAGCCCAAAGAGTTCCATCTTCTTTTATAGCAAATGAACCATCTAAAATATCCCAATCAGTATTAGTACCAACTTGTGTAAGAACATTTCTATCAACATTATCTCCAAGTCCTAATTGACCATGATCATTTCTTCCAGTAGCCCAAATAGTTCCATTATTTTTTTTTACTGTAGTTGCATTATATTCTCCTGTAGAAAAAGAATAATCATTATCAATACCTACTTGTTCAAAAACATTTCTATTATTAACATCTCCTAGTCCTAATTGACCATAATTATTTTGACCAGTAGCCCAAAGAGTACCATTCTGTTTTATTATTAATGATCTGTTAGAATTAGCATCTATGAATTTATAATCAGTATCAGAACCAACTTGAGTAAAAACATTCCTATCAACATTATCTCCAAGCCCTAACTGCCCATAATGATTAGAACCAGTAACCCAAAGAGTACCGTTTTGTTTTAAAGCCATCACATAACTCAAACCACATGAAATTATTTTCCAATCAGTATCAGTACCTATTTGAGTAAATGAATAAAAATTATTTATATCTCCAAGTCCTAATTGACCAGAAAAATTATATCCAGTTCCCCAAATAGTATTATCTTTTTTTGTCGCTATAGCATAACTTCCATTACAAACTATATCTTTCCAATCGGTGTCAGAACCTACTTGTATAAATACATTTATTTCTGATATTATGATATTTGAGTGACCTAACTGCCCTGCATTATTAAAACCTGTTGCCCAAAGAGTACCGTCATTTTTTAGTCCATATGTAAATTCACCACCACGCACAACTTTAATAAAATTATAAGAAAGTGCAGTATATTTTTCAATTTCTATATATAAATCATAAGATGTACTTATTTTATGATTATTACCACATATTTTTATATTATAACCATATGGATGATTTAATGATACTTTTTCATATATTATTAAATCTGATATAATCTGTATATATAATGTGTTATCTTCTGGTATTACAACACAACTATTTCTTAACCATTCAAAACAACTATTTAATGTTGGAAATGGGGTATTATATTGACCTAATCCGGGAGTTGTTGTGTTTTCATCTATAAATATAGAATTATTAACTATATTATCATATTTTATTTGTGTGTATATAATTCTATTATTGACATCTCGAAGTCCTAATTGCCCAGAATAGTTATATCCAGTACTCCAAAGAGTTCCATATTGTTTCATTGTTATAGTGTGAATAAAACCACAAGAAATTTTATCCCAATCAGTATCAGTACCAATTTGAGTAAAAACATTTCTATTAATATCATTACCAAGACCTAATTGTCCTTTATGGTTTTCTCCTGTACTCCAAAGAGTTCCATCTTGTTTTATTGACGATGTATGAACACCCCCACAAGAAATTTTATCCCAATCAGTGTCAGTACCTATTTGAGTAAAAACATTTCTATCAACATTATTTCCAAGTCCTAATTGACCTTTATGGTTTTCTCCTGTACTCCAAAGAGTTCCATCTTGTTTTAATGATATAGTATAATTACCCCCACAAGAAACAGTAATCCAATCAGTATCAGAACCAACTTGATTAAAAACATTTCTATCAATGTTATCTCCAAGTCCTAATTGACCTTTATGGTTTTCTCCTGTACCCCAAAGAGTTCCATCTTCTTTTATTGCTAATGTGTGATATCCACCACAAGAAACATTAATCCAATCAGTGTCAGTACCTACTTGATTAAAAACATTTCTATCAACATTATTTCCAAGTCCTAATTCGCCCCAATAATTTTTTCCTGTAGCCCAAAGAGTTCCATCTTGTTTTATTAATAATGTATGGTCAAATCCACAAGAAATTTTATCCCAATCAGTATCAGTACCAACTTGAGTAAAAACATTTTTATTAATATTATCTCCTAAACCTAATTGACCAATATTATTATCACCAGTAGCCCAAAGAGTTCCATCTTCTTTTATTGCTAATGTGTGATATCCACCACAAGAAACATTAATCCAATCATTATCATAACCAACTTGAGTAAAAACATTTCTAGTAACTATAACATCAAGACCTAACTGTCCATAAGAATTACTACCAGTACCCCAAAGAGTTCCATCTTGTTTTATCGCTAATGTGTGATAATGACCACAAGAAACATTAACAGCATCAAAAGGAATTTCTATATCTCCATCATACCCTTTAAATATATTACATCCACCAGAACCACTAGTAACTTCACCATTAATCCATTCATCACCAACATATGTTAATGCTTGTTGGTTTTGAGGATTATTTATATTAACATCATATAAATTTACAATATCAGTAGCAAGAATTTTGTTACCTTTCTTTAATTCTGCTCCTTCTAAAACCATTGCTGTAGGGTATGCCCCTTCTGTGTTATTTGGATCGTATTTAAACTTATTCATATTTATATTTAGGCATAAAAAAAGCACTCTCAAAATGAGAATGCTTTTAATGGTGTTATATGATTGATATTAAATTAATATATTTATTACTATTCTTCACCTCCACCATCATCTTCATTATATACATTGTTGATATATATACATCCACCACTATTAGAACCATCAAATACAAAGTTGTCTCCGGGATGTCTATATGTTGGTGCGGTTGTGAAATCACCTTCTTCGCCATAATTATTTATATTAGATACGGATATAAATGATCTAGCTGATGCTTTTAATATATAAGTACCAGTAAAATCATCACTATTTGGATCTCGGTCTAATGTATTTATTGATATATTAGACCCCCCTCTAGCTTCTATTAATTGACCATCCCCATTATTTCCGGTAAGATTACTATTATTAACATAATATAAATCATTAACATTACACGAATTAAAACTTATAACTGATGCTGTATTATAATGTAGGGTGAATGTAATATCATTTATATTACAACCATCAAAATAACATAAACCATCATTGAAACTGGAATGTTCTGTATAAGGATCATCTAAATCTATATTTACGTTAAATATATTTGAATAATAAAATTTGAATACTGATTTTGAATTTTGTGGTGGATTTTTTATAATAACATTAAAGTTATGTATATTACATTTTTTAGTATATATGTATGGAATATTAAGAGTCATATTATTACCATCAAAAGTAACATTTTGAAAATCTAGGTATCCAAAATTAAGAAATGTAGTTGTATTCATAGGCATGAAAGACGATTCATGTATTGATAATCTATTATTATCATTATATCCAAATTGTGTTAATGCTTGTGTGCAAAAATATTTAAAACTACCACTACATTCCTTTAAAGTTATTGAATTATTACCAGATGTCAAATTAAATACAGATTCATCAACAATTTCAAACTTACATTGTTCAAAAGTGATATTACTATTAACAATATTAAATAATACATCAAGAGTTGATGATTCTAAATTATAAGTATCTCCTGTTACAGACATACATATAATTTTATTTGGATGATTTATAGTAACAGTTGATGATCCCATATAGTTAATATTATCATCTACCATTTTAATATATATAATACCATTAGTAGTTATTATATTATTAGCATGATCTATTGCTCTATTTATTGTTCTATAAGGAGAACCACTAGATCCATCACCTGTTGTATCATCTCCCGTATTTGCTATATATATTTGAATATCTCCTGTAGAAGCTCCACCTCCACCAGATACTGTACCGGGAACCCAATTAGATCCATCCCAAACAAGAGATTGTCCTGAACTTGGAGCAGATGTAACAGTATCAACATCACTAAGATCATCTATTGCTGAAGCTCCACCTCCACCAGATACTGTACCGGGATTCCAATTAGAAACAGAAGCATTCCATACTAACGCTTGACCGTCTATTGGAGGTACAGTTGAAGTATCTGCATCATTAAGATCATCCATAGAATTTACTACAGATTGTGTTGTTTGAGGAACCCAATTAGACCCATCCCAAGTAAGCACATTATTTAATGATGGAGCAGATGTAACGGTATCAACATCATCCAAATCATCAATATTAGAAACTGTTGATTGAGCATCCATTGGTTGCCATTCACCAGCAGTATCATTCCATGTTAAAGTTTGATTATCAGAAGGAGAAGGAGCATTAACATTATTAATATTATTTAATAAATCATGTTCTCCACTCCATTCAATTCCATCAAATACTAATTTATCACCATTAACTGCTGATGATGTATCAACATCTGAATTATTGCTTAAATGTGTTGTTCCTTGTGGTAAGTTTATCCAAGACCCTCCACTATAGGTAAGAACTTCATTATCGTTCTCAGAGCCTACTACAACATCTGTAAGGCTATTAAGATCTGTATTTCCTGTTGTTGGTGCTTTAAATACATCACCGAGGATAGTTATAGAACATTTGACTCCATTTGCAGGAGCTACAGTAAATATAATTTGATGATTTGATATTTGATAATCATCATTAGGTTCTTGTAATGCTCTATTAAGACCAACAATAAGATTAGTAGTCTTTCCAATCATTTTATTTACTGTATTAACTTTTATATCAAATGTATCTAATGTTCCATTAAATTGACTTGATATATCATCAACTTTATCATACGCACCTTGTAATTGTGCTTCTCTTCCTATATATGTCATTTTTTCCTCTTTTTATGAAAGTTCTAATGCTGAAATAAAAACATCAGCTCCGCTTGCATCAGAACAAGCAACTTGAATTTTATCACCCGGCTCTAAAACTATTTTTTGAACACCACCAGCAGGAACAAGTGATGCTCCTACTTCTATCGGTGTATCTGGTGCTACAATATGTGTATATGTAGTTGCTGATAAATCTTCTATCCTAACTTCTACAGTAATAGGTATTGATGTTGATTCTACATTTGCAATAGTCATACCAAAAATTACAGATGAATTAACACTTCCGGGACAAGCATAAACTTCAGTAAATCCAGTTCCTATACCTTGTGTTGTTTTATTTTTAAATTCTATTGACATTTTTATTTTCCTATGATTGTTCCATTAAAGCCATATAAATATCTGATGAATTATCAGTATCAGTAATCATTCTTATTTCATCAGATCCTTCTAATTGTACATTTGTTTCGCTATTATTATTTATAACATAAGATTGATGTGGTTTTACTAATATACCTTTCATTATATATATAGGAATTCCACTTTTATATAATAAAACATCAATATTAATGTTATTTAAAGTACGATTACATAAAGAAATATTAATAATTGTTGTATTTTTTACATCACATGTATAAATTATTTCTTCTGTTGTCCCAAGAAGATTAAACATGGCATTTTTAAAGTTTCTTGAAGAGTGTTTTGATATAAATGCAAAAACTGAATCTGTTATGGTTGTATTGCTTGCTGATGTATCTGGGCCATATATTACATTACCACGAACTTCAGATCTAAAATTAATAGAATCATTTACTGTCTGAATAGTATGTAAATGAGAAATAGTAGAATCAGAAATTACTATATTTTCTTTTTGAGTATTTCTAAAATCAACATTTATTCTTGAACTATCATTAACTTCTAATAATTCTTCTGGTATTCGTTTAATATAATCCGATATCCTTAATGTAGGATGAATTATAAATATGATATCTTCAGATTCATTAACAACAAATTTATTATATATAGTAGAAGTATCTGATAATAATAGATTTGTTGTATTATTATTATTTTTATAATCTACAGATGCATTTGTATTATCTGATATATTTATATTAGTAATAGCCATTTATTATCCAAGAGCTATTGCAAAAGCAACAGAAAGTTCTATTGACTCATTAATTGCATTTACAATTGAGGTTTTATCATCTGTATCTAATGATGTCATATCACCAATATTAGAAGTGTTTATATCACTATGAGAATCAACCTCATTTATAGCAGAAACAATATATGTTTTTGAATCTGTAGATAAACTAGATAAATTACCAATACCAAGTGTTGTTGTATGAACTTCATTAATAGCTTCTGTTAAATCAGTAGAAACTGTATTTAAATTCATATCACCAATATCATGTGTATTAGTATTTGCTTGTGTTTTTATTTCGTTTGATGAAGCAACTAGATTTATTTTAGTTGTTGTTATAAGACTTGGTAAATTACCAATATCAATTTTATTCAGATCTGTATGTAAATCAACTTCATTGATAGATCCTACAATAGTACCTTTTTCTGTTGTAGTTAGATTCGATAAATTACCTATAGAATTCACAACATTGTCTGTATTAAGATCAACTTCATTAATAGCTGATACAATATTTGATGTATTATTAGTATTAAGACTATCAAGATCACCTATATCACCATCTAATTCATTAATTGCATTTACTAAAGATGATTTATCTAATGTTGTTAAACTTGAAAGATTACCGATACTAATAAAATTAGTATCGGTATGTAAATCAATTTCATTAATAGAATTAACAAGATTGTCTTTTAATTGAGTTCTTAATGAATCAAGATCTCCTATATTATTAAAATTTTCATTAACAGCTCTAATAACTGTTGATTCATTTGATATCATATAATCGATATCACCAATAATAAGAGAAATATCATTAGTCTTTTTTCTCCACTGATCAAATGTATCGGATAATGATACTAAAATTACTGACATTATTTTTCTCCTACTAATTTATTTACGAGTGCTTTTAATTCTTTTATATCATCCTTTAATTCTCGGATTGATTTATGATCATGATCTTGATATCGTACTACCTTATCAATAGCGCCTTCTTTATTCTCTGCACCAAACATATTATCCTGCACTCTCTTGACATAATTGCGTTTCTTAGCTCTTGCATGATCGTTTGAATTTATATTTACAACAGCTCCACTTGGTTTTTTTTGAAAATCTTTTATAGTATTCATATCTTTATTTATGTTGTACAAATCAATCTAAAATCCTGAAAGATTGGTACTTGAGTTGAATTTGTGCTTTTCATTACTATTTTTACAGAAATAGCATTAAATGGAATTGGAGGATTTAATTTATTCCATGGTTTATTAGGATCATTACTATCCATTTCAACTGTAAATGAATAATCTTTAAAATCACTATTAGATTCTGATATAGCAACATCTTCATCAGGAGAATCTAATCTGATCCAATTAATTTCATTCCATTCTGTTACTTCATAAGGACTTCTAATTTTATAATAAACATCAATATCAGCGTCTTGTTGTCTAACCGCTCCAAAGAATAATTTAAAATTCTCAGCAGGTTCAGCTAATGTTATCTGTTTTAACATATATCTTGATGATGCAGAACAATCAAATGATCTATTTTCAGGAACATAAACAAAATGAGTTTCAGAAAAAGCAATTTTTGTTTCGTTATTTCCACTTATATCATCGCCTGACCCAGAATATCCATTAGGAGCACTCTCTCCCATATCAATAAGGTAATGGTCTTTATCAATAACCCTTATTTCATGAAGACCATTAGGACTAAATTCAGTTAATCCAACAATAGTATCGTTAAAATCTTCTATAAAAATAAAAGATCCTGTTCCCATTTCATGATTAGTATGGTTAATATTGAGTTCATCTTCACCATTTCCTATAGAGAAAATACTATTTGTTCCTATATTCATTGTTCCAATAGAAGGAAAATCTATTCTATTGGAAACCGCAATTAATGTAGAAGAACTTTGATTAAAATAAATATCTCTACCATTTTCAGTTTCTTTATTATATTGTTGAGCATCAATTATAGGAGATATATTTGTGTTATGAGAAAACATATTACCTATAAGTTTTAATGATTTTTCTCCACCAAGATAATGATCTTCATTATCTTTAGAAGCAATAAGCATAGGTTTTGTCATATCAATATCTTCATTATTAATAATATCAATGAATGGTTCAGACACATAATGAATTTGATTACCATCAATAGAACGCCCTGTTGTTGTTTGTAATTTCCAATCAACACCAGTTTCATCAAGTATTAATTCATTCACAAGAGGATGAGCTACATCTAATTGATAATTCTTTATAGATTTAATTGTAGATCCTCCTGTAAGTCCTGTATCAGTTGATTGTGTTCCTGTAATAACAATAACAAATGAATCAATCTCTGTATCTGTTACAGTATGAACACCATTCAATTGAGAACCCATAAAGCCATTATAGTTATTTCCATCAATTAGTCCTGAAATACTATATAATGATCCTTCAGTCATACCATGGTCTTGTTGATATATACGGATATTTTCAGAACCTTGTTGTGTTTCTAAAGGATTTTTGTTTAATAATTCTTCTCTTATAACATCATTCACTAATTGACATGATCCAGTTGAACTAATATCAAACACAGCCTTGGATAATTCAAACATAATATCTTCGTCTTGGTTTGGTGTCCATGTTGATGCATTTTGAGATTTGAATAATGATCCTAAAGATTGTTTTCCTGTGATAATATCACCAGAAGTTAAATCAAGCTTTCCACTTTCAGCAACCCATACATTATATGATGCAGAAGCTACAGTTGGTTTCAGAACAAAACAATAATCTTCTCCTTCTTTAAGATAAATAGGTTCTGGAAAATAAAAATCTGTTGGTTCATTTGGAAATCTCTCTGAAATTTTTACATTTTTTGGATGTACTGTAGTTTCAGTAAGTGCAATTTGATCAGGATAACCATTAACCATATTACGAATTTCACAAACAACAGATTCTTCTGTATCTTTATTTTGGAACCATATACTAACTTTAGTAAGAAAACATCCACCTGATTCATTAATAAGAAATGATTGAGCAAGTGGATCAAACCATCCAGAAGTACTTGAACCTCCTCCACTACGAGTTACACTTCTATTTACTGTTCTATTCTGTCTTACTGGTGTTTTAGTAAATTTGATAGTCTTAGTAGATAGAACAGTATCTTCTTGTTTAGAAGACATACCATGTGCTTTAAACATACCTTTAGCAGTAGTATGTACAGGATCAGCATTTGTAATCTGATCAGTAAGAATAAATTCTCTTTCTCCTGTCATAAATTTTAAATTTTCATCATTAGGAATATCCCATATTATAACAACTTCTCCAAAATCTCCTGTAATAATAGGATCACCTTTTTGATTTTGTTCTACATTAGAAACAATACAAATAGTTCCTGATTTAGTTCCTTTTACAGATTCACCATTTTGAAAAGTTCCTACAATATTAAGAACAAGTATATATTTATCAGTTTGATACATTACAATAGCTGTAGCACCGCTTGATAGTCCTTCAATTTGTTCTTCTGAATAATCATTTGTATTAAAATTACCACTAATAGAAGAGCATGTTATTTTAGATGCAGGAGTACAGTATTCCTTTTTTGATGGTGGATCACAATGACTACTCATAGATACTTCATCAAAAAACGGATATACTTTAGTATTCTTTTTCATTTGATCTGTTTTTATAACAACAGGAATACTTCTCATATATGGGATATAATTAACTTCAGTTATACGATCACCTAAACTTTTAGACATAACATTAGAATCTTTATGAGTTTGAGCAATTCCTGAACGAGATTGGTCTTGTTTCCAAGAAGTAGTAGCACTCCATGATGTAGTGGTTCTTCTTTGCAACCATCCATCATCATGAGATATACCTGTGCTTCTTCTAGAAACTACACTTGAAGAAGAAGAACTAGAAGAACTAGATCTAACATTTTTTCTTCCTCCAACATCATTCCATCTTCCCCATTCTATACCATTAAGATCTTGTGTGTTATCAGCGATAAATTTAAGAGCCTCATAATTTGGAGAATTATTAACTATCAAAGTAGGGAGTTTCTTTTTATCATGCCATACATCAGAATCTGGGTTAAATGTTAATTTACCAAATATATTACGGAAAGCATAAGGATTTATATTCTCATATTTTGATGCTTGTGATTGTTTATTAATAGAAGTTTCATTATATGGTAATGTAATAATACCACCAGTGCGTTGCACATGAGAAGAATGTTCTTCATCAAATAACAATCCTATATTTTCATCGTTGAATTTTGGTCGCATTATTTTATTTTCTGGATCAATAGCACAATTATAATCAGAATGTGTTGCATCACCAATTTTGTGAGAATCAAAAGGATCAACAACAAATCCATTCTTAAATCTATTTAATCCATTTTCATCAAGAATTTCCATAGATGCAGTTTCTCTTTCTAACAAACTTAATGCTGTATAAAATTCAAGATTACCTATTCGTTTATCTAAATCACCAATATCACGCATAGTATAACGTTTATTATCCTTATAAGCAGGACTAACATCAGATGGTTTAAATGTGTAAGCAGGAATATACATCTCATAAAGAACCATTCCCATTTCTGGTTTTTCAGGAGGTTTAGGATTAACAGCAGATATTCCTTTAGAAACCATAAACTGTCCAGTATAATCAAGATACAGATAATCTATACGATTTAGATAATATTCATAATCAGATCGAACATCACTAAGAACTTGAGGAAGTTCGCATATAGATCCACCAGTGCCAGTAAATGAACTTCTATCATCAGCCATTCTAGGTCTGAAGTCGAAGCAGTCAGCAAGAGCATAGGTGTCTCCTGTTTCGCTAGAATCATAAACAGGTATTTCTTCGTATGTTAAATCAACATACGAATCTACAGAAAAATAATCTCCTTCTGTATGGGTGAAATGATCAAAAATTATCATTAATTGTCCCGATGGCGCATTTTCTCCACCTTTAAGGATTACAGATGCAACATCATAATAATTATCTCTACAACCAGTATCCATTTGGTATCTATCTCTAACATCAACATCATTTATAGTAGGAGATACTGAAAGTCCAGAAGACATAAAAATATTTTTTATAGTTGTTACATCCGCTTTTCCTAAATAATCTCTTTTATTTTGTATTTTATTAGGTACTGATATAACAACAGAAACATCTCTTTGGATATATTTTGTTTTTTGAGTACTAATAGTTTTTGTCACCGGAGAAATTATATTAACAGGAGATGTTAAATTACCAATTTCAAGAACTTTTCCTATTGGAGATCCTGTGAAATTAAATGTAGGATTTGCAACAGTTAATCCGGTTGAAGAATATGATATATAATAAGATTCTGTGTTTTGTTGAAACACTTCATTATCTTTAGCAACTAGAGTAGCAGTATTACTTACAATACCAGTATTAAAATATGCTCTTGAAGATGCATAATTTGTATCAATACCCTCACCATTAACAGATAGTGTTTTAATTGTTCCGTTAGGAAGAGGAAATAATAAAGTATTTCTATCAGTTTTATATAGATATATTTTACTTCCAGTTTCAACAATAGGAGAACATGTGAAATTATTAGTTCCACTACCATTAGTATCATAAATCCATTTAACATCATCTTCAAAATTAAAAACACCGATCATATTAATATCAAATATATAAACGTATGATATATTTCCAAATCGTTTTATAGCTCTAACTTTAGCTGTTCCTACCTGATCAGAATTATTATTTCCAGCAGTAGAAACTGTTCTATATAATCGGATTTCTCCAAACTCATCAATTCTAGGAATATTATGGATATTATCAACTTTAATATAATTTCCAAGAGAAAAATTAGTAACAGAATTATTAGAAACTTCAAAATCTCGTCCTTTATCTATCTCAACATTTGATTTTGAAATCTTTCTAATTTCATGACCTTGTACATAAGCTTTACCATCTCCCATTTCTGCGACAAGTTTAGATTCATCACCATAAGGAAGAGTAAAAACACCAACTTCATTTGTAGGTTTTCCATCCAACCAAAAAGCACCTTCTTTATATTTATCAGAATCTTCTTTACGTAAATGTTCTTTTAATCTTATTGCAAAAGGATTTACAGTATAATCCCCAGATTCATCAAATGTACGTCTTGCAAATGTTTTTTCTAATTCATTATATGCAGTTATTCTTATTTCTTTAGTCAAAACCCCTCTATCAATTATCTGAAGAATTACAAAATCATCAGATGTATTATCTTCTACATTTACATATTCTAATTTAAGTTCGATTTTATATCTATGAGCACCGGGAGCCGCATAATTAGGAGAACCTTGAGCATTATCATTAAGAGAAAGATTCTCTTCAGGAGTAATTACTGATTCATACACTCTCAAACCAACTTTACAAGAAGGTATTTGATTATATTTACTAATAATAATAGATTGAGCATCATTTTCTATAAATAATCCATTGATATAATAAACACCTTTATCTATGGATGTCATTGATGCTTTTCCTGTAGATTCATATGTAGGAACTAATTCATCAAGATCACCTTCAATAATAGCTCTTATCTGAGGATCATCTTTTCTGAAAATAGTTTCTCCATCCCAAAAACCTATAGATTTATTATCATTTCCAGAATCTTTAAATTTTATATAAAATGTTAAAGGATCAGTTTCATCTTTTGAAGATATATTAATAACATCACCTTCAACACCAGACGATTCACCAATAATAGTATATCCAAGAAAGTTATTAGGATCTATATCAATTTGATTTGGTACATTTCCATATGTTGATACCATTTTTTGATATGATATTTGTTGATCATATGTTATTTGTCCGGGCAAAACCATCGCTCCATGTTTAAATATATGATCACCAAATTTTTTAATCTGTTCTTGTAATAACGATTGAGATTGTGTAAGTTCTCTACCTTGTACCGCATATGAAGGACGGTACAAAATGCGGTAGAATTTATTATTTTTATCAAAATCATCAAAATACGGGGCTACATTAAAATTTAACATATAATTTCCTTTAAAATTCGATTGTAAATACAAATTTTTCTATTTGTATTTCTCTTCTTGTTATAAAAATGATATTCTCTTTATATATAATATCTCCACTAAGAATATCAACATCTGTAATTGTGCTTGCTACTTCATTATAAATACCAACTTCACCTGTAGATTGACCGTGTATATTTTCACCATCTATAAAATTACCTTCAATCATATATACATTTATATTTTTATCTACTCCTGACGGATCATAATATACAATACCTTGAGCATAGGATAATTCACCTATTATCATTTCATTGGGTGCATACGTTCCTGAACAGTCACTTATATTTAGTATAGATAAAGTATTGTATTTTTCTTCAGTTTTTATTATGTCAGTTTTATTTGTTGTATTTTTTACTATACCAATGTTTCTATATGTTCCACTAATAGGAGCAAAACCATCTTCATCACCTATCAATTCTGTAGTAATTTCCACATAAAACGAACCTAATTCATAATTAGCATCAGAACCATGACCATTTTTAGGAGATATCATAGCTGTTGCAGAACCATTATTACCATTTCCAAATATATGAATATTTGCATATGTATATCCAGTACCATTATTAGATAGTTGTATATAATCAATACTTTCTCCTGTCATTATAGCTGTAGCAACTGCCCCTGTACCATCTCCTCTTATTTCAATAATTGGTGCTGTTTCATAATTATCACCTCCATTATCAACATGAATATATGATATATCACCATCAATAGCATTAGCTTCAGTATCTAAATGTGATGTAGATTTGTTTTCTGATTTGTAAGGAACAGGAATCCATGTTTTTGTAAGAAATTTATCTTTTATATTTGGTGATAAATCAAACATGAATTTCCACACATATCCATCACCTAGATACATATAACCAGCAGATTTACCTATAGGCTCTACTGTAGAATCACCGTTATAGTTATTACTGATACATTTATATACATTTCCTTCTGAATTAATAATATAAAATGGACTTTCTGGATGAACCCATGATCTATAATCAGTAAAATCAACATTGAAATCAGCTCTTGAATATATTGTATCCTTTTTCCAATCAAATCTTTTTATTGCAAGAATAGTATCTTCTGTTTTAATTTGTTTGAGATATATTCTTTGGAATTTTGAATCATATAATTCTTTCTCTGATGAAGTAGATATATTAGGAGAATATTCGTCATCCCATGGAAGAGTTCTTCCTGTATAAAAATGAGAATAATTACCCTTTACTGTAGGATCAAAATTATCCTTTATATATTTTGTAGCTTCTTCTAATCTAGATTTTAATGTTATTGTTGCGCTCATGAAATTGATATCTCCGATCCAAAACAATATCCTGTTTTGTTTATTATATTATTATTTATGTTCGCAATATCATCTATTATTATATTCTTATATTGTTTTATTTGAGTATTGCCCTTATTACGTATATGCCCACCATGATATTGTTCAGAACTCCACCTAAATTTATAAAATTCAGTAGTATCTAAATGAGGACTTATAAAACCTCCATAAGATTCATTCATATATTGAGAAACTACATCTCTATATGAGAATCCTATAGTTCCAGAAGGATGAACATGTTTTACATATTCAGCCCATTCTGATTTATCTCTTGAAGTCATTATCATATAAGAGAACATTTGATAAAAATAAGAGTCTTGTATATATTTTAATGATGATATATGTCCATCATTGTTTATATATCTTCCTTTATAAGAGCATAAACAACCTTCTTCTATAACACCTACAGCAGTTGATAATTCATATATTGTTGCTTCTCCTCCATATCGTTGTCCTGTTATTACTTCTCCCTCTATAAATTGTCCCGATTCGATATAAACAGACAAAACACCAGTTTTTTTATTCCAATATTCAATTACACCATTAGCGCCAGAAGTGTTTCCTACAATTCTTTCTCCAACAAATCCATCTTTTATTACATTATATATTCTCATTGATGTGTTAAATGTTAGTGTTGTTTCTGCATCTATATAATTTATACCAAAATCTCTTATTTCTGTGCTGGTGATCCTTCCAATATCATCAGTATCCATCATAATAATTGCGTTTTCTCCGTTCTGGCTGTCAATAATAACACTTTGGCAGTATCTATAATCATGACCGCCAAATAATAACTTAATTTTAGTTATAGAACCATTTACATCAACTTCAGATACCTTTCCATAAGCACCTGATCCAAAATCATCACCATGAGTAAATATTTTATCATTTACTAAATAATTTATTCCACCATCAACTATACCGAATTTTGATACTGTCCCTTTACCTGTATAATTAATAACAACTCTAGCATCTTCTCCTACACCACTATTTGTTATTCTAACTCTTTGGTTAGGAATATAATATTTACCACCATCAGTTATTTTTATATTAAAAAATATATTTTCTGTCACAGCAGTAAAAGTCATCATATCGTTTGTAACAATAGTAACTGTTTCTCCACAAATAAAATTCTCAGGTTTATGAATAATATCAAATTCTATTAAAAATAATTCTGCTATTTTTATTCCTGAAGAAGATTCATACACCTTAACTTCATCTATAACAGCTATAGCTTTGGAATCGTTCCCGGTTATTTGACCTGATTCCCAAGAAATTACATTTTCGGGAGGATCTATTATTTTTAAACTTTTTTCTTTTACCCATTTACCATCAGATACCCTAAGCATATCATAAGATGGATAATAAAATTCTAATTCGTGGTCTTTATCTGCTTGATATTCAAATAATCTAAAAAGAAATTGAAATGATTTTTCAGAACCCCTTGCAGAATAATATTGCTCTATATATTTTACTAATGTAGCTATATTATTATTATCATATATATTATTAGGTAACGGTGATAGAAAATTCTTAGCAAATTCATCAAGAAGCTGAATAGAGGTTCTATCAACATCAGAAAAATTTAAAGCATTTGCTATAAAATGATAAGGAGCACCTTCTTTTTCCATCCATTGATAATATGATTTAATAAAAGTTACAAAACTTGGATATTCCATACGAATAAATTGAGGAATTTCCTTTTCTATCTGAGAACTTATTAATTTATAAGAATCTTTCATATTTTATCCTTTTTTTAATTCTATATCATCCATACTAACAAACACGCCTTGTTTTCTATTAACATCATGATTAACCGATGATTTATCTGGTAAAATTATTTGATTATACCCAGATATGATATTTTTAGATTTCGGAGTAGCATATATTCTGATATCTTGTGTATCTGGTGGTAAATTATAAGGAAATACTGTAATTGAAACTATTCCTTTATCATAATCAACAGTTCCTATATCATCGTTAATAACAACACCAGTATTAACATATATAAGTTGCATATTACCTTTACCATTATCAACTATAACAGATTCTATTGTTGCTCCTTTAAAGACAGAATCTTCTATATTAAAATATGATGATTCTATTGATTTTTTTTCTAATGCATTATTAAATTTAATATTAAAAGTTTGAGCAAGATTTACTATAGGATATATTCTCTTATGTATGGTTATATCTGATAAAGAACTATCAAATGATTTATCAGTAGAATCAATTCTAGATGTCATTGGAGAAAATCTAAAGTCCATTTTAAATTTCTCTGTTGTATTATTAAAATACTCGTATATAGTAGAAGATACCATATTTTCCATTACACTCTCACTTAATATGGTATTTGAACGAACATAAAATACTTTTGTGTTTATACTGATGTATATATAATCAGGATCTATTATTTCTGGTACTATAGTGATAACATTGTATTTTTTAACTAAATCTTTTATAATACTTTCTTTTAATTTAGGAGAAACAAATTCAGTATGTTTAGGTTTAATAGCAAAAAAGACTTTTCCATATATAGGAGGATCATTATATTCTCCACCCCATGAATTTATAGTATCGATCCAAGGATAATCATGAATAATAAAAGTTTCATAATCTTGAATTGTTACAGCTCTTTTTTGTGATTGATACATTTTAGGAGCTAAAAATTTTATATCTTTTATTGATTCATTTTCAGATCCACCATAAGAAGGTTCTATGGTTTCTACAACAATACTTCCATATCCACTAATATCAACAATAGGAGTAAATTTTACAATATTATTTGCCTCTTCTTTTCCTCGTGATATGATATATGTTAAAGTGATATAATTTTCATTAATATTTTTTTCTCCTAAAATACCATCACCAAATGTTACCTCAAAAAAGCCTTCAGGAGTTTCATGAGTAAAAAATATTTTAGAATCTGGTTTTAATCTATTAATATCATCATTAATAAAGTATTCAGTTATTTGAGAAGATGTTTTGTCTGGTTGGACAAAAACTCGCAAAGTACTCATATCCACATCTTTAGATGGAATGATAAATTGTTGATCATGATCACTTAAATTTACAGTATAATGAAATTCTATATAATTACCATCATATAATTTAACATCAAGTGCCTCATATATTGTTGGATCATTTTTTGATGGATATAAAGTATAATCTTCTTTTGAAGCAAATGTATATTTAAATGATGTATCAAATATAGTCCCTGCATTCATTGTTATTTGTTGAGGGCTTCCTGCAACATTATTAATATATATATTAACAGGAGCTATAGAAGAACGAGCCGATCTAGGAGTATATCCTATTTCTTTTGCTTTTGATACAATTGATTGTCTTATTGATCCAGAATCAAGAAACATTTCATTAGCCATCATATTTGCCATATATGCATTCATATGAGTATTAGATGAAAGAATATCCATAAGAACATTCATTGATGATCCTTCAAAATTATAATCAGTAAATTCTTCTTGACTTTGAAGATATGTTATTAGATTTTGTTTAATAAAATCAAAATCTAATTCTGTTACTGATATTTTACCTGTGTTTGTGTTCATTATTTTTACCTTTTTATATTACCTAGTATTATTTATCTTACAATTTTCAAAAATATATCAACAGAAATTACATCAATTTCTCCTACAGGAACAAACCATATAGTAATACCAAGAAAATTTTCATCTTCTTTGGTATTAATTTCTATTTTTTTTAATGTCGCTCTTGGTTCATAATTATCAATTACATTATGAATATGTCTTTTCATCATATTTTCAGTAAATTTTCCTTCAAATGGTTCAAATAATGATTTATAAACATCACAACCGATATCAGGATGAAAAGGTTTCTCGTAATGATTTAATAAAACAAGAGTTCTTATTGATTGTTTTATAGCCTGAATATCATTTTTCTTTCTTATATCTTTTGATACAGGATGAATACCAAATACATAATCTAGATCTGTAATTTCTCTAGAAGTATTATCTTTATTTTTATAGTAGTTTTGTGTATAGTCATACATGATAACATCCTTCTTTTTTATTTTTATACATCTATCTTCTCACAATCTTCCCACGGATCAATTTTAATTTCTTCTTTCTTTTTATGATCACATTTACATTCACAATTATAAAATATCCATTCTTTATCTTCTGAAGGACAATTAGGATCATGACATGGTTTGCATTCCCATTCATCTGTTCCGGGAACTGGACTACAAACATCACACTCTTTTCCTTTATTTGCTTCTATACATGCCTTATACGATTTTTTACATGATTCTATAGATGCGTGATATTTTTCCCAATCAAACCGTTCATAATCCTCCAAAGTACGAGGATCTTTAAGAGTTGTTGTACAAGCACCCTTTGCCGCATCGATACATTCATTATATTTTTTAAGACATTTTTGTATTCCATCAGTTTCTGGGTAATTAACTTTCCCCATCTCTACAATTTCAGGACTTTCGACAGAACCTCCTCCTTGAGTAGAACATCCACCACCAGTTCCACCAAGTTCAAATAATAATGTATCTGTATAATATACTTCAAAATCTTCTGTGTTTATTTTCCAAAAATCAACACATCCATTATAATGTGTTAAAAATTCATTATGTGTATCTTTAGATTCTGTATGAGTTCCTATAGTTTCATTAAGAGTATTTACATCTATTATATGTGAATTAAATTTCTCTGTAATGTCTATAATATCATCAGTCTTAGTTTCTGTTTTATTATTCCAAGTTTTAATATTACTGTCAAGAGAACATACGTTCATCTTCATATCAAATACTTTAAGCTCATATAACTTAAATGCTTCGTCAATCATTGATTCTGCACCTTTACGAACAATGGTATTAGCACGTCTCTCTGCATCAACAGACTCAATATAATCACGTTTAAGGATACTTGTATTTCTATCACCATTTACTATACGATCTTCATTACCATCAATTCTCATATTATAATCTTCTTTATGATGATATTCTGCTTTTCCATCTGTATGAAATTTTAGATCATTTCTTATATCAACATTCATATCTTTCATTATTTGAAGATTATAATCACCTTCAATTAATTCATTCTTATCTCCTTCTACCGTAATATTCCAATCACCTTTAATAAGAATTGTTTTATCTTTAAGATCTATTTCAAAAGAATCACCATATATTTTCCGCATTTCATTACCATCATTATCAATTTCGAAATAATTTGCGCTAGGATGAAATCTATGATATCGTTGAGCACCTTCTGTTGAATCCCATTCTTCACCAAGACCCCATGAACCTATACCACATTTTTGCTTACGATATATACCTTCTTTTTCAGAACCATCATAATTTTCCATAGTTTTATTATAACCATATGATTCTGAAACAAACTTATTCTTAGGATTTTTTATTTCTGTGGTTCCTTCTTTATGATATCCTTCCCATACTTTATTATATGGATATTTGGTGCCCCAAGGATTATCTGGTTCATGCCACACATCCCTATGCATAGGATCAGCAAAGACTTTACATTTAGGAATAAATCTTTCTTTATTAATAAATTTATAAATGGTAAAAGGATGATCATTTGTTGTTATAAAAAATTGGCACTTATCATCTTTTTTATCTTTTACTTTTAATTCTTTAGTATCACATTTAGAAGCACCAATAACAGTATCATCACATTTATGTTTTTTTTCTTCTCCTTGTGCAAATTTACGAACAAATGCTTCATCAAACTTATCATAATATTTCTTACCATAAACAGGTTTTTTAGGACACAACCCACCTTCAATCATTTCTTCTTGTTTAGGAACAAGATTTTCAGGTATTTCAAATGCATGATCATCAGGAGAGTTTCTTGCTAAACGGTTTGTGTCTTGTTCGAAAATAGCATGACCCATAGGGAATTCTTCATTTGGATCTTGGAACCCTGTACTTGCCCCTGATAATTTCTTTTCATCTGTTACATTAGTTTTTTGTTTTTTTGAATCGCCTTCTTCTTCTTCAGCCTTTTTAGGAGTCCAAGGGATAGATTCTGGAATACCACCAAATGAATGTGTAATAACAGGTTGTTGTTTATCTATACCGTCCCAATAAAATCCTGTAACCCATGCTCCAAGTACATATAAACCAGTAGGAGAATCCCCAATACCTTGCATAGATGATGATCTATTATTATTCATCATATATGCCCAAGGAAGAGAATCTTTTGGAATATTTTTTAATGATTGTGTATGATCACCAACAATACGAACACGAACACGCCCAAGCTGTAATGGATCATCTATATCTTCGACAACTCCAAAAAACCATATATAACCATCATTTCCAACTCTTTGTTGGGATTTAGTATCGAACATTATTATGCACCACCCTTTCCAGCCCAAGAATCTTTAATACACTCCATAATAACCTCATGTTTTGTTGGTTTAAACATTCTTCTCACACTAGTAACAAGATATTTACCTTTTAACCGTTTATCCATTTTATTCTCTGATTTTTTTTCAGGAGACGGTAATTGTACATTGATAGTTTCTCCTGCCTTTCTTCTAAAATTACCAATAGTTTGAATAGTCAATCTTAAATATTTAGCTTGCGGTTTTTGCATTATTCTTTGTCTCATCCATTCTTCTGGATGATCTGTTTTAAGACCATCATATTGATATCTATGAATTGAACGAGTTATCAATCTTGTATTTCCCGGTTGATATGATAATGTTTCTGATATTGAGTCTGGAATAAGAGGAACTGAATCTGTGTGTTCTGTCTTTCCAAATTCAGTCTTATAACTAAAAGGATCAGCACCAATAACACCAAATTCATCTTGATTAGCTGGATATCCATGAATATTATAGCTAAGTGACCACGTTCCTTGAGGAAAATGGTCATCTATTTCTTTCGTAATCATATTATGAACAATTAATCTACTACCAAAAGTACCTGAAGAAGCATTAAGAATTACATCACCAGTATCTTCATAAGTATAATCATGAATATTTTGATAATTCCTTTCATCTATTTTATCAATATTCATCAACTTAACATAATATGTTTCTGTTGTTTCTTGTGATATTAATGAGCTGATTGATTTGAAATTGAATTGTTTTTTATCCTCATAAAATACATAATTTACTGCATCTTTATTATCTCCTGATTGGGATCTACCAGCCAACCAATTAAAACATTGAATAGGTTTCCATCTTGGTATTATTATAGAATATTCTCCATGTGTTTTTTCAACATCAATAGACTTTATATCTTCATCTTCAAATTCACTACTTTCACCATATAATCCATAAAACCATTCTAATCTAAATTTATCATTAAATATTTCTTCAACAATAGATGAATATGATTTATTTTTATATGCTCTTGATATGCGAGTTCTAACATTATTAGACCAACCTATTGATGCTAAACGTAAATTGTATATTTGTACATCTTGATTTGGTGTTTTTACACGAGATGTTATTTTTATAACTTCCATTACACATTTAATATCTTCACCATCTATATTTTGTTGTATCTTATCATCAGAATTAAATGATAAATGGATATCAACAACATTTCCTTCAGCAATAGGCAAATTAGAAACCATATTATCAGCATCAATAATAGTAATATCTGCTGTCATACATGCTTGAAAAATAGATTCAAATATATTAATTTCTAATACTTTAAATCTAATATCAACATCATGATCACGAAGAAACACTTTTTTAAAATCATATGTTCCCGGTGCGTAATGTCCTTTACTATCTTTTGATGCCATTTATTTTACTCTCGTGAAATTCGATGTTAATATTGTACTTAATTCATCAATAACTTGTTGTAAATATCTTGGTTCTAACATTAATATATGTCTTTTATTATCATTTTTTATTAATTCATATTCATAATTATCTATATCTTTTTTTACAGGATATGTTTCATCAACTATTATTCCTTCTGGTAAAGAACCAACTTCTTCTGATGATACAGATTCCCAATGATGCAAAGATCTTCTATGTTCTACTCCATATTTAGCATCAACATATTCTGATAATTCTTCTCCTGTCATTGGAAAATCAAATGTAGGATCAATCATTTGATTAATCATAAGTATTATCCAATAATAATGAGTACTATTATATAGTTTATGAGCAATTATTTGAGGAGTATCTTCATCTCGTACTATCCATTTAATATAAATAGTACCAAATTTCCTTACACTATTTCTAAAATCAAAACGTTTAAAAAAATTCTTTATTTTTTGTTTATCTCCATTTCCTAATATATCATAATTAATATAAGGAAACCCATCAAAGAAAAATTTACTTTTTTCTCCAAACGTTTCATAAAGATAGTAATCCTTTTTAGCCATTATAATCCTCTATTGTTTCTTTAGTTGGAATATATATTTCAGTAAAATCTAATGTTAGCTCTACTGATAATGGAGCATTTTTATCATGCATATTACGAGAATCGCCTTGAGGAGTATAATTAACACCAACATTAGTACAACAACATTCATTTAATTTCATAAGATAATCATTACCAGAATCACTTCCAGACATAAAAGTAATCCACCATGTTTCAGGATATTCCATAAACATTTTTTCCCCTCTCATTTCAGGAGCAGATGCTTTTTGTATTTCTCTAATAGCTTTTTGAATATCATCAGAATCTTTTTGTCTGTATGGTACTAATGTAAAACTAAACGAATATGATTTAAAACTCATACCATTAAATAACATTTCGTTATTAGGATTAGTCGCAATTCTAGCACCACCTAATAAACTAGATGTTTTTTTGGATCTTGCCCAAAGTTCTTGAACATCCTGATTTCCTCTATTGATAATACCAGCTAATACTTTATCCATCTTACCACCAAGACCATCTTTATAACTACCAATGATTTCTCCGATCTCTTTTTTATTATGCCTTCCAAGCATAGATAATTTAGAAACTTGTTCTTGTTGCCAATTAGCACCCATAGAAGAAGATAAATTAGTAGGAAGAGGTAATTGTATAGTTGTGTTGTGCATTTCACTATTCAAAACTGTAAATGGAGCATCAGTCATGATATCTCCTGTTCTCAATATATTATGGCTGTATTTTGATTTACGCATCAATCCTGCAACTGTCATGTTTTTTCTCCTGTATAAATATTACTATACTATTATTTATATAGGGAGAAAAACACATTGGGAAGAGGATATTCAGGATATTATAAACCAAAGCATAAAAGTAAGTATATAGGTGATAAAAGAAATATATACTACAGATCTTTATGGGAACGATCATTTTGTAAATGGTGCGACCTAAATAATAAAGTAATGAAATGGGCAATAGAACCATTTGTAATTCCTTACTACGATAAAGGCCAAAAAAAATATAGAAAATATAACCCAGATTTCTATATTAAAATGGAAAATGGAAAACGGTATCTTATTGAAATTAAGCCAGATCACGAGACGAAACCACCAAAAGTAAAAAGGAGAACTAAGCGAACCCTATTAGCAGAATCAACATACATAACAAATCAATCAAAATGGGATACTGCTACTATATATTGTAAAAAAAATAATATGGAATTTAGAGTTGTGACTGAATTTACTATGAAAGAGATGGGAATAAAAATTATAACTACTCCTCCAAGAAAAAGAAGAAAGAAAGGGGTATCAAAAAAGAAAGTAAAATATACAAACAGAAAAACATCTTCAGGATTAAAATGAGTATAAAACCAAAAAAATATCAAGGAGCGCTTAATGCTCAAACAAAGGATGAGTTAATTCAACGTTATGTTAATAAAATCCAATGGAGCAAAGATCCAAAAAAGCATATAGCTCAATTAAAACGTTTAACAAAAGAATTAGAAAGGTCTTTTGATTCTAAAGATATTGAATCAGCAACCGGGAAAATTTATAGTCCTGAAGATGTTCGTAATGCAAGACAATGGTTTAGTAATCAAATTAAAGATATAATGAGAAATCCGTGGAGTCTTAGTAACATGATTCCAGATAAGTTAAAATTAAGATGGTATTCTAAAGGTAATGCCGCTATAAGCCTCCCTAAACCAACTGATATAGGAAAGATGTTCTTCTATGGCTACAATCCAAAAACAAAGGATACTATGCCTTACTATGATATTTTCCCTCTTATATTAATGGTTAGAGGATTAGATAATGGATGGTATGGATTAAATCTTCATTATCTACCACCAAAACAAAGAGAAGTTCTTATTTTAAATTTAATGGATCGTATGTCTGATTCAAAATTAGATAATAAGACCCGGATAAAAATGAATTATCAAATGTTGTCAAGTGTAGCAAAATATAGGTATTTTAAACCATGTTTTAAGAGATATTTAATATCGCACACAACATCGGCTGTAAGACCTATACCATTTGAACATTGGGGAAAGGCTATTTTATTACCAGTAGCTAAATTTAAAAAAGCATCTATCACTACTGTATGGAGTGATTCACTTAAATCCATACGAGGAGTATAATAATGAAAAAATTTGATTTAAAAAGAATAGTAGGACATGTAAGCGAACATCCGTTATTAGAACCGAATAGATTTGAGGTAATAATATCTTCTTCTAAAATACAAATAAGTAAAGATATTTTATTTAATTGTCATCGATGCGATATTCCGGGACATAATATAGGATCTTTTGATCATGGTGTTATGGGGCCAACAAGAAAAATACCTAATGAAGAAATTTTTGATCAATTATCAACTACATTTTATAATAATAATCATTTAGATGAAATGAAACTTATGCATAAATGGATGAAGATGATTGGTGGAAACAAAAATTGGAGAATGGCATATTATAATGATATCGTTTCTGATATGCAGATAAATATATATGATCTACAAGAGAAATTAACAACAGAAGTTAGAATATATGAAGCATACCCAACAGGTTATTCAGAAGTGGAATTTTCTTACGCAGGAGAATTACCATCCGAAATGACTGTTAATTGGGCATATCATAGCTATGAAATTATTAACAAATAAAAAATAATCAAAAGGAGATTATTATGAGTATTTTACCAAAATTAACAGTACCAACACATTTTCTTACTATTCCTTCTACACAAAAAAAGATTAAATATCGTCCTTTTTTATCAGGAGAAGAGAAAATATTAATGCTAGTTAAACAATCAGAAAATCAAGACGAAATTTTAACCGCAATGACTGAAATTATAGATGCATGTACGTATGGTCAATTGCAAGTTAATTCTTTGGCTATGTTTGATATAGAATATATTTTTCTTCAATTACGAGCTAAATCAGTTGGTGAAATTATTGAAATTGATATGAAATGTGCAAACGAAATACCACCAGTTGATGATGATGATTCAAAACCAAAACAATGTGGAAATTTAATACCATTTGTTATTAATATTGATGATATTAATATTACTAAACCAGAAGATCATTCAAAAGTGATAATGCTTCAAGATGATATTGGAATTACTTTAAGATATCCATCTGTTTCTGATTTTGCTATCATTGATGATTTTGGGAATGATGATATTAAAATCATAACATATTTAATGGAAACTATTTTTGATGGTGAAAATGTGTATGATTCAGGAGATACTTCACAAGAAGATATTGATGAATTTATGAGTACTATATCAACAAAACAATTAGAGACAATTAGAAATAAATTCTTTTATAATATGCCTTCATTAGAACATACAGCAAAATATAAATGTTCTAAATGTGGATATGTAGGAGAATATACATTTAAAGGAATAAATGATTTTTTTTAATAGGGTTAAGTCATGATAGTATTTATAGTATATATGAAATGAACTTTGTCCTTATGAATGATTTCAAATACTCTCTCAGAGAGATAGAAAATATGATTCCCTTTGAGAGAGAAATATATATTGCATTACTACAAAAAAGCCAAAAGAAAAAAGCACAACAATTAAAAAAATAATCATGGCTTAACCCAACATATAAAGAGAACTATTATGAGCAAACCGCCAAGAAGTACAAAAGATAATTCATTAGAAGATGTTATTAATAAAGTTAAAGATAATAGTAGTAGTGATTTAGGGGATAAATCCGTTAAAGATATATCAACTATTGCCAAATTATTAAAAAATTATATTAGTAATGATAATAAGAAAGATGACAAAAAAGAATCTTCCCCTATAAAGCAAAATAATAAAATATGTCGTGTTTATGGTTGTATTTATAAAGGAACTTATAATGGTATTATTGATGGTCTTCAGAAAGTTGCTAATAGTGAAAGAGAAGCAAAATTAAAACAAGATAAAATAACAGCAAAAAAAGTATTACTAACAACTGCTAAAGTTGCGGCCAAAGCTCCCCAAGAAATAACAAAAGCTCTTGTTAATCTTTTTGCTTTTGAACGTAGTGAAGTGTTAAATGCATTTCGTGCTATATATCATGGAGTTGGTTATGATAAGAATGGTCAAATTGATTATTCTCAGAAAGCATTTCATCTTATGCTTAATCAAGAACATAGTAGAAAGAAATTATTAAAAAAAGGTAGTACATTAACTCAAAATGAACAAATGATAGAGATTCTTGAAGGTATAAGAGTCGCTGTTCAGGGAGAAGAACGAACATCCGGGTTTGGATTGTTTAAGTCGAACACAAAAACACAAATACAATTACTTGAGAAAATTGCTAGTGGTGTTGGTGCTCAACATCGTGGAATAACTATGTGGTGGGATCGCATGAAACCAAATTTCATGCGAAATATGGCTGTATATCAAGTATCACTTCTTCAACAAATATCAAAGAACACAAATAAATCTAATGCGGCATTTAGAGGAGGTATTTTTGGTTTTGGTAAAAACATAGATTCTCAGGTTACGTTACTTAGAGAAATACGTGATTTTCTAGATCCAAATAAGCAAGATGTAAATAAAATATGGAAAAATTTTAATATTCCTATAACTGAATTAATAGGGAAGGGATTATCCAAAGCAATATCGGCACCATTTAAGTTAATTGGAGGAGCCTTTTCTAATCGAACAGTTAATACAAATGATCCTACTCATGTTGTGATGAGTGATATTTTAGAAGAATTAGAATATAATACAGAATATCAAGAAGATATTCTTCATTCTATTAATAGAAATTATGCTTTAAATAGAATGAGAGCATCAGATGGAAGAACCTTATTACAAAAGATAAATAAAGGAATTACAGTAGTTCCTTTTTCATTGGGTGCATTTACTCCATACGAAACAAAATCATTAGAATTACTTGAAGATATTGGATTATGGAATAAAGAAGAATATGTTGCTATAGGAGATATACCAAAACAAAGCGCTAAAGAAATGTGTAAATGTTTGATATCTACTAACACAAAAGGACAAAATGATAAAGAAATTCTTAACAGTATGGAAAAATCAAGACAACATAATTTGGAACAAAGTCTTGATGATACTGAAGAAAAACGAGATGATATAAGAAGGCAAAATACTTTGTATAGTCGTGTTAATGATATATACAAAGTATTAAATAATCAACCTTCTCTTAAAGACAAAGAAAAAGAAAACAATATTCTTGTATCTACTACTAAAAAAGTTGTTGGTGGAATTGACACTCTTAATGATATTGGGGGGATGAAAGATTTATTTACAAATGAAACTGTTAATATATCTAAACGATCAATAAGAGATATGTGTAGATGTTCAGGAGGAGGGAATGATTATGATATAGATACTCCTGATAGAGATAAAAAGAGAAAAAATAGAAAAAATAGAAAAAATAGAAAAAATAGAAAATCTAAGGGTAAAAAACCATCTCGCAGACTTAGAAAATTTAAAGGGAAAAAAGGTTTATTTAAAAGATTAATAAGTAATAATAAAGGGTTTATTGATGTTGGTAATATTAAAGATGCTCTTAAACAAGGGATGTCTAATTCTAAAAAACTATTGAATAAAATTCCATTTAAAGAAATAGCAGGGAAGGGAAAGGAATTAGTTGGAGGAATTTCAAAAGGAACTATATTAAAAGGTCTTGCTGGTGGAGTTGGTGGAGCTATTATTGGTGATATGCTCATGCCTACTTCTATTGGTGATGGTACTCTTGCTGGAAAAGATTTATCACAGTATAGTAATTGGCAAGATGAATTTAAACCAGAAACTCTTAAAGAAAACCTTAAAGCTATTGATAATAAAAATAAATTAATATCATCAATAAAAGCACCAAATATTTCTTTACCATTAGAACAAGCATCTAAGTCTATATCAAATATAATGGATAGATCTACAAATATAGCAAAAGATTTAAAAGAAAAATCGTTTGCATCAGTGGAATCATTGAAGAATATAAAATGGCAAGAATCTATGAAATCAGGATGGCAAGAAACTGTAAGAGCAATGGATGATCTCACAGAATCTATGAGTTGGATTGAAGAGTTGAAACAATCTGAAACAGCAAAAGCAATAGGAACTGTATATACCGATGCAAGAAGTGTTGTTTCAGGAGGAAATACTTCTACAACGAATATAACTATTCCTGTAAGCCCTCATGATACTGATAGGGGTACTGACTTGCTTGTTCATAGTTATGGCTCTTAAATCTCAATATACAGCTTTGTAGGGCATAAAAAAAGGGTAAGACTTATAATAGTCTTACCCTTTTCTTTTATACTATAATATAAAATTATTATTTAGATATTAACTTCATCAGCAATACCTTGGAAGTATTTCATATTATCCTCATCACTACCATCACCAGTAGGAGGAGATTCAGCCGCTTTTGCTTCATGAGAGCTGAAATTATCTGGTTGTGCTTCTTTTGCATTTTCATCACTACCATTTAATGCCTCTTCTGCATTTTTAGACATGCGTTTATTAGACTTATTAAGAACTTTATTAAGTCTTTCTGACAAATCTTCATATGATTTAAATTTATTTTCATCAATTAAAGGAAGAAGAGCATGTTGAGTTTCAAAATCAACATCAGGACAAGGTGATGCTTTTTCAAAAGAACTCTTTGAATAATCAGCACGTTTGTCTTTTCTACGAATAATAAACTTAAAATTCGCACCATCGACAAGATCAAATACATCAATAGGATCTGCTATTTTACCAAGACCATCATCTTGAGGTTGAGCCATATCAAGAATCATATCCATAATACCTTTTCCAAAAGAAAATAAATGAATTTTACCTTCGTTTTCTGGATTTTGAGGATCTTTAATAACAAGAACATTACAAAAATTACCTGCACCAAAACCATTATTACGGCCTCTTTTTCTAATCACTGCCTGTACATCTTCAGGACAGTCATTCCACCCACCATATTCACTAATAATATCAAAGTTATCTTCACATACAGGGCATTCAAGTCCAAGTGTTGAAGGACAAAATTCAATAAACCATTTATTATTATGTTGGAATCCATGTTGAAACCGTTCTACATAATACGGGTTATCTTCAGAATCAAGACCGGGAAGAAAACGAATAATGCATGATCCATTTCCGTTCTTATCACGTTCAGGGTAATATGTTTCATCCTGACTATTATTATTATTCTTTTTACCAAGAGATGTTCGTCCAGCCGCTTTCAGCAATTTATCAAGTTTGCCGTTCTTATTTCTTTCTCTTATTGATTCGAGTGACATAATATTTCTCCTTTGTGTTATTATGTTTTATTTCGTGTTTAAATATGTTTTATTTTGGGTTTAAATGTAATTAATACTTACATCACTATACCTCTTATTATAATTAATAATATAAAAAAAGATCACTTTTTTAGGGATACTTTTAATCCCTGAACGACATGATAGCCTCCTTTAATAATAATTTATATTTCTCTGTATTAATATTCAATAAAAACTCGTACTTTTCGTACTTTACTCTATAAATATAATCATATTCTATATTATTGTCAAGAGAAAAATTGAATATCTTTTTAAATATAATGAAGGTTTCTAATTCAATATTGGCCTGAGTAAATTCATTAAAAACAAAATTCCCCAATTCATTATTAAATAATAAACCTTTAGCAATCATATTTATACAATCTTTTTTAAATAAATATGATAAATTTGATAGTCTATTCTCTCTTTCTTCTTTTAAGTTTATGTAGTGTGATAAATTTAGAAATATATCACCAATCCATGTATTAGGATTATCAATAAATGCAGAAATAAATAAATTTACAACTTCTTTTTCTTTCTGTATCCTCTTTGCTATTTTATCGTAGTAATGCACACCTTTTGTTGATAAAAACGCATCATAAGACACATTAAATAGATTATAATTATATTTTGATATATCAGCATCACTTGATGAAAAATGAGACTTGTACGTTATATACACACGATATACAAAGAACCCTGATATTATTTTCATATTATATTTTTAAATTATTGATACTATATCATTTTTTAGATAATTTAATCTTTCATATTCAATTTTCATCTTCTCTTTTATTGATCTGTTAATAAGAGGTTCTACTAAACTAACATCAACATTATATTCTGAACATGCGTTTAATACACTGTCTATTATAGAATTATCCTTATTAATATATTCATCTTCTATATAAAGACAAAAATCTTTTTTATTTATAATCATATTGTAATGAATCCTTTATTTTTATTTGTCTTGGTAATTCTCTCCATCCTAACCTATTATCACCATACCTGCAATAAAATTTATATTGATGTTTCCAACATTTAGTACATTTTCTCCGAAACCCACCTTTATACATATACCAATGATGAATACATGGATATAATTGTTGGTATGTTTTTCGGATATTAACACCAAACATATCATCATCATCTGGATAAGAATATAACCATTTTTTTATACTTTTTTTTATGTTCATCATATACATTCTTCTAAATTAATTATTTTGAATTATAACCTTTTGATTTACTTATTTTATTTTTCCTCGCTTGTGTTAGAGAATGTCAAACAATTTCCTTCCTTGTCATATGTTCTTTCCCACGAATCACCATTTGTATCAGAGAATGACAGCTCATTACCATCTTTATCATATGTACTTGTCCATGAATATCCATTAGAGTTAGTACGAGTCACTTCATAACCAGCTTTATTATATGTTCTTGTCCATGAATATCCATATGAGTAAGTTTGTGTCAGTTGGTTTAAATTCTTGTCAAATGTAGAATTATACATCTTTTGTTTTAACCAAGAAAGGTATTTATGGTTATCTTCAGGTAAATACTTCAGGTCTTTGACTTTTTTAGATTCTCCGTAGGTTTTTAGCCACCATTCTTTGCCATCAATACAGGCATTAAGTTTATTTAATAATACCTCTGTGACCAGTATGTCTTTATTTTCTTTTGCTTTTGTCATTTAGTATCCTTTCGCTTCCAAGAATAACCGTTTGAATCATTATATGTCAAACAATTACCGTATTTGTCATATGTTTTATACCATGATTCCCCTTCTGAATTTAAAAATACTAATCCATTTCCATTTTTATCATATGTTTTAGACCAAAATCGCCCTTCTGAATTAGAATAACATATAACATTACCATCCTCGTCATATGTTTTTGTTTCTGTGTGACCATCAGCAAGTAAATAAGTTAAATCAACTTCATCAAATAAACCTTTCAGATCGTTCATAATATATCCCTATTTTTGTTTATAAAAAATATGATTTCCAATAGTAATTACTTTATCCATATCATCTGCCCAATACGGATGATGATGTTTTTCATGATAATGAGTAATTTTAACATCATTTATATTATTATATATCAATAATGATATTTTTGCAACAATTTTTGATGTTTTCCATTCTTTTTCATTAGTTGGTACATTTGAATTACCATCAGAATACCAAGAAAATTGAGCAGGAGACGTAACAACTGATTTAATACTATTACCCCATTTACCTATATTACGTCTTTCTAGCGTTACTATACCCACCATAATCTGCCCATATATAGTTTCTCCTCTAGCTTCATGATATATATTTTGTGTAAGCCAATACATATCTGCTTTAGAAGGAAAATTATCTGCATACAACAAAACAGGAAATAATAATAATAATATAATAGTAATAATAATAAATTTTTTCATCAATATATCTCTATATCTAAATATCATATTAACAAACATCAAGAACCCATGTCAATTCATTACCATCTTTGTCATATGTTTTTGTCCATGAATATTCATCTGAGTTAGAAAATGTTAGACAATTACCATCTTTGTCATATGTTTTTGTCCAACTATCTCCATCTGAGTTAGAAAATGTTAGACAATTACCATCTTTGTCATATGTACTTGTCCATGAATCTTCATCTGAGTCATAGAATGTTAGACAATTACCATCTTTATCATATGTACTTGTCCATGAATCTTCATCTGAGTCATAGAATGTTAGACAATTACCATCTTTATCATATGTACTTGTCCATGAATATCCATTAAAGTCAGAGAATGTTAGACAATTACCATCTTTGTCATATGTTTTTGTCCAACTATCTCCATCTGAGTTAGAAAATGTCAATTCATTACCATCTTTGTCATATGTACTTGTCCATGAATCTTCATCTGAGTCATAGAATGTTAGACAATTACCATCTTTATCATATGTTTTTGTGAATGAATAGTCAAATGGACTAGTATATGATAACTGGTTCAGATCCTCATCGAAGGTAGAATTATACATCATCTGTTTTAACCAAGTAAGGTATTCAAATTTATCTTCAGGCAAATCCTTCAGGTCTTTGACTTTTTTAGATTCGCCATAGGTTTTTAGCCACCATAATTTACCACTTATACAGGCATTAAGTTTATTTAATAATACCTCTGTGACCAGTATGTCTTTATTTTCTTTTGCTTTACTCATAATATATCCTTTTTCTCTCAATTAGTATTAATATTTGTTTATTATAACCGATTGAGAGAAAAAGTCAAGGGAATTATTCTTTTATTTCAAAGTGAGGAAGATCATTAAATGATTGATCTTTATTTCTCTTATCACCATCCCAATCTCCTCCCCATCTAAGATTAATTCCCATTTCATCAGCAACACGTTTAACGTATCCTGCGAAATAAGCAAATCCTATAATGTCACTCCAATCGATACCAACCCCTTTATAATAAGGAGTAACATCAACAGCGATAGAAGGATTAGAATTATGTTTTGATTTAGGAAATTTTAACATACTTTTTCCTGTTTGATATGATTGATTCTGCTCATATTCTCCTCTATAACCACATACTATAGTACAATCCCACGTCTTTACTACTTCATTAAATATATCTTGTAATCTATAATCACATGTAGCTAATTTTCTCTTTGAACTATTACTAAATTTCGGCATGTTTTAATCCTCTTTAAAATAGAAAAACCCTATTTCACTATGATATGAAATAGGGTTTATTATAAAACTAATATGAAATTAAATTCTCATCTAGTCATTGTCTGGAACTGATAATGCTTCTCGAACAACTTTACACATAGGTAATACTATCATATCATCAGTCTTAGAAGGACTTTCTTCAACTTTATCTTCAATCATATCAAGACCCATATCAATCCATTTCTTTAAATCTTCCCCATTTAATTTATCGATGAACATAGTTACTGCCCACATTATTAATTTTGTTTTCATTTGTTTCTCCTTGAGTTATATTTATTTTTATTTCTATTCCTAAACCACACAATTATTTTTGATAATGGTATCCATATAGAAAATTTTCTTTTTTCTTTAGGGTTATATCTATCTTTAAATATATCATCATTCATTACTACTTATCCTTATGACTATATAAACGATGCCAATACCAAAATATCCAACCAGCGATACGAACACCAAGATACATAATATTACCAACTGTACTTTTAGAAACAGTATTAACACATAATCTTAAATCTCTATCTGCTTCCTTTCTTGATATAGATTGTTTTTCATAATCATCATCATGAATTTTACAACATCCAGAAATATCATAATCATTTAATTTCTCAAAAAATAAAGTACAGTAATCTTTCTTTTTATTTGTTTTTTTCATTACGTATCATTAATCTTTCTACATTTATTAGCTTATCATTTAATTTATCAATCTTATTATTAACATTTTGTTCTAATGTATATATAGAACGCTGTATCTTCTCTGTATTATTATATTTTATTTCAGACATAATAGATTGATTTTTTATAAGATTAGTAGCATAAACATCCTTAAATTTATTCAGTCCTGTGAATGTATAAATAGCCCCACCAGATACAATAGTAAAAGAAAATGACATTATCATAATTAATATAGTAATTTTCCCTGTTAAATTGCTGATGCTTATTGTATTAGACTCACACATCTTAAATTTTTTTTCTAAATCACTAATACGTCTTGAATTATTATTATGTTCTTCGCAAGAAAAACATTCTGTGTTATTTTTTTTATTATCCATATTATTATTTATACTTTAGGAGTTCGTAATATTACAAATATGTTATAATAAAGATCTGAGCCATCCAGCCCATAATTGTATATTATTCATATATTCGCCCATACTTCCAGAAAATTTATTATCATTTGCTAATTCAGCCCAAACAGCTTGTGCTTGACTTTTTTCATTAATAGAAAATGGTTGTATGAAATCAGTAATTGATATTTTTCCATCAGTTCCTCTATATTCTATCTTGAATGTGGTTTCCATTGTTTTAACTGCTACTCCTGATACTGATATTGCAGACCATTCATCAACAATAAACGTAGATACATCAAAGGATTCTGTTACAATAATATTACTGCCTTGTAAAATAGTAAGAGTAACGAATCCTATATATGTTGGTGATAAATTTTTAATAGATAAACCACATGCCATATGATCACCTGATTGAGCATAAAATGATCTAGTATGAGGAACATTATACACATCAGAAGTAGATGATATTCCTATTGAATGAGGATCAGTTCTAACATTAACATCATCCCACCATTTCTGACCATAAGAATAATACCAATGCTGTTTGTTTGAATCGTTCTTAATATCAGTTAATGTATATAAATTACCGTCAGGAAGGCCATCAGGAGTTTGTATATAATCTTTTTCATTATTATTATATACATGAAAATCTTTAAAATCTAATCTATTAGCAATAGCCTTTCCTCTCCATCCACTAACAAACATTCCTATAAATTTGACAAATCTAATATGTAAATCATTATAAATAGCAGTACCATTGTATGTATTAAATCCATATGTACATCCTATAACCCAACATCCATTAGTATCTGTATCTACATTATCATGTAACTGAAATCCCCAATAACCATTAAATGATTTACAATTATTATATGTGGCAGGTTGTTGGTAATTTGAAAAACACGTAGCATTTCTGTTTGAGTAATGATATGTATTACAGTTAGTTAATATAACAGACCGTCCTCCATAATAATTTCTAAACGATCCACCAGATATATATGATCCTTTATTAGTATGAGAAATCATAATATCTGTTATATTAACCTCTTGATTGAAATTGTGATAAGGACTGTAAAAATATAATATATCTTCTGAATTATCATCAAAGTTTGAAAAATCTGATTCAAATACACAACTTTCCATCAATACTTCTGAATTATCAAAATAATGCATATTATTAAATCTTAAACATGAAGAGTTAATAGAATATCTATTATTCATATATTCTCCAACAACATCTTTAAATTCAATAATTCCTCTAGATAAGTAAATAGCAGGAAATATTCTATCATCACCATCACCAGTTAATTTTACATTACTTGTTCTATTAGTAACAGCTCCCATCTCTAAATCTTCAGGATCGGTATATCCATGATCGTATATGAGTCCTGCTGTGAGAGTAACATCATTACCACTAATACTATCTATAGTTACAAAATCATAATCATGATTATCATATGGATTTGAAGTAGATGTTGTCCATTTTGGAACTAATACAAGTTCATCTCCAGCCACCCATCCCGTAGTATCATTTAATTTAATAATACTTTCTCCGGCACTAACATCTTCTGTTAAATATACATTTCTAATTCGGTGATGTGCAGAACGCATATATATTTTTGCCATTCTTGTTGAACTTCTACTATAAAATCCAGTACCAAAGAAATACCCTTGACTAGTAAAACCGCTTCTATTCATATGCCATGTAAAATTCACAGTATCGATAGGATCTGCTTCTGTTCCAAAATCAAGAGTGCTATCCCATCCTGATTCAACATCAGCCCCTATTACCCCTTTAACAGCAAGAGAGCTATCAACTGTCCTACTAGCTTTTATAGTTCCTTTTAATAATAATCTAAAATTAGCAGTCTGCATATCTGGTCTAGCGTTGGAAACATATGTCCCATCTCCACACTCACAATCACCATCTAATTCAATAGTATCATCTACATCAACAATAACGGTATCATCAATTGCAGGAACAACACCACCATCCCAAGACGATCCATCATGCCATAATCCACCACCAGTTCCGTTAGATGTTATTGTTGCCATTAGTTACTCTTTTTAATTAAGTTGTACAATTTTAATTCAGCATCTTCTTTTTGTTTATTTAATATATTAATATTATTAATTTTTTCTACATTAGGAGTAGTAATTTCATCAGGTTGTTCTTCCCAAGAAATTATATCATTTTGTATTTCGATAATTAATTGTTGTGTATTATGTATATTAAGAGGAATAGCATTATCATACACATCCTGAATACTTTTTGTTTTATCAGTCCCTATTACATCAGGAACAAAAAACTTATCATTTCCTATTTTAATTTCCATATTTATTGAGCCTCGTCATAAGTTCCATATGTTAATGTTTCTACATCAGTACGAGCATCTGCATAATTTGTTACTGAATCATTATTCATCTTCGATGCGTATCTAAAAACTCCCGAATTATCGATACGCATTATTAACCATTCTCCCGAAGATGTTTCTTTACAAATATATGTATAAGAAGAAGTTGTATAAATTTCATTAGTTCGAAACATATTTACAGCCCTAAGTTGTCCATCTTTTAAATATACCTTTTTCATATCATATATAAGTTATTATATAAGTTCTATTGGTTGTTGTGATTCAAATGTTAATTCTGTATCAGAAATTGCAACTCCCAATCGTTGTACAATATTTCCAGTTGCTGATGGTACAGTTTCTGTTTTCGCTCCTGCTGTAGTTGAAAGAAATATTACAGATCCCGGTGTCATTCCTGACAATTGGGTATTTGTTCCTTCGAAATAAACCTTAGCATCATTACCTGTAGTCACTGCTGATAATACAAACCCTTTACAAATCATTCCATTTGTAGTTGCATCAGCCTTTCTTACTTTAGCAGTACCACCATCATTCCATATATTAATAAAATCCCCTGCACTTAGGTTTTCTGATGCTTCTAATAATGCGGCATCATCACCAATACCAACAGGTAATATACTTGAATCAATTCGTCCTGTAGCATCAGTTTCAATTATCTTTCCTGAATCACCAGCACCTGAACTAGTGTGAAGTCCATTTTCTTCTTTAATTCCACCAACACCATCATGCTTTAAATATTTTGCCATTTTGTTTTTCCTTTAAATTTAAATTAGTTTAATATATGAATTTCTCATTATATTTATGGTTGTAGCATTTGTAGCTATACCTATTTTTTGTATAAATGCGTTATTAATAGGATTATTTTGTGTTAATATTGCATTTTGTCCTATAAAAACATTATTTCCGGGTATAAAATTCCAAGAAGAATTACTGATATATCCAGAAGTAACAACACCTATAATATCTCCGGTAATTGCTGATTGTGTAGTTATTCCCAAAAACATTTCTATATTATGTTCGTTACTTATATTTATATATTGAATTTTTCCTGAATTATCTAATATAACTGCTCTATAACCGCCTATATTATCCCCTGATTCATAAAATTCAATAATATTTGATGAGCTATTTACTATACCATTATTATTAGTATCATAGATAGCCTTATACATATCACCACCACCTGATATAATATGACCGACATCAACAATTATATCATTATCCATATTAACGTTACAATTTATACAACTATCTTGCATAATTTTGTAATTTATAGTTTCTCCTGATATACTACAATGTATATGATTTTGGTCTAAACAAACAGTGATATCACTCATATTATTGATCTCTTCTTCCGGTTACACATTCTCCGAGTTTTATTTTTGCTTTATCTAATATATATGTTCTATTATCATCTTTAATAACTCTAACAGACCCATATACAGTCCCTGCAATCAAAGAAAATGTCATACTATCTTCTACATATCCTTCTAATATACCATCAGTAGGATTTATTGTTGGTTCTATAACAGCTTCTATACTATTAGTTGATGCTTCACAACTTAATTTATCAGAAAAAGTAATATATATTTTCCATCCAGTAACATCTATAGGAGTATTATTATTAGAGGAATCTACAAATGAAAACTTAAAAGGAAGTGTATCTCCTCTAGTAAATTGCTTAAACATATCTCCATTATATCCATCTATACCTTTTACACCAGTTGCCATATTATTTCCTTTATTTTAATTATACTATTATTTATATAACAACAAATATCAACAATTTATTCGTTAATAATAATTTCACCAGTATCAGGATTATACCCCCATGTTTTATCTTTTAATAAATCATGCTTAATAGATATATCCATGAGGAATTTTTTACTTATTTCTTTAAATGATTCATGATCTTTAGATAACTGTATTGCATTATATTCTATAATCATGTCATCTCGTTCTAATGTTTCTTTTTTACTATCAATAAGAGCTTTTTGTACTGATATTATTTGTTTTTTCATATCAATAATAGCCTTATCCTTTTTATATATATTATGCTTCTCTGTATTTAGATTAATTAATGCTAATTCTAATTCAGTAAGATACAGTTTCCCATCATCTTCATCAGGATCAATGTTTCCATCATCAAACATTTCATCAACAAGATTATCAAGAATGATATCATCTGTGTTATTGACATATATAGGATCTTTTTTATTTCCTTCTTTAACATTCGCCATTGTAAATCTCCTTTTATTACAATTTTGTTATATTTCCTTCTTAATTTATTACAATTTTGTTATTATATTAAAGTTAATAAAATATATTACTAACTAACAGCTTTCATAAATCGTATTGCATGTTTCTTAGCATCATCATCTGTCTTTATTATATATGATTTATGTTTAATACCTTTATCACTATCTTCCCATTTATAATCTTTATGAGCCATAGAATCACCAGTAACATTATCACCAACACCAAAGCCATATATAGCCCTATGCGACCAACCATAGTATTTTCCATCATAACCCTTACTACCATTACCCTTTACTCCTAACCATTCATGATAGGGCATTTTAGGCTTTCCTGTGGCATATCTAGGAATATTCTTCGTAGTACGTTTTTCTTTAGGTATTTCTTTCTTCGAATCTTCTATGATTGTTTGTGATATTATATGTATAAATTTTTTATATTTCATACCATTATTTATACACCGAGAAAATTATTGACAAACGAATAAATATGATGTATTAATGTATATATGAGAGTAACAAAAAACAACATATGTAGTGATATAAAAAAAAAGAAACTGGTTTAATTGTGTCTATACATACTGCTAATGGGTATTTCTTTTTTTATTCTAATGACTATGATACTGACTTAATGCTATCTTCATTAGAAAGTACTAGTGTGTATTCTAATATTTTATCTCATCAGAGTGTTAATGATTGGGTGAAATGTTTTAAAGATATGATAAATAAGGAATAAAATGAAAATATTACGATTGAATTTAATTATTTGTGTTATAATATTTATGTGTGTATTAACATTTCAATCATATGCTCTAGCTAATGAAAAGATGGTTTATATTGGTCGTACAACCACAACATCAGTTAAAGTCAATACAACATGTATAAATGGTTATATCTTCGCTGTGGTTGCTGGATATCAAAGTGTAGGTATAACTCAAATGTTCGAAAGAGTCAGTTTTACTAAGATACCACAACCGATCAAATGTAAATAAACATTATCATTAAATATAATAACGGTCATATAATGATACAAAAGATTAAATCATACTACAATTCTATTAATAATCATGATATAATATTAACATGTGTTAGTATCTTGTTTGGTATTGTTATAGGGATTGTTATTGTAATATTATTGTTAGTGATATAGAATATATTAATTAAAAAATAGAGGATTATATTATGCCAATGAATTTCCCTGATATGAATAGTTTGAAGAGTACAGCAGAAGTACATCGTTTTAGAGAACCAAAAGATAATGAAACTGAAGCAAATTTCAGAAGAGCACTTGCTAAACATGTATTAAGTATAGATAGAGTTGAAGCATTTGAAATCCTATTTGGTACTGGATGGGATTTGTGGTCTTTTGATCAACAAATGATTTCGCTTAAAGGGATTATATGATCATTAATAAAATTTCTTTAGATATTATTGCTATAGTATCTTTACATGAAAAAGGATTTTGGCAAGCTGATGTTTATTATGATGGTCATGATGATGCTATTCCTGATTGGTTTTGTACCGGGAAATGTAATGATGATATGTTTGGTGTTATCAATATAGTAAGTAAGCAATTTCCCGGTATTACATTTGCACAAGGAATTACAGGCATTTGTGATGATTGTCAAGAAGAGTTTATTTTAAATGAATCTGTATGTTATTGTGGAGGATCTATATCACAACCATAAAACTAAACATTTATTATAATCATTCTTTTTTTAATATAAGCACTAGGATAAATTGATTGTATTTCAGGGAGATAATCAACAAGCTTCATATTATTCTGCCATCCATCACGAGTTTGAGAACCATGTCCTGTTCCATCTTTCTCATAAGCAGTTATATAAATAGTTCTTGTATTTTTCCTTTTTCCTTGTTTAATTAAATCCAATCTTTCTTGTTGAGATGGAATAACATTAATAACATTGAATATAGTAGTAGTCTCTGCTTCATCTCCTGCTGTCCATGTGATGTTATTATGTTTTGATGATCTATTATAAGGATCGTATATAAGATTAGTAACACCCTTCTTAGCAAGGTATTCAGTACTCTTCTCGAACCTACCCCCACCTAAATCAAAATTATACGATCCTTTTTTCCAAGAAACTAATTTAAATCCAGCGGCAACGAAATTACGAGATGTTTTAGCACTACCATTAATTTCTTTGATGAGATCTTTATATGTTTTTTTATTATCCATATTACTATTATCCATATTACTATTTTGTTGTTTTTTTATTATTCATTTTCTGCATGAATTTTTTATATGATATATTATCTTTGCTTTTAATATCTTTAACCAATTGTTTGCTGTCTAATCCATGTTTATCAGCATATTTTATTAATGCGTCTTCAAATGAGTTTCTATCAGGATATAGATATGATCCATCTTTATGCTTATCAATTTTTGTAGGGATATTGTTGTATTTTTTATTATTCATATTATTATTTATATTGTTAAACTTTATGATTTATGTTATAATACTTATATTAATCATAACAGTAAAGGAAAAAGAAATGAATAAAGAATTATCACAAGAGAGATTGAAAGAATTATTGGAATATGATGAGGATACTGGTATCTTTATATGGAAGGTTAGTAGAAGCGGTAATATAAAGAGCGGTACTGTTGCTGGAAGTAAGTTACAGGGATACTCGATAATAATGATTGATAGAATAAACTATAAGGCTCATAGATTAGCTTGGTTATATGTCCATGGTTATTTTCCTGAGAATTTTATTGATCACAAGAATGGTATTAGATATGATAATAGAATATCTAATTTAAGAGAAGTGTCAAAATCATGTAATGGTCAAAATTGTAAAATACATTCTAATAATAAATCGGGGTATAATGGTGTAAGTTGGGAGAAGACAAAGAAGAAATGGCGATCACAAATAAAGATCAATACCAAACATATATTTCTAGGACTGTATGATTGTAAATTAGATGCAGGACTAGCGAGGATTACAGCAGAAGATTGGGATGATAGATGGACTTGTGATAGTCAATGCATTAGTAGAACAAAAGTAATGCAGGATTTAAATGATTATATAAACGAATATAGAGCAAACAAACCATCAAATAAATAAAGGACAATCACCATAAGATGACTGTCCTTTATGTTTAGATCTACGTGTATAAGATCCTTTCCCTTTTTTAGATTTCATAGCTCCTCCCTTTTTAGGAGTAGGTATTCTTCCTTTAATTTGAGAAAGAGTTAATGTTCCTGATTTAGTATTATTTTTCATAATATTTCTCCATATGTTGTGTGTATTAAAAATATATGATAATACACACAACATATAATGTCAAGATGTTATTTAATTAAAACGAATAATAACAGTAGGAGCAGGAATACCCGGTGTATTTGGTTTAATATATTCAAATACATATCCTTCAGATTTTGGTGAATCATGCCCTTCTACAGTAGTTGCTACAAGATTATATGTGCTTCTACCTTCATCCACTTCGATATCACCATTAAAAACACGTTCATCAGCACCATTAATAACAAGAACCTCTTCTTCAACACCAGCAGGATTAGTTCTTGTTAATTTAAACCCATTAAATGTCATTCCATCAATAGATACACCATTAAATGCCCACTCCATATTAATATCAATAGTGTCTGCGTATGCTGTTGTAACGCATAATCCTACACATAATATAATAAATATACTTGTTAAAAATTTCATATACTATCCTCTTGATTAATATTTGTATTACGATTATCTGCTTCAGTAGTTATTGTATTACGACTATCTTTTTCTGATGTTAGATTACTGTCTATATTACTTCCACTATTACCAGTTCCTGATTTATCTGTATTAAATCTACTTCCACCAATATGTGCATTATCAGTTGCAGTTGATACGCTATTACTATCACCAATTACTTTGATACCAGAAGCATCAGCAACTGAACCAACAATCTCTACAGCACCATAAACACCAAGAGCCATCTTAATTGTCTCACCAGTAACACCAACAGCTTTTCCTACTACAGCATTTTTACTTTCTACTTCTGCAATCTGAACATCAAATGCTGTAGTTCCTGTTGAACATTCATCAGAACTATTTCCAGTAGCAATAGCCATTAATTGTTTATTGCTATCTTGCATTTGAGTTAATACTAATACTAAAGCAATTTGATCTTTAGGAACTCTACCTAGCATTGTAGTTAATCGCTGATCACGAATCTGTAACCTTTGATAACATGATGTCTTTGCTGTGTATGCGCTTTCCTGAAGGTCAATTTGCCCTTGTGATAGGGGAGTAGTAGAACACCCACTCATCATCAAACTTCCAACACTAATAATACCAATACATAATAATGATATAAATTTTTTCATAGTTTTTCTCCTTTCCGTTGAGATTTTATATTATTATTTATAATTAACAGAAATCAGAGATATTTGGATGATGAAACATGGAAAATAAGGAAAAAATGAATACTAATGATATTATATACTTAGTATCCCTTTCTCTAGGGGTAAGTATAAACATTTTTATGCAGAGACAGTAGGACTCGAACCCACATCAGCAAGTTTTGGAGACTTGTATGTTACCATTACACCATGCCTCTATATAATGTGCAGGGATAGAAGGAATCGAACCTTCTCTTATGACGTTCAAAGCGTCACGCACTCCCACTGTGCTATATCCCTATATTATGTTATTATTTATACATTATAATAATTACTATATTTTCCAAAACCATTTTCTATCTTTTGCGAGAAAATACCATACGTTACGATAAGCAAAAAATTTTTTTATTAATAATATATAAATAAAAAACCCGAATAGTACCAATAAATATATAAACCCAATAGGATAAAACAAACTACAAAATAATATAAAATTCAGATCTTCTTTTGATATATTACAGAGAGCATCCTTATTTGCTTTATAAAATAATTGAATAAAAATAAATAATACTAATAATGCCATGAAAATATGAAACAATAAATAATACATATAGCCCCTCCTTACAAAAATTGAATACAAATAACTGTTTATACTTACCCCTAGAGAAAGCTATACTAAGTATATGTAATTATTATATCTTCCAAATTGCCACAATATCTGATGTTTGTACAATAGCAGTAACAGGAAGATGATCATATTTCTTTACCCAAAAGTATTTAACTACCATAGAATTAACTGTAGGCTCATATATCACACTAATTGTATCATTAATATCAGCGATTCCTGTACAATATCCTGCTTCTTTTAATATCATTCCTACATTCATACTTACCCCTAGAGAAAGTTATACTAACTCATTGAATTTATTATTATTGATAAAATGGTATTAATCCCACATAGAGCCTATATTTTCATAAACAAACCATAAAAGTGTC
>Ga0256844_10000001_pt1 | contig 173688 bp, 148 predicted proteins | sample MusselsmetaG_FD_189100 | JGI IMG/M metagenome (GOLD analysis project Ga0256844, IMG submission 189100) | Mussel associated microbial communities from hydrothermal vent at the East Pacific Rise, Pacific Ocean - Mussels | ecosystem: Host-associated > Mollusca > Shell > Unclassified ... | reverse complement strand
GGGTATTCATAATAGCCTCCTGGCTACTTAATTTCAGGAGGCTTAAGAATATTTTATTCAGGGAGGCCTTGGAAGAACGTCGGGGAATGATCGCTTACTTACTACTGACCTTCAGGCAATCGAGAATAGCACTGATCAATTCCTGACTTTTTTTGTCATTCATTTTTTTTGTGACACTACGCATAATGCCCATTTTTTTACCTGAGTGTGACTTGCCTGTAAGTACTCGCAGTGCTGTTTGCGGTGCTTGTGTTAATTCGCTGAACTCCAGCTCAGGGGCCAGCCATTGACGACCTTTTTTCCTGGGCTTTTGCTGTATCAGTTTAATACAGCGAGAATTCAGATTAGCAGCAGCAACACGCACAACACCATCAGAACCGCTTTCCCCGGTATATGAATTGAGGTTGTCATAGAGTGCCCGATTAATGCTCTGACCGGTCAGGACAAAGGGAAAAATACCTTTTGCTGATATTAATTTTTCATCCACATTCAACCAGGCATTGTTTAACTGCCATGCCTGCTGGCTGCCAAGTTCCAGCCAGTCCAGCACCCCCTGCCCCGGCTCCACACCACCAAACCAGAATTTCATGCGGCTTAGCCGGCCTTTACCTAATTGTGCCAATGCGGAACCATAGTTAGCAGGTGCCAGCATAATGAGATGGCTCATCGGACAGGATGAATGCGCCTGTTGCTGATAGTAATAATGCCACCAGTCACGAATCACCGGGCCGCCAGTAGAATGGGTAATACAGATAAAACGCTGTCCCTGAGTTAATAAGGGCCTGAGCTGTTCATTTACAGCCGCAGCAAAGGCATGGCTGATATCACGTAACTGCACCTCATCATGAAAGCTGATATAACGCCCCAGAAAAATATCTTTTATCTGCAGTTCCAGCCCACTAGCCTCTGCTTCCTTATGCAAACGTTCCGGCAGAGAACCGTAAGTATCAGTATGAGTAACGCTCCAGCCGTGAACAAAGACCATGATGCATTTTTTTTTTGCCATTTTAAATTCCTTTTTCTGATACACGTTAAAAAAACAGCTTAAAATATTCAGCCGCTAAGACTCTGATGTTTTTTTACACTGAGCCAGCATGGACTGCATCTTTTTCAGCCCCAGCTGGTGACAATAGTCAATATTTCGCTGGGGTATTAATTCAGGTTCAGGATAGTCGGCCAGTACTTTGGCCAGACTCTGTTCACGGATAATATGCAGCATAGGATAGGGGGAACGATTGGTGTAGTTAGCCGGATCATGCGCTTCACTCTGAGCAAAACAATAGTCCGGATGAAAACTGGCTAACTGATAAATGCCCTGATAACCCTGGTCTATCAGTAATTGCTCGGCAATTGCCAGAAAATCCAGATAATCAGCAAAATCCTGAGCAAAATTAGCAAGGATAAACAATGTGGTTTCAATCTCCGGCTGTTTATCCAGTCGCTCACATTCCAGAATAAGATTTTCCAGTGCCTGATTCAGCATCGAACTATCATCAACATAATAATGAATCGAACCCTTATCCCGCTCCTTCCCGGCAAAAGGACAAATATTATGTTTGATAATGACATTATCAAGCCAGCATTGAGTTTGTTTAATTATAAAATGCAATCAATATTCCTCTATTTGAACCGTATACTGTCATATTACAATCACAATTAATGATTAAAATAACACTATCTAAAGTACAACTCCCTTAAGAACCGGTGCACCAATATAGTTTATGAGTAAATTCAGTGATTATAAGAAATTGCAAAAATAGCACTTATCCATCATATAAACAGAAGACCTTCTTTTCTATTGGTAATATTACCCTGCTTATACCATTACCCTTATTGATGCTGGTTGAGGGTATCCGTATGATGATTAAATATGAATCACCTGACAGCCAGGCTTCACTGGCTTTGTTGCATTTTTTCAGCATACACAGTTTAATATTTTTGGGTGCGCTGGGACTGACGCTGATTGTATGGCATCGTTGCAGAAAAATCTGGAACCCCTATCAGTATAGAAAAAGCTCGAATCCTCCTGACACGCTGCAATAACTCATAATTTTTATTGATTGTAATATATCCAGCAGGGCAGGCTTTTTCCTGACTGATTAAGCTGTTTATCAAGTATTCGAGCATCCGGCATTAAATTCTCCAGAGATTGCCAGAATGCTTTCGAGTGATTCATATGCAAGGTGTGCACTAATTCATGTAATAGCACATAATCAACTAAAGCAGTATCCAAAAATAATAAACGATAATTTAGATTAATATTTTTTTGTGCCGAACAACTACCCCAACGTGTTTTCTGTGCTCTGATAGTCAGACGTTTATAGTTCAGACCCGATGCACTGGCCAAGTGCTCCAGTTTAGCGCTTAAGTAGGAACGGGCATAATCCTTAAAAAAAGCTTCGAATAAGGCTGCTACTGATTTTTTTTGACGAATATCACCTTTAATATGCAATAAAAAATCATCCCTGTGGAATAAGGTGAGTTTATTTTGTGTACTTTCTATGGCCTCATAAGTGACTCGAAATATTTGTCCTATCACCGGCAGATGGATTTGCTCAGGTAATTGACAGGAGGCCATTGGACAGTGCAGTGATTTTTCCTGCAATTTTTTTAAGGTCTCAAGGATCCAGTCCTGTTTTTGCCGGACAAATTCCGGGACCAAATGAGTGCTTTGCCGTTTATTCATGGTTTTTGGCACAACCACGATAAGCCCTTTTTCCAACGAAACAGTCAGGCGCATATATTTTGCGCGCTTCGATACCCGTACAGCATAAACCAGCTCAGATTGTTGTGTCGACAAGTTGATTTTAGAATTCTCTCTAATGATTTGCAGCACTATTAAATACAGATTTTCAGGAAATTTCTACTCTACTCTATCTTGTATTAGAATTCTATTCTTTAAACTGCTATGCTGAAATAAGTAAACTGATTATTTAGATATGGATTTATGGCTGAACCCACTACAACTGAATACATTGAATTAAAGCGCTCGGTTGATTTACTTGAACTGGGGATGTTTGTTACTCGTCTGGATCGACCCTGGGAAGAAACTGACTTCGTTTACCAGGGCTTTCAGATCAATACCCCAGATGAGTTGCAGGCACTGCAGGATACCTGTGCATACGTCTTTGTCCGAGCAGCCAAACAAAGCTGGCAACAGCATCAGCCTGAGTTGCATAAAAGCACAGCCAGCAATCATGAAAAAATTGTCTATATCAATAAAATCCCCATTCATCAGGAATTAAACCATGTTCGCTCCGCATACAAAGATGCCTGCGCGCAGACGGGTGCCATACTGGATGCTATTCGTCTCAGTGGTGAACTGGATATGCAACAGGTCAATCAGGTCGTCGATGAATGTGTTGACAGCATTTTACGCAATGACTCTGCTCTGGTCTGGCTAACGCAAATACGCAATAAAGACAATTATACGGCAGAACATTCCCTGCGGGTGTGTATTTATGCTATTGCCCTGGGCAGAGAATTGGGTTTTCGCGATCTGGAATTACAAAATATTGGTATTTGCGGCTTACTGCACGATGTCGGTAAAATGCGTATTCCATCTGCCTTACTGGCTAAAAAGGATAATTTGACTCTGGAAGAAATTGAGCTTATGCAGCAACATCCTACATATGGTAAAAAACTGCTCATTTCTAAATCAGGTATTTATCCCGGTGCCGTCGATGTTGCTTATTGTCATCATGAACGCCTTGACGGTTCGGGCTATCCCAGGGGTATTACCAGCGAACGTATTCCCTATTATGCTAAAATAATTGCCATTATTGACTCTTATGATTCCATGATATCCGATCGTCCCTATAGCCAGGGTATAACCACACTGGATGCCTGTCGACACATCTATCAATGCAAGGATAGTCTTTATGACAAGGTTATTTTAGGCCATTTTATCCACTTTATTGGCATCTATGCTCCTGGCAGTCTGGTAGAAATGAATACCGGAGAAGTCGGTATTATTATAGAAGCCAACAACGAAGACGGTATTCATCCGAGAATACTCCTGGTACTGGGTTCTGATAAACAGGCAAAAAATGAGCGTATTATCGATCTGCATAATAGCGCGATGACCTTTACCAATACCATTTATGTGATTAAAAAATCCTTGTCAAATGGAGCCTATGGCATCAATATTGAAAACCATCTTGACAGTATACACAGTAAGTTATCATAAAAAGTTTATAGAATTTCTATCGCTTGCCGATAAACCTGATAACAGGCGTTTACTGTAGAGCGGTCCCTTAATTTTGCAATGATTTGATAATAGTATTAAACAATGGTACCCAATAATGAGTCAACAAGCGAACAAACTACAAGCTGTCCACTTTTCAGTAAGTCTAAAAGTCATCGCCCCCTTAGGCATGATCTTTCTGCTCGCTATGGCACTTTCTACCTGGTTTTATACCGACCATCAGACTCAGCAATCCCGTCAAAGTATTATAAAACAGATGCACGGGGTGGCCACTAACTATTTTGATAGTCTTAATACCATGATGCTCACGGGAACAATCAATAACCGAAATATATTAAAAGAAAAAATTCTGCAAAATCCTAATATTAAAGAATTAAGGGTTTTGCATGGATTGGGGCATTTACCCGGAAGTAGCCAGTCCGCTGAAAACAAAATCATCGATAGTCTGGATGAACGGGTAATGAAGGGAGAAAATATTATTGAGTGGGCTAATATTGATGGCGAACCAGTGCTTAATTACCTGAGCCCGCTCAAAGCAAAGAAAAATCATAATGGCGTTAACTGTTTACTTTGTCATCAGGTGCCTGAAGACACTATTATCGGGGCAATCCGTATTACTTATTCAATGAATGAAGAGCAGCAAGCCATTGACAAAGCATTTTGGACCGGTATTATTCTTAATTCTGTTATTTTTATTATTGGTATGCTCCTGGCTCTGCTCATTTTTCGTCGAGTAGTCACCCTGCCCTTGAGTGAGTTTCGTAAAACAACCTATATTATTGAGCAGGATAAAGATCTTCAGCGTCGAATTAATATCAGTTCAAAAGATGAATTTGGTCATACCGCGGACGTAATCAATAGTTTATTTGCAGAATTTCAAAGTATCATACAGGAAGTTTCCAATGCCAGCCATAATCTGGCAAATTCATCCAGCCAGCTTAATTCCATTACCAGTGATACCTTCAATAGTATTAATGAGCAATATAAAAAGATACAAATCGTCTCAGAAGTCACACAAATTTTATCTTCCAGCTCTAATAAGGTGACCGAATGTTCATTACAAGCTGACCAGCTGGTACAGGGAACTCGAGCAGACACAGAACATGCTGATAAGGTTACCCGACAGCTTGCCAGTGAATTAAAAACTCTGGTCGACAGTGTCAGTGAGGTCAGCGAAATATCCGTTGCCCTGGCAGAAGATAGTCAGAATATATCAAAAGTGCTGTACACCATCAAAGAAATTGCTGAACAAACCAATTTACTGGCACTTAATGCCGCCATTGAAGCTGCCAGAGCAGGTGAACATGGCCGGGGCTTTGCTGTGGTTGCCGATGAAGTCCGCTTGTTATCACAAAAAACACAGGACTCAACACTGGAAATTCAGACCATTATTGAAAAATTACAGAGTAACTCTTCCATTGCGGTAGAAAAAATGAAACAAAGCGCTGAGCTTGCAGGTCAAACAACCGCCGGAGCAAAGGAAGCAGAGCATGCCCTGCAAAAAATCAGCGATGCAGTAAAGACTATCTCCTTAAAAAATAAAGAAATTGTTGATGTCGCTGAAAAACAGCATGTGATTAGTCAGAATATTTCTGAAAACATTCAGCAAATTCATGAACATGCCCACTATTCTCAGGAAAAAGCCCAGGAAACCAACACATCTGGCGAACAATTATTAAAATTATCCAAAACACTGGAGCAATCCGTAAATACCTTTAAGCTCTAATTGACTTACCTTTCAGGGCTATGGTTTATTCTATCGCCAATAGCCCTAAAGATATTGAATTGATTAATAGCAAAATACTACTCAATATGCACTATTATAAATATGCACATCAGTAGATTATACGTAAAGGTGGTAGTATTATTCGTTGGGAAGGCGAAGAATTCTTAATTCTACTGCCTAATGCTAATCATATGGATACCCGCCGGGTACTGGAACGTATTATAGAAAAATGCTTAGGCTTAACCTGATGGAAAGCCTTTTACCGTCAGTATGGGACTGGCAGGAAAGGAAAAAGACAAATTAGATGATTGGAAGGCATTGGTTGAATTAGCGGATAAAAGAATGTATCAGGCTAAGCAACAAGGTAAAGCCCGTTGTATCGCCTGCCCAGGATAATTTTCTACAACTATTTGATTTATAAAGTGCTTATCACAACGCTAGCCTGTGCCAACTTTTTGCTTATACACCTGTTATTTCAGCTGAAATATTAACATGCAATCTAACCTTAAAATAGTCAGTAGTCTTAGCCTGATATTATTTTTATTATTACTCAGTTCGTTATTAATGGCTCAGCCACAAACACTTAATTCCGAGTCTGGTATAGCTAAAAGTAAACCCATAAAACTGGTTATTTCAATTAAAGGCCTGAGTAAGGAAGAGAAAAAAAATACTCTGGTCTATCTCGATATTAATAGCAATAAAAATAATCCTAAACTCAATAAACAATGGCTGATGCAACTTCATAGCGAGGCAAATAAAAATATTCAACAAGCACTTGAGCCTTTTGGCTATTATCATGCCCGGATTTCCAGCAGTCTTGAGCAGGATACAAAAGGTGTCTGGCAAGCACGATATGAGGTGAGTACGGGAGAACGAGTCAAATACAGCAGTGTTGATGTAAAAATTAATGGCAGTGGCAGAAATGATCCTGACATTAGTAGAGCACAAAAAAACTTCCCCATAAAAAAAGGCGATTACCTTGATCATGAAGATTATGAAAGCGCAAAAAACAACTTATTAAAACTCATTGGCAAACGGGGTTATGCCGATGTTAAACTTGAGAAAAAACAATTACGTCTGGACCTTGAAAAAAATTCTGTCGAACTCATATTAGCGATTAATAGTGGAGAAAAATATTATTTGGGTCACTTTCATTTTCAACAGAATTCACTTGCTCCAGAATTATTAAATCGTTATACCGGTGATATTCAACAGGGTGATGTCTATTCACAGCAAAGCTTATTATCCCTGCAGCAATCATTGATCAGCAGCGGCTATTTTTCAATGGTCGATATTAAGCCTGATTTTCCCCATAGCCGCAGGCAGCATGTCCCTATTAATGTTAATCTGCATCCAATTAAAAAACACAAATTGTCCTTCGGCTTTGGTTATGATACCGAAATTGATTTAAATGCCAGCGCGCGTTGGCAAAATCGTCTGCTTAATCGTTCCGGACACAATACCGATGTATTACTCAAAGTCTCAAATAAAGTCAATTCTCTTAGAGGCAGCTACTGGCTGCCGGCACCAGATTTTCAATGGTTGCCGGGCACCAATCCACGAACTGATAAAGTCGGCGTGACTATACAGGCTGAAAGTGAAGATATAAACAGCCAGTTTCGTCAGACATTGGATCTGGAAGCATCCTATAATTACCTTTGGCATGACTGGGCAACAAAGGTTTTTCTAGAGTATAAGTATGAAAAATATACAATTGGTGATAACGATGCCGATGAAAGTCATCTATTAAGTCTTGTCGGTCAAATTGATGGGATATTTTTGGCTCCATCTGCCTATCCAAGAAGCGGTTGGGCTGCCTCAGCTCAGCTCAGGGGCACACCGGGAATTGGTTTATCCAGTACTGAATACCTGCGTATCCATTTAAAATCTCGACTGATATTACCGGTTCATGAAGAAGGCCGACTTTTGTTACGTGCTGAACTAGGTATCGCAGAGGTTAGTAATTTTGATAAATACCCAAGTTCTCTAAGATTTTTTGCCGGTGGTGATCAAAGCGTTCGTGGTTATACCTGGAAAGCACTAGGGCCAAATAACTCACAAGGTGATGTTATCGGTGGTAAACATATCGTTAGTGCTTCAGTTGAATATAATCACAAAATTTCTCAACAGTGGCTTATAGCCACATTTATTGATACCGGTAATGCATTTAATAATAAACTGGATAAACTCTATTATGGTTCCGGTATAGGCGCCCGCTGGATATCACCCGCTGGTTTAATCCGTTTTGATCTTGGCTGGCCGGTTAATGCTGATGATGCTGTTGAAAATGAGCAATCTCCGGTTTTTTATTTCGGTTTTGAAGTTAACCTATGAATATTTTATACCCCAGGTTTATTTTAAAGAGCTTAAAAATGCTTACTTTGACCGTTATCTTAGTCATAGTTTTAAGCAGTCTGTCATTGATATTACTCCTTGGCAATGAATCTGGTAATCGCTGGTTGCTTGATAATGCCCAAAATTACATTCCAGGAAATTTCACCTATGAACATTTAGAGGGTCATATACTGAAACATATCAGTATAGAAGAAATTCACTATATTAATGATAGTTTCAGACTCGACATTAAGCATTTGGCATTTTCCTGGCAGCTTGAACAACTTTTTAATGGCCTGTTCAGTATTGAAAAAATACAGCTTAATGGCATTGAGTTTATCCAGAGCCGAGCTTCCCCCACCAAAGACAGCAGTACAGACAAGCCCCTGGCTCCATCACTTCTAATAGAGGGCATACAATTGCCGATTGCCATTGACATTAAGCGATTTCAGGCATCAGACATCCATTTACAGATGGCTGATAGTACACAGGCAATACAAATACAACAATTAACTCTTGCTGCACATAGCAATGAATCGCTGATTAACATCTCACATTTATTATTTGAAAACACTGAGCTGGAATTCAACAGCCATGGCAGTCTGCAAGTCAAAGATAATTTTCCTTTACAATTTAGCACGGAGTTAAAATTAAAGCAGGCAGACTTAGCAAAAATAAAAGTCCACGGAGAGATAAAAGGCGATCTACAAAATCTGCAAATCAAACAAACACTAGAGGGTCAGAGCAATGGCACTATTAATGCAACAATAGCACAGCCACTTTCAGATCAATTGAGCTGGAAAAGTAGTATCAAATTATACAATATACCGTATTACTTAATAGACAGTAGCCAAACAAAAAATAAGACCTTATTTAATATTAACATCGAAGCACAGGGTGATCTTAAACAGGCATCAATTGCCCATGCACGACTTGACATTGATGATGGAAGTATTAAGTTACAGGGTCTGTTAAACTGGCAATCCGGAGTTTTGTGGGATATTCAATTACAAAGTCAGCATATTGATCCGAGTAGCCTTTATCAGCAGTATCCAGGTGATATCAGTTTTAGTCTTAACACTAAAGGAAAACAGACTTATCAACAGAACAAAGCATTTTTTGAGCTTCACTTAGCACTCAAAAACCTGCAGGGTAATTTGCTCAATCAACCGATAGCCGGCGCAGGCCTTATCAGCCTGAGCAATGACTCAGTTCAAATCAAACAACTACAATTAAGCAGCGGTGATGCAAAACTTAATATTAGCGGAAAACTCGAGCAGCAATTTGACTTAAACTGGCAGCTTAAAATACCCCATCTGCAGCATTTACTCCCTGAATTTAAAGGCGACATATCCGCCCAAGGGCAATTATCCGGCAGCAGAAAAGCACCTGTATTAGAGGGTAAAATAAACAGCAATAGCATTTTTTATGAAGACAATCAACTCACGTACGGAAAAGTTGATTTTTCTTTATCCAATAACAAAAACTACAACAATAAACTCTCACTGACTATTGATAAACTCAGTGTAGCTAATCAACTTATCAAAAAACTACAATTAACCATCAATGGTCCTATAGAACAACACCTTATTCATTTAAAAGCCCACTATCAGCAACACTCACTACAATTAAACCTGGCCGGTGGCTATAATGAACAAAAGAAACAGTGGCTGGGTAATATTAAACAATCCGTTATTAATGGAAAACAATCCGGTTTATGGCAGCAAAAAAATCCCGCACTGCTCAGTATTAATCAAAAAAACATATTACTCAAACCCTTTTGCCTCTATTCATCCACAGCAACTCTATGTACTAATGCACAATGGCAAAAAGATAAAATGTTAGCCAACATCAAACTTGAAGATTTTTCTCTAAGCCGAATAAAACCCTGGTTATCTAAAGATATTAATTCACTCAGTGGTAAAGTAAACATTGATATTGAACTGCACAAAGTCAAACAACTTATGGCCAAACTAAATATCAACCTGACCCCTGGTGACATTTATTATCAGACAAAAAAAAACAAGGTAATACATCTTAAACATAATAATACTCATATTATCGCTGATTATGGGGCACAAAAATTAACTGCAAAATTGAATATAGCCATGGGCAATCATGGCCTGCAAGGTAATATTTCTATCCCTCGTACTGCTCTGGACAAGCAAGCTGAAACAGCCCCCATCAAGGGACATGTTAAATTATCAATTAAAGAGTTGGGACTGATTAAAGCATTTGTGCCTGAAATTGATGCCTATCAGGGCCTTATTCTTGCCGATCTGGATGTAACAGGTCAACTCAACAAACCCAATATTAATGGCAAGCTCAATTTTACTTCAGAAGCAGTCAGCATCCCACTGACCGGACTAAAATTTAGTCAACTCCGCTTTATAGTAAATGCTTCAAACAGCAAACAAATTACGCTTGATGGGCAAATCTATTCAGGCACAAATAAAATAATGTTAAAGGGCAATATATTACTTAATGCCGATAAAAACTGGCCGGCGACTATCACCCTCAAGGGTGATAATTTTCAAATAATCCATCAACCTGATCTGCAAGCTACTATTTCACCTATGCTTGAATTAACTCATGATTTAAATGGTATAAAAATTGCCGGCATAATCACTATTCCTAAGGCTTATATCCACCTTAAAGAACTACCCGAAAATTCAAAAACCGTTTCGGATGATATTATTATTATTAACCAGGCAGAAAAAAAGAAAACAATCAACAGCACTATTAAGCTCAGTGTAAAATTAGGTGAACAAGTTCGTATTAAAGGCTTTGGTCTCAACACATATATCAGTGGTCAAATTCATATCAATCAGGCTTCAGGGCAATTACCCACAGCGAACGGAGAATTATCCACAAAAGAAGGTACCTTTCGTGCTTATGGTCAGAACTTAACCATAAATCAGGGACGCATATTTTATGCTGGTGGCTATTTAGATAATCCTGGACTTAATATCAAGGCATCCAAGAAAGTAAATGATATCACTGTCGGCATTATGGCCAATGGCAGTGCAAATGATTTACAATTTGAGACTTACGCAGATGATCCTCAACTCAGCAGCAAGGATATTACCGCCCTATTATTGACCGGTCAAAAGTTTGATAACAGCCATAATGCAACGCTCTATGCAGGCAAAGAACTCACAGAGGAATTAAGCGTAGGGGTCAATATTGGCACGGGTGATTCCGGCAGTGAAGCTGTTGTACGTTATAAACTTGGAAAGAATCTGCATATTGAAGGCTTAAGCAGCTCTGAAAAAAGTAGTGGTAATGTAATTTATAGCATTGAAATAGAATAGTGTTTATATTTTTGGACAGCTAAAAACAGCCCCAATGGGCAGGTGATCAGATAATTTTCTCCAGCGTTTATGGGAAAAGGACAAAGCTTGCTGCAATTCCATGCCACGATAATAAATACGATCAACCTGCAATGTCGGACGCCAGACAGGAAAAGTGCGGGCATGCTGACCGGAATGAGAAAGAAAGACTTCTTCCAGCCCCAGATCAATTTTCATATGTTCCACTGCACGTTTACGCCAGTCATTAAAATCCCCAGCCATAATCAACGGTTCATCAGCAGGAATTGTCTGTTCAATTGTTTGTGCGATGGTATCTAATTGCACCTGCCGTTCTGCTTCAAATAATCCCAGATGTACGCATACCAGGTTCAGCTTAATTTGACTGGGTAATACAATCTTAGCATGCAAAAAACTTCGACTGGCATATTTGGCCTTGGATAAGTTGATATTATGCCAGGCAATAATAGGATATTTGCAGAGGATACCATTGCCATGATGACCTTTTTTATATACCGCATTTTTAGCATAAAGAGAGAATGGCCAGCGATTTTCAGCCAGGAATTCGCCCTGTGGTTTTAACGGCCAGGAATCTATTTTTTGACTGCGTTTATGATGTTCACCCTGCAATTCCTGTAAAAAAATAACATCGGGATCAATTTCCTCAAGTGCTTCTCTAATTGCCAGCAAAGTAAAACGTCGATTAGCAATACTAAATCCCTTATGAATATTATAAGTGACTATTTTTATACTATTAGCAGTGTTTATTACTGTATTCGTCACTTAAACCTCCGCTATATAATATTAAGAATAATGCTAACTACTCAACAAACCTGGCCATGTTGTCGAGCCCCCATCAAAATCAACCTGGGTATTCAACTCATTCTTTTTATGTGAGCCAAATTCACTCTGCTCAAACACTTAGCCTCAGAAAAAGAGTAAACTGAACACCTTCTACACTCTGTTACTTAGATGTACTCCAGAGGGAAAGGCTTAAATTAATGAATACTATTTAAAATTCCTAACAACGCCCGAAACCACACCCAATATCTGAACTTCTTCATTTTTAAGAAAAATAGGTGCCATAGCGGGATTAGCCGGCTGTAAACGAATACCCTTTTTTTCTATATAAAATTTCTTCAGTGTTACCTGCTCATTATTAATAAGACACACAACAGACTGACCATTACTGGCACATTCAGTCTTTTCAATAATAACAATATCACCATCTTCAATATTATCATCAATCATAGAATGTCCACGAACTTTAAGCGCGTAGGTATTTTTCTTCACCATTGACTCAGGAACAGCAAGCGACTCATTTTGCTCTACCCTTTCAATGGGCTGACCGGCAGTGATAAAGCCTAATAAAGGTACTTCAATCATGGCCTCTGCTGCACTATCAAACGGCTCTAATTCAGCCACCCAGACGGTGCGTTTATTTTTTGGCAATAAATAACTAACTTCTGCTGACATGGTGCTACCTCATAAGTTGAACTCAATAGTGAACGGTGATCATCTGTTGATTCCCAAAGGGAGAAAAGACCTAAGAGTAAAAGCTCTGTTTACAGATAAACACTCAGTAAAGAATATACATTTTTTGTACATTATTCAAGCTGTTCATTTCTGCTGTTGTTTACTTTGAGATATTTGTTGCACGTCACCATTATAAAATACCTGCTGACAGTTAAGCTTAAGTGGTTGAGTAACTTTATTTAATAGCGAATTTATTGGGTTTACCACACTTTTAACCAGTACGTTTACTTTTTTAATTTTAGGCCTTAATAAACTGCCCTTAACCTGTTCCTGATAAAGCACGCAGCCCTGTTTATCCACAGTGGCAATGCTGAAATCAACAAAGGTTTCTTTTTTTATATCAATTTTACCTTTTACTGCCAAACGATGTTGTTCGGTAGCAAAGGCAACATCATCCATATTAAGCATATCATTATCCATAGAGACTTGCAGGCTCAATTGCTTAATCAGACTAATATCTTCATCAGTTCTTACCGCGTTAATCAAGTTATTATAGTCATTGCCCTTAGTCAGTAAAATTCCCCCCGGCCCTAATAACACAACAGCACCAACATCCAGTAAGCCGACACTTTGAGAATTTTGAAATTCATTGAGTGTTTTATCGATATTAAAACCAGTTAAAATAACTTCTTCTGCCCATGATTTCAGGCTCAATTTTTTCAGCTTAAAATTCAACTGAGAGTATTGGCCATTAGCATTCAGTTGTAAAGAAGACAAACCACTGATATTAAAGTCAATATTAAGTATATCGGCGAATGTCTTTAAGTCTCCATTGTCACTGCGAGCCTTCAACTGCCATTGTCCCTGCTGATGCTTTTTCTTTTCAGGTAATCGTAAAACTGCATTTGCAATAATAGATGATTTTAATAATTTCGATACCTCGAATGATAGCTCAATTTCATGTTTTTGACCCTGAGCTTTAAATTCCATATGCTCAATATTATGGGTCAAATATTGTGTATTTTTAATGGCTAAATTCATGCTTGAACGTTTGGCAAAACGTTCCGTAAACAAAGCAAAGTTTTTATCCACAGATAATTTATTGGCAATTGGAACATGTTTTAGCTCTAAGGCAACATCATTAAATTGATAACTTTTGCTATTATTAAGGCTCAATTTTATCGTATCACTTTTAGCATGCAGAGCATCCACCCATAATCGCTTAAATAAAGAACGTTGCTGCTTAAATAATTCAAGTTGAGTAAAAGAAAGTTGGCTATGATCTATTTCCAGTTGATATTGCTTATCTAACCATTGTAAATTGTCAACATTAAAAGCAAATGAATCGACTGCAATTATTTCTGCTTGGCTCCATAGTGCCTCCAGTGGCATCGTTGGAATACGATAACGTACTTTAAATGCTAATTGACCCCGAGCAGAAAAACTAACCGGTGGAGCAGCATGATTTTTGCCTTCCTGAATAAATTTAAAAGCTAAATTTTCAGCAACAAAGTCACCCTGATCATCACTGAATTCCATATTCAGATCAGAGATTTGAAACTGATTCACTAACACCTGAGCAATAGCGATATTGCCCTTGTAATGATAATTGACTAATAACCGCGGATCATCAATTACTAATTCGTGCTGAGCAATAATGGGTAATAAAGACAGGGAAATATGGCTGTCCTTAAGTCGAACCGAAGTTGATGACAGATCATCAAGATATTGAAAGTAATCAACAGCCAGCTGTATGTTTCTAATTGCTAACGAAGCGATAGGCAATACTTTATCATTATGCCCGACATCACTTGTTAAACTTTTTTTATCTCCTATCGTTATTAAGGGTAAAAAATTAAATTGACCTTTTTTATCTCTGGCGAGATTAAGGCTTTTTAACGATAGAGAAACAGAACTAATATCAATTTTACCCTGATAAAGAGCATAGGCTGCTAAGCCTATATTGATTGATTTAATATCAGCAATTAACTCATCACCGCGTAATAGTTTAACATTAGTGGTAGTAAAATTAACGCCGGAAAAAATAGTTAATTTAAGTTCATCATGCATTTCCAGCCTAAGACCACTTTGCTGTTCAACTAATAGAGCAATGTCATCCTTATAGTGATTCACGTCAATAAACAGGTAAACCAGCAAAGAGACTATTAAGGATAATAGCAATAGTGCCGATATAAATTTAAGTATTACTTTTATAATTTTTTTCATTTTTTGGCTAATATTCAGCTGGATTCAAGCTGTTCACTAATGTCCAGCCATTGCAGCTCATTATCATCCAGTGATTGTGTTACCTGTACCTGTTGCTGCAACAGCTCTTTTAATTGCATCTTATTTTCTGTTGAATAGATTTCAGAATCTGCTAGCAGGCCATCAAGTGCTTCTTTTTTCAGACTTAATTGTTCTATTTGTCTTTCTATTTTAGTTAATTTATTTTTTAACGGCTGCAGCAATTTACGCTTTTCTGCAGCGCTACGTTTTTGTTCTTTTTTACTCTGTGCGGAATGATTTACTTTAGATTTAGACCTTATATCAATACTATCATCTGCCTGTAGTTTTTTCTGCTCATTGATCCATTGTCGATAATCATCCAGATCACCTTTAAAGGCAGCCACTTTTTGCTCTGCCACCAGATAAAACTCATCACTGACACTGCGTAACAAATGCCGATCATGAGAGACAATCACCATAGCACCGGCAAATTCCTGCAGAGCAAGGCTAATTGCATGGCGCATATCCAGATCCAGATGATTAGTAGGTTCATCCAGTAATAGTAAATTAGGTTTTTGGTAGACCAGAGTGGCAAATACCAGACGAGCCTTTTCACCGCCGGAAAAGGGACCTATTTTTGCCTCCACTTTGTCACCGCTAAAGGCAAAACCACCCAGATGATTGCGCAATGACTGTTCAGAGGCTTTCTTATCCAGACGTTGAAAGTGTTCCAGCGGCGTATCATCCGGGTGCAACTGTTCTAATTGATGCTGAGCAAAATAACCAATACGTAGTTCACTGGAACGTTCAACTCGCCCTGATTGTGCCTGTAGTTCATCCGCTAAGAGTTTAATAAAAGTAGATTTGCCAGCACCATTATGCCCCAATAAACCGATACGCGAGCCCGGCTGCAGATTAATATGAATATGTTTCAGAATAGTCGTATCACCATAGCCCAGCCTAATGTCATCCAATGATATTAATGGATTGGGGATTTTATCCGGACTATGAAATTGAAAATGAAAAGGGGAATCAATATGTGCCTGGGTGATCAATTCCATTTTTTCTAAGGTTTTAACACGTGATTGCGCCTGCTTTGCTTTAGTTGCCTTGGCCTTAAAACGATTGATAAAACTTTGTATATGCTTAATTTCCTGTTGCTGACGCTCATAAAGAACCTGCTGCTGTGCCAGTTGTTCAGCACGCACACGTTCAAACTGTGAATAATTGCCACTATATAAAAACATATTCTGGTGTTCAATATGAACAATATGGGTCATCACACTATCAAGAAAATCACGATCATGAGAAATAAGCAATAGCGTCCCGGGGTATTTTTTAAGCCACTCCTCCAGCCATAAAACTGCATCCAGATCCAGGTGATTAGTAGGTTCATCCAACAATAATAAGTCGGAGCGACACATCAGGGCCTGTGCCAGATTCAGACGCATACGCCAGCCGCCAGAAAAACTGTTCACCGGCTGAGTCAACTGCTGTTGAGTAAAACCCAGTCCGGACAGTAGTTGTGCCGCCCGACTTGCAGCGCTATAACCATTAATTTCTTCCAGTTGTGCGTATAGTTTGCCTAAGAGCTCTCCATGGCCTGATTGATCAGCTGCATCAATAGCTTGTTCAATATGACGTAATTCACTATCGCCATCAATAGCATAGTCAATAGCAGATGATTCACTATTAGCGGATTCCTGAGCAACATGGGCAATAATCCAGTTTTGTGGAATAAAAAGATCACCGCTGTCACTATGCAATTGATTATTGATCAGCGAAAACAAACTGGACTTACCGCAGCCATTAGCACCGGTAATACCCACTTTCTGACCAGGGTGAATGGTTGCATTGACGTCTTTGAGCAATAATTGCGTACCACGTCGTATAGATAAATTGGAGAATTTAAGCATCGGTAAGTATCAAAACGAAGTATTTTAACAATATATGATGCGCAGGCATAGCAGAAAAATTGATAGTAATAAAATGTACGACCGCTTAATCGTCAGTAGCAGCAATTAAGCGGCCAGTATTGGCCTAATACAGGCTTAGACAGTCTTATTCAACGGATTCAACACCAAAGATATATTTATACATAACACCCTGTAAAATAGATGCCAATGGCAGTACCCAGATTAAACCAAGTCCCATAGGTATCATGGCCAGTAAAATCAGTATTCCCAGGAGGAAATAAATAGCAAAAATTTTAAACCAGTGTTTGGTAATGGCCTTGCGTGAGCTCTCCAGTGATTGCCACACACTCATTTCCCTATCCATTAATAGTGGTAAAGCCATCGCATAGGCAATAGCCAGATAAATTCCCGGAAGTACCAGCAGCAGCATACCCAGCATAATCAACAGAATCATTAAAATACTTAATAATGAAATAGGCAGAACACGTTTATAATGATTAAGCACTGATTTAGCACTAATATCAGCACCAACCGCATGATGGATGCCCATCAGAGTAATACCGGCCATAATAGGATAGAGTGCCGGGATATTGATTAAACTACCTACGGGTGATTGTCCCAGACCAATAAAATAAAGCACAAAACTAATGACGATAGACACTAGCATATAAATGCCCCAGGCGGCAAGAAACGGTCCCTTAACACCCGCTGTTTTTTCCCAGGACTCACGGAAGATATCTCCAATGGTAAAGTCGTAGTCACCATTAATTCCTCCCTGCAAAGAGCCCTGCCCTTCTTTGCTCACACTATTACGTGCCAGAGGCGCCTGTGGTGGCTCATAAGGATTACTGACATTGCTTGCGTCAAACTGCTGAGTTTCTTCCTGTACATCCTGTTCATCTTCGATAATAGTAATATTGTTTTTACTTTCCAGATATTTAGAAATATAAATACCGCATGACTGGCATTGATCTTCAACAATTTCATCAGAACCACATTTTGGGCATTTTGGCTGATCAGAATGAGTATTATCAATGCTATCATCACTATTTTTTTTATCTTTATTATCCATGGGTTCTAGTGAAAGTGCAGCACTTGCTGAAGCGGCTTCATCAATCTTGTCCAGACGAATGCGCATACCACAATTTTCAAAGGCCGTTTGGTATTTAACTGCTTTTGCTTCTGGTTGAGCTTTTTTAACCACGACATCCGTTGCTGAATCAACAATTTTCTGGGCTTTTTCTGCACTTATTCCAAATTTAGCACAAAAATCAACCATAAATTCATCAGCTGTCACACCCTCTTGTAAACCCGTATAGACTACATTAAATTGAGTATCCAATACCCTCTCCCTATTTTTTTTATTATTGCGCGGAGCACAAAGCCCCAGTCATTATTTTATTAAGGCACTTTTTTTCATATCATCAACAACCAGTTTAACCAGTTCTTTTACTATCTTTTCACTGGATGACACATTAACACTTTTTGATTTTCCTGCCCAGATCAATTTCTCCTGCGCTACTGAAAAAACTCTTGTTTCCAACTGTACGATGGTATCTGTCGTGGTATAGCCCGGACGATAGACCGCTTCATATCGAGAACCATAATAACCTCGATAACCATAACCATAACGTCCGTAACTCATGCCCAAACTCGGTACATAATCCACTCGTGCCGGTACATCACGCTGTTTTTCTATAGTGCCCTTATAGCTGGTGATCAATACTGCATCGGCACCTACTTTTTTGACCGCAAGCAAAATATCTTTTTTAGTATCAAAATCGTCAGTATTCGGCATAAGAGTATAACCCGCTACAGCCTGCTGACCACTTGCATTAACTTCTTTAGCGAAAGTGGCTTCAAACATACGCCGCTGGACATCATCTTTAAATACACCTAAGACTAATACTTTGGTCAGCGGTGGTCCTGAATACTGCTCATCACTCCAGCGTTCATAAAGTCGGGTTTGACTAGAACATGCAGACAAACCCAGCATGATAGCCATAACAAAAAAGCCAAACAGCATGCGCTGAGTTATTTTTATAGACATTTTCATTCCTTAATGTTGATTTTAATAATTTTATCTATACTATTTAAAAACCGGTTTGCCTGATAGATAAACAAGACAAAAGATATTTCATGACAGAAGCAGAAAAAAATAAAATTCGCGAACGCCTTGAGTGCCTGAAACAGGAACATAGAGACCTGGACGATGCCATTCACCATATGCCCAAAACCCTGCACACTCAGCTGCAGATTTTACGTCTGAAAAAGCATAAATTACATTTAAAAGATGAAATTATCAAATTAGAAAATCTATTAATTCCGGATATTATTGCCTGAACAATAATTATTGTTCCTTATTATCGATATCGAGCAAATTATGCCTGACATGTTCCGCAAAACCAATACCCGCTTCTGAATAAAAATTATACACGGAATCCGCTCCGGCCGCTTTCAGCAAATCAATTTCACTATCATACATCGCAATGGCTGAAATCTGCCCATGATAATTTTGCTCTTTTAACTGTGTCACGGTAAACCTGTTTTTATCAAAGTCAGGTAAATTAAGAAATATCATAGCAACATGAGCCAGATCTATTTTTGCCCAAAAATCTTTATCCATCACATCCGCATAAATGATTTGTCGCTGGTCAGTTTTATGTTCTTTAAAAACCTGCGTATCAAAATCAATACCTAACACTTTTTCCGGGAAATAATAACTCAGATCATCATAAACACCCGTACCAATTCGTCCCATGCCAAAAACCAGAATAGAAGCATCACCAATATCGACCGGCTGTTCATCTTTTAGCCTGCTGCTTTTCTGCCATGCTCTTAATTTACTGGAAAAAAGGGCATATAATTCATGAGCACTGGCATTAATTGGTGATGCTATAACAAATGTCATCGCTAAAGCAATAGCGATAGAAATCAACCACTCGCTGCTCATCCACCCATTACTCACACCAATAGCACCTACAATTAAGCCAAATTCAGAATAATTGGCCAGACTGACAGAGGCAAGAAATGCCGTTCGGGCACGTAATTGAGTTTTCACAAATAACCAGAAGAACAATACCACTTTAGCCAGCATTAATATTGATAAAAGCAGCGCAATGAGTAAATTATTTATTCCGGGATCACCCGACAGACCAATATTAATAAAGAAGCCCACCAGGAATAAATCTTTAAAATTATAAAGTGTTTTAGCCACTTCGGGGGATTTACTATGTGGCGCGAGCAATATACCAAAAATCAATGCCCCTAAGTCTGCTTTCATGCCAAAGATTTCAAATAAAGCTGCGCCTCCAACTGCTAACAATAAACTATAGAGCACTAATAGTTCACCATGCTGCACTTCATCCATCAGTTTGTATAATAAGGGTCTTAATAATGGTAAGGCCAATAAAGCCAAAGCCCAGATAGAGGGGATCTTACCCATTGATACAGTCAGAAAAATAACAGCAAAAATATCCTGTACAATCAGCACACCAATGGCAAGCTGTGCATATAGAGCTCCCATTTCATTTTTCCCTTCGAGCACTTTAACCGCAAAAACAGTACTGGAAAAACTTAAGGCGAAAGCAATCAGCATAGCAGACCATAAATCCATATTGGCAAAACTGGATAAACCCGTAAAGCTAAGCAGCATAAACAAAGCAGTAAAAAACAATATTGTGCTTAATAGATGAGCCGAGGCAACACCCCAGATCTGTACTCGTAATAAACTTTTTAGATCAAGTTTCAGACCAATGGTAAACAACATCAGTGTGACACCCAGATCAGCAATCTCACGTAATTCCCGGGTACTATCATAGCCATTGGCTTTTAAAATAAAACCTACGCCCAAAAAGCCCAGCATTGGTGGCAAACCAATTTTGTAGGCCAGAAAGCCCATGAGAAAAGTGGCTAACAACCAGCCTGTTTCCGAAAAGGAAATCACTAACCAGGTTAAATCCATATATTCACTTCACCCTAATCATGTAGTTAATAGCCTGCATTCATTTAATACGCAAAAAAATCCCATAATTATTAATTTTGCTGCGTTTCCTGTTCCAGCTGAATAATAGGATTCCATTGTTGCCATGCAGACAGAGGTTCATCATGTAGCACGAAAAAACTACCTGAAGACAATTGTTTACCCATCTGTTCATTATCAGGAGTCGCAAAGGCAATCCCACCGGCAAGAATTGCTTCCATAGATTCTGAGCGAATTTTTGAGGTACCAAACAGATTAATATCCATAGCAAAACCACTGGCATGCCAGAATTTGCTATTTTCCCTGATGAGTGGCTTAAAGCGTTGGCGGATATTCAGATAAATCAAAATTTGATCGGCCGTATCCGCCAACTCAAAACCAATCACCGAGCCGACAACCACCTGCCGATAATAAACCGGATCGCCTACTTTAACTGAACTTAAACGCGATGCGGTCAGATTTACGGTAAAACCATCCATTGCTTCAGCTTGCAGGGGAGGTTCTTCCAAACCAATAAAAAAGTCACTTGCCGGCCCCTTAAGCGGTTTAATACTGATAATGCTGCCGGTTACTAAAGTTGCTAAATTCTCCGTCCTGGTCAGACCTATTTTTGCTGTTTTAATCCAAAATCGGGAATTTTTACCCAGAATAGTTTTGAGAGATGAATCCAGTTCTAAAGTCACCCAGACTGAATCAGGTGATTTTTTATTTAAGCGAATAGTCTTTACACTACCGACATTAACACCACGAAATTCAACTTTACTGCCAAAAACAAGCCCTTTAGGACGGTTAAACTGAACGCGCACATAAAACGCATTCATGTGCGCGGCATCAATGTCTTTAAATAGCTTAAACACATGCCCATTTTTCAATGCTGGCTGTTTTTTAGAGCTTCGCTGCACCTCATTGTACAAAGAAATACCTCCATTAAGTATACTTTCTATTGAACCGCTCTGTAATTCAAAACGAGCTAAACTGACATTCACCTTAAAGCCCGAAGCATTATAAAAACGACTTTTAGCATTCACCAGATTACTATATTGCGGCCAGATATGAACTAAGATATTAATATCATGACGATTTTTTGCCAGTTCATAATCCTGCACATCACCAATCTTAATACGATTATACATCACGGGAGAACCTACACTGATGGCACCTAATTCTGTGCTTTTTATTTTTAGATGTAATCCCGGACGACTATAACTAAATGGCGGTTGATGCTGATCCACAGTAAAAGTGCTCTGTTTCTTCTTGCTTGAACCAATTCTAAGCGTAATATATTCGCCACTGATTAAGGTGTCCAGATTTTCTATTTCAGTCAGTGAAATTTTCGGTTTTACCATCCAGAAACGGGTATCCGCAACCAGTGCCATTTCAGTGATAGGATCCAGTACTGCAGTAACTGTGACTGTTTCCTGATTTTTATTTGGAGTAATTTTTTGCACCACGCCTAAAACAATACCCTTATAAATTATTTTAGTGTTACCCTCTGATAAGCCTACCGCTGTATCAAATATCAAAGAAATTTTAATGCCTGCCTTAGCATCATCAAAACTATCGTAAAGTTCAAATTTTACCCCGTTTTTACTGACTGCCTGAGTATTCTCATGTTCTGGAGTATAAAAAGAAATGCCGCCCTTGAGCAGGCTGGCTAATGATTCAATTTCCACTTTAATACCTGACACATCACCTTTAATATTCAGTCCACTGACATTATAAAAACGACTATTATTTTTCACCAGATGGGCAAATTCTTTTTTAATAAAAGTCTTAAAAATAACGTGTTTACCATCCTTACTCAACTTAAAGTCTTCTATCAGACCCACAGGAATATTTTTATAGTGTATCGGGGCTCCTTTACTAATAGAATTCAGGGCATCCGCTTCAATATAAAAGTGTAACCCAGGACTTTTATGTGACAGTGCCGGTCTGGATTCATGAACCATAAAGTCACGTTTTTCCTTACCCGTTACTGCTGGTCTTATCTGTATATAATTACCTTTGAGCAATGCATCCAGGCCGGATACATTGAGCAGATTAATGCTAGGTTTAACAATCCAGAACTGAGTATTCTCAGTTAAAACATCTTTCATTATTGGATCAATACTTGCCAGAACAATGACTTCATTATTTTCTTTATCATAGGTAAAGCTGCCCAGCGACCCTATTTTTTTACCCTGAAACATAATTTGGGTATTATTTTCCTGAATAGATTCCGTACTTTTAAAGTGTAAGACAATAGGAATACCCACTTTAGCATGCTCAAAATCACTATAGAGTAGATAAAATGTCCCATGTTTTGCTGGTTTTCCCTGCTCAATATCAATAGGATTATAAAAGGCAATCCCCCCTGCAAGGATAGAAATAAGCGATTCGGTTTCAACTTTCACTCCGGACAGCCCGGCATTTATTTTAATACCACTGACATTATAAAAAAGAGAATTATCTTTTACTAAATGCGCATATTCCGGTTTAATCAATACCCAGGCATGAATTTCACTATCCTTTTCGGCAAGCGTATAATTGGTCACCTCACCCACCGGTATCTGCTTATAATAAATGATCGTTCCCCGGTTAATAGAGGCCAGATGATTCAGGCGTAATTTTATATGCAGACCGGGTGTATCCGATGAGGGTGGTGGAGGTACATCAAGAGCAATAAACTCACGTTGTTCTTCCCCCTTCTCATCAGTATCAATAGCAATGTAACGGCCACCAATTAAGGTATCCAGACCAGAAATCCCGGATAATGAAATACGTGGTTCAACTATCCAGAATTTAGAATTTTGATTTAAAAACGGTGCTGTTTTCTTATCCATTTCGATATGTAGAATGACATTTTGCAAATCTTCTGTCACTGTCCGGTTTTTAACCACACCTGCTGCGATGCCCTTATATAAAACCCTTGTCTTGCCCACCTCAATGCCTTCAGCTGAGTGCACCTGCAAAGTGATCATAATACCGGAACTGAGAAAGCTCTCAATAATCAGGCCAATACCAATAAGTAAAGCGACAATGGGTAAAATCCATACCGGGGAAAAGCTTTTATGACTACTAATTATAGGTTTTGCAAAGTGTTTTTTATCAATATTTTGCTCATTATCTTTATTCATAATTTGACTGTTCTACTTCTTGTTGCTGATTCTGGTTTTGATTAGCTTCAGGGATTTTATAATCCCAGAGCAAACGGGTATCAAAGCTGTTAGCGGCTAGCATAGTCAATAGCACCACTAGTCCAAATGCAGTGGCGGCATTGCCTGCAGTAATCACCGCAACACCACTGATATTCACCAAAGTTGCTAAAATGGAGATAACAAAAATGTCCAGCATCGACCAGCGCCCTATAAATTTAATAAAACGAAACATTTTTATACGTTGATAATCACTCAGGTTTATTTTAAATTTTAATGATAATAGTATCATTAAAATACCCAGCATTTTAAATACCGGGACAACTACACTGGCGGTAAAAACCACAAAAGCCACCGCATAAGAACCCAGCTGAATCAATAAAATAACACCACCAATAATAGTAGATGGATCGTCCTGACCAAAATAAATTACATTCATAATCGTTAATATATTCGCTGGGATAAAACACAGGATTGAGGTAATCAGTAAAGCCCAGGTTCTATTAATGCTATCAGGCTTTCGTTGCTGTATTTCAGCACCACAAACGCTACAATGCATAGTTTCATCAGAGATATAATGATGCACTGTATGACATTCTGTGCATAACACCAGGCCTTCATCCTTGCCACTATGATACGTCTGTGTGTCAACAGGATTCATTATTCTGCATCTTCAACATTTCCTGTTCTGCCCGACGTTGTAATATCAGTTGCCAGACTTCATGAGGGTTGAGCGAATTAGTGGCTAAAATAGAACAGACTAATAAAGCTGCATACGCCCATAAACCAAAGCCCGGATGTATGGTCGCCATAGAAGACATCTTTACCACGGAGACAATAATACCCAGCATATACACATCCAGCATGCCCCACTCCTCAATAAAATGGTATAGGCGAAATGACCAGAATTGACTTTTATGAAAGAAATTAATCGATAGACTAAAGGTGACATAACACAACAATAGCAAACGTAATAAGGGAACAAATAAACTGCACATAAAGGTTAATATTGCCACCAGAAAATATTTTTCCTGCAATAACACCTCAACCCCGCCAATAATACTTTGATGTTGCGATTGCGAGCCCATATTAATAGACATAATGGATTCGCTCACGGCCGGATAAAACAAGATAAGTGCTGTCATTCCATAGGCCAGACTTCGAGCAATAGTATTATGCTTTTGCTTATAGAGGACATGCCCACAACGCGGGCATTTTAATTTGCAGTTTTCAGCAAGCAACTGATCCTCAATAATTAAATCACAGTCATGACAAAGCAGATGTTTTGAGTTAATAGAAGAGCTCCGATTTTATAGACTGACGTTATTCTTAATACTATTTTCTGGTAATCGCTGAGTATACCTCATACATATGAACACTTTAAGTATTAATCAGCTATTATTAATTACCATTGATAACCCAGTTTAAGACGATAGGTACGATCCGCTTTACTAATCTTATTATTAGGCTGACTATCATACTCCAACTCAACTTCAGCACTGGCGACAATACCCGAATACAAAGGAAACTTAAAACCCGTCCAGGAAAACAGATTCAACTTGCCAGATTTTTCAATATCCCAATATGCCTTTTGCCTATGGTAAAACTGGGTTATATCACTAAAGAAAAATTGATCATAATTAATATCCCACATCAGGGAAAAATAATCTTTATTTTTACTGTCGATATACTTTTCAATCACTTTGCCAAAACCGATTTCAGTTTTAAGATTGACGGCCTTACTTTCATAAAACTGATGTCCAATATGTGCTTCCAGAGCAGAACGCAAATGCAAATCAGTAAACTTGTCACTTTGAAAAAACAGACCGGCACCATAATAACGCTGTTTACTGACAAAATAATCATATTTATTATAGAGCATCCAGTTATTGGCTGTGCGAATACCATTATTATCATCATTTTCAAGATTGCCGGTAAAGATATAACGATCCGTTAAACTGCGAAATTCAATGTTTCCATCAAGTTCAAGTTCATTTTTCTGGGTATTACCATGTTGTGATTTTAGTGACATATTAGCATTTCCACTAATTTTATAGCCCTCACCCAAACGCCAGGGTTCTGGATTTATAAAGGATACATTCCATTGCTTATAATTGGTTACTTCATCTTCAGCCTGTTTCTTTAAACGTATCAGCCCCTTGTTGGTAATTTTCACATAGCGAGTACTAATGATTTCTCCAGTAATGAGCATAATCTTAACGTCTTTATCTGCCTGAAACTGTATCACCTGATCCCACTTTATATTAATTTTACCCGCAAATTTTGTGTCAACTAGCAGCAGATTTTTTTCCTGCCTGATAATAATCCCTTTTAATACTGAGCCATCCTTAAGAACAATACTATCAGCCATAAGCGGGTTGAGCAAAACAATGAAATAAAACAGCATAAAAAATATCAATTTAAAGAAGCTTGTCAAAAAACTCATTGGATTTTTATTTCCTTAGCAGAACTATTATTATGGTATATTATGGCCTAAAAAATAATACTTATACACTCAGACAGAATAATAAAAAATGGATATTTAAGATGAAAACCAATAGTCTTTATATCGCCTCGATGGAAGAAAAGTCAGGTAAACTGCTGATTACTATGGGGATGATGGAAGTTTTAACACATCATATTGAAAAAATAGCCTTTTTTCGTCCGGTCATTGATGAGACGAAGGGTATTGATAATGATATCGAACTTATCCGTCAGATGTATTGCCCCGATATGGCTTATAAAGACTGTTATGCTTTTGAAATCAATGAAGTCAAAACCCTGGCGGCACAAAACAATCTCAATTTTTTTTATAAAAAGCTTTTAATACAGCTGAATAAACTCTACGAACAATATGATTTTGTACTATGTGAGGGCCTAAACTGCGCCTCTTTTTTAGCCCTGTTTGATACCGATATCAATTTGGAAATTGCCAAAAATCTAAATATTCCCTTTATTGCAGTGATTAATGGCAGTGGCCAGGATCAGCAAAAAATATATCAGGAATTAAGCATTGCCCATAGCATCATAAAAAAAAGCCATTGCACACATTTTGCCACCTTTATCAATCGCGTTAATCCGGACACAATGGCAGCAATCAATTACTCAGATGACACCACAAAAAGCAATATTAAGCACTCTAACAATCATTATGATTATCCTGTTTTTTTATTAACCGAGCAGGATGAACTTAATCGGGCAACACTGGCCGATATTAAAAAGACTTTGCATGCCAATTGTATCCTGGGCTCTGCTGATGATATGTATCGGGTTATCAGGCAAATAAAAATTGCCACTATGACAGTTGAACACTTTCTTCATTATATTGAAGATGGTGATCTGATTATTGTCGGTGGTGACCGGGCCGATATACTACTAGCCGCTATCACCACCTTATCATCACCCCACTATGCCAATATTTCCGGGATATTGCTCACTGGTGGTTTCACCCCGCAAAAAAACATGCTCAAGTTGTTAAGCAGTGTTGACTTACCCGTGCCTATTTTATCCGTCACTCACGATACCTATGAGACAACCCGTCTGGTCAGTGAAATTCCCGTTGAAATCAGCGCTGACAATAGCCGAAAAATTGCTCTGGCACTAGGACATTTTGAAACAAATGTTCAGACAGAGAGCATTTTTAGTCAACTTAAAATTGCTCATTCCACCGTTATGACCCCCATTATGTTTGAGCATGGTCTTTTTTCCCGAGCCAAAAAACAATGCATGGATATCGTCTTACCTGAAGCCAGTGATGAAAGAATACTGCGGGCAGTGGAAATTTTACTACGGCGTCAGGTAGTCAATATCATCTTGCTTGGACAACCGGATGAAATATTAAGTCATAGTGCTTCTCTGGGTCTGGATATTCAGCAAGCAAAAATCATTGATCCTCAACAATCTCATTATCTGCAGGAATACATCGAGACCTTTTATCGATTACGTAAACATAAGGGACTTACCCGCGAAGCCGCAGCCGATGCCTTGTCAAATATTTCTTATTTTGCCACCATGATGGTTTATAGTGGCCATGCAGATGGTATGGTTTCCGGAGCAATTCATACGACTGCAGAAACCATTCGCCCGGCACTGCAAATCATTAAAACCGCAGCATCAACCTCCATTGTCTCCAGTGTTTTTATTATGTGCTTTGATACCAAAGTACTGGTCTATGGCGACTGTGCCATTAATCCCAGCCCGGATGCCAGACAATTAGCCGAAATTGCCCTGAGCTCTGCACAAACAGCGCACATGTTTGGTATTGACCCGAGAGTAGCCATGCTCTCCTACTCTACTGGTGCATCTGGTAGTGGCAAAGATGTTGATAAAGTACGTAGTGCAACGCAAATAGTGCAAAAAAAATATCCACAACTATTAGTTGAGGGTCCTATTCAATACGATGCCGCAATTGCACCGGATGTAGCCAGAACCAAACTTCCCGGTAGCAGCGTTGCCGGTCATGCCACGGTATTTATTTTTCCTGATCTGAATACTGGTAATAATACTTATAAGGCGGTACAACGCTCCTCCGGCGCTATTGCTATTGGGCCGGTTATTCAGGGTTTAAATAAACCGGTTAATGATCTCAGCCGCGGCTGTCTGGTTGCCGATATTGTCAATACCGTCGCCATTACTGCAATTCAGGCACAGGCAATGATAGAGCAACAGTTTCAAGGCGACACAAAGAGTATAAACAAATGAAAATCCTGGTACTTAATTCCGGCAGTTCTTCGCTAAAATTTCAATTATTCGAGCTGTTTTCAGTAACACAGAATAGCTATCAGTTACTGGCTTCCGGCTTAATTGAAAAAATTGCTGAAGCACATAGCAGGGTAACATTAGACTATATTGATTCTTACAAACAAAATAAAAAATATCAGCAAAAAATCAATATCAGCAATCATGCTCAGGCACTTGAACTGATGATTAGCCTGCTAAAAGACAAGCACTGTATCAGCAGTATGAAGGAGCTTAAGGGAATTGGTCATCGTATTGTCCATGGAGGAGAGCAATTTAAACAGGCGGTCATTATTAATCAACAGGTCATAAAACATATTGAACAATTGATCCCTCTGGCACCTTTGCATAATCCGGCTAATTTAAGCGGTATAAAATTAGCACAGGAAAAAGCAGCTGATATTCCACAAGTAGCTGTCTTTGATACATCTTTTCATCAAACTATTCCTCAATATGCTTACATTTATGCCCTGCCTTATCACTTGTATGAACAGCACCATATCCGCCGCTATGGTTTTCATGGCACATCACACCACTATGTTGCTAAACAAGCAGATCACTATCTGCAACAATCAGCAGCAACAGCAGAAGCTCCCAAACCGTTAAAATTAATAACGATTCATTTGGGTAATGGTGCCAGTGCCTGTGCTATTAACAATGGTCAATCAGTCGATACATCAATGGGCATGACTCCTCTGGAGGGTTTGGTAATGGGCACCCGCAGTGGTAATATTGATCCGGCTATCCTCTTCTATCTGCAGCAAAAAACGGCAATGACTCTGACACAAATTAATGACATGTTAAACCAGAAAAGTGGGCTCAAGGGGATTTGTGGTGACAACGATATGCGTAATATTATAAGCCGGGCTGAACAGGGTAATCATCAGGCTGAACTGGCCATTCATATCTTTTGTTATCATATAAAGAAATACATCGGTGCCTATCTGGCTGTTTTAAACGGTGCTGATGCCATAATTTTTACCGGTGGTATCGGTGAAAATTCAGCATTGATCCGTGACTATATCTGCCAGGATATGCATCACCTGGGCATTAATATTCATGCGGATAAAAACCACCAGAAAAACAGCAATATCCTGGAAATTCAAAACACTGACAGCAAAATAAAGATTCTCGTCATTCACACTAATGAAGAATTAGAAATCGCTCAACAAACCGCTTTACTTGTAGAAAAAATAACAAGATGCAACTAGAATGAAAGACGTTCAGATAATAAATAATCTTTGTCTGATTTTGGGCTTTCCCCTTTTCAGGACGAAAAAATAAAAATGGCTCACAAAAAGTTTCATTCCTACCTGCATCAGCAAATTCTTATATTATTAGGCTTGTCATTATTTCCAGGACTGGGTTATATTTTTTTAGGCTGGCTTAATCATATTATATTGCCAGCACTATTCTGGTACGCCTTTATTTTACTCAGTGCAGTATGGGGATATAAACTACACAAAACTTTTAATTATGCCACCATGAGTCATCAGCAACTGCAAAGCTGGTATCAGGAACTCACCTGGTTTTTTTACCTGATATTCTTGTTATGGACCATTATTTTTATTCTTTATGCTGGAGAAACATCCAGTAAATTACACTATATTGCCATTTTTACTCAATTAGGCGCTTCTGTTGTCGCTTCAGCATTACTTTTTTCTGATAGGAAATTGTATGTGCCTACTATTAGTATATTAATGGTCCCATTAATAATTTACTTTGCCCTTATCCATGAATGGTATAGTTATGTCTTATCCCTGTTTTCACTTATTTTTATGGTTGTATTAATTTATGCTGCTAACAGCAGTAATAAATTATTATTAAAAACAGATTATCAGGCATTGCATGATCAACTGACAGGCTTATACAATCGTAATCATTTTATTGACTATTTGCAACTCAGTCTGAATCGCCTGAAAATTGAAAAACAATTCTCCTACCTATTACTCATTGATCTGGACCACTTTAAAACCATAAATGATTCATTGGGACATGATATTGGTGATCAATTATTAATTGCCGTTGCCAGTCGTATGCAGGCACATATCAGCAATGAACATACTCTTGCCCGACTCGGTGGTGATGAATTTATTATTATTGGCCCTAATTTTGATAATGAACAAACCTGCCAGCAATCTGCACTATTGTTTTCACAACAATTACTGGCCACAATTAAAGCAAATTACACGATTAAGCGACATCATCTGCATATCAGTGCCAGCATCGGTATCAATTTATTAAGCAGTCGCGATATTAAAGCCAGCGTCTTTGTTAAAGAAGCTGATATTGCCATGTATGAAGTTAAGGCTAGTGGTCGTGATGGTGTTATTTTATTTGATAATGATTTTTCTAAAAAAATTGAGAAACATCTTGATATTGAACGTTTGCTGCATTTTGCCCTACAAAAAGATGAAATAGAATTAAACTATCAACCCCAGTATAACTGTGCTCAACAGATCATTGGCTGTGAAGTCCTGGTACGTTGGCAAAATAGTGAGCTGGGCTATATATCACCTGCAGAATTTATCCCCATTGCAGAACAAACAGGTTTTATTATTGAACTGGGCACCTATATTGTCGAACAAGCTCTGGCAACATTACACCGATGGGAAGCTCAGGGAATAAGCTTACAGCAATTTTCCATTAATATCAGTATGAGACAAATTTTTCACTATGGCTTTGTGCCTGCAATGAAAAATCTTTGTCAAAAATACCATGCCAATAAAGCCAGTGCAAACATTGTTTTTGAACTTACAGAAACCATTGTTGCCGAAGATATTAAAAAGCTTATTATCAGCATGAAACAGTTAAAAGAATTCGGTTTGCATTTTTCTATGGATGACTTTGGTACTGGTTACTCCTCGCTGAGCTATATTACCCAATTACCCATTGATGAGCTGAAAATTGATCGTTTTTTTGTCAGTCATTTAAATGATCAGCAGCAAAACAAAGCCATGGTAATTACCATTTTAAACATGGCTCGGACATTTGCTTTAAGAGTGGTCGCTGAAGGCGTTGAAAGCGAAGCACAAATGCAATTTCTAATTGATAACCATTGTGATGTACTGCAGGGGTTTTATTTTTCACCGGCGGTAACGGCTAAAGAATTCGAACAATTGTATCAAACTTCCAGGCAATAGATTTCACAAGGCATTCAATTTGCTTTTTTTGTGGATAATTGTTTTACCATAGAAAATTTTGCACGTATAAAAAAGCGTGAATCATCTTGGAGCTAGTGTAAAATACTGTGTAATTAGCCGATAAATTATAAAGGAACAATAGAATGGGCAAGAATCAATTCAATCTGGGCAGTTTTTTTGTGCGTCTTTTTTTTGCACTGATACTGGTATTTGCCAGTTATAATCCCAGTGGTTACTCTTTCTATGACTGGCTATTAAAAAGTATAGAGAATGGTTTTACGCCTATTATGGCTTTAGCGGCAATTATTCTACTCATTGGCTGGATTGTCTATCTGCGTGCAAGCATCACTTCACTGGGCTTCATCGGCCTGATACTTGCGTTTGCTTTCTTCAGCAGTTTATTATGGGTAGTGATAGACTGGGGCATTGTTCCTGCGGATAGTATAGAACTCATTATTTATATTATCCTGACATTATTATCTATGGTACTGGCTATTGGTATGTCCTGGTCCCATATTCGTCGGCGTATGTCGGGTCAGGTTGATGTCAATGAAACTGAAGAAATATAAGTAATATTCTCTGATCTGCAAGACATATCATTGCCAAAAAAAATGATATTTTTCTGTTTCGGGATTTTATTCTGGAGCTTAGCGGATAACTATTTGACTACTTGTTATTAATGCTAGTTTTGTTATCCTTAAGCAATCTCATACTGATTTTTAAGATGTCCCTATGTCCCGACTGGATCTTACAAAAACCCGTTTTCTGATTATCGATGATTTTGGTAATTATCGTTCCATGCTACGTTCAATATTGACCAGTTGCGGTGCTCAGCATATTGATGATGCAGCTAATGCGAAGGAAGCACTGGCCAGGATCATTATCAATAAATATGATGTCATCCTCTGTGATTATAACCTTGGCGAAGGCCAGAATGGTCAGCAACTGCTCGAAGAAATCATGTATAGACATTTAATTCCCTATGGCACTATCTATATTATGATAACGGCAGAAAATACCCAGAGTATGGTTATGGCAGCAGTGGAATATCATCCAGATGGTTATCTCAACAAACCTTTCCCTAAAGATTTGTTACTTAAACGTCTGGATATGCTGGTAGAAAAAAAGGCCATAATGAAGGATATTTATCAGGCTTATAATGTCGGCGATTATCATCAGGCGATGCAACTTGCTGATAGCAAAATGGCCCAACATAGCAAGCAGGCATCTGAGATCAACAAACTAAAGGCAGAAATTGCCCTTAAGGCCGAAGCCCTGGATGTCGCCCTGAGTATTTATGACAAAGCATTAAGCATACGTGATTTTCAGTGGGCAAAAGTAGGCAAGGCCAAAGTATTAATAAAAAGCCATCATGATGATGAGGCTCAGATTCTGTTAGAACAGGTTATCGAAGAAAATAAAAATTATATTGAAGCCTATGATCTGCTGGCTGCTATTCTGCAGAGTCAGAATAAACTCAAAGAAGTCCAGCAGGTACTCACTCAGGCTAGCAAAATTTCACCTCATACCATTGCCCGCCAGCAACAATTGGCCCATGTTGCCATGAAAAATAACGATTTTGCTACTGCAGAAAAATCGTTAAAACGTGCTATCAATCATGGTCAATATTCATTTTTTGGCAATATTAGCGATAATATTCATCTGATTAAGCTTTATACCGATAAAGGTAAAAGCAAGCAGGCAAAGCAAATAATCAATAGCGCTCGTAAAAATTATAAAAAAGATAAACAGGCCTTATTGCATATACAGATCATTGAAAGTTTAACTCAGCAAAAACTGGGAAATGAAGACAAGGCCCGTGATATATTTCAGGCCACTATCAGTAATCTCAATGGCCGTTTGGCAGATCTCCCAGTGGAATTGCAAAATGACCTTATAGAAACGACTAAGGCACTCGGAGAAACAGAGCTTGTTGAGGCTCTGCAATACGATATCAAGCATCCTGAGGGACAGTCTAATACCAAAGAAATGACCCAAAAATATCATTATCTATTACAAAATGGTAAAGGCATGCGTCTGTATAATGCTGATCTCATTTTTGAATCCATCAAAGTGTTTGAAGATGCTGCACAAAATTTACCTGACAGGCTCTCAGTCAATATGAATGCCGCCCAGGCAATTTTAATTCATCTGAAAAAGCGCGGACGAGATCCCAAATTGCTTGAGAAGGCTCGTTATTATCTGGATATCAGTCAGGCACTTGATAGTAGCAATGATAAGTATCACAAACTCGAAGCCATTTATTCAGGGCTGAGTTAATGTCGGGGCAAACAAAAGAACAAGTGTCAGCAGAACAATTAAACGCAGTTTTAATGTCATTTATCCATGATATAAAGAATTCTCTGCTTATGTCACTGGCCAGCCTTGAACAGCTTTATTGCAGCCTGGATAATGAGCAGCCTGAATTACAACAACATGTATCATTAATTCAATATGAATTACAACGTATTAACAACTCACTGATACAGTTATTATCACTTTATAAAATGGAAACCCGTTTATTCTCTATCCATGCCGATCAATATAATATTTATGATTTTCTGGACGAAATTATTATCAACAATACCCAGATAAATGAAAACAAAGATTTTTCTATTAAGTTAGTCTGTAATAGCAATCTCGAGTGGTTTTTTGACCGTGACTTAATTGCTGCTGTTATCAATAGTATTATCAATAATTCCAGCCGCTATGCGCATTGCCAGATACAACTCAGTGCCCAAATTGAAAATAATTATCTAGTCATTAAAGTTGAAGATGATGGCGATGGTTTTCCGGAATATATGTTTATCGCAGTTGACTCATTAGAAACAGCGATTAATATGCAATCCGGCAGCACCGGTATGGGTCTTTATTTTGCAGAGAAAATTGCAAATATTCATCAAAATGGGCATCGTAAAGGTTCGACACTGATTGATAATAAATCAACACTCGGGGGCGGTCGCTTTATCCTGAACCTGCCCTAATAAATTTAAGCTTAGCAAGCTTATTACACATAAAAAGACTGAGCTGAACAGCTATGTTGTTTGTTAAAGCTTAGCCCTTAGGTACTATTTTGCCCAATCAATAGCAAAAAAAGCCATCCACATTTATTGTGGATGGCTTTTTACAGACAACGAGTTGTCAGTAATTATTTAACCTTTATTATTCAGCTTCGACAATTACTTTTACCAGGGCATTAACATCACTATGCAGATGAATAGCAATTTCATATTCACCTAGCTCACGAATAGCACCTTCGGGCATACGCACTTCACGTTTCTCGACATCAGTACCGGCAGCAGTTAATGCTTCAGCGATATCACCATTAGTCACTGAACCAAACATACGGCCTTCATCACCCGCCTTACGGACAATAACCACTTCTTTTTCATTGAGTGCTTCAGCACGTGTACTGGCAGCCCCCAAAGATTCGCTAGCGGCAGCTTCAAGCTCTGCACGGCGACTTTCAAACATCTTGATGTTTGCTTCAGTAGCAGGTAATGCCTTACCCTGTGGGATTAAGTAGTTACGACCAAAGCCTGATTTAACAGATACCTGATCACCTAGCTGACCCAGCTTATTAATTTTTTCTAATAGAATAATGTTCATGTGAACTCTCTCTAAATTACTATCTTCAAGTCAATATTGTCTGTTAACATAAATAGTCAGATCAACAATATCTAAAAACTAAACTGTTTTAGTCGTGACTATCTGTGTATGGAAGTAAAGCCAGGTAACGAGCACGTTTAATGGCTGTTGATAGCTGACGTTGGTATTTGGCACTGGTACCTGTAATACGACTGGGTACAATTTTACCGTTTTCCATGACATAGTTCTTAAGGGTTGCCAGATCTTTATAATCGATCTCAGTAATACCTTCAGCAGTAAAACGACAGTATTTTCTACGACGGAAATAGCGTGACATTTTTCTTTACCTTTTTTATTAATCTCTATTCAAATTCATCAAAACAGCGGCCGCTTATTCGGCTGTTGTTTCAGCAGTGGCAGTAGCAGGAGCACTCTCGCTCTTCTCGGTCGAGTGACTGGTTTTTTCCGGCGCTGACTCTTCTTTCTCTTTAGCCAGAGGAGAAGCATCAGTATACGGGCCTTTCATAGAGATGATCAGATTACGCAGAACAGCATCGTTAAAACGAAAAGCATGAGTAAGCTCATCAATGTTTGCTGGATCACATTCAACATTCATTAACACATAGTGTGCTTTATGGATTTTATTGATTGGGTAAGCCAGTTGACGGCGACCCCAATCTTCCAGACGATGGACGACACCATTGTTAGTTTCAACAGTGGCACGGTAACGTTCTATCATAGCAGGTACTTGTTCACTCTGATCCGGGTGGACAAGAAATACAATTTCATAGTGTCTCATTTAGACAATCCTTACGGGTAATTAGCCTTTAAGAGTGGTTAATCAGCCTTAAGCAGCATTTATAATTAGCTCAAAAGGCAAGGAATTGACAGACCTATTGGCCGTCAAAGGTGCGGTATTATATGATAATATCTTATCGAGTGCAAATATTGTTAAAGCATTGCTCAATGCTGCTTAAACTTGTATGCTAACAAGCAATGATACAAAGATTAGCCTGTCTGAGTATCCGACAGACTATTATCACTTTCAGCTTGCACCAAGCGATTGAAATCAAGGTGTGCACCTGCGTTGAGCAGAGTTTTTATCTGTGATGCCGGCAGTGGCCGTGAATAATAATAACCCTGTATATACGGGCATTGCATGGCTTTGAGTCGGTTCAGTTGCTCATCTGTTTCTACCCCCTCAGCAATCACTTTCATATCCAGGTCACGAGCCAATAACATGAGTGTTCTGACTAGTTGTAAGCCCTTACCCTCTGGCCCCATATCCTGAATAAAATCCTTATCAATTTTCAATACATCAAAATCAAATTCTTGCAGATAAGTCAGAGAACAATAGCCTTTACCAAAATCATCAATACTCAGGGATATTCCACAATCTCGAATATTTTTAATGGTGAGTTTAATCTCCTCCATATGTCCCATCAAGGCAGTTTCAGTAATTTCCAGATTTAATTTGGTCCGTGAAATCCGTGTTTTATCAACAATATCGATAATCTGTTTATAAATATCAGGTTCGTTTAACTGAATGCTGGAAAGGTTAACGGCTATACTGAATTCATTATCTGGTGAAAATTGCAAATTCCATTCCCGTACCTGCCGACAGGCTTGTTCTAACACCCATCTACCCAGTTCTTTTATTTGTCCGGTATGTTCAGCGACGGGAATAAAACGTTCTGGTGAGACGGCACCCAGTTCAGGATGGTGCCAACGCAATAATGCTTCAAAACCATCGATACGATGATGCTGTAAATCAATTACAGGTTGATAATAGACTTCAAGCTGATTTTTTTCTATTGCTGTACGTAAATCATTTTCGATTTTCATAGTTTCAATAGCATGCTCATGCATTTTCGGGTTGAACACTGAAACTTTTCCCTTGCCCGATTCTTTTGCCCGATACATGGCGATATCTGCATCACGAATCATATCAGTATAATTTCTATAATGAGCAGAACTCATACAAATCCCCACACTGGCATCAGTATAAATTTCATCGTCATCAATATTAAAGGGCTGTTTGAATGAATTGAGTAATCGCCCGGTAATTGCCAGCACCTCATCAAGACCGGACACATCATCCAGAAGAAGAGTAAATTCATCTCCCCCCATACGAGCAATTGTATCTCCCGGGCGTAGCAGCTTAGTCAGACGTTCAGCCAGAGCAAGTAGTAATTTGTCACCAACACTATGCCCGTGACTATCATTCAAATTTTTAAAGCGATCCAGGTCAAGAAAACAAACAGCAAACAAATAGTGAGAATTTCGTTTGGATTGTTTAAACACCTGCTCCAGACGGTTTTTAAATAGTGATAAATTCGGCAGTCTGGTTAAATAGTCATGCATTGCATCATCAGCTATCTGTCTAAGTAATTTTTTAAGCAGATAGCTGATAAATAAAATAGCGAGAAAACCCAGTAACCAGATGATAGCATGAGTGATCAAAATCCGCTGACCTGTTTCCATAGCATTATCAAAATAAGGCTTTAAAGGAATTGAAACACTTACTCCCCCTCGAAGATCACCATCTTTATAACCCAGGACGCCATGACATTTAACACAGCCCTTAGTCATATACATCGCTTTCATATAGCGCAAATAAGGTTGTCCGGCAATCATCTGTTGAGAGAAAAATTCATCCTGTTGTCCTGATTCAAATAAATTCAAGGCTATAAGCTGCCAGTCATCAGGCTTATTATTAGGATTTAATTGTAATTTTCCTGTTATTTTTCCTTTGATACCATAATTTTGCTCAAACTCTTCTGTCATCTGACGCATTATATAGGCAGGGTTCATCAAAGTTAGCTTCATACCTTCGGTAGTGACTACATCTCGGTGAGGTAAGTGTTTTAAGAAGGGGTTAGGCGGCGTTCTTTCATCAGGTTGCACATAAACGCCACCATGCAGAGTAGCCCATTTTCGAAATGCAGCATCTTTATTCCAGTTAGCCCTGGCTTCAGACAAGGCCAGATTGATTTTTTCATTTTTTATATTATCAACATTCCAGTAATAGGAATAAGCAACCAGAAGTGTTAATAGCAGAATGGCCAGCAAAGCCGGAAAAAGTGTTTTTTTCCATACAAATGTAAAATCATTACTAGCAGAATATTGCATTTATTGCTCAACACTAATTTGATTAAACTTTAACAGCAGTGGCTCTAATAGTAGAGTGCAGTAAAAGCTTTGTCAATTGATTTATCTGGATAACTAATGTGGCTATTGATATCAAGATTAGCGAGAAAATCTTTGACACTGATTGGTACATCAATAGCAAAAAAGTCTTACCACTTATAAAAATTTCAAAAACAGGTCAAATTTTTTCAGTTTGTCAGTAAAGCACAAAAAAATAATAGAGCAATGAGTTATCATCTAGTCAAAATAGTGGTTTTCTTTATTTCTACCCTCAGCCTATCCCGGAGTGGGGGGACGTTATTGATGGACAAAGGTTTGTAGTTGCCCGGCTAACAGCAGAAAAATTTTACTGACACGTGGTATTACGGCCTAAATTTTTTGCCTTATACATAAGGTAATCCACCCGATCAAACAAGTCACTTTCTTTTTCAGAAATTCTCTTTTGTGTCACACCAATGGAGCAGGTAATTTGTTCATCAGGAAAAAATTGCGAATTTTGAAATGTTTCACGAATACGCTCTGCTATTCCATAGGCTTGCTCCTGTGTAGTTCGAGGCAAGACTGCAACGAATTCCTCCCCACCCCAGCGGACGCAAATATCATCAGAACGAGTACAATCTAAAAATATTTTTGCAAATTTAACTAATATCTCATCACCTGCAGAGTGGCCATAACGATCATTGATTAATTTGAAATGATCAATGTCTGCCAGAATAATAGATATAGGATGACCTTCCATATCCGCTTCAGAAGTTATTTTTTTATATTGCTTATCAAAAGCACGGCGATTGTACAGATGGGTGAGTGGATCTTCACCTGATAATTTATCATTGGTCATATCAACGCCAAAAGAAATAAATTCAATAATTTCCTTATGAGTGTTCAAAACTGGAATAATACGTTTGGAAATAAAAAAATTCGTGCCGTCTTTTTTTCTGTTTTGCAGCATACCCTGCCATTCTTCACCAGCCAGAATCGTCAGCCATAAATCTTCATAAATCACGTCATCAACATCAGGGTGGCGTACAATAGAATGAGTGCGGCCCATCAGTTCTTCTTTTTTAAAGCCTGTCAGTTGGCTATATGCCTCAGACACCTCAATAATTATGCCTGATACATCGGTTCGTACAAAGAGTACATTATCATCAATAATCTGACTGCGTGATGCAATTTCTTCTTCATAGTCATGCATTTTATCCGAATAAATTGATAAGATGCTAAAGAGATTATAATCCAGCAGCAGAAAAATACTGGCATGGTTTGCTTGCATTAAAGGGTTATTATCATTAATAAAAAAAGTAATCAGGGCATTTTTAAATGCGGTACAATTCAAAAAAACATCTTCAACGTTCAAGCCGACTTTAATCATTTCTGACACAACCTGCCTCATTATCGGACAGTCACCAGGCTGATTTTTGCCTTTTAAAATACTGATAAAATAATTAAAAATTTTATTGGCCAGCGCATCATAATAATATTCTTGTGAAAAAGAAAAACGCTGGCGAATATCCACAATAGTCGGCATATGCAGCCAATACTGTAAAATATCCTCCTTATTATTTTCAATACTGGCGATGACTTGCTCATCAAATGTAATATGCTGAATTACACGATCAGTTTCAGGGTAGTGACTTAATACTTTTCTCATTTTTGTTATTTTATTGGCCAGCGTATAATTTTATTTAAGCACGTAAAACACCGTGCTGATTCTTAGTAATTCCACAACATAACGGCACGTCATTGTATTTTAAAGCATAGCAGCAGATCAAGTGAGATAAGCCGTATTAAACAGGTGCTGTCCGGTCAATATGCGGCTTAAAGAGAAAAACCGCTGCTTTTAATAATTTTTTGACATCAAAAGTGTTCATGAATATTCTCTTAGTCCGGCTTTTTTTCCGGTACGGGTAATTCAATCCAGAATGTACTGCCTTTGCCCGGCGTACTTTGTACGCCAATTTTACCCTGCATCAACTTGACCAGGCATTTGGTAATAGTCAGGCCAATACCTGTTCCTTCAACATTTTGCGCTGTATTAAAGCGCTCAAACGGGCTAAATAAATGTACTATATTCTCTTCTGTTAAACCAACCCCGGTATCCGATACAGATATTCGCAGGCAATGTTCTGCTATTAAGCGGGCATCTAAAGTAATACTTCCCTGCTCCGTGTTATATTTAATGGCATTTGATAACAGGTTGATAAATACTTGCTTGAGCCTGTTTAAATCAGCCTGCACATAATAATGATGACTAATATTATTTATAATTTCTATCTGACGTGCATCAGCCTGCGATTTTACCATGACTAAACAATCTATTAATACATCGTTCAGAAGGATTGTATCTATTTGACATTGCATTTTTCCCGATTCAATTTTTGCCAGATCCAGGACTTCATTAATCAGATTGAGCAGATGGTAGCTGGCATGCATAATTTCTTTAACATTATCATTTTGCATTTCATTGAGCTTAGCCCTGTCCAGCTCAAGTAATTGCCCGAAGCCCAGGATAGCATTCATCGGCGTGCGTAATTCATGACTCATACGTGAAAGAAATTCTGATTTGACCTTATTGGCTCGTTCAGCCTCAATAACTTTTGCCTGTAATGATTTTTGACTATCCAGCAATCTGGATTTCATATGCAAAAAAGCTTCTGCCAGCTCGCCTATTTCATCACGGCTATGTACCGGTAACGTCACATCAAATTCACCATCTGCCAGTCGTTTTGAAGCATCCTTGATGGCGATTAACGGGCGACGAATAAATAAATCCTGAAAGATAACAATAAAAACAAATATCACACCAAAGAGAGCACAAATAAGCAATTCAATTAATAGCAGATTTTTTTCAGTTTCCTTATATCGTGTGCTCCAGTCCGCCTGAACATAGAGCACTCCAAGTAAATGCTGTGCTGATATCAGTGGTAGTTTTTGTGAAATAATATAGGGTGAAGTTAATTGTTCCGGTTCAGAAAAAGGGTAAATTCTTAAGCCCTGGGCATTGAATGCTTCAATCACATAATAATTTTTATTAATTTCCTGTAAATGATTTAAGGTCAGATACACAGCACCCAAATCGCCCACCTTTAAACTGCGCAATAAATCAGGCTCAATATGATGCAGCATATCTTTTTCTTCTTTAATCACATCAGCTTCCTGATGTTCGAGCATTAGCGGACGCCAGTAAAAGTGAAGAGTAAGTACCAGAATGACAAAGACAACAATGATCGGCCCCAATAATTTTACACGTAAATTAAATGTCATAGGCTGGTTTTCTGATATAACTTATCAAGTCCTAATTGTTGTATAGGAGTGTAATCAGTTAAGCTTGCCGGACCAACCTGCTGTATAGGAATTCTGGCCAGCAGTTTTTTCCCTGATTCAGTTCTTCCCAGAGCAAGAAAAGCCTCTTGCACACGCTGTCGAACCCCCTGAGGTACTCTCGGGTGCACACAGACAGGATGAGGGGCAACACTTTGGGTTTTAAATAATACCCGCAAAGCATCCCGTACTTCAGGTTTTTGCTGAGCCAGGGTTTTTTGTACACCGCCGCCGGCCGCCACCAGTCCCAGGGCAACATTTAAATAAACAGAAGTATGCGTATTCACATATTTAGCTTTAATTGAAATATTGAATTTATCAGCCAGCAAGGCGCGCGGCATTAATGAAGCCGCTAAGGCATTGGCTGCAGGGAAAGCCAGCGTCCGGCCTTCAAGTGCATTTATAGTATCAATCGGACTGTCTTTACGCACCACCAGGATGCCGTATAGATGCTTACCGATATCTCTGGCAAAAGGAATATAACCCTGCTGCTGATTAGCCATAATAATGTGATAGGGATTCATATAAACAAAATCAAATTTTCCCTGTAAAAATTCCTGTTCAAACTGAGGAATATTTCTAGAACCCTGTAAAGAAAACTGAACACCGGTTTGTTTTTGTAACTGCTCAAGTATAGGCTGCCATATTTCCTGTATCCGTTTTGAATCAAACTGAGGAACAACACCAAAACTATACACTATGTTGTTATCTGCTAGAAGGACAGGAACCGGGGAAAAAATCAGGAAAGTCAATAAAGCAGATAATTGCCGGAATTTAACAGCACTGCCTGAAAAAAGTAAATTTTTCATTGTAAATATTACCTGCTACTGAAAACAATATATTACCTCAAAAAAGCTTTACCAAACAGAGGGTTTACCCTAATATAAAAACAAAATAATATTGGTAACTACGTACTATAACGAAAAATTTTTAAAGAAAAACCTGTAAGTGCCGATATATATCGGGAACATTAAATTCAATAGCTAGTTTCAACACATTTTTATTTTAATAAAAGCTATCAACCAGACTCTTTATATCAGGATACATATTATGTTTTCTATCAAAAAACGATTAATTGCTTTAATAGCAGTTGTTGCAGTTATTTCCATTACTGTACTTTTTCTCAGTTTTCTGACAATTAAGCCGATAAAGAGTAACTGGGACGGCTATATTGAAAATGTAGTGCAGCGGCAAATATTATTAAGCAGTATCAAATCTCAGTTTGGCTATGGCGGCGCCATACATAATTTTAAAAACTATGTATTACGCCATTCGGATAAATACCATAGCCGCATTAAAAAGAATCTGTCTGAACTGGTTACTATTCTCAACAAATACAAGGCGCTTGAAGGTATTACTGCACAGGAAGCCACTGCTTTAAATAATATTGAATCCGTAGTATTAAAGTATGAGCGCGCCACAGATACCGTAATGACTCTGGTCAATTCAGGCAAAACATCAAAAGAAATTGATGCTATTGTAAAAATAGATGATAGTCCGGCCATTAATGCCTTTAACACTTTGATAGAACACCATACATTCCTGACCCAGGAGCAGAGCACCCAAATAGATGAGCAAATTGCTTTTTCACAAAAAACAATGGTGTTCACCATTCTAATGGCTGCTACGCTGGTATTGCTGATGGTGATTACTCTGACACGTTCAATTCTCAAGCCTTTGTCCACCTTGCTTAAGGTGATAAAAAAAGCAGATAAAGAAAACAACCTCACCGTTAAAACTCAATTATCCGGGAATGATGAAATTGCTCAAATCGGCAATGCTTTTGATCATATGATGGACACATTCAGCCAGATTATTATGGAGATAAACCAGTCAAGTGATAAACTGAGTTCAGAAACCACTGTTCTTCTGGAAACAACAAAAAGCTGCACCAACAATATCTCCTCACAGCAGGAAAAAACCATAGAGGTCACACAATCTATTGATCAGCTTAACCAGTCAATCAGCAATATTGCCGACAGTCTGGCAGACACCTCTGATACCGCTTCAACCACTAATACTGAAACCAGAGACGGCAGACAACTTTTACAGGATACTATTTCATCCATTCAGGCACTTTCCAGACAAATGGAAATATCCATGAAAGTTATCCATCAACTGGATGCTAATAGCGAGAAAATCACCAGTGTGGTCGATGTCATTAAGGGCATTGCAGAACAGACTAACCTGCTGGCTCTCAATGCAGCCATTGAGGCTGCCCGTGCAGGTGAACAGGGACGTGGTTTTGCTGTTGTCGCGGATGAAGTACGTACTCTGGCAGGGCGAACTCAGGAATCCACTGAAGAAATTAATAAAATGATTTCACAACTCAAAACAGATACCAGTCAGGCCGTTTCAGTAATGAAGCAAAGCAGTGAACAGGCTGAAATTGTAGTGCAAAAAGCCACTCAGACAGGTACTTCTTTAGATCAAATTACTCAGTCAATAGAACAAATTGATCTAAAAAGTGTTGCCGCATCAGAGACCATTGCCCATCAATCAACAACGCTGGATTCGATTAAGAAAAATGTTGAGCAAATTAATGACATGGCTCACAAATCCGCTCAGGGTGCTCAATCCTCACTGACCAGCGTCGAGCATCTTAACAATTTGGCCAAAGAACTTAACACCAGCACCAGTAAACTCGATGTCTAGGCAAGCCTCAGACGTAACATCGAAATGTGCAAGAATTTTCTCCAGGAAAGCAGACTCTAGCCTGCTTTAAAGTTTCTAGCACAGATTTAGCTATAGGCTTTCTTTATATTAAAGCTGGCTTAACTGGGTTCAATTTGCTAGCAGATGAGCAATATGCTGGCTTGACAGGTCATATTCATGAGTATTAGTAAAAAAATACATTTTCCGCTTATTATTTCTCTTTTATTGGGTACTGGTATTATTCTTTTCAGTTCCTGGAGCAGCCTTCAGACTATTGAACAGGAAGTATACACAGCTGAAGAAAAAAAACTCAGTTATTTTTTTGAGCAAAAATATCAGGCTAAACTGGATGTAGCAATCACAAATGCCATCAATCTGGCACAAAATCATTATGTTATTTTATCACTAAAAAATAATGATCGCCGTATTGCTATTAATGGCCTAAACACCATTATTAAAGATTATAAAAATAATACAAAATTTAAAAACATTAAAATACACATACATGATAAATCAGTTCATAGTTTCTTACGGCTATGGAAAACCAATAAATTTGCTGATGATCTCAGCAAATTCCGGCATACTATTGTATCAGTGAAACAAAACAAAAAACCGATTGCTGCCATAGAAATTGGGCGCTCCGGCTTAATATTAAGAGGCATTGCACCTATTATTGACAATGGCAGTTATTTAGGCAGTGTTGAATTTATGCAGGGTTTAAACTCCATTATTCAAGACGGCAAAACTCAGGGTATAGAAAGTTTCATTGTTATGGATTCTAACTACCTCAATACTGCCAGTAAATTATCTACTGCTAAAAAACTTAATCATCAGTATGTATTAGCATCTAAGCCAGAGAATCTTAACTCAACATTTTTTAATGAATTAACAAATGTTGATATTAGCATACCAGGACAAAGCAGAAATTATTATTACACCAGTGTTGCTATTAAAGATTTTTCCAATAAAGTCGTCGGTTATGCTGTAATGGCAGAAAATGTTTCAGTGGTGAGTTCATTGATTAGCCATGCAACCTCAGCCATGATGATACAAATCAGCATAATGGTTGTACTGGATATTATTGTACTGATTTTTTTAGCAGGCATCATACATAAAGTGATTATCAGGCCAGTCAAACATATATCAGATGAATTAACCAAAGAAGGAGGTATGTTAAAGAAAAAGTTTATATTAAACTCAAATGATGAATTATCTGTCATTGCTGAGCATTTCAATCAACTTGTGGAGCATATTAAAGAAATAGTCAATAATGCGCAGGAAAATACTCTGCTGGCACACCAAAAACTGCATGAGTTCTCTGAACTATCTGAACAAACTATCGCTGATTCAAGCAAAGTCAGTGAGCAACTCAATTTATCTAATAGTGAAACCCGTGAAATAACCCGCTTCACTCATGAGTCCATACAATCAACTCAGGGAGTATTAGAAGAAATTAGCAAGGCTAATATCTTAATGAATGAAGCGAATCAATCCATGGCAAAACTAAAAACTGATGTTGAGCACAATGTCAGCATGGAAACAGCAGTTTCACAAAAACTACTGAGTTTATCTAATAAAATCGGCCAGATAAATGGCGTACTTGAAGTCATTAAAAATATTGCTGAACAAACCAATTTATTGGCATTAAATGCAGCAATTGAAGCAGCCCGTGCCGGCGAGCAAGGTCGAGGATTTGCAGTAGTGGCTGATGAAGTACGACAACTTGCAATTCGAACTCAGGAGTCCCTGAATGATGCCAATGAAACTGTCGGCTCTGTAGTTAGCGGTATTAATGATTTAAATAAGGAAACACAAAGCGGTGTTGCAGAGTTGTCACATCTGATTGATACCTCAAACCAGGTATCGGAACAAATTCATAATAATACAATTATTTTAAATCAGACCACAAAAGATTTTTTCCAGGATATGCAGCAATTGGAACAAATTGGTAGTAAAATTGAAAAAATTGATCGCCATTTAAATTCCTCTGCAGAGTTAAGTGCCAGGAATGTTAAAGCAATTAAAGGCATGAGTACCAAGCATAAAGATACCGTTAATATGATTAAGACCTTTGAAAATTTATTAAAAGAATTTTAAAGAGCAAAACAGCCGTGAGCTGGAATATATTTTACCTTCTGCATTGTTCAAACAAGCTCACTAAAATACATTTATTTTTCATTTATAATAGTATTGATTGTCTCAAATAATCCGCTATTATCTGTTTTGCTTTTCATTAATACCGCATTGACCCGATCGGCATATTTTTGGCTGACATCAGAAGCAGAAAAAATAACAGTTTTGGGCGGCTTTGGACATTGTTCTATGGTTTCCAGTAAATCCAGACCCGAACCGTCAGGCAGGCCAATATCCAGCATAACCAGATCAAATTGCTGACTTGCTAAAAGTGCTTTAGCTTGCGCCAGGGTTGATGCTCTTATCAATTCACAACGCTCAACTAACATACAAGCAATAACCGTATACACATCATCATCATCTTCTACATGTAATACTCTGGGTTTACTGCCATGCCGGGATGCCAGTCCAATCACACGCAGCAAACGCGACTCATCAATAGGTTTATTGAGCCAGTCAGCTAGAGCAAGCGCACCACCATTTAAGGCTTTTCTGGTTTCATCAGCCCTGGCGGATACCACCACCACAGGAATGTTTTTAGTATCATTATGCTGGCGTAATTCATCTAAAAAGTCGATGCCATTTTCACCGGATAAAACCAGATCCAGAGTAATGGCTTTATAGGTCTTATCAGGGGCATGCACAAACTGGCGTGCTTCATTAAGTGTATAAGCAATATCGCTATTATAACCACCCTGAGTCAGCATCATTCTCAGCAGGGTAGCAACATCTTCATCATCTTCAATTATAAGTACTGTTTCATAGCCTAGATTATCTTCAGGAGAAGTCTGTTTGATTAAATTATCTGTTTTTATCGGTGCCTGGCTGGGAAAATCAACAAAAAATGTGCTTCCTACTCCTTCTCTGCTAACAAAATCGAGCACACCATTATGTTTTGCTACAATAGCTTTGGTAATACTCAAGCCTAATCCGGTGCCGCCTTTTTCTCGGCTATCGGATGAGTCTGACTGGGTAAATTTTTCAAAGAGTATAGGTTGAAATGTTGCAGGAACACCAAAACCATGATCAGTCACAGAAATTCGAACCCACTGTCCCTGAGTACAAACAACCGATATTTCAACATTTTCATTTTCACGGGAGAACTTGGCGGCATTGGATAACAGATTTGCCATCACCTGCATAAAACGTCCCTTATCAGCATAGATAGTAGCATCCTGTTCAATATTTTTTAAAACATATTTAACTCCATACTGTTCAGCATAGGCAGCATTATCCTGCAGCACCTGTTCAATCATAGGCATCAGGGCTAATTTTTCAAACTGAAAATTCATTGAACCGGCTTCAATTTTCTCAACATCAAGGATATCATTAATCAGAATTAATAAGCGTTCAGTATTATTACTGGCAATTTTAAGAAGCTCTGCGGCTTTTGCCGGTAATTCTCCTACTGCCCCGCCCATCATAAGTCCAAGTGAACCTCTGATAGAGGTTAATGGGGTACGTAATTCATGGCTGACAGTTGATATAAACTCTGTTTTCATGCGCTCAATACGTTTGCGCTCAGTCACATCCTGAAACAGGACAACAGCCCCGGATACCTTATCATCTTCAACCAGCGGACTGGTGGTCATTTCTACCGGGAAGCTGTCACCATTTTTACGCCAGAAAATTTCTTCGGTAGCGGTAATTTCATGACTAAGATGCATGGCTAATCTTGTTGGGCATTCATGAGCAGGATACTCTTCGCCACCCGCTTTTTTATAATGGCATAGCTTATGAATATCCTTACCTGGCAACTCTTCAATCTGCCAGCCCAGCATCTCCGATGCTTTCGGATTAATAAAGGTGACTAAACCATTAATATCCACCCCATAAATACCCTCCCCGGCAGAAGACATAATTTTTTGGATAAGCTGTGCATCTTTTATGGTGATGATGGCATTGCTTTTAAACACCTCAAGGGTCTTAGCCATAATACCAATTTCATTATCACTACTTTCAATATCAATCACAGTATCGAGTTTATTATCGGCCAGTTTTTGCATAATTTTTGTCAAATAAGAAACTGGTGCAATAATTTTACTGATTAATAACCACATGATTGCAGCAATAGACAATATCAACAGGATAATAATAAATAAGGTACGTAATTCAGTACCACGATCCAGTGCCTGCAAAGTTTCTTTTACACTATGGGCTTCCCGTTCATTCTGTAAATTAATTGCTCTGCTTATCATAGCAAAAGCATTAAATGCCAGTTGGTCATCAATGGCAACGACTTTATCAATTTCCTCAAGCGTCTTACCTTTGGCTATTAACTCTCTGGCAATAGTCATATTTTTTTGATAATGCTTTATCACCGCATACAGTTGTTCAATTGCCTGAGATTCAATATCAGTCATCAGCATTTGTTGATAATTGTTTATAACCTGATATAAATAAGCAAAGTCCTGTTGTGCTTTATTCCAGTATATTAGTTTATGACGAATGATATAATTTTTAAAATTATGTATCATTGTATTATAGCCCATACCACTTCTTAGCCCGTTAAGCAGTTGAACTTTACTGCCTTTTAATATATTTTTACCTTCAATATGACTACTTTCTAAACTTTTCTTTTGTAAAAACAACAAGCTATTTATTGCGGCAGCATCATCCACAGAAATTTTTTGGGCAAGGAGTTCATCATTGGCTGCTGTTTTATTCAGCCTCTCAATTATGCTCAGAGAAACAGAGTAATCTCTGAGCATACTATCAATATTATCCAGTGCAGCCTGCTCTTCATCATCCGCTATACTGCGATAGTTTGCGACAATAAAATGAGCCGTTGCTATAGACTGTTCAGACTTTCTCAAATACATTACATGTCTGCGTATAAAGTAGTTTTTAAAATTATGAATCATACCTCCGTAGCCAAGCACTGCATTTAATTTTCTTAACATGCGGTAGCGGGTGGAACGCTCAGCATTAAATTTAACCCATGATGTTTTTACACTATTCAGTTCTTTTTTAAGCGAATAAGCATCTATACTCATTACCAGAACAATACACATGAGCACCAGAGCAATCAGCAGACCAACTGTTTTTATTTTTATATTGTTAAACATATAAAAGACTCGACTGGATAATATTTAATAACATTAATTAAACCATGTATTGATAAAAATAAATAAAAGGGTTGATTTCCTGACAATTTGGCAAAATATTTAGAAAATTCTATAAGCTTGTTGCTTTAATGCATCAAGCCTGCGTGTTTGACAGAGAAAATAGAAATATTCTCTGTCAAACAGACACCAGCTGAACCAGTACGAGTTTAACTGCAGTTATACTTTTTTATTATTGGTGGATACATCATCAGGTGCTTTGCATCTTAATTCTATCCAGAATGTGCAGCCTTCATTTTTTTGACTCAGCACACCTATCCGGCCATCCATAAGGGACATTAAATGACGGGAAATGACCAGGCCGATGCCGGTACCCTCAATATTATGATCAATATTAAGCCGATCAAAGGGCACAAATAGTTTTTCAATATCATTATCGCTCAAGCCATGACCTGTATCAGTCACAGATAATCTTAAGTAGTCATCACTGCAGTGCTCATAAGCAATAATAATTGAACCTTTTTTACTATTATATTTTACTGCATTGGACAATAAATTAACCAACACCTGCTTCAAGCGATCAGGATCAGCATAAACCTGTATATTTTGTCCTTCAAAATGATTAATAATTTTTAATTGCGCCATTTGTGCCTGTACCTGAACAAAAGCCAGAGCCTGACTCACCAGCAGGCCAAGTTCAGGCATTTGCATTAATACTTCCAACTTGCCCGCTTCAATACGTGACAGTTCCAGCACATCATTAATCAGATACAGTAAATGATGACCGCCCTGATAAATTTCTTTAATGTTTTCTTTTTGCAGTTCATTAAAATCTTCAGCATCCAGCTCAAGCATTTGTGCAAAACCGAGAATAGCATTTAACGGCGTACGCAATTCATGGCTCATACGTGATAAAAATTCTGATTTTGCCAGACTGGCTTTTTCTGCCTGCTCTTTAGCAGCAAAAAGCGCCTTTTCCATCTGTGTACGGTTAATAATTTCCTGTTTGGCTTTATAATACAACCAGAGGGTAATCATCCCCAACAACAGAATAAGCAGCATAGGCCAGGAGCTAAACATTCTTTTGAGTACATCATATTGCTTGGCGTAAATATTGGTCAAATCAACCAGATAAGTCAGCTGCCAGCTAGGCAGACTATTAATATGCTGTTCTGCCAATAAGTAATTTATCCCGTTGCCGGCTTCAACCTGGCCGGATAGATTAGTGTGAATACCTATATTATCAGATATGGCATCTGTCTGTGCTTCAGCATTACCATTACCGGGACGTCTTAACTGTTTATATAGCCAGGCCGGCTTATTGGTGGCAAAAATAACACCATCTGAGCCGGTGATAGTAACGATACCGGGTACTTTACGAAACAATTCTTCTATAGCAGATACCGAATATTTAATAACCACAACACCCTGAGACATATTATCCGCAGTCATTACCGGATGGCTGAAGTAGACCCCCCTTTTTTTAGACGTCACTCCAAGGGCCAGATAAGTAAAGGGTAAGCCGGCTATTGATTGTTTAAAATACGGTCGAAAAGAATAATTTTTACCGACAAAACTTTTTTCTGTGGTGCGATTACTTGAGGCAATAGTCATGCCTTTTTTATCCATCAGATAACAGGTCATTGCCTGCAGAGTTGTGCAAAAAATATCCAGCAATTGATTAGCCTGCTGCAGATGCTGTGCATTATTTGTTTTTATAACGCGTTCAATAGCCGGCATGCTGGCCAGAGTTCTGATGGGTTTTTTCTGGTTTCGTAAGAATGAGCTGAAGTCATGCACCAGCATAAGAGATTGTATCTCTGTACTTTTTTGTGCTTTTTCCAGCACTGATACTGACCATCCTTCATAAATATAATAGCTGATGGCGGCAATAACACTAAAGATCATCAGTATTAATGCCAGAATAATCTGCTTAATACTCATGACATGCCTTGATTAACAACAACAGGCAGTTTAACTGAAAAAACACTGCCCTTGCCCACGGTGCTGGCTACATCTAAGTGACCATGCATCAGAGTCATCAAATGCCGGGTAATAACCAATCCAATACCTGTCCCTTCTATATTGCTCGCCACATGTAAACGATCAAAGGGCACAAATAATAACTGGATTTGCTGTTCAGTCAGTCCCTCACCAGTATCACTAATGCTCACATTAACATAGCCATCATCTATACATTGAGCCGCGACTATAATTTGTCCCTGTTGACGATTATATTTAACGGCATTGGAAAGTAAATTAACAAATACCTGCTTAAGACGAACAGGATCAGCACAGACACAAAGCCCTGATTCTTTAAAATGAGTACTGATAGTGATTTGTCTTTGCTCCGCCTGAGTTTTAAGTAAAGTAACAGCTTCATTAACACTGTCCTCCAGGCTGACTGTTTCCAGTGAGATATCCAGATTGCCCGTTTCAATCCGGGATAAGTCCAGAACCTTATTAATAAGATTCAATAAGTGCTGACCGGCATTAAGTATTTCAGCCACATTCTCTTGCTGCACATTCGTCATCTTAGCGGCATCCAGCTCCAGCATCTGACCAAAGCCCAGAATCGCATTGAGAGGCGTACGCAACTCATGGCTCATTCTCGACAAAAACTCAGATTTTGCATCACTGGATTTTTCAATAAGCTCTTTGGCTAATTGTATTGTTTTTTTCTGTTCCACTTCTTTAAGACGTAAATAAATATTTTCATACGTATTTTTATAGGCTTTTCTACTGGCAAAAACAAAAAACACAAAGGCATATACCATCCCGACAGCCAGCAGACTGGAAGTAGAATTATGCTGTAAAAGCAACACAATAGTAAAAGGCACAATTGAAGGAAGCAATAATGAAAACATTACCCTGGGAATAACAGAATAAATAGAAAGCCCTAATGAGCTTAAACCAAAAATAAACAGGGCAAGCAGATACTGTTGCTCAACATTATCAAAAGGGAAAAAAACCACGCTGCCAATTCCCCAGATAAGACTATTGACTGCTGTTACAACTGCAAAGCTGTTTTTCCAGAAGCTGACATCTTCCTCACCCCGGTGCTTTTTTTGATATAAAACATCAGAAATCAGGCGGATGGACGACATGCATAGAATCAGCAAGAACCAGCCCATCAATAGCCTATGATTATTTGTATTCCAGAGAAAAGTAATAAATAATGCAGCAAAAAGGCTGTTAGAAATAGCAATTAACCGGCAATAACCAAACAATTGTTTAACCTGCTCATTACTAATCGCATGGCTGTAGGTATTGTCTTTATAGTCAATCAGTTCAAATTCCGGAGTCAGAAATTCACTGCTATCAGTCTCATCTGCACCTTTATTTGTCATTATTCTTCAGCAGCGCTTTATCAATGGTTTGTAGAAAATCAACTACATTGATAGGCTTGGTAATATAACCATCAAAGCCGGCTTCCAGAGCTTTTGCAATGTCCCGTTCCATAGCATTGGCACTCACAGCAATTACGCTGATATTTTTTGTCACTTCATAGTCCCGTAAACGCTTAAGCACCTCAAAACCATTCATACCCGGCAAGTTAATATCAAGCAAAATCAGATCAGGCAAGTGAGCCAGAGCCAGTTCCAGGCCCAGCAACGGCTCAGGAGCAGTCCACAAATAGAGAGAAGGATGACGTGCCAATAGCTGAGAAACCAAACGCATATTGGCTGGATTATCTTCAATATAAAGCACACTATGCTCATATTGCTGCTCATCAGACTGCTTAGAGGCGGCGTCTGTTGATAGTGAAAGCTTATTTTCCGCATCTTCTTCAATCAGCTTGTTCATTACATCTCCCTCCAGTTCAAACCAGAAGGTTGAGCCTTTACCGGGTTCACTTTCTACCTCAATAGTACTACCCATGAGCTGTACTATATTACTACTGATCACCAGACCAATGCCTGTACCATCAATATTAGAGGCTTCCATCCCTAAACGCTCAAATGGCTTGAACAATAAGTTTTGCTGTTCTTCAGTTAAACCATTACCGGTATCTGACACGCCAATACGGACATTATTATTGGTCAGCAGATCACAGCTTATAGTGAGCTTGCCATGGTCACTATTATATTTAACCGCATTACTCAATAAATTGAGCAGCACCTGTTTGAGACGGGTATAATCTGCCCGCACCATCAGGCATTTATCTGGCATATTATCCTGCTTAATCACTTCACCATTACGTATCAGTTCAATACTAATGTCCCGCTTGACTGCCATCGCCTCAATCAGATAGAGCGATTCCGCAACCACTTCTTTAAGATCAACACTATCAATAGATAAATCGATATGTCCGGCTTCAATTTTAGATAGATCAAGCACTTCATTGATCAGCTTTAACAGGTGTTCACCGGCCTTTATAATTTCATTCACACTGTCTAATTGTGAGTCATCCAGACTGGAGTCCATTTGCAGTAATTGACTAAAGCCAATAATTGCATTCATTGGTGTACGCAACTCATGACTCATGCTGGCCAGAAATTTTGATTTGGCATGATTGGCATGATCGGCGGCTTCTCTGGCAGCAACAATTTCCTCTCTGGTCTGTTTTTCATCGGTCACATCACGAATAATTGCCTGCAATAAATAACGTCCATTCACAACCATAGGTGTCAGGGTAATTTCTGCCTGAAATTTATCACCATTGATATTTTTCAATGCCCATTCAAAAAACAGATGCCCATTTTCATAGGCCTGTTGCATTTTTTCATCTATTGTTTCAACATGCATATCATCAACAGCATAAGGTGGGAACACATCATTTAAGCCCATGCTTAAAAATTTTTCTCTTTGTGTACAGCCAAACATGGAAATTGTCGACTGGTTGCAATCAATTAGTCCATTTTTATCCAGCACCACATTGGCATCATCTGATAATTCAAACAAAGAACGGTATTTATTTTCACTTTCTCTATAAGAGGTAATATCAGTTTGTACAGTGACATACTTATAGGGAGTTCCTGCTTCATCAACAAAGGGGACAATAGTGGCGTCCACCCAGTATTTTTCAGCATTTTTGCTCAGATTACAGATAATCCCCTGCCAGATTTTTCCCTGAGTAATCGTACCCCACATCTGCTCAAAAAAAGTATCCGGCTGCTTACCTGAATTAATAATACGGTTCGTCTGGCCTAATAACTCTTCACGCCGATAACCACTGACAGCACAAAACTTATCATTGATATAGATAATTTCACCCTGAGGATTAGTAATGCAGACAATGGCATGCTTGTTCATGGTCACCAGCTGAAATTCATTATCCCTTTTGGTGCGCTGCAGATCATCTCTCAGGCGAGTGGTCCAGCGAGAACGCTTGGCTCGGGCCGCCACTGCCGCCTCAAGATGACTGGCCTGTATCGGCTTCACCAGAAAATCATCCCCCCCCTGATTCATGGCGGACAATTGCCGGCTGAGATTGGATTCTGTGGATAAAAAAATAATCGGGGTCAGACTCCAGCCATCATCCTGACGGATCACTTCAGCCAGTTCCGGCCCTGAACAATTGGGCATATAGACATCAACCAGAATCACATCAGGTTTGAATTCATTTAAGGCATTGAGGGTCTGCAAAGGATCAGTCAGCGTTCTGACCTCCATACCGGCATTGCTCAGCACTGTTTCATAATAGTCCAGTAAAGCCTGGTCATCATCAATAGCCAGAATTCGAAAGGGATGCATTTTAGAACGCAAAGTCAAACCGGCAAGCGTCTGCGATAGTTTTTCCATATCCAGAGGTTTGGCAAAATAGCGATTAGCCCCGGCCCTGGCTGCCGCCAGGCGGGCAATAATATCATCACGCACCGACATAAAAATAACCGGAGGGATCACAGTATAGGATTGTTTTAAGCTGGATATTGCTTCAGCTCCGGCAATATCACCTTCCTGCAGCACAATATCCATCAGAATCACTGCCGGCATCTGCTCTTTTACTGCTCTCTCAAAATCAATCAACTGAGTAAAATGTACGACCTGAAAACCATATGACTCTATGTCTATGGTTAATTCTCTGCCCAGCACAGGATCATCTTCAATTAGATAAATTAAGCTATTATCAGTCTGATTGACGGTTTCATCTGGGGGAATATAAGGAATATCAGAAGGCTGCCAGGCATTGGCAATGTCTTTAAGTTCATTGACTAACTGACTGATCTGCAGCTGTACTGTTGCAGGCACAGAATTGCTAGTCTGCGCCTGCAGATCAGTTAATAACGACAAGAGCATCTGCTCCAGCATTCGCGCCTGCTTACTCACTGCCATAGCACCATAGGTACCGCCCGAACCGGCAAGCGAATGCACCATTCTATGCAGGTTCTGTAAGCTTTCCGGTTTACTTTGCTGCCTTATCAGAGCCCATAAGTGTTCTATATCAGCAGTTTTTTCATCCAGTTGTAATTTAAAGTTCTGTTGCAGAACTTTCAGCTTGGTCTGAAGCTCAGATTTACTTAAATCCGCCATCTTGGTTATGTCCAGTCATTCATATGGTTATACAGCAAAGCAGGCATAGGACAGGTTTAACGTCGGGAGTCCCAGATAGCCCGCACCTGATCGGCCAGAGTCATCGGGTCAAAGGGCTTGGCAATAGCATCAAGCGCACCCAGTGATTTGTAATAGTCAACTTCCTGTGGCTGTATTTTTGCGGTCATAAAAGCAACCGGAAGTTCACATAAGGCAGGTTTTTCTCTGAGTGCTTTAAGCGTCGCAGGGCCATCCATTCCCGGCATCATAACATCCAGCAAAATCATATCAGGGGAAAAATTTTCTGCGTCTACAAGTGCTTCTTCCCCGGAGGAGCATACTTTTACCGTAAAGCCGCCGACCATTTCCAGTGCCATTGTGGCAATAGCCTGAATATCAGGTTCATCTTCAACATACAGAATACGTTGTAACTGAGACATAAAACTCCTCTAAATCAAGTAGCATATCTGTATTGTGAATTAAAATATCACTGATTACAGAGCATAATAATGTAATGCTTAATGAGCTTTATTATACATCATCTGAAAATTGTTTGCGTACAGAGAGAATGCCTGGTAACTGCTGTAAAAAAACCGTCACAAGCTCCGGATCAAAATGTTTGCCGCTATTATCTTTAATTAAATTGACAGTATCTTCAACAGACCAGGGTTTTTTATAGGGTCGCGATGATGTCAGGGCATCAAATACGTCTGCCAATGCGGTAATACGACCGGTTTTTGGAATGACATCACCTGCTAAACCATAGGGGTATCCGGAGCCATCCCAGCGTTCATGATGACTTAGCGCAATCTCATGGGCCATACGCATTAAATCAGACTCATCTCCAGCCAGTAGTTCTGCACCAATAGTGGTATGGGTTTTCATTATTTCCCATTCATCAGCATCCAGTTTTCCCGGTTTAAGCAGAATACTGTCAGGAATGCCAATTTTACCGACATCATGCATTGAACTGGCATGCAGGATTAATTCACAGTTTTGCTGACACCAGCCTGCAGCCTTGGCCAGCACCATGGATATATGGCTCATACGCAGGATATGATTGCCTGTCTCTTCATCCCGATACTCTGCCGCCATGCCCAGACGTTGTACGATCTGTAATTGTGTCTGCTGCAACTCCTGAGTACGCCTGGCCACCATTTCTTCAAGTACATTTTTCTGATCATGCAGCATGCGGTGAGCAAGGTGCGCATCCAGCAGGTTTCGCACCCGCATTTGTAATTCATAACCATCAAAAGGCTTGGTCAGAAAATCCCGGGCACCTGCTTCAAGTGCTTTCATCAGATACTCTTTACCATGTTGTGCAGTGAGGATAACAATTGGCGGCAATAAGGGATCAGCCAGCGCCTGCAACTGTTCCATCACTTCAAAACCATTAAGATGAGGCATATTTATATCAAGCAGGATCAGTGCTGGACGTAGCTGTTGATAGCGCTCAAGAACTTCTCTTGGATCGTGAATCAACACTAGATCAGTATAACCACTTCGGCTTAATAGCTTATCCAGCAGTTTTAAATTGACCGGTTCATCATCAATAACGAAAATTTTATTATTTTTAGTATCCATATTCAGTTAAATTAAACTTTGTTTTTTTGTTAATAAGATGACTATTGCTCTAAATCATAGCTCATGAGCAGTCTTTTTTCTGGGCATCAAAATAATAGTAAGTATAGCAATGAATGGACTGTTCAGAAAAAACAGACAGAGTAATTATTTATCAGCTATTTCATTAAGCAGACTTTCCAGTTCAGCCTGAATTTCCTGAGGATTACAATTTTCTTTAGCTGATAGTGTATCACTACTATTAAGATCAAGGTTACCCAGAAAGTCTTTGACACTGACCTGCACATCAATAGCAAAAGTGGTTTTACCATTGTCTCTTTTAAAACGCTTAATACGTGTACTACCCGCCTTATGGGCAATTTGACGCAATTCACTTTCTGAACCGGCGATACGTATTTTTAGCATAACTCCTTCCTTATCCGTAATATAAAAGTAATGGAGCTCACGAGATGTTTCGCTGGCGCAGAGCTTCAAATAAGCTAATGCCTGTTGCCACTGAAACATTTAGACTTTCAACATGACCCAGCATAGGTATTTTAACCAGAGTATCACAGTTTTCCTGAGTCAGTCGACGCATACCCTTGCCTTCAGTACCCATGACTAAGGCAAGCGGCCCGCTTAAGGCACACTCATAAATACTGCTAGTTGTTGCATCAGTAGTGCCCACCACCCAGATTTGATAACTTTTTAATAGTTTCAGAGTCCGGGCCAGATTAGTGACCTGAATCAGCGGCACATTCTGATCGGCACCACAGGCGACTTTACGCACAGTAGGTGTTAGTGACACTGAACGATCTTTGGGTACTATAATAGCATGCACCCCGGCAGCATCTGCTGTCCGTAAGCAGGCTCCCAGATTATGCGGGTCCTGAACACCGTCAAGCACCAGCAAAAAAGCATCCTCAGTCAATGATTCCAGCAGCTCATCAAGAAAACTTTCGGATTTCACCCTCGGAGCCTGGCTCTGAGCAACCACTCCCTGATGATTAGCATTGGTCATTTCATCCAGTTTTTTACGCTGCACTATAGTGACTTTAACCGCTTTTTTTTTCGCTAATTCAACAAGCGCAATAATGCGTTTATCTTTACGTGTTCGATCAACAAACAATTGTGATACCGGGCGCTGTTCAGCACTGCTTTCAGTATCGCTATCTTTGACGTCCGGACAATAGTTCAGTGCGGATTTAACAGCATGAATGCCAAAAATCAGTTGATCCATCGACGCCTTCTGTTTTTACGCTTCTTTTTTGCTGGCTGCTCAGCTGAAGTATTTTCTGCCTGCTGCTGTTGGGCTGGTTGTGCATGACTTTGCTGACCATCAGAAAAACGTTTTTTAGCCGGTTTTTTAGAGCCTTTCTTAAAGCCGCCGCGCTTAGCTTCACTATGCGAGCCAGTGTTTTTTAATACAAAATCAATTTTACGTTCATCCAGACTGACTGCTGCAACCTTAATACTGATTTTACCGCCCAACTGGTACGACTTACCGGTGCGCTCACCTTTCATAATATGGTTCATTTTATCAAAATGATAATAATCATCTTTGAGAGCGGTAATATGCACCAGTCCTTCAACATGAATATCATCAAGCAGGACAAATAAACCAAAGCCAGTCACTGTACTGATAATACCATCAAACTCTTCACCCACCTTATCAAGCATATACTCACATTTTAACCAGTCAGTGGCATCACGGGTAGCATCATCGGCACGACGTTCAGTCACCGAACAATGTTGCCCCAGCTCAGCCATCTGCGCCTGAGTATAACCATAATCAGCCACTTTCAGACCACGGACAATATGCTTAATAGCACGATGCACCAGTAAATCTGGATAACGGCGAATAGGGGAAGTAAAATGTGCATAAGCATCAAAGGACAAACCAAAATGGCCGATATTTTCAGCTTCATAAACTGCCTGTGACAAACTGCGCAGCATGACTGTCTGCAGCACTTCAAAATCAGCACGCTGTTTAATTTCATTAAGCAGTTTTGAATAATCTTTTGCCTGCGGCTCATCACCACCATCAAGACTAATGCCTAAGGGCGCTAAAAATTCTTTAAGTGCCTTCAGTTTTTCTTCCGTGGGCCCTTTATGATTACGGTACAGAGCTGCTATCTTATGTTCCAGTAAAAAGTGAGCGGCACTGACATTGGCTGCCAGCATACATTCTTCAATTACCCGATGTGCTTCATTACGGGTGATGGGTGCCAACTTTTCAATTTTCTTATCATCACCAAAAACAATTTGTGTTTCCACTGTTTCAAAGTCAATAGCACCACGCTGGGCACGTTTTTTCGCCAATGCCTGATAAAGTTGATAAAGTTCATGAAGATGAGGCAGGATATGGGCATATTGGGCACAGAGTTCAGCATCACCATCAAGCACCATTGCCGCGACCTGTTCATAGGTCAGGCGGGCATGTGAACGCATCAAACCTTCACTAAAACGGTATTCTTTGACTTCACCATCAGCGGAGATAGTCATTTCACACACCATAGTCAAACGATCGACATCTGGATTAATAGAGCACAGGCCATTAGATAAAACTTCCGGCAGCATAGGTACTACACGGCCAGGAAAGTACACGGAAGTACCTCGACGCTTGGCCTCTGCATCCAGTGCCGTGCCGCGCTCCACATAAGCAGAGACATCAGCGATAGCAACCCAGAGTTTCCAGCCGTCCTGATGTTTATCTGAATCAATGCGTTGACAATACACTGCATCATCAAAATCTTTAGCATCAGCACCATCAATGGTCAGCAGAATGTGCTCACGAAAATCTTCTCGTCCGGCCTTGCTTTGCTGGGGCACAGAAGGCTCAAGATCTGCAATTTCAGCTTCCAGCATTATTGGCCATTCATGTGGTATATCATAGCTGCGAATCGCTACATCAATTTCCTGACCCGGCTCCATATGGCCACCCAGATTTTGAATAACCCGGCCTTTGGCCCGTTGAAACTGAGTGGGATAGTGCATGATCTCAATCATTACCATCTGACCAACCTGAGCACCATAGGTATGCTCCTCGGCCACAATAACATCCTGATTAATACGCTTATGATCGGGCACAACCATCAGAACTCCATCACGATCCTCAAGCTGACCCACAATGGTATTAGTATTATTTTCAATAATTTTAACCAGTGAACCTTCACGGCGTCCCTTTCTATCGGTACCCGCCAGACGCACCTGCACCCGATCACCATGAAATACTCTACGCATATCACGCATGCCCAGAAACAGGTCACCACCACCATCTTCAGCCAGCACAAAACCAAAGCCATCCGGGTGAGCAGACACTATTCCTTCGAGTACTTCAAGTTCTGACACCAGTTCATAGCATTTCTGCCGGTTAAAATATAACTGACCATCACGTTCCATAGCACGTAGACGACGACGCAGGCCTTCTTTTTGTTCCGGATCCGTTAATTTCAGTAGTTTTTCTATGTGAAAACGATTGACAGGTGTCGGCTGTTCAGCCAAAAGGTCAAGAATAAATTCCCGACTTGGAATAGGATTTTCGTAGTTTTTTGCTTCGCGTTTAGCATAAGGATCGCTAACTGCGGTTTTTTTTCCAGGGTGTTTACCCGATTTTCGGCTCATATTTTTCCTTGTGTACTGATAGCAGACTGAACAAGGTTATGATCAGTCTGCTATCAAACCATTTATTCAAATGGATGTTTTAAAATAATCGTTTCATCACGATCAGGGCCGGTTGAAATAATATCAATCGGAGTATTGGTTAATTCTTCAATGCGTTTCAGGTACGCTTTGGCATTGGCAGGCAGCACATCATAGGATTCTGCACCCACAGTCGATTCGGACCAGCCGGGCATTTCTTCGTATACTGGCACACATTTTTCGTACAAATCAGCACCAATTGGTGGCGTACTGATAGTCTCACCACCCTCAAGCTGATAAGCTGTACATATCTTCAGTGTCTCAAGACCATCCAGAACATCCAGTTTGGTAATACACATACCGGTAACACTATTGATTTGATTTGAACGCTTGAGAGAAACAATATCCAGCCAGCCGCAACGACGTTCTCGACCGGTTGTGGCACCAAATTCATGTCCTTTCTCACCCAGATACTGACCAATATCATCAAATAATTCTGTCGGAAAAGGGCCAGAACCCACTCGGGTAGTATATGCCTTGGTAATACCCAGAATATAATCAAAATATTGAGGGCCAACACCGGAACCACTAGCAGCACCACCCGCTGTCGTATTTGAGGAAGTCACATAGGGATAGGTACCATGGTCAATATCAAGCAAGGCTCCCTGAGCACCTTCAAATAAAATGCTGTCACCATTTTCACGATAGCGATGTAATACATCGGTGACATCAGTAATCATCGGGCGAATTTCTTCAGCATAGGCAAGTGCTTCGTCCAGAGTGCTCTGATAATCTACCGTATCAGCCTTATAATAGTGTTGCAGAGCAAAGTTATGATAATCCATTACTTCTTTTAACTTACTGGCAAATAAGTCCGCATTTAACAGGTCTCCGACACGTAAACCGCGGCGGGATACTTTATCTTCATAAGCCGGACCAATACCACGTCCAGTGGTACCAATGGCCTTTTTGCCACGAGCAATTTCCCGCGCTTGATCCAGAGCAACATGATAAGGCATAATTAATGGACAGGCTTCACTGATCAGCATACGTTGCCTGGCATCAATACCCTGTTGTTGTAATTCTTTAAGTTCCTTGACCAGCGCATCCATGGCCAGCACTACGCCATTACCAATCAGGCATTTAACATTGTCTCTGAGAATACCCGAGGGGATAAGATGCAATACCGTTGTTTTGCCTTCAATAACCAGTGTGTGGCCGGCATTATGGCCGCCTTGAAAACGAGTAACAGCAACGGCCTTATCTGTTAATAAATCAACAACTTTACCCTTTCCTTCATCACCCCATTGTGAACCGATGATGATGACATTTTTACCCATGTTGAATATCCTCAATAATTTGCTGTAACAAAGATTGTTGACCAGCGTTAAATTTATATCTCATTACTCGACCAGTAGTCATCATTAACTTAATTATTCTCAGTAACTGCCACAAGCTGCCATTCACCTGATATTTTACTCAGTCTATGAGTACATCCCAGGGCTATAGCATCGGAGTTTGATTGTGTTAATTGACAAATCACTCGTTTACCCTGTTGACGTAATTTTGCGATCAATTGCTGTAAACTTTTATCCTGCACCGCTGGAGCAAATATTAATTCTGCTCTTGTATTGACCGTTAACTCTGTATTAAGAGATACCAGATGAGTCAGATCCGTGCTAAAACCAGTGGCGGCTCTGGAACGACCGAAGGTTTCGCCAATACCGTCATAGCGACCACCCTTGGCAATTTCCTGGCCATGCCCCGGTAAATAAGCAGCGAATACCACTCCGGTATGATAGTTATAACCACGCAATTCAGCTAAATCAAAATAAAGAGTTTGCTGCAATGTCCGAGCCAGTAAACCGTCTGCAATCGCCTGTAAATTATCCAGTTCCAGATGAACTTCATCGCCACTAAGTATTTCACGCGCCTGGGCAATCACCGATATATCGCCATTGAGATCAATCAAAGACATAAATTGTTGTTTTTGGCTATCACTAATATCCAGGCTATCCAGATAATCGGCCAATTCTGTGACTGCCTTACGCTGCAGCGTATCAAATAAAATTTCTTCTTCCAGTTGACTGAGTTCAGCTTGCCTGGCCATACTGCGAAAAATACCCACATGGCCCAGATCAATGTGAAAATCTTTTAAACCGACTGATTTAAGTGTCTCAACCATCAATAATAGTACTTCAATATCACTGGCCGGACCGGCGTGACCGTATAATTCAATACCGACCTGCAGCGGGCTGCGCGATTGAGCAAAGCCTTCGAGCCTGGTTTTTAGCACCTGACCGATATAACAAAAACGTGAAGGTTGTTCTGTCTTAACATGATGAGCATCAATACGGGCAATCTGCGGTGTCATATCGGCACGCACCCCCAGCAATTTACCCGATATCTGATCAGTAAGCGTGAAGGTCACAAGCTGTAAGTCATGCCCGGTACCGGTTAATAAGGAATCCAGGAAATCAATCATCGGTGGTTCAACCAGATCGTATCCCCAAGATTGATATAAATCCAGTAAAGCACGACGCTGTGACTCAATTGTTAACGCCTGAGGTGATAAAACTTCCTGAATACCTTCAGGTAATAACCAGCGATCTTTATTTAACATATAGTCTGTAATTTCTCAATTCAGCTGTACCAGCTTTAAATATAATAATAGCAGCCAAAGGCCATTTCATCTTTCCAAAGTCAACATGCTCAGGCCCTAGTGCTTTAGAAAATAAATTGCAGCAGCACCCATCAACAGACTGACAAAGCCACTCCAACGCAGCTGTTGCTCACTCATTTGAACAACACTCAACATCATCTGTTTAAAAAATTTGGGATTTAAAATTGGTAATAATCCTTCTAAAACCAACATTAGCGCGCCTGCGACTAGGATTTCATTCCACATAAACAAAAAAATCCGGATTTTTACCAAATCCGGATTTTATACTATTTTCCCTATAGATTGAACTAATTTAGTAATTATTCACACATCTATTCGAAATAATGGCATTAAACAAATATCGATCTAAAATTAACAGGCTGCTATTGCTGACCTTTATTATTTTTAAAATAATTAAAGAAATCAGAATCAGGTTCAATAACCATGATATCTGCAGCGCTGCTAAAAGTATTTTGATACGCATTCAGACTGCGATAAAAAGTAAAAAACTCTTTATTTTTGCCATAAGCCTGGGCATAAATATCGGATGCTTTAGCATCACCCTCACCACGAATACTCTCTGCCTGTTTAAAAGCATCGGCTTTAAGAATCGTTACCTGACGATCAGCCTCAGCAGTAATTCTGGCAGCACTTTCATTACCCTGAGCTCTTAACTCTTTAGCAATTCTGGAGCGTTCTGTTTCCATTCGACGGAAAATCTTATTACTCACCTTCGGTGGGAATTCAATACGTTTGATGCGTACATCCACGATGCGTACGCCAAAGGATTTGACATCTTTATTGGATGATTTATTAATATCATCCATAATAATATGACGTTCACCAGAAATCACTTCAAACATATTTCGTCGACCAAACTCATTACGTAAACCCTCTTTTACAATCGTGGCTATACGTTCCTGGGCAATATCCATATCACCGCGCATAGACACGTAAAAGGCCTTCACATCAGCAATCTTCCATTGTATAAATGAATCAACAACCAGAATTTTCTTCTCCTCGGTCAGATAATCCTCCGGCTTGGCATCAAAGGTCTGTATACGTTTATCAAATTTACGCACATTATTAACAAAAGGGATTTTAAAGTGCAGCCCGGGCTGATAATCCGAGCGTTGTATTTTACCCCATTTAAACAAAATAGCGGTTTCGGTTTCGTTGACCGTAAACAAAGAGGCTGAACCGATAATACCCAATACTAGTACTGCAATTGCGACAAGTAATTTCATTAACGTCTCTCCCTGATAGCCGGTCTGGAACGGGAGTTATCAGTATTAATCTGATTGGTACGATATTGAGACTGTTGTGTCCCTTTGATATAGTTCACTTTTTCTCCTGCATTCACTTCACTCGGACTAATAGCCGGAATATTAACCTTACCACGCATCATTTTATCCAGTGGTAAATAAAGCAGATTATTACTGCCCTTAGTATCAATCATCACTTTACTGGATTTACTATAGACACTTTCCATGGCATCCAGATAAAGTCGATCACGGGTCACTTCAGGGGCTTTTTCATATTCGGTCAGGACACTTACAAAACGTGCAGTTTCACCTTCAGCTTCGGCAATAACCCGTCCATTATAGGCCTGAGCACCTGCCACCTGCCGCGCTGCAACACCTCGCGCTTTAGGTATGACGTCATTACTATAGGCCTGAGCTTCGTTGATATAACGTTCCTTATCTTCACGAGCCGCATTGACATCCTCAAAAGCGTCCTGCACCTGCGCAGGTGCCTTGGCACTTTGCATGGTAAAGCGGGTGATAATTAAGCCGGTTTTATAACGATCCAGGATCTGTTGTGCCAACACACCTATTTTTGAAGCTATCTGACTACGCCCTTCGGTGAGAATAAAGTCCATTTCATTTTTACCAACAATTTCCCGTACAGCACTTTCAGACACCTGGCGTAATACCAGGCCCGGATCACGCACATTAAACAGGAAGTTTTCAGCGTTACTGACCTTGTACTGCACCGCTACTTTAATATCAACAATATTTTCATCTTTAGTCAACATATGCGCTTCATGGGTACTGCCGCCAATATTCAGACTGCGCGATGCACTGACATCAACAATCTGATAGTCCTGAATGCCCGGTGCGTACCACTGAATACCTGCTTCTGCGGTTTTATAAGCCTCACCAAACTGCAACACGACTGCTTTTTTACCCTGATCAACAGTATAAATGCCGGATACAGCCCAGACACCAATGGCAATCACTGCCACAATAACTAATAATATTGTCGGTGGCTGTGCAGGTATCATACTATTACCTGAACCGCCGCTATCACCCGAACCATTACCTCTTTTCTTTTTTGCAGCACCAAAGAGTTTGGCAATTTTCTCATTAAGATTTTTAATGACCTCATCAAGATCGGGGGGGCCCTGATCATTATTATTTTTATTACCCCAAGGGTCATTATTTTTTGGACCGCCAGGTTCATTCCAGGCCATTTAATACTCCAGTGTTATATACAATCCTGTTCAATAGGAACAGTTATTTGGTTAAAATGTTAAGCGTCATAATAAATAAATCATAGCGAACTCATCGTTTGCTGTCCAGAACATGACTCATCAACAATCAAGTCGCTGAAGCCCTGTTTGGTCATCAATTTATCAAAATCTCTTCGATTCATCTCGATGCTGATAAACCAGTCACCGATATCATTATAGGATTGTTCAATAATATCGACATGAGCAAATAATACGGTACGCCAATGACCTGCATGAGCAGGTATTTTTAATTGCTTATATACCCGCTCTTTAGCAAAATAATCACTGATCACCTGCAATAGCAGAGCCAAACCGTTATTTTCAGCTGCTGATAACCAGACGCGCAAAACATTGTCTGAATTATCCCGTTCAATACGAGCACATTGTCCTTCGAGCAAGTCCACTTTGTTATACACTAATAATTGTGGCGTTTGCTCAGCACCCACCTGTTTTAACACAGCATTAACTTCGCTGATATGCTTGCTTCGATTTTCGGCATGGGCATCAATTACATGCAGTAACAAATCAGCTTCCCGGGTTTCTAACAGGGTGGCATGAAAAGCTTCTATTAGATCATGGGGGAGATCACTGATAAAACCAACCGTATCGGCTAAAACCATTGATAATTTTTTTTCCAGTTCAACCCGGCGCAAGGTAGGATCAAGGGTGGCAAATAATTGATCAGCAGTATAGACAGTAGCCTGAGTCAACTGATTAAACAACGTGGATTTACCCGCATTGGTATAACCCACCAGTGATACTGTCGGTAATTCAGCTCGCTGGCGTGAGCGACGGCTCTGCGCACGCTGTTTGCGCACCTTTTCCAGACGTTTAGTTAATTGTTTGATACGTACATTGAGCAGACGGCGATCCGTTTCCAACTGAGTCTCACCCGGTCCACGTAAACCAATACCGCCTTTTTGTCTTTCCAGGTGAGTCCAGCCGCGCACCAGACGTGTTGTCATATGGCTTAATTGCGCCAGTTCAACCTGTAGTTTACCTTCATGGGAACGTGCCCGCTGGGCAAAGATATCCAGAATCAGGCCGGTTCGATCCAGTACCCGGCATTGCAGCAAAGCCTCCAGATTACGCTCTTGCGAGGGTGACAGCTGATGATTGACAATCACCAGATCAGCATCAAGCGTCTGTACAGCATCTTTAATCTCTGCCGCTTTACCGGTGCCAATAAAGTATTTTGCTTCAGCTTTATGGCGTTTACCCTTAATGAATAATAGCGGCTCGGCACCTGCGGACATAACCAGATCATAAAACTCACTCTGAGCTTCATGCTGGCTGATTTTATTGGCATCAGCAGGCTGAGGGAAATCAATATGAACCAATAATGCACGCTCACCGGTTCCTACGGGACGGTCAAACAATACCCGCTGCCTTATTTATTAAATTAGCATTCATGGGACAGCAATTATGTACAATCATTGCGCTTACTCGATTCCCTGTTCCATAAAAAAGAACCGGACAAAGCTGATTAAAGATATTTATGATGGTGTGTCTTCAGTGGTTAATTTGATATTTCTTGATGGCACAATTGTCGAAATAGCATGTTTGTAAACCATCTGGCTTACTGCATTTTTCAATAAAATTACAAATTGATCAAAAGATTCGACCTGACCTTGAAGTTTGATGCCATTAACGAGATAAATAGAGACAGGAATTCTTTCTTTTCTCAAAACATTCAAATAAGGGTCTTGCAGTGCTTGCCCTTTACTCATTGCTAATTCTCCTAATTATAATTTTTTTTCTTCTTATGCTTATTATACTTTAATTAAAACACATCAAAACATACACTCCCCCATGCATGAGGCGTCATTTTATAGTAATTCTAAAATGATGTATATAAGTGAATGACTACAAATAAGCGGGTGAGCAGTGTTAATTTCTACTCATTAGCATGCATTGATAAACAGATTGAGCGCAGACTTATTTCTTAAATAACGGCTGCAGGTATTGCTCCGCCTGTAGCAGACTATCATTTGCCTCAGTTGCTATCCACTGAGCCTCCCGCTCGCGACGTAACCAGGTCATTTGCCGTTTGGCAAATTGACGGGTAATGGTAATGGCATGCTCAATCATCTGTTCCCGGGACATTTCACCCTGAAGATATTCCCACACCTGCCGGTAACCCACTGCCCGCATAGAAGGTAAAGAAAGATCCAGATCGCCACGTTGAAACAATTTCTCCACTTCTTCAATAAAACCCTGCTCTATCATTTGTAAAAAACGCCGGGCAATACGCTCACGCAATAAATCACGTGATTGTGGCGCTATAATAATCTTATAATGATCGCCGGCTAATGCCTCTGCCTGATTTTCCTGCTGCAGTTGCGTCATCGTTTTGCCGGTGATGTCAAACACTTCCAGTGCACGCTGAACTCGTTGCGGATCATTGCGATGGATTTTCTGTGCGGCACGAGGGTCAATAGCCTGCAATCTCTGATGCATATGGTTGTTCCCCCTAAGTTTATTTTCAGCCGCCAGTCTGGCCCGGACAGTCTCATCCGCCCGGGGTAATTCAGACAGGCCATATAACAGACTACGATGATAAAGCATCGTTCCCCCCACCAGTAAGGGAATTTTGCCGCGTCGTTGAATGTCAGCCATAATGTCCAGTGCATCAGTCCTAAATGCTGCTGCCGAATAGCTTTCTCTGGGGTCCAGAAAATCAATCAGGTGATGAGGAGCAAGTGCAAGCTCTTCCCTGGTTGGCTTAGCAGTACCTATATCCATTTGCTTATAGACTAAAGCCGAATCGACACTAATAATTTCCAACGGATATCGTTGCACCAGTTCAATGGCCAGACGGGTTTTTCCTGAAGCCGTCGGCCCCATAATAAAAACAGCAGAAGGTTGTTTGCTCATAATAATTGACTATTTTTTAACCCAGAAGTTTATCCAGTAAAGCTTTATCCAGTCTTTTCCAGATACGAGGTTTAATTCGTTCAAGTGATTCTACATCTGAAATATTGATCTGTTGTTCCAGCATGGCCAATAAATCAATCTGTTGTTCAACAGCTAATTCATCACTATACAATGAGTCAATCAATGTAGCTAATAGTTGTTTTTCATCAATTTTTTCTGCTATTTTAAGAGCCTCATTCAAAGACTGAAAAAAATCACTTAAGCATATGTTACAACCTGGAATATTAGCTAAAAAAGGCTGCTGACGCACCATAATACTATCACTGGACAATTGACTGAATTCTATACCCCACTGCGCTAATTGCATCTGCTTACTCATCAGCAAATCTATGTGTTGTCTATTCAGGCTTATTGTCTGTGGAATTAATAAAGGCAGCTCTTGTCCTACCTGATACAAATTATTTAATAAAAACTGCTGAGCTCGCACAATATGAATAAGCAGTAGTTGCCCATCCTGAGGTTTGCTTTCAATATAGCTCACTAAATAACCACTGATAAAACATCCCAGGGGACGCCCTAAAATATTTTTTTGGCTCGTTCCCTGCTTGCTTATTTCTTGCTGCGGGGGTGATTGTGCTGGCTCCGGATGCCGGTACAATTGTCCAGGTGCCTGTAATTGTCTGCTAACCTGTTGCTGTGTAACAGCCTGAGATTCTGCGACTGCATAGTGGCTGCTTGTTGGAGTTCTGTGTCCATAGTCTTGCTTATAGTGCTCATCAGGCTTAAACGCTGCCATTGTCAGAGATTCATGCGGGCCGAGCTGTGGTGAATTATTAGTATCAGGAAAAATTACCTGTTTCAAAGCACTATAAATAAAATCATGTATCAGACGGGTCTGTCTGAAGCGCACCTCATGTTTTGTGGGGTGTACATTCACATCCACCTGTTGAGGATCAATTTCCAGATAGAGCAGATAAGCAGAAAAACTATCCTCAGGTAAGCAATCCTGATACACCTGTCTGAGTGCATGATTCACCAGTTTATCTTTAATATAGCGACCATTAACATAAAAATATTGCCAGTCAGCCTGTTTGCGATGCCATTGCGCCTGACTCACCCAACCCCACAGCCGAATAACAGACATATCGCTAAAGTGATCGGCACTATAGTCAAGCTTTACACTATTGCGCAAAAACTCACTGGAAAATAATTTAGCAATACGCTGTGTAATCGCTTTATCAGTGATTGCCACAGGCAAATTTTTAATGAGTTTCTTATTGTGCAATAACTTAAAAGCAATATCATAACGACTCAGGGCAATACGTTTAAGCATATCTTCAATATGCCTGAATTCTGTTTTAACCGTCCGCATAAACTTACGCCTGGCCGGGGTATTAAAAAACAGGTCACGCACTTCAATGGTCGTTCCCTGAGGATGCGCAGCTGGCTCCACATTTGCCCTATAGTTAGCAAAATCGCCCCCGGTAGCAGTATTAATCATCCATGCCTGAGACTGTTCCCGTTGTTTACTTTTTAGCAATAATTTCGACACTGCACTGATGCTGGCCAGGGCCTCACCACGAAAGCCCAGACTCATGATCTGTTCTAATTCAGCCAGGCTTTTGAGCTTACTGGTAGCATGACGGCTCAATGCCAACGGCAGATCATCCTTATCAATGCCATCGCCATTATCACTGATGCGGATCAGGGCACTACCACCTCGTTCAATATCAATCTGAATTTGGCTGCTATGGGCATCAATGGCATTTTCCAGCAATTCTTTCACCACAGAGGCTGGTCGTTCAACAACCTCACCGGCAGCAATTTGATTGGCTAGTTGCAAGCTTAGGGTTTTAATACGGGAACTAACGAGATGACTCCTTAACAATTCAGGAACGGGGTATGTTTAAGGTTTTACCCACATAGAGTTTATTGCTTTTCATTTTATTGGCTTTTTTGATTGCGGCAACACTCACCTGATAACGTTTAGATATTGATGACAGGGTATCCCCACGAACAATTTTATGACGTTGCTTATTGGTGAGCTTAGTTCGCCCCGGTGCGCCTACATAGAGCCGCTTTACTTCAACATCATTAGAATAAACCGTGCCGGGAATAGGATATTGGCGAAAATAACCATCAACACCGCTTAAAATCGCGCTGGCTATTTTTCTCTGATAGGAGCGGCTTCTCAATAATCGTTCTTCATTTGGATTGGAAATAAATCCTGTTTCAACCAGTAAAGATGGAATATCAGGGGATTTTAAAACCACAAAACCGGCACGCTCCACCTGATTTTTATGTGTATCACCTATTTTTGACAAGCCTGATAAAACCCTTGATGCAGCACTATTACTGGCCTCAATACTGGCTGTCTGTGATAGATCGAGCAGCATTTTTACCAGCATATCATCCTTATCATCCAGGCTGACACCACCAACTAAATCGGCCTCATTTTCCTTTTTAGCCAGCCACTTTGCCGCCTCACTGGTAGCACCCCTGGAAGATAGGATAAATACTGAGGAGCCATGGGCCTTAGGATTTTTAAAAGCATCTGCGTGAATAGAAATAAAAATATCAGCATTAAGTTTGCGTGCTTTACGGGTGCGACCACGCAGGCTAATATAATAATCACCGGCACGGATCATCACTGCTTTCATGCCCGCTTTTTTATTCACCATGTCTCTGAGCTGGCGGGCAATAGACAGCACCACGTGTTTTTCTTTCGTGCCTCTTGGTCCGCGAGCACCCGGATCATCACCACCATGACCGGCATCAATAGCAACAATTAAATCACGTTTTTTTGAAAAACTAACACTTTTTATAATTTTAGGCGCATTGGAATAACCGCTGGCAGAATTTTTTTCCAGATCAATCACCAGCCGGTAACCGTATTTTTTATTGGGCTTAAGCAAAAAGCTTTTAGGACGTGTCTTATATTTCAGATCCAATACCAGACGGACCTTATTCTGCTTTTTATTGGCACTACGGATATCAGAAATAGCCCCCAGATTATAATTCAGACCAGTGATTGTTTTTTTTAGTCTGGCTTTGTCAATATCGATAACCACGCGGTTGGGATTACTCAGACTACTAAGGCGATGGGTCACAGAATGTGATAAATCAATCACTAAACGCGTTGACTCAGGTGATGCCCACATCCGCACGCCATTGATCTGAGCAACTGCAGCCAGAGCAAAATCACTCAATAGCATGCTCATAAGGAGAATAATAAAGCGTTCAGAAATAAATCGTATAGCCATAGTTTTCATTATTTTTCTATTTTTTGGAAAACACGAGATTCAACCCTCAGTATTTGCCATTAATTTAGCAACAATGAGTTCTCCATTCTCAGATTGAGGCAAAATCGTCACTTCCCTGATTTGCTTTTGATAAACGATATTAATAATTATATCCGCTGAGGGCAATACCCCATAACCTTTCTGCGGCCATTCAATAAATGCAATTGCCTGACCATCAAAGTAATCCCGAATACCCATATACTCTAATTCTTCAGCATCTTCCAGACGGTAGAGATCAAAGTGATACACTTTAATCTCCCTTGTATCATATTGAAGCGAATCAGTTAGCTGATATTTGTCATTTTCAGGTTTAACATATAGCTCTAACTTATTGTAATTATAAAACATATCATTATCAAGTGAATACGGCTCAACCAGGGTAAATGTGGGACTTTTTACCGCTGCTGAATAAGAAAAAGCACGCAAAAAACCTCTTACCAGGGTTGTTTTACCTGCGCCCAAATCACCCAGCAGATAAATAATACTGTCTGGTTTAATCCATTTAGCCAGTAATGCCCCTAGCCTTATCATGGCCTCTTCGCTGGTTATTTGCAGAGATAGAGATAAATTGCTGTTATGATACTCATCCGTCATAAAAATTGATCAACTATAATTACTTAAAGTACCATTGTATTGAATGAAGCAGAAAAAACCTAGCCACAAATCACTGTCTGTACAACAACTTGAGCAACTTGCTCAGCAAATAAAACAATGGGGCAAAGAACTGGGCTTTCAGGCTATTGGTATAACTGACACCGATTTAAGTGTTGCCGAGCAACGTTTTAATGACTGGATTGCCAAAAAAATGCATGGCGAGATGGAATATATGTCACGTCATGGTATTAAGCGTACCCGGCCGGAAGAATTAGAAACGGGTACAATAAGCATTATATCACTGCGTATGGACTATTTCCCTGAAGATCCAGAACAGTCAATCGCCTTATTAAACAAGCCCGGTAAAGGCTATATCGCCCGTTATAGCCTGGGCAGAGATTATCATAAAGTACTCAGAAAGCGACTGCAGATCCTGGCAAAAAAACTGGAGCAGGAAATAGGCTCATTCGGCTATCGGGTCTTTACCGATAGCGCTCCAGTACTGGAAAAACCACTGGCAGAAAAAGCAGGTTTAGGCTGGATTGGTAAGCATTCCAATGTATTACAGGAAAAAACCGGCTCCTGGTTTTTTTTAGGTGAAATATTTACTAATCTGCCGCTGCCTGTTGATGCCGCCGCCAGTAATCATTGTGGCAGTTGCACGAAGTGTATCAGCGCCTGCCCTACACAAGCAATTATTAAACCCTATGTGGTCGATTCACGCTTATGTATTTCTTATTTAACCATTGAAGCTCGCCACGCCATACCTGCGAAACTAAGACCGCTTATGGGTAATCGCATATATGGCTGTGATGATTGTCAGTTATTTTGTCCCTGGAATCGTTTTTCTCAGCAAACAGTCGAAAGTGATTATTTTGCCCGCGGTGATTTGGCCAGTCCCGAACTTATTACACTTTTTTTATGGACTGAAGAAGAATTTCTACAACAGACCGAAGGCACTGCTATTCGTCGAATTGGTCATCAATCCTGGTTAAGAAATATTGCCGTTGCTCTGGGCAATCAACTGGCCAGCATTGCCAATTCAGATCCACAACAAAGTCGGATAATTATTGACGCGCTCACCTTCAGATTACAATATCCCTCAGCAATGCTCAGAGAACATATTAGCTGGGCACTGCAGCAGCAGAATAAGCATAGCGTATCAAATAAAGCTGCCAGCGATTAAAAAACACCATAGACCAATAAAGAATAACAGATGAAAAAGCTAATGCCGATAGTGGTCGCTAGCAGCAGGGTCACGATGACAATGACACTTATCTCCAGCAGGATTGAAGATAATTGTGCTCTCAATTGTAGTAGACTAGCCATTGTTGTGTCCTCCTATATCCTTAGTAAAATTATGAACTGTCTATAAGTCTACTTTATGAGCAAACGGCTTTGTTATCTGTGCTTTTCTACCTGTTATTTTGTGAATTATTTACACTTTGCTAAAATTTTCTTTAACCTTTAACTAAATAGACGGAGGATTTATTGCCCACCCATGTGGCAAAACGCCTGCTATAAAGACCATGAATCCCTTAAGTGGCGACATATAAACACATTATAAAAGGTGTTCAGCTAGCTCTTTTTTTACGTTCAATCGTTTGAACAAAGCGAGTTTTTCTCACGTAAAAAGAGTGAGCTGAATAGCTGTGCTGCTTTTTGATGGTAGCTCGGTCAGTACGGGCTTATTTGCTGAGTAATCACTACGATGGCCTAATATCCCTCAAGTATCGTTTATATGTTAAACTGCCGGTTTTAATCCATGAAATAGTTATTTATGTTTATTAGAATTTTTTTTCTCCTGCAAATATTGATAAGTCTGTTACCCGCCAGCAGTATGGCCTATTCATTACACAGCGTTTTTAAGCATGTCAATCCCACCGTTGTGGTAATTCACACTAAAAATAAAGGCCCCGGCAGGCAAAATATCAATAACAATACAAATAAAAAAGATGTCGGATCCGGTGTGGTGATCAGTAAAGATGGTAAGATCATGACCGCCTCACATCTGGTCCATTCTGCTGATTCTATTCATGTAGAGTTTTTAAATGGCAAAATTATTGCTGCCCGGGTACTATCATCCGTTAGTCATGCCGATGTGGCTCTAATACAACTGGAGCATGTACCAGAAGATCTGCAGGTGGCTCCCTTAGGTAATTCTGATCATGCTCTGGTCGGTGACGATATTTTTGTTATCGGTGCCCCTTATGGCTATAGTCATACGGTCAGCAAAGGCATTATCAGTGCCCGCTATAAACCCGGAGAACTTGATTCCGAGCTCACCAAAACAGAATTATTACAAACAGATGCCGCCATTAATCAGGGTAATTCCGGTGGCCCGATGTTTAATGAAAAGGGCGAAGTCATTGCCATTGTCAGCCATATTATTTCTCATTCAGGAGGTAATGAGGGTCTGGGATTTGCAGTCACATCCAATATGTCCAAAAAACTCCTGCTGGAAGAAAAACCAGTCTGGAGCGGTCTCGATGGCATTATTATCAGTAAGTTGGCCAATGTGCTCAATGTGCCTCAGCCCGCGGCTTATCTGGTACAACATGTTGCCCAAAATTCAATTGCAGCACGTATGGGCATTCATGGCGGTAGCATTCCAACCAAAATATATAACACTCAATTTCTACTCGGAGGTGATATTATTATGGCCGTATTAGACATTGAGATCACTAATAGTACGGAAGTATTTAAGACCATCAGAAAAAAACTATCGGAACTTAAAGTCGGTGATAAAGTCACCGCCAAAATATTGCGCGCCGGTAAAATTATCCACTTATCGACTGAAATTGTTGAACGTTATTAAAGTATTCAGCAAACCAGGCTGTACTAGTCTACCATCAGAAAGTAACATAAAGGCATCCAGAGATAATACCGGCCGGCCATCATAATACAACATCATTATTAAGCTCAAGCCCCTTGTGACTACAACTTTGTGCCGCTATTTGACATGCCCTTTCAAGGGCTTGTTTGATACATTTTTTATTGATGAGCTGGTCAATAATTACCGCATTAAAGACATCACCAGCAGCCAGGGTATCAAGCGCCTTTACTGCAAAGGCATCTTGCCAGAAATATTTTTGTTCAGCAAAAGCCGCTGCACCACAACTCCCCCAGGCACAAAAAATTCTCTTATTGAAAAATTCAATTGACTTAGACTGACAAAAAGCCTGTGCACCATCAAATCCCTGACTACGTATATAGTGTCTGGAAAAAAAAATAACCTGCGCAAGTTCCAGTAAACATTCAATATTATCTCTGGCTTTTTCCAATTCGACAGAAACCGTAATATGTGGGAAATTCTGTTGTACATAAAGCATCATTTTGTGCACCTGAACAACATTTCTACCCTCAAAGTGTACCCAGTCAAAGTCATCAAGGTTAATTTTTCTAAAGGCCATAAAGTCAAATTCCGGCAGATCACGATAGTGACAGATAGTGCGCGATCCTGTTGTCTGACTCAGGATAATATAGGAGGTGGGTAGTTTGCCTTGTTGTAAGACCTGAGCGTATTGATAATTTACCCCATAGCGCTGAAAATCATCATTAATCATCTGACAATCAGCTTCATTAACCAGACATCCGGCCCAGTCTGTCTGATGAGCTAATTGGCTCAATATAACAGCCGTATTAGCAGCATTCCCACCTCGTCTGCAACTTTGTTCAATAATACGTATTTCTTCATCTTCCTGAGGATAATCATTCACTTCATTGATTATATCCAGGGTTGCAATACCAATCGATAAAATACGAGCCATATACATTCCTATAAATTAGTCAATAGCAGTCGCTAACGACTTTTAGCTGATAAAACAAAGCACAAATAATATTAAAAACACTTGAAAAACAACAACAAAAAAGGTATTTTCTATACACTGAATAATAATTGAGCGAACTTTGGCAAGCGGTCAGAAAATGACCGGCAACAAGACTTAGCTGAGTAACAGACTCAATAAATAATAATAAAATAATTAGCCAAAGCAGTTAACTGCCTACCTTATTCATTAGGCAACACACTTCTAACACAAGCATATTTTAAATATTTTGTCCGACAATCAATATTTAACAAGGTAATTGAATGAGTGAACTATTTTCTGAGGCATGGATAAAAACCCTGGGTGAAGCATGGAACAATGATGCACAAATCGTTGATCCCTTAAAAAAAGCTAAATTTTCAGCCAATATATCCTATGGTTTTATTGGCGAACCTCAACCCAAATGCCTATTGAGTATTGTTAACGGCAGTATTCACAATGCATCACTCTACCATAATGAAAACATTGACTGGGACTTACGAGCCGCACCCGCTAATTGGGAAAAGTGGATCATAGGGGGCTTTGGGCTTACTAAATTAGGACCTGCCGTGGCAACCCGAACTCTGCAATTTGCTCAGGGTGATTACCGTCAGATGATCCGCAACCCTCTGCTCAGCCGACCTTTTTTACGGCATTTTATTTTAATGAACAACATACAAACTTTGTTTCCAAAACAAGTTCAATATTAGTTTTTTTGTTTTTGCGCTGCTTTTGCCAATAATAAGGCTATCTGCTGCGCTGATAGTTTTTGCAAATGCTGACTTAAATTTTTGTTTTCAGGTGCCAACGGAGCTGACTTCGTTCTAAGCGCCTGAGCAGCATTGACAATTCCCTGATGGTTAATATCAACGTATTCAAAACATAAGGTGGCAAATTCATCGCAACTAATGCCTAGTTGCCGGCTTAATTGTTGCAAATTAGCAGCCGCCCTGGCTGATAATTGTAATTGCACTGATTTTTTCACGGTAAATTCTTCTCAAGTAAGGGATATCGATTGATGGCATCATAAGACATTACCTTCTAAGACTAAAGTAGCGAACACAAAATTCTGGACTAAAAAACAAATACGATAGATAATAAAAAGCTCAAAACGATCATCTTTTTATAACCATTCAGACTAATAGTCAATACTGACTTAATGAAAAATGAATGGCTCGACAGGGCTTTTAGCCAAAATAAATCATATGAACACAACCCAGGTCAAAGCAGACTGGACAGACAATGTCCCGACAACACTTGCTGTTGAAAATAGTAAACCCATAATAAATGAACAACAGCAAAAAATACTTATTGAGCGTATCAAACATTTATTAAAAGAACAAAATGCATTATTGGTTGCCCATTATTATACCGACCCTATTTTGCAACAACTTGCTGATGAAAGTGGTGGCTGTGTCGCTGACTCACTTGAAATGGCACGTTTTGGCAAGGCCAGTTCAGCGCATAAAATTGTTGTCGCAGGTGTGCGCTTTATGGGTGAAACAGCTAAAATTCTGTCTCCGGAAAAAACGATTGTCATACCCGATCTTGATGCCAGCTGCTCTCTGGATTTAGGCTGTAGTGCCGAGCAATTCATTCCATTTTGTGATCAACACCCAGAACATACCGTTGTTGTCTATGCCAATACCAGTGCCGAAGTCAAAGCCAGAGCAGACTGGGTAGTTACTTCGGGAATTGCCACTAAGGTAGTCGCTCATCTGGCCAGTGAGGGTAAAAAAATACTCTGGGCACCTGATCGCCATTTAGGCAAATATATTCAAAGTGTCACCAATGCAGACATGCTCCTCTGGCAGGGCTCCTGTATAGTCCATGATGAGTTTAAGGCCGATGCTCTACTGGCTCTCAAAGCCAAACATGCCGATGCAAAAATATTAGTCCATCCTGAATCATCCTATACCGTAATAGAAATGGCAGACGTAGTCGGATCCACCACGCAGCTTATCAATGCCGTTAAATCAATGAAAGAGCAGACCTTTATTGTTGCCACTGATAATCGTATCTTCTACAAAATGCAGCAGGCCGCTCCCAATAAAAAATTAATAGAAGCACCCACAGGTGGTGTTGGTGCAAATTGTACTATGTGCGCTCACTGCTCATGGATGGCGATGAATACATTGCAGGGAATACTGGATGTGCTGGAAAATGATAAGAACCATATCCATATTGCAGAAGCTATTCGTCTAAAAGCTTTTGCATCAACGCAAAAGCTTTTAGATTTTGCAGCGACTTGTCCATCATAAGATAAGACAAACACAGATTATCGCCCTTATTATTTTTTAAATTCACACACATGGGCTCAAATAGCGAGCATTTTAGTATTGTATACTTTGCTCATAAGCCCAGGCGGTTTTATAACGTCGGGGATTGGTCAGGTCATCATTTTACTCATATGCGCCGCCGATTAAGCTGATTGTCTGTTTCCTTACTACAGCCTGCAACGACTTTGGAAATTAATGAGTGAGTATGGGAAAAACAGTTTCAACGGGCAATTAATGGTAATTTTCAAAAGCTTGCTTCTGTATCTTGAAGTTTCATGGGTATAGTTACCGGATAATTAGTTGCTTTTGATTTTACTGACAAGCCCTTCATTGACCCAGCTATTAATAAAACCGGCCACCCTGACAGGTGCATGTTGCTCATCTATCCACTCACAAATACCATTACAGATATAAGTAAAGTCATAATTATCAAGCATAGCATCCAGCGCCCAAGCCTCATCAACTGGCATAGAACGATATAATGTGCGTAAATCACGTCGCCAGATACACCATGATAAAGGATATTCAAACTGTTCTATATCGATAGGCGGCAGGCCTTTATCTATCGCCTGCCATAACTGGGGGCTATTAAATAGTAAATTAATTCGCCGTACAGTTGGGTGAAACTCAAAGCGTAATTGCGGCCAGGATTCAAGAGCAATCGCCTGTAACGTGGGTAAATCAAGTAGCGGTTGATCAGCAGCATCAAAAGCCGCTCGCAACAACCATTCAAACAGAGCCATTTCAGCCAAGATCGGCTGCTCACTATAATTATGTTCAGTTGCCAAAAAATGGCTTAATTGATGGCCAAAGTAACGCAAAGAGAAATGTTGCGAGGGATAATTATCTATATAAGCAATCCCCAGGGCAAAAAAATCTTCATCACCCATCAGTGTATGTAGTGCAGGAAAAGTATCCTGTAATGCTTCAACTAACCTGTATTTATAGGCATTGGCATAAATATCCAGGCGCACCTCAGCAGACACTTTCTCGGTGCCGGTAACAGATGATTTTATTAACGGATCAGCTTGTTGTAACCAGTCAAGCATCTGGCTTTGCAGTTCATGCAGAGTTAATTGTGCACTACTCATAGAGACATCTCAGATGCTGATGGTATTGTCAAATTGCAATCAGCCTGTATTTTTTTCACTGAATTAATATCAAATTTCCCTTGTTTTACTTGCTGGGCTATTGCTCTGGCCAGTTCAAGTTCCTGCACCAGAGTTTCCAGTGGCGGAATATTATCATCACGTTCTATCATAAAAGTCACATCAGAAAAACGTTTAAGCGCATGTGCATAGAGTGACCAGACCGCATCACAAACCGGCATATCATGGGTATCAATAACATAATCACCATAATCACTATGACCGGCCAGATGAAATTGTTGTACACGCTGCACAGGAATAGACAATAGATAATCCAGCGGATCAAATTCATGATTAACAGCAGAGACATAGATATTGTTAATATCCAGTAATAATAAGCAATCTGCCTGTTCTGCCACCTCGACCAGAAACTGCCATTCAGTCATTTCTGATTGCCTATAACTGATATAACTGGAGACATTTTCCAGCAACATACGACAACCAAAAAAATCCTGCACTTGCTGTATACGCTGAGCAACATGTTTAATACTTTCTTCAGTATAAGGCATTGGCAACAAATCATGGGCATTACTGCCGTTGGTACCGGTCCAGCACAAATGATCAGAAAACCATTGCGCATTAATTCTTTGTTTTAGCGATTTAACCTGCTGTAAATAGTCCATATCCAGTACACCGCTATTACCAATATTCATTGATACGCCATGCATTGCCATAGGAAAACGTTCCGCTATTTTATCCAGATAATAGAGCGGCTTACCGCCATCAACCAGATAATTTTCAGTGAGGATCTCGAACCAGTCGATATTAAGTGATGAGCCTTCAGCGGGCGGGGAGTTTTCGGCTGATTTAGAGCCATCAACCAAAAAAGAAGCCAGAACATCCGGATAATGTTCTTTTCTTAAGCCCAGACCAAAACCCATTGATGGATATTTTATATTACTATTCATAATCATAAGAAGCTGCTTATTCCAGAATAAAAGAAATGCAATACGAATACCCTACTCACCGATACTCGTCAGCATTTTTACCCGGGTTAATGTTAACCGAGAATTTTACCACCCTTATCAGTACATTCTTTTTCACTGGCCTTAATCCAGCCTTGTCCTTTACAGCTATTTTGTCCTTTACAGGAGTTATTAGCCGTGGCACAAGCAGAACTCCCCTTACAGGCATTAATACCACTACATTTTACAGTTGCTTCGGCAGGTGACGCACTTGCAGTGGCGGTAAATCCAGTAGCAATTAATGCAGCAGCAGCGGCGGCCAGAGTGATAGAGGATAATTTTTGATTGCTTTTCATATTTTTTTTCCTTAATAGAATTGAGCTAAAAATAACTTAATCGCCATTGACAATAAAATAGATTCAATTGCATAACAATTAACTTAGCTATAGTATAATTGACATAGATCATGAAACAATAACGGAAACTACGTAGAGCAGCAGTACAATCCCGTACAATATCGCTTTCTTTTTGTACCAGGGACTTTTGCTGAGTATAAATTTTTATGAATAATGAATTATTTTCTTCAAAAGAACAATTTCGTCATATTTTTGAATGCGGCTTAATTGATTTGCTGGATCACGATGGCCTGGGTATTTTTATTCTGGTATTAGCCAATGCCAGTTTTGATCAGCATGTCCATGACTATACTCATCAGGCTTTATTAGGTAAATATCAGCAACTGGCAGAAAAATATCGCCTACTGCTTCAGGAAGGTCAATTATTAACTGAGCCAGAAGATGATATCCTGGTCTTCCTGAAACTCATGGCAATGGGTATTGAACGTGTCAGCCAGACAGAATTCCGCCATACCAGACAATGGGAATTACAATTCAATCATATACGCTCTCTGCGCCCTGCCCGTATGAGCAAAAACAAGGTTAGCGGTCTGCTCCTGCCGTTTGATAATGATGCATTTCATTTTAATAAACCTTTTTTGCAAAAAGAAAGCTATTGGCATGGCATGCTTAATGGTCAATCAGTGGATATTTTTTATAATAAATTCCCGTTTGCCCGCTTTCATTCATTGTTAGTACCTAATAAAGATGCCTGCCTGGCTCAATATCTCAGTGATGAATACCATCAGTATATCTGGCAGATCACTGAGCAGTTAGGACAAAACTTACCCGGTATTGGTGTAGCTTATAACTCCTATGGTGCTTTTTCATCCATTAATCACCTGCATTTTCACCTGTTCATTAAGGATCATCCTCTGCCCGTCACTCATGCCGACTGGAGCCATAATGGCGGCAATAAAGACTATCCAATTCAATGTGAACGGTTTACCTCAACTCAGCAGGCATGGCAATTTATCGAACATCTGCACCAAAAGCAAATCAGCTACAACCTTTTATATTTTCCCGGTTTAATTTATTGTCTGCCACGCAAACATCAGGGAACTTATAAGGATGCATCCTGGAGTAGTGGTTTTGCCTGGTATGAAGTCTGCGGTGGCTTTACTACCTTTAATCATAGTCAGTTTATGGATTTAGATTGCCAGCGACTTGAAGATGAATTATCCTTACTAAGGCTTGATTTTCAGTAGTTGCAACACCATTTAGCAGGCATTGTCTATTATACTATAGACACACAATATCAATTTTAATCTATTATTTTATAAAGAGTTTTATTATGGCATTTGGTAATCCACGCGGTTCTATGATCCGAAAAATCAAAACACCTGAAGATTTTATTGCGATGGTTAAAGAACTAAGAGAGGATGTATTCGATCTACGTGAAGCAGTTGAGTACGATCCAGATGAAATGGGACGTACTGCCTTAATCGTGGAACCATTAGAAAAAGTAGTTGAACAATTATACAATTCCTTTATTGACGGTAGTTATGAATTTAAAGATGAAGATCTCCCTTATATGAGTATTGTAAAAGAAAATAATTATACCGCTATTTTACCTATGTTACATTTACTTAAGGAAGTCAATCGTATCCACCGCAATGGCCTGGATATCGATTAATTATGGCAAAACAATATTGCAGTCATTGTGGTAATGAAATGGAAGCGAATGCAGGTAGTTGTCCTATTTGCAACGCACCGACACGTTTTCATGGTAAAGACTGGCAGAGTAAGGCACCTAAAACATTTATTTATTTTTTTATTGCTCTGGTAATTTTTAGCTTTTTAGTTATGTTTATTGCTCCACGTTAAGTGTAAGCTAAGCAGGCATTTAATTATTCTTATTCTGAGCGTGTACCATAATCAATAATTCTGCTTCGCCCTGAGACATGGCACAATTTTCCACTAATTCAGCAACGCTGGCGCCTTTATGTACCAGAGCGATGGCCTGTTGCATAGAAGCGGAACCCTGTTCTTTAAGATCAAATTCCTCCTGACGATCATCCAGCTCACGAATTTGTCCCGCCAGTTGATTGATGCGTTTACCGACACCATAGGCAGCATTCGTCATAGTTTGTAGCTCATGAGCCAGATCTTTTAACTGCTTTTGCTGTAGTGTGGCGAATTGTTTAAGCTGAGAGAGTTGCGCATTCGATTGCTGCAAAGATTGACTGAGAGCACGTACATAAAATGCCAGGTAAAGAAAAAGAATCAATAATATGCTAATAGTAGCAAAAAGAATAACAGTGATATTCATTAAGTTAAATTGTATCCAGCTCAAACATATTCATCAATATGTCCTACTTTAACACCTTTTTTATCGGTATTCACTGTGTTCTGCGGCAAATCTTCTACACTGCTATTTTCTGCAAAAGTATCATCATCTGATGATGTTTTTTTTTGTTTTTTCGGTTGTTTCCGCTCATTATTATAGTGACGTTTTTCTCGCACCTGAGGTGCCGTAGAAACCGCTACCAGCGGCGCAATATCATTGGTCATCATTCATCTCCAATAATAAAACATAGTCAGCAACAAACAGAGTATTAATATATATCCATTTCTGCCCACTCATCATCATTGAGTACTTTCTCAACTGAGACTAAAATCAGCAATTCACCGTCACGACTATGTACACCCTGAATATATCGGGAGCTTTCATCGTTACCGACATTCGGGGTGATTTCTATTTGTGACTGTAGAATATCTGCAACTTCAGCAATACTATCAACCAGCAAACCCAAGGTCTGATCCATGGTTTCAATAATAATAATTCTGGATTCGTTATTAGTTTCAATAGCGGGTAAACCAAAACGACTACGGGTATCGATAACCGTCACCACATTACCCCGTAAATTAATAATTCCTAAGACATAAGTGGGCGCACCCGGTACCGGTGCAATTTCAATATCACGCAGCACTTCTCTGACCTGCATGACATTAATACCGTATTTTTCACCATCAAGCATAAAGGTGACCCATTGAGTTAACGGATCAACACTCAGATTATCATCATAATCATATTCCATGATTAGTCCTCAAAATATTTCTAATAATATATTGTAGCATACAAGTCTTATCGGCATATTACTTTGAAAGTTTAGCCTGCAATGAAAAATGACTCACTCAGCAGAGCACTTTAATGCTGAAATTTTAGTTTAGTAAACTATTATCACCCGTTTTGAGCATAGCAGCAAATTCAGAACTATCCAGCAAAGCACACATATGCTCAATCACCGTACCCAAAAGCCAACGCCTTTTAGTCCTTGATGAGCGCCATTTAACGGCATCCGTTTTCAGGCTAACCACTTCTAGTACCGTTTCACAGGCAAGTCCCCAGCGGCCTTCATCAATCAGAATAATGTGTTTGAAATTTTTTTCCTGCACGTGCTTTGCCGGCCAGCGTTCTTCGGGAACCACCAGTTGCAGCGTATCAATTACAGGTATATTTTTTCCCTGATTTTGGATAATACCCAGATACCAGGGTTTATGACCTGGCAGCTCAGTAATATATTCATCACCCCATTCAACAATTGCATTGAGTTCGCATAAGGGCACCGCCATTTTCAAACCGGCAACGGTAAACAATAGAGCCTGAAAATCCGGTATAGCCCAGGTCGGTGCATTGTCGATATTACGTATGGGGCCTTCATCTATAGTACTCTGAGCCTTAAGCTGCTGTATTTTTGCCTCATGCACCCGCTCTGATTTTATCTGAGCCTGAGTGACTGCCGCCTGAGTCAGGGCTTCAATCTGTTGTGCAATTTCGCTATCACTGAGTGTTTTTATTTTCGGTAAAAAAAGGCTCAGATCCAGTTTAGGTGCCTCCTGAATTGAAGCCGATGAGTTCATATTCACATCACTGCTTTTTAGCAGCAAGTCATTTTGTCCTGTAGATAGCCTGTTATTCTGCATAGTTGCAGATTGGGATGATTCATCACTTGCCGGCCCACTTTTTTTACTGCGCGCTGCATCCGGTAAAATCTTGTTATCAGTTAATGTATGTTCACCCATTGTATTGACAATAGTCTTAGCAGCGGAAGCGGATGGTACTTGCGCCTTTTTTAAAGCTGCCAGCTGCTGACTACGGGGTATTAACACCTGTTGTGACACTTCACCCTTAGTACTCTTATCGCTAAAGACAATCGTCGGATTAACTGACTTATTATTAATACTTCTGCTCTGTTCGATACTATGAGTGGTAACTGACCTGGTCACCGATGTACTGCTTTTTGCCGGTTGGTATTCTTTACGGGCAGATTTTTTTTTCAGCTGAGTACGAGACAAAGGGTCACTTTGATTGTGTTGTGTTTTTTGTTGACGCTGCCGGGATTGTTGTAAAAAATTTTTAATTGATTGAGAGCCGTCCGTGGATTCAGATACCTCATGAACAGTATCTCCCCGTGAGTTTTCTGTACTTTCATCCTGACCGGAATGGTTGTTTTTATTTACTTCGATCTGATCTGAGTTAAGTTCATTATGAGTGACACTTTGTTCATTTTCAGGCGGCAATAGCAAAGCATCAAAATAGAAGTCCAAGGCTTCATTTTGATCCACTAGCAATTTATCTGTAGGTGGTTCATTGCTCATGAATTGACTCTGCCAACAGGTTATCCAATAATAAATTATAGGCTACAGAGCCTCTGGTATGAGGACTGTAAATGGGTAAGGGAACTCCATCTCTTGAGGCCTCCCTAAATTTTGTATCGACCGGAATAATCGTTCTCTTTAGCGCTTTTGCATCATAATTTTTTTGCATAATACGCAAGCATTCAATAGCAGCGCGGGTACGGCGATCGAACATAGTGGGAATAATGGCATAATCCAGTGGTGTTTTTCGCGCACGATTAATCATTTTTATAGTGCTCAGCATACGATCCAGACCTTTAAGAGCAAGATGCTCAGTCTGTACCGGTATTAATAACTGGCTGCAGGCAGCCAGCGCATTAATCATTAATACCCCCAGCATAGGCGGGCAATCAATAAAAATATAATCAAACTGTCCTTTAAGTGCTAGTAATTGCCTGGCCAGTACTAAGCCCATTCCCTCCTTAGTGCCCAGTTGTTTATCCAGTGTGGCAATAGCAGTTGATGCCGGCAGGATAGATAATTTATCAAAACGGGTAGCCTGTATAACCTCATTGATATCCATGCTGTGTCTGGCGGCCGCTTTTTGAAATACCTGATAAACACTTTTTTCCAGTGTATCCGGATCCAGGCCAAAATAACTGCTCATAGAACCATGAGGGTCCAGATCAACAATTAAGGTTCTTTTATTTTTTAACGACAACCATCCGGCCAATGAAATTGCTGTTGTGGTCTTCCCTACACCACCCTTCTGATTGGCAACAGCCCAGATTTTCACTTATTTTTCCCCGATAAAATGACAATGATTTTCATAGCGTTTTCTGTCTATTTAAGCAACAATCCAAAAGTACTGGCTGATAGAATTAATCGTCTTTGTTAAGCTTTTCTATAAAAAGACATGCAAAAAACACACCAGACATATATATTTACTGTATATTAAAAATGGCTTTAAAATCTGATGATTGTTTGCTATCAGTTTTCTGTTCTGCTGTCATGGAATCCTGTTTTAATTGCTGATTGCGCAATTGCATAAGCTGGCGAGGGTCTCCCTGGCCTAACATCACCAGATTGACCCGGCGATTAGTATTGCGTCCCTGCTCAGTAGTATTATCAGTAATGGGACGATATTCACCATAGCCAATGGCCTGCATACGTTTGGGGTCAACACCTTCTTCTTCAAACAAATGCACGACACTTGCTGCACGAGAAGAGGATAATTCCCAGTTAGATGGAAAATAGCGGGTTTTTATCGGTACATTATCAGTAAACCCTTCCACTTGAATATCATTGGGATAATCCATTAATAATTGCGCAATACTCGCTAAGATATCTTCAGCATCTTCAGAAAGTCGGGCATCACCACTGCCAAATAAGACACTGGATTTAATATCGATCTCCAGCCAGAAATCATTTTGTTTGATGTTGATAAGATCGTTATCAATTAAGGGCTGCACAGCTTTGGCAATATCACGTGCCAGAGTCTCAAACTCAGGATTTTCGGGCGGCGTCAAACTTTTGTCATTTTCCGGTACAGGTAAATCAATAAAATCAGGATCTTCAGCAATCGACGGCTGATCCTGTAAGGCATTATCAAATTCAATGGGGGTGGGTGAAGTAGGACGAGAGTGAAACACATCATTAAGGGTATCCGATAAAACCCGATATTTACCCTCATTCACTGAAGATATAGCGTACATCACCACAAAAAAAGCAAATAACAGGGTAATAAAGTCAGCATAGGAAACCAGCCAACGTTCAAGATTAACATGTTCCTCCTGCTTTTTTCTACGTCTTGACATAATTTAAATCATCCCAAAATAGCGGTAGTTAAACTTTAGCTCTACACCAGCTCACTCATATCATCATCGGTCGTAGTTTTATCCAGATAGCCCTCTAATTTTCGTTGTATATTTCTTGGATTTTCACCCTCAGCAATAGAAACCAGCCCTTCAACCACCATTTCTCGATAATTAACTTCATGCTGTACCAGGCTTTTTAATTTGCTGGAAATAGGAATAAACAACAGATTCGCCGCACCGACACCATAAATAGTGGCCACAAAAGCCACTGCAATACCACTGCCCAGCTTACTGGGATCAGATAAATTACCCATTACATGAATCAGTCCCATCACCGCCCCGATAATACCAATGGTCGGTGAAAAACCACCCATGGCTTCATAAATCTTTGCAGCCGAACCATCAAAAGATTCTTTGGCATCAATTTCCAGTTCCATTATGGAGCGCATTATCTCAGGCTCACTACCATCAACTAACAATTCAAGACCCTTACGAGAAAACAAATCATCTTCCTCTTCAGCAACGATTTCCAGTCCCAATAAGCCTTCTTTACGGGCAATATTACTCCAGTCAACAATACGTGCAATGGTTTCTTCGGTATGAAATCGAGGTGGGAAAAAAACCCAGGAAAACAGCTTCAGACCACGTAAAAATATATTAACCGGAGACTGCAGCATAACGGCACCGAAAGTTCCTCCCAGAACAATCAGTGCTGCCGGACCATTGACCAATGTGGCAATATGCCCACCATCAAGAAACTGCCCCAATAATATAGAGCCAATACCGAGTATCAGCCCGAGAACACTAAGAAAATCTATCATTACATATCTTCAACTCAGGCTATCGTTTAATGAGCACAGGAAGTCATCAGAGTCGGTACATCTAAAATTAATGCAATTTTACCATCTCCGGTAATTGTTGCACCGGCCAGGCCATCAGTACCTTGCAATAATGAGCCTAGCGGCTTAATCACTACTTCTTCCTGGCCAATTAAATGATTCACCACAAAGCCCACTTTCTTGGTACCCACATGCACCACAACCACATGTCCTTCATCCGGCAGCTCGTCATTTTCCGAACCTTTAACCAACCAGCGAGTCAAATAAAACAAAGGCAGCGGTTTTCCTCTGACCATAATAACCAACTGCCCATCAACCATATTGGTCTTAGTCAAATCCAGATGAAATATTTCATTGACACTCACTAACGGCAGAGCAAACGCCTGTTCTTTTAGTTTAACCATCAAGGTAGGCATAATAGCAAGGGTCAAGGGTACTTTGATGGCAATACGGGTCCCTTTGCCTTCTTCAGAATCAATCTCAATACCACCATTAAGCTGAGCGATGCGTGTTTTAACCACGTCCATGCCAACACCACGGCCGGAAATATCAGAAATTTCATCCTTAGTAGAAAAACCCGGCATAAAAATCAGGTTATAACATTCTTTATCATCCAGACGGGCAGCCGATTCCTCATCCATCAAACCTTTTTCCACCACTTTCTGACGCAGTACATCAGCATTCATTCCAGCACCGTCATCTTCAATAGACAGCATGATATGATCACCTTCCTGCTCTGCGGCCAGAATTACTGTTCCCTGAACATCTTTACCTGCAGCAATGCGTTCATCCGGCATCTCCACACCATGGTCAACTGAATTTCTGACCAGGTGCACCAGGGGATCGGCAAGCGCCTCTACCAAATTTTTATCTAAGTCAGTATCCTCACCAATAAGTTCCAACTTGACCTGTTTCTTCATTGCCCGAGATAAATCCCGAACAACCCGGGGGAAACGACCAAAAACTTTTTTAATCGGCTGCATACGCGTCTTCATTACCGACATTTGTAAATCAGCAGTCACCACATCCAGACTACTAACCGCCTTGGACAATTCCTCACTACCCAGTGACTGTTCCAAAGTCACCAGACGATTGCGTACCAGCACCAGTTCACCGACCATATTCATAATATCATCGAGACGTTTGGTATCGACACGTACTGTTGCCTCAGCAGGTATTGCAGAGGGCGTTTTAGCATCATCTGATTTTTTACCCTTAGCGGGTTTAGGTTTAGGCTTTGGCTTTGGCTTTGGCTTTGCTTTTTCGGCTTCCACCTTAGTTGTGTTATTGACTTCCGGTGCAGGTGCAACGCCTTGCTTATCCTTATCGGCTGCTACAGCGTCCGCATTACCATTAATACTGCCAAATTTTCCTGAGCCATGCAACTCATCGAGCAAGTCTTCAAACTCATCATCTGAAATATCATCATCTGCCAGCAACCGGGTGCTAGTATTTTCTGCAACGCTATCATTACTCGCTGTTTTTGACACCTTATTATTAAACTGACCTTCACCATGCAATTGATCCAGTAAGTTTTCAAATTCTTCTTCGCTTATCTCATCTGAGTCAGAACTACTGAGCGTCTCATTTACCACTGCAGCCGGTTCGTCAAGGGCATCCAGTAATTGCTCAAATTCTTCATCGGTAACATCTTCATCAGTATTCTTTGGCTCACTTTCTGGAGCAGCTTCAGCAGGAGCTGCATCGCCTCTGAGAATGCCATCAAGAGCACCCAGCAATGCAGGATCAGCGGCATCAGGCTCGGTAGCGGAGCGCAGACTATCAAACATTTCATTGAGCGAATCTAAGACTGGCAGCATGACATCCATAATGGCGGCATCAACCAGCAACTCACCATTACGCAACAAATTGAAAACATCTTCAGCGCGATGACAAAGCTCAACCAGAGGTGTCAGTGATAAGAAACCAGCCCCACCTTTGATCGTATGAAAACTTCTGAAAACGGAATTTAGCAAATCAGTATCATTGGGGCGTTGTTCCAGCTCAACCAATTCCTCGTTGAGTGTCTCTATAATTTCCCCAGCTTCGATTAAAAAATCCTGAAGTATTTCATCATCAGCATCAAATGACATTATTTATATCCTCAAAATCCTAAACTTGAAAGTAAATCATCCACTTCATCCTGACCGGAAAGAGTTTCAACTTCATTCGCCAAACCTGGCACAACAGGACCATCCAGAGAGCTTTTTGCTTTATTTTTTTCAGCTTCTGTCAGCTCGGATACCGGTGTCTCTGATATGATATCCCGTCCAAGATGTTCACTGGACAATTTGATCAGATTAATCAGGTTTTCCTCGACATCTTCAACCAGCTTTATTACTTTATAAATAATTTGTCCGGTAATATCCTGATAACTCTGGGCCATCATAACTTCATTTAGCTTTGACATTAGAGTTACACTATCATTATTGGCAGTTTGTAAAAAAACTTTAAGAGTTTTACTCAATTGTCGAAATTCACTGGCATCCATCTGTCTTTGCGTAAAACGTTCCCAGCCTGACAGCAGTTCTGTCGTGTCTGCAGTAATATTTTCACACAGCGGAATCGCTTGTTCAATATGGGTCATTGTCGCATCAGCTGCCTGCTGCGTCATACTAATCACATAGTGTAGACGCTCCTTGGCATCGGCCATATCACCATCAGCTAATTCAGTAATACGTGAGTCGGTACGAAAATCTTTGAAGGTTTCATGCACATCACGAGTCAGACGTCCCAACTCCTGAAACAAATGGGTTTCCTTCATGGCGGCTAATTCATCAAGAATTTTTTTTACTTCTTCATCATTGCCTGATTCTGCGCTTACAACAAGTTCTTTTGCCCGTTCAATAAAGGCTTCATCGATTACTACATCTTTGGCCATAGATCCCTTCTTAAATTATTGTTCTGTACGTGCCACAAAATTATTTGCAATATAACGGATGCATAGCATCAACCATCAATACGTTCAAATATTTTATCTATTTTTTCTTTTAATGTGGCTGCTGTAAAAGGTTTTACAATATAACCATTGACACCTGCCTGAGCTGCTTCAATAATCTGTTCGCGCTTTTGTTCTGCAGTAACCATTAATACCGGCATTTTAGATAAATTTTCATCCGCTCTGACATGACGCAGCAAATCAATACCCTGCATTCCGGGCATATTCCAGTCTGTAACCAGAAAATCAATACCACCGGCACTTAAAATCGGCACTGCGGTAAGACCATCATCGGCTTCGACTGTATTGGTAAAACCAAGATCTCTAAGTAGATTTTTTATAATCCGTCGCATAGTAGAAAAATCATCTACAATCAGGATTTTCATATCTTTGTTCAAGTCAACCTCCAGGTTATAGCAAGTCAATAATTAGGCTTTAGCAAAAATTTTCTGCTAAAAACTGTATCAGTATTTTCAACTCGGCGTATTTTAACCCGAATTATTCTCTAAAACTGACCACCTTACAAGTTTTTAAATAAATACATAGAGTCTGGTTAATAATAAACAAATAATAGGCCCTTCAAAAGGAACTATCGGCCATCACCACAGAAACTAAAACTTTTTATGGCTCAATAATAATTAATTTTTTATTTTGCATCCCACAGCATGGTGGGCAATTATCAGAAGAGACATCAGGTATTCAGTTTATTATTTATATGCACCCAAAACTCGCAACATTTAATACTATATTTTCCAAAAAAAGAGCAAATTGAATACCGTTTCAAGCGATTACTTAAAAAAATATGGGAAAAAACATTAAATATATGTATCACCCTGGCCATATCCCGCAGGGAAAGATGATAAACCTATGGTCACTATCTACATTCTGGCAAAAAAATAATTTTTTACCAGTAAAAAATAGCCATTATGACAAAATAATAGTAATTGAAAAAAATTATCATGGATTTATTGTCTGTCGCGATACAAAAGCCTCTGTATCAATAAAATAGACTATAGATTATAACTATTTGCTCATTGTTTCTGACAGGCGTGCTTGCAGGCGGATAACCGCCTGCGAATGGATTTGGCTAACCCGTGACTCACTGACACCAATAATGGCACCAATTTCTCTCAGATTCAATTCTTCATCATAATACAAAGCCATGACCAGTCGTTCACGTTCGGGTAAACCCGCAATAGCATTTGCTACCTGCATTTTTAAATCATTATGCTGCAGCTCATCCAGCAGTGCCCGTTGTGGATTAGGCAAATGATCGACTAATGATTCATCACTAGCACCCACTTCTTCAAAGCTCAGTATTTTATGACCGCTGGTATCTTGCAGAATATGATTATATTCACTCATCCCCATATTCAATGCTTCAGCGATCTCACTATCGCGCGCATCTCTGCCTTTTTCATTTTCAATTTTTCGTACTACTGCTGCCACTCGACGGCTGTTACGATGCACTGAGCGTGGTGTCCAGTCATTTTTACGAATATCATCAAGCATAGCCCCACGGATGCGGATACTGGCATAGGTTTCAAAACTTGCACCCTGGGTTGCATCAAAATTATTTGCCGCCTCCAGCAGACCAATCATACCCGACTGTATCAGATCATCTAATTGCACATTAGATGGTAGACGACTTTTTAAATGGTAAGCAATTTTTTTCACCAGTGGAGCATGTTTTTCAACAGTATCCTGTTGCTCATACTGGCTATATATTGTTATATTTTTCATTACCAGGCTCATAAACAAATCCCCACGCCCTACAATCTCAGTTTGAATGAATTAATCGCTCAACAAAAAACTCTAGATGCCCTTTGGGTCTTTTCGGCATCGGCCACTTACTAACTTTCTGAGCAGCCATATTAAATGCCTGTGCAGACGGGCTTCTGGGATAAGCCTGGCTAACCGCCTGTTGTTTTTTAACTGATTTCCGTAAATAAATGTCAAATGGAATAGCACCTAGAAAATCCAGAGATACATCTAAAAAACGATCCGTTACTTTCAGGATTTTCATAAATAATTCACGTCCTTCTTTCATATCCTGAGCCATATTTGCCAGAATACGAAAGCGATTAATGCCCTGGTCTTTATTGAGCACTTTAATCAGAGCATAAGCATCAGTAATTGATGAAGGCTCATCACAAACGACCACAATCACTTCCTGAGATGCCCGACAAAAGCTGACCACACTTTTATCAATACCGGCAGCAGTATCAATAATTAACACATCCAGATCATTTTCCAGTTCGGCAAAGGCATTGATAATGCCCGCATTTTCAGTATCACTGAGGCTGGCCATACTCGACACACCAGAGGCAGCAGGTATAATTTTAATACCACCGGGACCGTCAATAATAATTTCCGATAAATCATAATCACCGGATAACACATGTGAGATATTGAACTTTGGATGCAAGCCTAATAGGACATCAATATTAGCCAAACCTAAATCAGCATCTAATATCATTACCTTTTGTCCACTAGCCGCCAGGGATATAGCGAGATTGACGGAAACATTTGTTTTACCTACCCCCCCCTTACCGCTACTGATTGCAATTACTCTAACGGGTCGACTTTGAGTCATACGTCGTAAACCTTCTGCTTGATCATAAATTGAGGGGCGTATTGTGCCTCTATCAAAAACAGCTGACATAATACGCTCACTTGCAGGCCAACTGGCCCTATTATCAGCCAACTGCACGGGCAAGACCTCCACCGGAATAAGACATAGCCAATTCATCCGTATTCACCGAAACCGGATGCTGGCGCACCATTTCCAATGCCTGCTTCAGCAGATCAGTAGTATTGGCACGCTGGATATCCTCTGGAACTTTCTGCCCATCACTAATGTAGTTGAGTTGTAGCTGATTCTCAATAAGAATTGAAATAATTCCGCCAATTGAAGTGGATTCGTCCACTTTTGAGGCGATACAGCCATCCAGTTCACGAGCATTAAATGTTTTAATCACTTCATCCATTGCCAGAGTCTGTGATGAAGCAGAAATTACTGCCAGGATCTTCATTTTTTCATGACTATGCCGCAACATGGATAATTGCTGCGCCAGGCGCAAATCACGGTGACTCATGCCTGCCGTATCAATCAGAACCAATTGTTTATCATCCAGGCGAGACAGCACTTGTTTAAGTTCCTGCTCATCATTAGCGCTATACACAGGTACACCTAATATACGACCATAAGTTTTCAATTGTTCATGAGCTCCTACCCGATAACTATCAGTAGTCACTAATGCCAGATTTTTTGCCCCATACTTGAGTGTAAACCGAGCCGCCAGCTTGGCAATATTAGTCGTTTTACCCACACCCGTGGGGCCCACTAAAGCAACAATACCCCCTTCATCTAATAATTCTTTTTTCATGATCGGGATATTTTTGGCGATGATCGTTAATACCCGGCGCCAGCTATCTTCTAGTGATTCATCGTCCGCCGTTTTAAGCTGCTTAACAATTTTTTCACTCAGTGATGATTTAATACCCAGGCGATACAAACGTGATAATAGTTCTGCATGATGTGGGTGGTTACGAGAAAAGCTGCCCCAGGCCAGACCGGATAACTGATTTTCCAGAATACCTCGCAGTGATTTAATTTCTTCCTGCATAGAGCTTAATGCCGGATCCTGTAACCATTGAATATTTTCTACTTTGCCAGTTTTAGTCTGACGCCGGGCAGAAGAACTATCAGTTCGCTGAGTAGCAAAGAAATCATCTACCTCTCCTGAACCTGCGGCCTGTTCCTGCCGTGCCATAGTCTCAAAATTAAAAGCATTTTCTTCTTCAGCCGATAGTTGGCTTTGTTCATCATCATTAAAATCTGAAATAAAAGGTTGCTTTCTATCCCTTAGCGATGGTTTTGAATAGGCATCCTGAAGGCGCTCATTATGCATAGTCAATGCTGCTGTAGTAGTCTTTGCAGATTGCTTATTCGCTGATTGTTGTAATAAATCAGCAAAGCTATTCGCGGATTGAGACTGCCCGGCCAGATGACTTTCTTTCTCTGCTGCAGTTGGATTATGACTAAAATTAATCACATCATCCTCAATAGCATCAGCTAGATTATTAGTGACTTTTGTTTTTCTCATTTTGGCAAAAACAGAACGTTTTTTCTTTTGAACAGTTTGTTTTTTGACTACTATCGAAGCTTGCTGACGGCTATTTAAAGTCGTTTCCCGAGGTGATGTCTGATTATTCAGTGAACGATGAATAGCATCTTCATCATAATCTATAGCGGCGACTAATTCGATACCACCATTAACTTTATTATTCGATAAAATAACAGCATCAGCACCTAATTCCTCTTTAACCTGACGTAGCGCTTCACGCATTTCACTCGCAAAAAAACGTTTAATTTTCATAATCAACAACCTTGTTCTGAGTCATTTTTAACAGTCTGCTTTAATTCTGGCCAACTGTTGAAACTATTTTTATCTGCATGTTATCCGGTACTTCGTTGTACGCCAGCACATGCATATTGGGAATACTATGTTTAACAAAACGCATCATCATCAACCTGACCTGAGCAGAGACCAGCAGAATAGCAGGTGAGCCATTCATTTCCTGTGTCTGTGCACTTTCAGTCAATGACTGATGTATACGTTCAGCCAAACCCGGTTCAATACCACCACCTTCTTCCGACATTTGTATTGATTGATGCAATAACTGTTCCAATGATGGTTCTAAAGTGATTACCGACAATTCATTTGCTAAGCCATTGATATGCTGGACAATAAACCTTCCTAAGGCAATTCGTACCTGGGCTGTCAAAATTCCGGCATCCTGAGTCTGGGCAGCATATTCAGCCAGGCACTCAATAATAGTCTTGAAATCACGAACAGGAATTGATTCATTAAGCAAGTTCTGCAATACTTTTACCAGCGTACTTAAGGGCAATAACTTCGGTATCAAATCTTCCACCAGTTTAGGCGATGAGCTCGCCAGCCTATCCAATAACTGCTGAACTTCTTCATGACCCAGAAGTTGTGTGGCATTTTCATTGAGTAATTGACTTAAATGAGTTGCAATGACGGTATTAGCATCAACGACGGTATAACCCAAAGTCTGTGCATTTTCTTTCTTGCTTTGCTCAATCCAGGTGGCCGGTAAACCAAAAGCCGGATCTTTAGTTTGAATACCCTCAATATCACCAAATACCTGTCCTGGGTTAATGGCCATATCATGTTCAGGGTGTACTTCAGCTTCACCTACCGATACTCCCATTAATGCAATACGATAGACATTAGGGGCCAGGTCAAGATTATCTCTAATATGTACCGGTGGTATTAAGAAACCCAGATCCTGAGATAGTTTTTTACGTACACCTTTGATACGACTCATTAATTGCCCACCCTGAGATTTGTCTACCATAGGAATGAGTCGATAACCCACTTCCAGGCCTATGGCATCGATCGGCATAACATCATCCCAGCTCAACTCTTTAGTATCATTTTCAGGATCATCAGTCTGTACTAATTGTTGTTTCTGCTGTTCTTCAATCACTTCCAGTTCTGTGCTTTGTTGCTTTTGTTTCATGCGCCAGGCCAAGCCACCGGTCAGCAGTGCAAAAGTTAAAAAAGCAAAATGCGGCATACCGGGAACCAGTCCCATCACCATCATAACGACTGAAGTAATGCCCATAGTTTTCGGTTTACTAAACAGATCTGCAACAAACTTGCCACCCATATCGCCTTCACGATTTTCCCGTGTAACCATAATACCAGCGGCTGTTGACAGGATAAGCCCTGGAATTTGCGCCACCAGACCATCACCTATAGTCAATAGTACATAATATTCTGCTGATTGAGCAGCAGTTAAATCATGTTGTAAAACACCTATAGTAAAACCACCCAGAACATTAATAATGGTAATCAGTATTCCGGCAATCGCATCACCGCGAACAAATTTACTGGCACCATCCATAGAACCAAAGAAATCAGCCTCACGAGTGACGTCTTCACGTCTTTGTTTGGCTTGATCCTGATCAATTAAGCCCTGATTTAAATCCGCATCAATGGCCATTTGCTTTCCTGGCATGCTATCAAGAGTAAAACGCGCACTGACCTCAGCCACACGTCCCGCACCCTTGGTGACCACCACAAAATTTATAATCACCAGTATAATGAAAACCACCAGTCCAACCGCATAATTTCCGCCAATCACCACTTGACCAAATGACTGAATAACCTGTCCAGCAGCATCCGGGCCTTCATGGCCATGCAATAACACCACCCGGGTTGAAGCAACATTTAAAGATAATCGTAGTAAGGTAGCAATCAGAATAACAGTGGGAAAGAGGGCAAAATCCAGAGGTTTTTGCGCATAAACAACGATCAGTAAAATCACCAGAGCAAAGGTAATATTAAAGGTGAAAAACATATCCAGTAAAATAGGCGGCAGAGGTAAAATCACCATAGCCAACATGCCCATCAATAAAATAGGGGCTCCAATACCACCATGTATAATATCAATGATGTGTGTTTTGATACTAGTTTCAGCTAGTGCGGCCATAATAATCCCGTGACTGTTTTTTGACGAATAAGTAAAAAATCTGCTTATAAAGACATTATTGATACAGTTAGCAGGTTGTATGCCAACATTATTACCAGTGTTTTATAACGACTCGGCATATTTATCTTTTGCTCTATTTCAGTCTCAAGATATCGCTGGAAATATCACTTATGGCAGCAGCTGTTTAGTTTTTTTACAACAGAAGTTAAATACAGCAAACTTTTGCTATAAAAAGAGTGGACTGAATACCAAAGTTATTTTTTGACGGCTGGTCAGGTTGGGTCAATAGAGGTACATATTTTTAGCACAAATTTTAATTTTTTTAATTTTTTTCTAGACAAATGGTAAGCATCACAGTATTATACATCGCTTGTTGTTCGGGGCTATAGCTCAGCTGGGAGAGCGCTTCGCTGGCAGCGAAGAGGTCAGGAGTTCGATCCTCCTTAGCTCCACCAAACAACTCGTGTACAATTTCTAGCATCTTCTACAGTTGTCTAGCGTCTATAGCAGAAGTAACTGGTACACATAACATTAGCTGTTTTCACAGCGAAGAGAACTTGAATATCTTTTGGGTAGCTTATTTTGCCTTGCTAATTAAGTCCATTCAATATACGTCCCCTTCGTCTAGTGGCCTAGGACACCGCCCTTTCACGGCGGTAACAGGGGTTCGAACCCCCTAGGGGACGCCACTTTCTTGTTTGATTTTCAATTTTAAACCCGCAAACATTATTATTAGTCTAATTATTTATAATATACTCAGTCATTAATAGCTCATCATATTAATATTGTCCCCTTTATCATTTTCTGGCAAAGAAATTTCTACTGTCATCATTAGTGGTGACCGAAGTATGCGCCTACACTTATCAGCAAATAGGTATTATTAGCCCATCCTACGGTATCAGACTTAAACAGGATTATCCTGATATCAAAATCATTCGTTATGATTTACTAAAAACATATTATACCTGGACTTTCACTAGTCAAAAAAATAAACTATTCTTCACTCTAAAACAGCATGAAATTTACTACTACATGTCGTACTATCTTGTTTTTATTTTGAACAACTTTTATTTTTACAGCAGGAGCTTACTGAGATGTTAAGCAATTCATCCCCACAAAAAATTATTTATACTCTAACTGATGAAGCTCCGGCATTAGCAAGTTATTCATTGTTACCTATTATAAAAACCTTTGTGCAATCTGCGGACATTGACATTGAAACCTCGGATATTTCTCTGGCCGCACGCATTCTTGCTGTTTTTTCCGAACAACTCAGTGAATCACAACAAGTCAATAATGCACTACAGAAATTGGCTGAACAGGTTAAGTTAGCAGACACTAACATTATAAAACTGCCCAATATCAGTGCTTCTATTCCACAACTTCAGGCAGCCATAAAAGAATTACAAAGTCAGGGATTTTCTCTGCCTGACTATCCAGAAGCACCAGAAAATAAGCATGAACAACAAATTAAAAGTCGTTATGACCGAGTTAAAGGCAGTGCAGTAAATCCGATATTACGTGAGGGTAACTCTGATCGCCGGGCACCAGGTGCAGTCAAGCAGTACGCAAAAAACAATCCTCACAGCATGGGCCCATGGCATAAAAACTCAGCTACTCACGTTGCCAGCATGCAACAGGGCGATTTTTATGGCAGTGAAAATTCCATCACCATAGACCATGCCGGCCAGTTTAAAATTGAACTCTATCCGGATCGGGGCCAGCCTGTTTTATTAAAAGATTTCGCCCCCTATCTAAGCGCTGAAATCCTTGATTCAGCAGTAATGAGTAAAACAGCATTAAGAGCATTTCTCAGTGAGCAAATCAAAGACGCTAAAGAAAAAAATGTGTTATTTTCTATTCATCTAAAAGCCACTATGATGAAAGTATCTGACCCGATTATGTTTGGCCATGCACTATCGGTATTTTTTCAACCGGTATTTAGAAAATATCAGCAAACCTTTAATAAGTTAGGTATTAACGCCAATAATGGTCTGGCTGACTTACTTAGCAAAATCAAGCAATTACCCGACGAACAGGCCAATATAATCAGGGCAGATATTGAGCAATGTTATAAAATCCAGGCACCACTGGCAATGGTTAATTCCGAACAAGGTATCACAAATTTACATGTACCCAGTGATATTATTATTGATGCATCTATGCCGGCAGCCATTCGTGCATCAGGAAAAATGTGGTCCTCCAAGGGTAAACTGCAGGATACCAAGGCAGTTATTCCAGATAGATGTTATGCCGGGATTTATCAACAAGCCATTGATTTTTGTAAACAGCATGGTGCTTTTGATCCTCGCACCATGGGTAGCGTACAAAACGTTGGCCTGATGGCACAACAAGCAGAAGAATATGGCTCCCATGATAAAACATTTGAAATAAGCCGCAATGGTGTTGTCCGGGTCAGCAATGAGCAGGGAGAATGTTTACTGGAACAAACTGTTGAACAAGGTGATATCTGGCGTATGTGCCAGGTAAAGGATGCTGCCATTCAGGATTGGGTTAAACTCGCTGTACAACGTGCACAGGCCACACACTTAACTACGATATTCTGGCTCGATGAACAGCGTGCCCATGACCGGGAAATGATTGCTAAGGTCAAACTCTACCTGCAACAATATAATATCAGCGATCTGGACATTCAGATTTTATCACCGGAAGCAGCCATTCAATTGTCAATGCAATTGATAAAAAAAGGGCAGGATTGTATTTCAGTCACCGGTAATGTATTACGTGACTATTTAACCGATCTCTTCCCTATTCTCGAACTGGGCACCAGTGCTAAAATGCTTTCTATAGTACCACTGATGAATGGCGGTGGTTTGTTTGAGACCGGGGCAGGTGGCTCTGCTCCCAAGCACGTGCAACAATTCTTAGCTGAAAACCATTTACGCTGGGATTCTTTAGGTGAATTTCTGGCATTAACAGTATCACTGGAACATATCGCCCAACATTTTAATAATCCTAGCGCACAAGTTTTAGCTCTTAGTCTGGATCAGGCGATAACACAGTTTTTGCAGAACAATAGGTCTCCCTCACGACTGCTCGGTGAACTGGACAATAGAGGCAGTCATTTTTATCTGGCCCTGTATTGGGCACAAGCTCTGGCAGCCCAGTCAGAGGATCAGCAATTACAGCAAAAATTTTCACTCCTCGCAGAGCAATTATCACAGCAACAAACAACAATAATTAATGAGCTCAGCAATGTCCAGGGCAAGGCAGTTAATTTAAATGGCTATTATTATCCCGACAGAAGCACTGTTGAACAGGCGATGCGTCCAAGTCAGACATTTAATCGTATTATTGAGGAGCATATCATTAGTTTGTAAGAGGTGTTATGTTTGCTCTTCTGTGTAGACAGCGAGTTTTGTACACATAATAAAGAGTAAACTGGACAACTATATTATTTTTTGATGCCTGGCCGGTACGCTCTGGCATGTGTAACGTTACAAAATAACATTAATAAATTGCAATAAGCCTTTGTTATACTTTCTATTTATTAAAGAATAAGACTATAAGTTAATGATTTTTAAATTATTATTTAAAAAAATTAAGCATATATACTAAAGCTTTAGCGACCACGGACGATAATAAAATTAGTGCTCACTTATCTATCAGGTCAGGCTATGCTTAGTGTAATTAATCAATTAATCAATCAGTATGAACAGCAATATGGCTTTAGACCCAATCTGCTTTATCTCACCAGTGCGCAATTAGAATTGCTTAAAGAACAGATTTCTGAACCTGATATAGAAATTCTGGCACAATTAATCGGCATGGATATTGTACTAATTAAAGCCAATTCAAAGGCCTATGTATCCTGGGTACAAATTTCCTGGAAACATTCAAAAACAGCCTGATGTTTTTTTTCAGCTAAATGCCTATTAGCTATTGCTAATTTTTTCTAATTCGGGCACTATTCACGCCTTATAAATTCCACTTTTTAATTAATTGACTTAGTGTCACATACTATAGAGTTGACTATACAGGCTTATGGCAAAAGAAGAAGGCATTGAAATGGATGGTACTGTGGTAGACACACTGCCAAATACCATGTTCCGCGTTGAGTTGGAAAACGGTCATATCGTTACCGCTCATATTTCAGGTAAGATGAGAAAAAATTATATCCGTATTCTTACCGGTGACAAGGTAACAGTACAGCTGACGCCCTATGATTTAAGTAAGGGGCGGATCACCTACCGAGCTAAATAGGTTGTTTTCTGGCATCACAATTCATTAAGCAGTCGCATTCATAATGAACGCAACTGCTTGTTTTGATTGCTGCGGGTTTTAGTGAACCTTATCAAGCTTGCCTGCTTCACTGCGCAGATCAAATTTTAGTTCATCATCCTGTTCAGACACAATCACTGTACCTCCATGCTCAAGCTCACCAAATAATAATGCTTCAGCCAGTGGTTTTTTAATACTTTCCTGAATTAAACGTGCCATAGGACGAGCCCCCATTTTTTTATCATAGCCATTTTTAGCCAGCCATTTACGGGCATCAGGCTCTACATAGAGCTCAACTTTCTTTTCTGCCAGTTGATTTTCCAGTTCAAAGATAAACTTATCAACCACCTGTTCCATAACTTCTGTTGACAATGCAGAAAATTGCACCACTGCATCCAGTCGATTACGAAATTCCGGAGTGAAACCACGTTTTATTGCTTCCATACCATCACTGGCATGATCCTGAAGAGTAAAACCAATTGAAGCACGTGACATTGCCTCCGCGCCCATATTCGTTGTCATTACTAAAATAATATTACGAAAATCAGCCTTACGGCCATTATTGTCTGTTAGTGTCCCATGGTCCATCACCTGCAATAATAAATTAAAAACATCCGGGTGAGCTTTTTCAATTTCATCCAGCAATAAAACTGCATGAGGGTTTTTATTTACCGCTTCAGTGAGTAAGCCTCCCTGATCATAGCCGACATAACCTGGTGGGGCACCAATTAATCTTGATACTGTGTGCCGTTCCATATACTCAGACATATCAAAACGAATGAGCTCGATGCCCATTAATTTTGCCAGCTGCGTGGATACCTCGGTTTTACCCACACCGGTAGGTCCGGCAAACAAGAATGAACCAATAGGCTGATCTTCCCGACCAATACCGGCACGGGCCATCTTAATCGCATCATCCAGAGTTTCAATCGCCTTATCCTGACCATGAATGACTAACTTAAGATTGCGTGCCAACTTCTTCAGAGCATCCTTATCAGAGCTGCTAATGGTTTTTGCCGGAATCCGGGCAATAGTGGCAATAATGGCCTCAATTTCCTTAACCCCTATGATCTTTTTACGCTTTGATGGTGCATGCAATTGCTGATTAGCGCCAGCTTCATCTATTACATCAATGGCTTTATCCGGAAGATGACGTTCATTAATATAGCGATCAGATAATTCTGCAGCACTGCGTAATGCCTGCTTGGTGTATTTTATATGGTGAAAGTCTTCAAACCTTGAGCGTAGTCCTTCCAGAATACGATAAGTTTCATCAGCAGACGGCTCTGATACATCAATTTTTTGAAAACGTCTGGCCAGGGCATGATCTTTTTCAAAAATACCCCGATATTCCTGATAGGTTGTAGAGCCGATGCAACGTAAATCACTAGTGGAAAGTGCCGGTTTGATTAGATTAGAAGCATCCATAGCACCGCCTGAAGCAGCACCCGCACCGATTATTGTATGAATTTCATCAATAAAAAGGATCGACTTGGGTTCATTTTTTAACTGATTAAGCACTGCCTTAAGGCGTTTTTCAAAATCGCCTCGATATTTTGTTCCTGCCAGTAAGGCCCCCATATCCAGAGAATAAATAGTATTGTCTTCAAGAATTTCCGGTACTTCATTATCAATAATTTTCTTTGCCAGTCCTTCGGCTAAAGCCGTTTTACCCACACCAGCCTCACCAATAAATAAGGGATTGTTTTTTCTACGTCTGCAGAGAATTTGAATGGTGCGATTGATTTCTTCTTTACGGCCAATAAGAGGATCTATTTTACCTGCAGATGCCCGCTCATTAAGATTGACAGCATAAAGCTCCAGTGGTTTCTTGCTCGGTTTGGCCGACGCCGAATCACTATCGCCACCAGATGGTTTTTCTTCATCATCCAGAGCAAAATTGTCTTCATCAACCTTACTAATACCATGAGAAATAAAGCTGACAATATCTAAGCGCGACACATCCTGTTTAGATAGCAGGTAAACAGCCTGTGACTCCTGCTCATTAAAAATAGCCACTAATACGTTTGCCCCATTAACCTCTTTCTTACCCGATGATTGGGCCTGAAAAATAGCACGTTGCAATACCCGTTGAAAACCGAGTGTGGGCTGAGTATCACGCTCATCAATTTCCGAGAGCACAGGGGTAGTTTCTTCCAAAAAAATCAATAATTCTGTGCGCAGTTGCTGCAAATCAACTGAACAGGCATGCAATACTTCTTCAGCAGAAGGATTATCCAACAAAGCAAGTAATAAGTGTTCAACAGTCATAAATTCATGGCGTTTTTCCCGAGCTTCCTTAAAAGCCAGATTTAATGTAAATTCAAGTTCTTTACTCAGCACAATAATTATTCCTTATCCTATATCTCTATGGCTATTCAACTTCCATTGAACACATTAACGGGTGGTTATGTTTCTTTGAATAGTTATTCACCTGCAATGTTTTGCTTTCCGCTGTATCGCGGGTAAAAAGCCCGCAAACACCCTTGCCACTATTATGAACATCCATCATAATACGAGTGGCCTTAGCTCGATCCATGGAAAAAAAATTCTCCAGCACATGGACTACAAATTCCATTGGTGTGAAATCATCATTATTGATAACAACACGATACATTCGTGGTTTTTTTAACTTGGGTCTGGCGGTTTCAAGGACAGTTTCACCCGCACCACTATCATTTAATTGTTCATCAGAGTGATCATCTGAATTACTATTTTTAATCATATACATCTAAGTCTAGCTAAAACTAAAAAAAATTCTCTACATTAAGGAAAAAATAAGAGCTGCTTTATTTCTCAATACTCTATCTGTGTATGGGGATTTTTCAACTGATTACAAGTGAAACAAAACACGACTCAGGTCTCAAAATATTAATAATAATTTCACTTTAATTTTATATTTTGGTTATTTAATAGCGTTTTCTTTATAGTTATTATAAACTTAATATAGATTATTAATGTAATTACTAGGGATAAAGCCATGACTAGGGCTCAATCATCAAAAAGTAAAGATGATAAAAACAGGAAAAAATTATCTAAATCTCTAAAAAAGCTGAAGAACAAGCAACAAGCATCGGCTATGGATGATAATAACTCATTAATTTCATTAAAAAAAATTAAAACTAAGCTCAATAAATTTATTGCTAAGAGAAAACAGGACAAAGACACTCTCAATACCCTGAAAAAACAAAGTCAGGCACTCAGCAAACAATTACAAAAAACACAATCACATTTATCAAAGCAATTCTCCACACAGGCCATTAAAAAAATACAGGCTGACTTCAACGCCAAACAAATGCAATTTCAGCACAGCAGTGCACAGCAAGAGCAGGCAATCAAGCACCTGAATAAACTGCTGGCACGTATTGATAATAAAATCACCACTCTGGAAAAAGCGCCTGAGGGAAGTCTTAAGCAATTAAAATTTTTTACCCAAAACAAACGTAAATTACAAAAAAAAATAAGTGCGTTTGAAGAACAAATAAATCAGTTTATTGATACTTATGTAAAGCCTGAATATATCATTAGTGATTTTTCCAGACAAATCAATGCGCTGGCCGGGCAGCTTGCAGAGAGCCAGCAAGGCCATCAGCGCGACATCAGCAGCCAACAACAGAACATCGACAAATTACAGCAGGATGCTGAAAACCATCAGCTTACAATAAAGAGCCATCAGCAGAATATAGAAGCTCAGCAACACTTAGCAGCAGAGCAACAGCAAACAATTGATGAGCAGCAAGTAAAATTAACTCAGCAACAACAGTACCTGGGTGATCAGCAGGATGATATTGATGGTATACAGCTAAAAATTCAGACTCAGCAAGACAACACGTTGGCAATTGAACAACAAGTACACAATATTATTCCCCAATTAAAGCAGCAGGAAGAAAAAAACAAGCAAAGTTCTGAACAGCTGGAACAGAAGATTGAACAACAAAGCGATGAACAGCAAAAAGCATTAACCACTGAATCATTAGCTCTGCAGAAAACTCAGCAACAACTGATTGAACCATTAGCAAAACGTCTTAATGAATTACACATTAGCAGCGAATCACTGCAGCAGCACTATACTGAACAAAACATTCTAATTAATGATAATAATGAACATATCAGCAGTTTAGCCCTGCAGGTACAACAATTTAATGAGCAGCTACAACAATCGCAACAAGCATTAAAAAGCCATATTAAGCAACTTCGAGATAGTGATAATAATGAAAATTTGCAACATTTTCAGCAACTCAATGAAAATTTAACTCGACTGGAACAACAATTTCTTACTGTCAGTGAACAAACCACTGAGCTGCAACAGTTAATTGACGAGGTTAAACAAGAGCAACGATTGAGCAGTGCACAACAGGAAGAAATTACCCGGCAATTTTTAACTCAGCAACAGCAACTAGAGAGTCATAATACCCAGCTTATTCAAGTACAACCTATTATTGAACATAGTCATCAGCACAGCAGGCAATTACAGCAGCAATTAAAGCACCTGAAAAGACTCAATTTTGAGCAGCAGAGCCTGCTAAAAAATGAGCAGCAATTGCAAACACTGCTCACAAACTATAAACAGCAAAGTAAAACAGAGCAATCAACTCAGCAGGATAAAATTTTAGCACTATCCAGAACACAGCAAGAACAGCAAAAAGACAGCACAATCGCCCGGCAAAAAAACCACCGCTATCATAATGCTCTGCTTTTAGCGCTGGCAACATTATTAGTAACTGCTGGCTTACTCGTTTTTTATCAGGACAATATAAATCAATCTCTGCAGCAAAATAGCTTAGATGAAGAGCAGTTGATTAGCCGGATCAAAAACCAGCTTGAACAGGAAAATGCTTTAAAACTAAGTGCCCTGAGCAAACAAAACAGTGATATTTTCAGCCAGCAATTTGCACAAATAAAAGCTTCTATCAATAGCGTAAAAGCACAAAATAAACAACAGCATGTGCAGCAAAGCATAACTGAGCTAGCCCACAAAGTGACAACAATAGCGACACAAATTGATGCTTTAAACAAGCAGCAAAAAAATACCCAGGCACTCGAGCCAGTGACTATTATCGATAGCCAAACCATTACACAGCCCTTTTATACCATTCAACTTATAGGGGGGAAAAGTCAACAGTCAGTAGAACACTTTTTGCGACAACACAAACTTAACAATAGTAAAATTATTAAAACTGAATATAATGGCCAGCCATGGTATATATTGATACAGGGTCACTATAGTCACTTTTCACAAGCCAGAGAACAGTTACAGGCACTTCCGGATTTTTTAGTTCAGAATGGTTCCTGGATAAAGAAATTGCCCTGATAGACAAAATCCTAACAAATATATTTTTGCATAGCGGAAACATAATGAAAATTAATTTACCTTTACCCCAGGAAAAAAAATTAACCATTATCTTTAGAGTTGAACCCGGTTGTCTGGGTCCCAGAGGAAATGAGCTGGTGGATAAATTCTGTGCACTGGCACAACAGGAGTTTACCGGCATTGATGCTGATTTTATTCACTGGGAGATTATTCCCCGCCATGATAAAAATCTACCGGAGATGCAGTATCAAATCAACAATAAAAATTTATCTCATGATAAAGCGGAAAAATATTTACACTTGTTTGGTAAGAAGCTAAGTGAATTTGAAAACCATCTGAATAAAAAAATCAGCCAGACCATTGATCAGTTTATGGGCTATTAAGTATCTTCAGGCATTATAGCATCGGTGCCGGTGACACTCTGAGCACTTCTTCAACAGTGGTAATACCCTTGGCTACTTTTTGCGCTCCACTTAAACGTAGAGGTTTATAACCATCATTAATTGCCTGGCGACGCAGTTGTTCCCGATCCGCATCCTGACTGAGCAAATGCTTAAATTCACGGCTGAGATAGAGTATTTCAAACAAACCCACCCGTCCTAAATAACCGGTATTGCGGCACTCAAGACAGCCTGCAGGCTTATAAATTTTTTTCGGCAGTTCACTTTTCCAGGGTTTCACCATATCCACCCAGACATCTTCATCAATGGGTGTTTCCACTTTACAATGAGGACAAAGTGTCTTTACCAGTCGCTGGGCCATAATACCAATGATACTGGAATGGATAAGATAAGGCGGTACACCAATATCCTGCAGGCGGATCAAGGCAGACAGGGTATCATTAGTATGTAAAGTTGAGAGTACCAGATGCCCGGTCAGTGATGCCTGAATAGCCATCTCAGCAGTTTCCTTATCACGGATTTCACCAATCATAATAATATCTGGATCCTGACGCATCAGGGTTCTGACTCCCTGAGCAAAATCAAGACCAATTTTTTGTTGCACCTGCATCTGATTAAATACCGGCTCAATCATTTCAATTGGGTCTTCAACAGTACAGACATTGACTTCCGGCTTGGCCAGCTGTCTTAAAGTGGTATAAAGAGTACTGGTTTTACCTGAGCCGGTTGGTCCTGTGACCAGAATAATACCATTGGGCTGTTTAATCATTTCCTGCCAGCATTTATTTTCCTGCTTACCAAAACCCAATGACTCAAAACCACGCTGCAGCACCTCCGGATCAAAAATGCGCATGACCAGCTTTTCACCAAAGGCTGTTGGCATGGTCGATAAACGCAATTCTATTTCAAGACCATTGGGTGTTTTCGTTTTAATTCGACCATCCTGAGGGCGGCGTTTTTCCGAGACATCCATTCGCCCGAGGATTTTTATCCGACTGGAAACTGCATTCATCACTGCCGCAGGAATTTCATATACCTGCTGCATAACACCATCAATACGAAAACGTACATTAGCCTGTTCACGCCGGGGCTCGAGATGAATGTCACTGGCACGTTGTTCAAAAGCATATTGCAAAAGCCATTCAACAATACGCACAATATGATTATTATCCGCATCAAGACTACCCGTACGTCCCATTTCAATCAGTTGTTCCAGGTTCTGGATACCCATAATCTGATCATCTGATTGATATTCAGCCTGGGTGACTGATTTTGATACACTATAAAATTCCACCAGAAAATGAGCAATATCATCAGGATTAGCTAATAGTAATTCAATTCTCTTAGCGGAAATGCGCTCTATTTCGGCTTTCCAGGCGAGTTGAAATGGCTGTGCCGTGGCAACATAAACGATCTCCTGGTTAACTTCAACTGGTAAAATATTAAAGTTTTTTGCGTAAGAAAACGACATTAAAGAAGTCACACTATTGACATCCGTTACCAGCGGGTCAATACGCTTGGTCGCAATACCCGTCTTATCTGACAGCCATTGAGTCAATTCATCAGCAGTTATTAAGCGCTCCGGATGGCTCTGGTTTTTCCAGCCGCGCTCGGTAATCACCAAAAAGGGATGCTGCTGTGAATACTGATTATTTCTATCCAGAGATTTAAGTACCTGAGCATTTTCCAGCGAGACCAATCCATCGATGGTCAGTTGTTCCAGCACCTTGTACAGATCAAGTTTGCCATCGGCCTGTGTCAGTTGATTTTGATACATTGTTGTTTGTTCTTCTTAGATTAGTAGCAGGGAGATGTTATACTGTACTGTTAATAATACGCTGAACAATAAACAGGCAGCAAATACCCAGCTCACGTTTTAGCATTAACAAGTGGTTATCATGGCCAAACTGATTCTTTTTAATAAACCGTATAACGTGCTCTGTCAATTTACTGACACTGATGAGCAGCATAATTGCCAACGGGAAAATTTATCCCATTATTTATCCATCGCCGGTGTTTATCCCGCAGGTCGTCTGGATCGCGATAGTGAAGGCTTATTATTACTCACAGATTCCGGTACTCTACAGCACCAGCTGGCCCACCCCAAGCATAGCAAAGAAAAGTCCTATTGGGTACAGGTAGACGGAGCAATCAATAATCAGGCTATTAACCAATTACGAGCAGGGGTGACTTTAAACGATGGTATGACCCGCCCAGCCAGGGCCAGAAAAATAACAGAGCCCGCTCTTTGGCCTCGAACTCCACCAGTGCGCTTTAGAAAAGATATTCCCACATCCTGGCTGGAATTAACCATCACTGAAGGGAAAAATCGTCAAATAAGGCGTATGACAGCCGCCGTGGGCTTTCCTACACTACGACTTATCCGTCATCGTATCGGTCAATGGACTTTAGCTCAACTGGCACCTGGACAATATCAGCAACTGACCCTCTGAAGGTATTTGAAGATGCCCCTTAATGTCCCCATATTAGCCCTTAAATCAGTAAATTCTCAGCCGCTATGGTAATGACTTCTATGCATAATTCACAAAAACAAAACACTCAAAATATCATTGTTGGTTTGTCCGGCGGTGTTGATTCCTCAGTCACTGCCTTATTATTAAAGCAACAGGGCTATCATGTATCAGCTATTTTCATGAAAAACTGGAATGAAGATGATGAGGCTGCTTATTGTCCTGCAGAAGAAGATTTTGCTGATGCTCAGAGTATTGCCGCAGAGCTTGGTATCCCCTTTCACGGAGTCAATTTTGCCCCTGAATACTGGGATAATGTATTTGCCTATTTTTTAGCTGAATATCAAGCCGGTCGTACTCCTAATCCTGATATTCTATGCAATAAAGAAATTAAGTTCAAAGTATTTCTTGACTATGCCCTTTCCCAGGGAGCAGAAAAAATTGCCACAGGACACTATGCGCGGGTTAAGGAAGAAGACGGAGAGTTTTATCTGCTTAAGGGCAAGGACCATAATAAAGATCAAAGTTATTTTCTCTATACTCTGGGACAATATCCCCTGTCCAAAACTCTGTTTCCCATTGGTGAACTGGATAAGCCTATAGTACGTGAACTGGCAGAGAAACATCATCTGGCCACCTGGGATAAAAAAGACTCCACGGGCATTTGTTTTATTGGCGAACGCGATTTTAGCCAATTTTTAAGCAAATACCTGCCGGCCAGACCAGGAGACATGGTTACCCCACAAGGAGAAGTGGTTGGTCAGCATCAGGGCTTGATGTACCATACTCTAGGTCAGCGCAAGGGTCTTGGCATTGGCGGTCGAAAAACAAAGGGGCAGCAAGCCGGTCAACCCTGGTTTGCTGCAGCAAAAGATCTGGCCCGTAACCGGTTAATAGTCGTACAGGGCAAGGAGCATCCCCTACTTTATAAAAACAGTCTCAGGGCAGGTAATCTGCACTGGGTGAGTGGCCAGTCGCCTGGGCTGCCATTTAAATGTATGGCCAAAACCCGTTATCGTCAGCCGGATCAGGCATGTACCATTACTGCCATTGAAAAAGTACAGATACCGGTAGAAAATTCTGAGTCCATCAATCAAAGCCAATGTGTGGTAGAATTTGATGTAGCACAATTTGCCATTACCGCTGGGCAGTCAGTGGTTTTTTATCAGGGTGAAATCTGTCTTGGCGGCGGCATTATTAATTAATATGCGGTCGATACAAGCATGCCCATAGCCGACCTGAGTTACCAAAAAAAGAGTATTACAGCATTGACTTTAGCAAACCTGAACAGTCTTGAACAACGTACAATTGCGCTTGCCGGCATTTTTCAGAACTGTCAGCAAATGCAGCAATTAGCCCGTAGTGGCAAAATTGATATTTTTTACCTGGATATTGCCGTAAAAGCAATTTTAAATACCTCTCCTGATGATACCTTATCGGTTTTTCAAGGCATTCCGGGTATACGAGAAGGTCTACATTTGATTGAACAGCAACTCGGTCAGAGCGATAGCGCACGCGATACTGCACTCACCCGCTATTCAATTAGCGTACTTTTTTTGGCTAATAAGTTACTTAAGAATGCTGCCATGCTACAACAACTCAGCGCCGGTATTGATAAAGCCCGGAACCAGGTTGAACACTTTGGCCTCGATCATAGTACTATTTATGCCAGTCTGGGAGGACTCTATAGCGATACCATTAGCCAATTAAATCCACGCATTATGGTTTCTGGTGAACCCGAAATACTTAACAATCCGGATACTGCCAATAAAATCCGCACTTTACTGCTCAGCAGTATTCGCTCTGCAGTCCTCTGGCAACAGCTTGGGGGCAGTCGTTGGCAACTATTATTTAAAAGAAAAAAAATAGTCTCTATAGCAAAAAACTTAGTATGAACTTTATATTTTTTTTTCTGTCTATATATCCCATACAAGACATGACAAATCGATAACTTTTAAATTCATCAAATAAAACGTTCCTGGTCAGCAGTATGTATAAATTACACCACTTTGTCCGGGTGCATTCAATCATTGTAATAGATAAAAAATTATGAGCCTATACCAACAAATCACACAAGCAAAAGACTGTTTAAGAAAAAAAATTATCGGTCAGGATGCACTGGTTAATAAACTCTTTATTGCCTTACTAGCAGATGGACATTTACTGGTGGAAGGTGCTCCCGGACTAGCAAAAACCCGGGCGATTAAGGAATTGGGTAATCTAATCGATGCTGATTTTCATCGAGTTCAATTCACTCCAGACTTATTGCCTGCTGACTTAACCGGCACAGAAATTTATCGGCCTCAGGATGCCTCTTTTCATTTTCAAAAAGGCCCTCTTTTTCACAACCTGCTACTGGCGGATGAGATTAATCGTGCACCGGCAAAAGTACAATCTGCCCTATTAGAAGCAATGGCGGAAAAACAAATTACCGTTGGCAGAGAAACCTATTTATTACCCAAATTATTTATGGTCATGGCAACCCAAAATCCTATTGAACAAGAAGGTACTTACCCTCTTCCTGAAGCTCAACTTGACCGTTTTCTCATGCATATCAGTATTGATTATCCTCATCAGGATGCGGAAAAAGCAATTTTAGATCTAAATAGACAAGAGGCACAGCAGGACTTATTAACAACTGCAACAGAGCAAAAAAGTGCTGAAACAAACATTAAAATCAGCCAACAGGTACTCTTTGCTGCGCGGCACGAAATTTTAAATATCCATATGAGTGCAGAAGTTGAACAATATTTATTAAATATTATACTGGCCAGCCGTGACCCGTCACCCTATGACGATGAACTAGCCAGCTGGATCAACTACGGTGTCAGCCCCAGAGCAACTATAGCTCTTGACCGTTGTGCCCGGGCTCATGCCTGGCTTGCCGGCAAAAATTATGTTGCACCATCAGACATTCAGGCAGTAGTCCCTGATGTTTTTCGCCATCGTTTGCTGCTGTCATTTGAAGCAGAAGCCAATGGCATTGATAGTGACTATTTTATTGCTAAATTACTCAGTTATATTGCCGTACCTTAAGTGCAGCCTGTCTATAGCATCTGTTCAACCTTACACCCATGGAAACTGTGATCATTTTCAGATGCTTGTTGAAACTAAAGCAGAAAATAAAGCACCAATGGGCTAGTTTCTAAGTAACAGATTATAGAGACTATTTAGATTTGCTCTTTTTTTGTCCGCTATGATTTGAGTAAAGCAAGTTTCGCACACTTAAAAAGAGAGTTGAATAATCGTATTAATTATAATGAGTGGTCGATATGACCTGGGTTACTGAATAAGTATTCAATAGGCAGAATTATTTTTCTTCTATATAAGATAGATTGAATCGGATAAGCGAAAAAAATGACTATTTGGACGAAAAAATCTACAACACAAAAGAAGCATAACTCATTATCCCATGCGACCGAAGTGAATCTGCAGGGTTTAATACATTTGCGTTATCAATCCAGTCACCTCGCTCTGGGTTCACAGCGTAAAGCTTATTCATCACTTTCAGGCAATTATACTTCACCCTTTAAGGGGCGTGGCCTGAATTTTGATGAAGTACGTCCCTACCAGCCCGGTGATGATATTCGTAATATTGACTGGAATGTCACTGCTCGCACGGACAAAGTACACACTAAAGTATTTAAAGAAGAACGTGAGCGCCCAGTCTATATTATTGTTGATCTTCGCAGCAGTATGTTTTTTGGTACTCAACATTGTCTTAAATCGGTTATGGCAGCCAAAGCTGCTGCTTTATTTGCCTGGGCAGGAGCGGATAATAGCAACCGTATTGGCGGCCTGCTATTTAATAATACAGAATATCAGGCTATGCGCCCAAAAGGCGGTCATCGGGGAGTTTTGCAATTTCTAAAAATGCTCAGTGATTTTCATAATAGCACATTGGCCAAACAACAATTTACAGAAAGTGACGCAGCCAGCCTGTTAAATAATGAATTATTATTTGCCCGAATACAAAAAATAATTCATCCCGGCAGTATGGTATTATTTGCCTCTGATCTTAATGACTTCAATAACAACAGCATGCTGAAACATGTGCGTCATATTGCCCGGCATAATGATCTTTTACTGAGCCATATTTATGACTCTCTGGAAAGTCAATTACCACCACCAGGACACTATGGTATTAGTGATGGCATGAATTCATTCTCACTGGATACCCGCGATGAGAGTTTATGCACATCATTTAAACAATTGTTTGAGCAAAAAAATGAGGATATTGAGCAATTTTGCCTGCACAATCAAATACATCTAATTAAACTGGCAACTCATGACAAAGTAGCGGATCAGTTTCTTTCAACTCTGGGTAAAGATGCCAGCGTACGACGTATTGCCAGGAGCCGACACTGATTATGAGTACACTACCTGTCCCTAACGCATCAAATTTTGATGCCGGCAAGCTTGCCGATATTCATTTGCCCGAAGCAATATCCTTTTGGCCCATTGCTCCCGGTTGGTGGTTATTATTGCTGATTATCATTATATTTTCAGCTATTATTATTTATTTTATTAAAAGACCGGCACGCCCTAAAACAGCTAAAGTAAAACATTTAAAGTCACAGGCTTTAAATGAATTGAGCTTAATAAAAAAGAACTATCTTGCTCATGCAGATGATTTAGCAGACAAACATGAAACCATAAAAAAAATATCTGTTTTTTTACGCCGATACGTTTTATCACTACTCAATAGAGAACAGGTTGCTTCATTAACGGATGAGCAATGGTTAGAATTATTGGATAAAATATACCATAATCAATTGCAAACAAAGCAAAACAAAACATCTTCAAGTAATGATAAGCAAGCACTTTTTGCAGAAAAATATGCTGACTTATTAATACATGTACCCTATCAATCGGTCAATCAAGCTATTGATAATCTTTTGTTAAATGACTTATTTGATAGTACTGAATTATTAATCAAACGCAGTGTAGTACTTTTTTCTCAGAAAAAAACAGCACAAAAGCAAAATTCTGTCCCAACAAAAAATTTCCGGATGGAGTCTAAAAATGTATAACTTTGACTGGCCCTGGATATTTTTATTACTACCCCTTCCCATATTGGTGTACTGGTATAGTAAGCCTGCTGAATTAATACAGAAAAAAGCGCTAAAAGTACCTTTTTATCAACAATTAAGCAAACTGAACAATACCTATCAGAGTCAAAAGATAAATTCACTATCGATTTATTTACTTATGGCATTTGCTGCCTGGGTATTTCTGATTATTGCTGCCGCTCAACCTAAGTGGTCAGGTGAGGCTATTGATATACCGGTCAGTGGTCGTGATCTTATGCTGGCTGTTGATATCTCCGGAAGTATGGAAACACCGGATATGTTCTTTGCTCAGGATGCCGTTAATCGTCTCACCGCAGTTAAGTCGGTATTGCAACCTTTTATTCGCCAACGCAAAGGCGACCGAATGGGGCTTATTCTGTTTGCTGATAATGCCTATTTGCAAACACCACTGACTTTTGATCGAAAAACCATTGAGAAAATGCTCTATGATGCCTTTATCGGTATGGCGGGTTCTAAAGCAACAGCTATTGGTGATGCCATTGGTCTGGCGGTAAAACGACTTAAGGATTTACCTGCCGAGCAAAGCAATTCACGGGTACTCATTTTACTCACTGATGGTTCTAATAATGCCGGTATAGATCCGGTCACTGCAGCTAAACTCGCGCAACAAATTGGCATTAAAATTTATGCCATTGGTTTTGGTGCTGATGAAATGATTGTTCAGTCTTTTTTTGGTCGTCAAAGAGTCAATCCCTCACGCGATCTGGATGAAAAAACGCTAAAACTGATTGCCCGCACAACTGGAGGTCAATACTTTCGAGCCAGAGATACTCAGGAGTTAAAAAAAATATACCAGACCCTAGATAAACTTGAACCAGTTGAATCTGATAGCCTGACATATCGTCCCACAAAATCACTTTTTTACTGGCCTTTATCTATCTCCCTGCTATTAAGCATTGGTATTATTTCAGCTCGCTGGCTGACCAGCATAAATTATTCTTACAAAGGAAAATCAACCACTGTCAGAGGTGAAAAATAATGTTACAAAGCTTTCATTTCCTTCGTCCTGAATGGCTGATTGCATTACCTTTTATTGCCCTATTACTGCTTTTAATAAAAAAACGCAGCAAACAAAATAGCGGTTGGGAATCCGTCTGTGACGCCGAGTTACTGAAATTTCAATTAGCCCGCCATAGTGCTCCTAAGGCAACATCGATTCACCTATTACAATGGTTTGTACCAATAACCTTTTTCATTACAATCATAGCGCTTGCCGGGCCCAGCTGGGAAAAAAAACAGCAGCCCGTATTTCAGCAAGGTAATGCCTTAATTGTTCTCCTGGATCTGTCACTCTCCATGAATGCTCAGGACATCAAACCTTCACGTCTGGAACGAGCTAAATTAAAGTTAATCGACATTCTTAAAAGGAAAAAAGAGGGGCAAACAGCATTAATTGCCTTTGCCGGGGATGCTCATGTAGTAAGCCCATTAACAATTGATAATAAAACCATTATGTCACTATTACCGGCTCTGGACTCATCCATTATGCCGCTCACGGGTTCCGATCTTATCGATGCCATCAAAACGGCCAGACAACTATTTAAAAATGCCGGTTTTATCCACGGTGATATTTTACTAATCAGTGATGGTATCGATACCAGCCAAAAACATCAATTAGAAATAATTATTGATCAGGTTTATCAGCAAGGCTATCGTTTTTCTGTTATTGGTGTTGGCAGTCAAACGGGATCTCCTATTCCCTTAGCCGGGCAAAGAGGTTTTATTAAAGATCAATCTGGACAAATTGTCTTAAGTAAATTAGCGAGTCATTCATTAACCGCACTTGCCCATACCGGTCATGGTCACTATCATAAGTTATCTCTGGATGATAGTGACTTTAAAGCTCTGATTGATAATCAATGGAATACGGATAAAGCCGCAAACAGTCCAGCCGATCAACTGGAACAATGGCTTGATGCCGGGGCTTATTTAAGCCTGCTATTGATCCCTCTGGTATTATTAAATTTTAGAAAGGGCTTATTAAGTATTGCCATTATAATATTAGTCAATCCTTTCATCGTTTCTGAACCTGCATATGCAATAGAAACCACGGCTGTTGAGCAACAAAGTCCACTTCAGGAACAATGGCAGCAGCTCTGGTCAACTGCCGATCAACTCGGCCAGCAGGATTTTAATGCTCATCAATATCAGCAGGCAGCAAAACACTTTAATAATAAAAACTGGCAGGCAGGAGCACAATACCGTGCAGGTAATTTCGCTCAGGCTGTTGACTTATACCAGCAATCTGATGATGCCGTCAGTCTGTTCAATAAGGGCAATGCACTGGCCAATATGCAAAAATTTAAAGAGGCTGCACAGGCCTATCAGCAAGCTTTAAAACAACATGAAGATTTTGCCGATGCACAGAAAAATCTGGACTATATGAAACAATTATTAGCCCAGCAAGAGCAAAAGAATAAGCAGAGTCAACAGCAGAAAAAAGGTGACAAAAAAAATCAGCAGAAGGATCAGCAAAACAAAAGCGATGATGCAGAAAAAGATAGCGATTCAAAAAGTGATAAAAATGAACAAAAAAATGCTAAAAATTCAGCTTCACAAGGATCACAATCCGGCCAGCAGGAGCAAAAAGAATCATCTGCTCAGGACAAACAGCAAGACAAACAAAATAAAGCTCCTGATAATAAAGACAATAGCGATGAGCAAGCAAACGAAGCCAAATCACCTGAAGACTATCAACAAAAGAATCATGATAAAGATCAGCAAAATGAACAAGCAAAAAATGCTCAGGCTGAAAACAAAACAGAAGCTACAGATAAAGATAAAAAGCAACAGGCACATGCTGCTGAACAAAATGATGAGCAACAGGAAGCATCAGCAGCTGAGAATAGCACTAATGATATAATGTCTCAATTATCTCAGGAAGAACAACAATCATTGCAGCAGTGGCTGCAGCGTATCCCTGATAATCCTGGTCGATTATTAAAAATAAAATTTAGAAATAATACTTTATTAAAACAAAGACAGGCCGATTCAGCGACACAATATGAGGGCAAGCCATGGTAAAGCAAACAATGATTAATATCTCAGGACTGCAAAATGCACTTCCTCATTCAGCAAATTTTCTCATTGGCAATAATTATAAATTGACGCTCTGGAATTACTTGCTGCTGAGCTTTATTTTTACATTATTATTATCTGACCTATCAATGGCTGCAGTCACCGCCAGTACCAATCGTCAGGTCTTGAGTATTGATGAAACAATTCAACTAAGCATTAAGTCTGATCAAAGTTCTACTGCGCCTGATTTATCAGTATTGGATAAAGACTTTCAAATCATGGGACGCAGTCAAAGTCAAAATTACAGTCTTATTAATGGCCATGCATCACAAACTCATAGTTGGAATATCAGTTTATTGCCAAAAAAAACCGGTGAGTTGATCATACCTTCCATTCAAGTAGGTAGTGACACTACTAAGGCTATCTCTCTGGTGATAAAAGCACAATCTTTGACTCCCGGCGTAGACGGTAAAGATATCTATCTGAAACTCAACCTGGAAGACAATAGTCAGCAAAAAGAGTTTTATGTTCAGCAGCAAATATTCCTCACTGTGCAATTATTCCATCGTGTACGTTTTACTAATGCTACTCTAGATGAGCTGGAAATTGAAAATACTGTTGTGGAAAAAATGGGCAATGATAGCAATTATACTAAAACCATAGGCAATAACCGATATAATATTATTGAGCGCCGCTATGCTATCTATCCTCAACAAAGCGGCCCTCTTGTAATCCCAGCGCTGAGATTCGCCGGGAATGCTGAAGTCAGCCAGAGCTTTTCTTTGTTTTCCAGACCCGGCAGGCAAATTATCAGCCGCACTAAGCCTTTAAGCCTAAATATTTTACCTATTCCTGAAAATTATAGTGGTAAGAACTGGTTGCCAGCGGAAAGTCTGGAAATAGAATCTGAGATACTAGACAATAGCCAGGAAATTGTTGTTGGCGAAGCTTTCACCCGGCACATCATTATCAGAGCCAAGGGTTTACTCAGCTCACAATTACCCAAAAGCAGTATCATTTCTTCTCAATTTTTCAAGACTTATCCAGACAAAGAAAAACTCAATAACCAATTAGTTAATGGCAAGGTCATGGGCATACGTCGTGATACTATTGCTATTATTCCACTTAAAGCCGGGCAGTTTACCCTACCTGAAATCAATATCAGTTGGTGGAATACCATGACTAAACAGCAGGAAACAGCCCATCTTGCTGCTCGTACGCTCGTTGCCAAAGCAAATACCGAACAAGCTGTTGAAACAAAGAAAGCGCTTGCCAGCAAAGTAGTACAGGCAGAACAGGATAATAAAAGTGTGGGACAAACTGTCGATAAACAGCCTGTTGAACCTGACATAATAAAAAACACAGCCATCACTACCACCAACATGCTCCACAACCCATGGTTCTGGGTGAGCATGGCCCTACTTCTGTTATGGCTGCTCACTCTGGGATTTGTTTTCTTTATCAAAGACAATCGTCAGCACTCTGATAAAACAAAAAGTGAACAACTGAAAAGCACGACGAATAGCCCTACACAAGCTCAGCAGCAACTTCAATCAGTTTATCAGGCCTGTGATGATAACAATGCCCATCAGGCCAGCCAGTCACTGGTGCAATGGGCCAGCCATTATTTTAAGCAACCTATGTTATCCGGATTATTGGCACTAGAGGAATTTATTTCACAAACAGCACTTAATAAAGCCATCAGTGAATTGGAAAGCAGTCTTTATGCCGAAAATAAAACACCATGGCAGGGCAAACAATTAAAAGCACAATTAGCGGCCTATTTACAGCAGAAGGATAATCAAAAAAAAGCACAGAGAAAAAAGACGCCACAGGCATTATCACCACTAAATCCCTGATACAGATTCTTATCTAGTGCCGTCCATCAATGCTTTCTTATTAGTAAACGCCTCATTACCAGGTAACCCAAAAGAAGAAGCTGACAACTAAGGTGCTGAAAGAACAGGGTAAAAGACGTTAAAATTACTTCGTTTAAGGCTTATTTTTGCGCATGTTCTGAAGCGGAAAGAAGTAAAGTATGATGACTACCTAAAAGGAACTGCGCAATTCAATTTGCAATTTTTCAACATCATTATCGTATTAAATTCGCACATAGAGTACTGAAGAAAAATGTCAGTTTCATTAATAATGCTATCAAGATACTATGTATTAAAAACAATTATTGTTTCATCAATATGAGCCAAAAAACTATCTGCTATTTTTTTAGTAGTAGATCACCCTTATGCCAGGCATGACGCGGCTACAGCTTTGCTTTAAGAAGTTTTTCCGGGGTATTATCACTTTAAACTAATCACCTAAAAAACAGCCTTTAGCATTACAAGGAAAGCACATTAAAAACTCTACAGCACAATTGAGCTGGTTAACCAGTGGCGAGCCTTTTTCAGAGCAATTTCAGGATTATTATTTTTCCACTGATGGCGGTTTAGAAGAATCCGAGTATGTTTTTCTGCATCAAAATGGTTTTCCTCAGCGCTTTAAGACACCCGCTAAAAAACATTTTAGCATTGGTGAAACGGGCTTTGGCACCGGACTTAACTTTTTAGTCAGTATTTATCACTTTTTGCAACATAGCCATGTCAATAGTACATTGTACTATCTGGCTCTGGAAAAATATCCTCTGGATAAAAAACAATTAACACAGATCTATGGCATTTTTAACCAAAACTGGCCTATGCTTGCCCCATTGAATGCATCCATACTTGAGCAATATCCACAAGATATTATAAGCGCAGGCCAAACATTACACTTTGATTTATTGTCCAAACGAGTCCAGCTTAAATTGCTCATCGGTGACGCCTGTCATAGTTTACAAGACTATATTGATGCTCAGCAAAAAGTTGATTACATGGATGCATGGTACCTGGATGGTTTTTCCCCGGCAAAAAACCCACAAATGTGGCAACTGCTATTATTTAAGCAAATTGCCCGACTAAGTCATCAGGGGACCACTCTCAGTAGTTTTACTTCTGCCGGGAAAGTCCGGCGCGGATTAATCACTGCCGGATTTAGCATGGACAAAGCGCCCGGATTAGGAAAAAAAAGGGAAATATTGCGTGGCGTAAAAGAATGAACAGAACCAGAAATCATCAACAAGTAGCTAACAATCTGGCAACTCATTATAATGACAGATACGATTGCGTCCTGACTGCTTGGCATAATACATAGCTTTATCAGCTTTTAGAATCATCTTCTCAAGTGTGTCATTACCGGAAAAAACACCCAGACTGGCGGTAATACTAAATTGTTCATCCGCATAGCTTATTGTCTGCCGAGCAATTTTTTTGCGTATTTTTTCCGCCACAACCAGAGCATTGCCAATGTCACTATTGGGTAGAAACACAGTAAATTCCTCACCCCCCATACGACCACAGATATCAGACACTCTGACTACTTTTTGCATAATAGCGGCTAGCTCCTGTAAGGCAACATCACCAGCAGAATGACCTTTTAAATCATTAATTTTTTTAAAGTGATCCACATCCAGGACAATCATAGAAACAGGAAAATGGTGACGTAGACAATGACTTAACTGAACCTCTACTAATTCATTAAAACCATTTCTATTATACAGTTTAGTTAAAAAATCTGTTCTGGAGAGTTTTTCTGCCTGCTCTTTAGCCACTTTTAAATCATAGGCTAATAAGAAGCTATTGTGTAATGTTGATGATAATACTTTGCTTGAACGAATATTGGATAGTAAAAATACACTGGATGCAATACCGGTATACAAGTGCAGGGAATCTCCATAAAAAAGAAACCATAACGTTGCCGGTAATAAAATTAATATAACAGTAGTCAATACCAATGGTCGGATAGACGAATAAACAGAAATAGCACCACCCGCCATACCCATCAAAAAGAAATAAATAGTCAGTTGATATTCGTTAGTTGTTAAACTAATCAGCCACAAGCCTTCACCACCCCAGACCAATGAAGAAAAAAGCAATGAAAAAAAATACGGTTTTTCATAAGCCTGTATATCAACATCTGGGGGCACTTTATAATGATAACTGAGGAATAAAATAGAACGCAGAGCAGCCGCTAACAGGATGGAGACAAACCACATTAATAAAATATTTTGTGCAACCTGACCCCATAAAATAAGCATTAATAAAAAGGCATTAAAGACACTGATAAAAATTGCCGGGAAGGATTGTTCAAACAGAACTTTCAGTTTTTCCTGGTTTATTTCCTGTTGAAAAATATTGAGAGCCATTGCTTATTTTTATCTCATAGTCAGTCACTATACATCCACTAATGCGATTATTCTTTTTAACTTCTGCTACCACTTTAGTCGTTAAAAAAACTAAATCATTATCTCAAGAGGGAATAAAAGGATGCACACAAATTGGTTATAATCAATACTACAACAGTATCATGCGTAACAACCTGAGAGGATCATACAGTTTAATCTATCAGGTCACTGCCTGGAGCACATCCATTTATTCCTTTTCACGCTCAGAGTGAGAAGGAATAAATGGATGGCACGATAGTAGTATAGTTCAAAAAGCCTAAGTCAGGGGCTTTTTAAAAACAATATTAACACTATTATTATAACGCCAGACTACTTATAGATAATCGGCCATTTCATTAAAATTAAGATAACGATAAATGTCAGCCTGTTCATCGGCTAGAGAACTTACTGCCTGCTGATATTCATCAGGAGTGGGTAATTTACCTAGAGTAGCGACCACTGCTGACAGCTCTGCAGAGGCCAGAAAGACCTTAGCATCTTTACCCAGACGGTTAGGAAAGTTGCGAGTTGAGGTTGACACCACGTTAGACTCATCGGCCACCCGTGCCTGATTACCCATGCACAGGGAGCAGCCGGGCATTTCAGTTCGGGCACCAGCACGGCCATAAATACTAAAAACACCTTCATTAATAAGTTCTTTTTCATCCATTTTGGTCGGTGGGGCAATCCATAAACGGGTTGGTATAGCACCGCCACCATTATTTAAATGGGCATCCAGGATTTTTGCTGTGGCTCGATAATGACCAATATTCGTCATACAGGAACCGATAAACACTTCTTCTATCTTTTGTCCGGAGAGTTCTGACAGCAGTTTGACATCATCTGGATCATTGGGACAGGCCAGGATAGGTTGTTTAATATTATCCAGATCAATCTCAATAATATCGGCATATTGAGCATCACTATCAGGCTCCAGTAATTGCGGATCATCCAGCCAGACCTGCATGGCATCAATACGGCGTTGCAGAGTTTTGCTGTCCTGATAACCTTCGTTAATCATCCATTTGAGCAAACTCACATTAGATGTTAAATATTCAATCACCGGTTCTTTATTCAAGCGAATAGTGCAACCATTGGCTGAACGTTCTGCTGAAGCATCCGCGAGTTCAAAAGCCTGTTCAACTTTTAATTCAGGCAGGCCTTCAATTTCCAGAATACGGCCATTGAAGACATTGATTTTTCCGGTCTTATCAACAGTGAGTTTACCCTCCTGTATGGCCTGCCAGGGAATGGCATTGACCAGATCACGCAAGGTAATACCCGGCTGTAATGTGCCCTTAAAACGTACTAACACTGATTCAGACATGTCCAGCGGCATCACCCCCATAGCTGAGGCAAAGGCCACCAGACCAGAACCCGCTGGAAAGGAGATGCCCAAAGGAAATCGAGTGTGAGAGTCACCACCAGTACCCACCTGATCAGGCAGCAGCATACGATTCAGCCAGGAGTGAATGATACCATCCCCAGGTCGTAGTGAGACACCACCACGCTGGGTCATAAAACCAGGAAGGCTACTTTGAAGTTTAATATCCACCGGTTTAGGATAGGCTGCCGTATGACAAAAACTCTGCATCACTAAATCGGCAGCAAAGCCCATACAGGCCAGTTCTTTCAATTCATCACGAGTCATGGCTCCAGTTGTATCCTGTGAACCGACTGTGGCAATTCTGGGTTCACAGTAAGTACCGGGACGAACACCTTCAACCCCACAGGCCTTGCCGACAATTTTCTGTGCCAGGGTAAAGCCCTTACCGGTATCAGTCGCTGTTTGCGGACGGATAAAGATATCACTGGCCGCTAAGCTTAGCGATTCACGTGTTTTATCGGTTAAACCCCGACCGATGATCAATGGGATACGCCCCCCTGCCTGCACTTCATCAGCCAGTGTATTGGGGCTGAGGCTAAACTGCGTTAATAATTGTCCCTGTTCATCATAGATTTCACCACTATAAGGCTTGATAGTGATCACATCTCCGGTATTTAATTTTGACACATCACATTCAATAGGCAGAGCCCCTGAATCTTCTGCTGTATTAAAAAAAATGGGGGCAATTTTACCTCCGAGGATCACCCCTCCCTGACGTTTATTAGGCACATAGGGTATATCATCCCCCATATGCCATAACACCGAGTTAATGGCTGATTTACGTGATGAACCGGTACCAACTACATCGCCCACATAGGCAATAGCATGACCTTTTTCTTTTAACTGCTCAATCGTCTGCAGTGCATCCGGCATCTTAGTGACTAACATAGATTGTGCATGCAGTGGAATATCCGGACGTGACCAGGCTTCTGTTGCTGGAGATAAATCATCCGTGTTGGTTTCACCTGCAACTTTTAGCACAGTAACGGTAATACTTTGCGCTAATTTATCCCGTTGGCTAAACCATTCTCCAGCGGCCCATGAATCCACAATTTGTTTTGCATAAGGATTATTTTGTGCTTTCTCCATAATGCTATGCCAGGCATCCGCAATCAATAACGAGGATGACAAAGCGGTCACCGCAAGGGGGGCAAGGCTGTCATTATCAAGTACTTCAAGCAGAGGCTGAATGTTATACCCCCCCCCCATAGTACCCAGAATTTCAGTCGCTTTAGCAGCATCGATTAACGTGCATTGCTGTTTGCCAGAGACAATACTATGCAGAAAGTCAGCCTTGACTTTAGCCGCCTCATCTACTCCGGGGGGCACACGATTAATAAACAGGTCGAGCAAAAAGTCTTCTTCTGCAGCCTGCGATTGTATTAACAAGTCCACTAACTGAGTCGTCTGCCCGGCATCCAGAGGCAGCGGCGGTAAATTCTGTTGTGCTCGTTGTTGTACATGTTCTCTATATTGGCTTAACATAAAATTCCTTAATCTGTTAACAGGCAAACAGACTTATTTAGCCTGCTCCTGTACTCCCGGAGGAAGAGTGAATAAACGGATGAACACTATTTTAGCTATTATAGACCAAATAAACGTCACTATCTGAGCATTTTCTTTCCCAGAGAGAGCCCATCAGTTATAATTTGCTCATCTTGAAATTATCGATTAAATGTAAAATGGGGTTCCTGAGAATGGATTTAAATAGCTTAAGCGCAGTTTCACCAATTGATGGCCGTTATGGCAGTAAAACTTCCAATCTTCGGCCAATTTTCAGTGAATTTGGCTTAATCCGCCATCGAGTACTGGTGGAAGTCCGCTGGTTACAGATGCTGGCTGCCCATAGCGGCATTGTTGAAGTACCTGCCCTGTCAGCAAGCGCTGGTAAACTATTAAATGCCATTGTTGATGATTTTTCTATTACTGATGCACAGCACATTAAAACGATTGAGCGTACCACCAACCATGATGTTAAGGCTGTTGAGTATTTTCTTAAAGATAAGATTAAAGACAATGAAGAGCTGATGGCCATTAATGAATTTATTCATTTTGCCTGTACCTCAGAAGATATCAACAACCTGTCTCATGCACTGATGCTCAATACTGCTCGCAATGATATTATCCTGCCTCAGCTGCGTGAAGTCATTGATGCTCTTACCACCTTAGCTCATAAGCTGGCAGCAGTGCCTATGTTATGCCGTACCCATGGACAACCCGCATCACCGTCCACTATGGGTAAGGAAATAGCCAATACAGCCTATCGTCTGGAACGTCAGTATCAGCAATTTTCAGCAGTGCAGGTAATGGGCAAGATCAACGGCGCTGTGGGCAATTACAATGCCCATATCAGCGCTTACCCTGAACTGGACTGGGCGGAAATTGCACAACACTTTGTTGAAAGTCTGGGCATTGACTTTAACCCCTATACAATTCAAATAGAGCCCCACGACTATATTGCCGAATATTTTGATGCTCTGGCACGTTTTAATACTATTTTAATTGATTTTGACCGGGACATCTGGAGTTACATTTCTCTGGGTTACTTCAAGCAAAAAACCATTGCCGGAGAAGTGGGTTCATCAACCATGCCGCATAAAGTGAATCCAATTGACTTTGAAAATTCCGAGGGTAATCTGGGCATTGCCAATGCACTGCTTAATCATCTCAGCAGTAAATTACCTATCTCCCGCTGGCAGCGCGATCTGACCGATTCAACCGTATTAAGAAATCTGGGTGTTGGTATCGCCCATGCCATGATTGCCTATTCTTCCACCATGCGCGGCATCAGTAAACTGCAGATTAACGAACAGGCACTGGCAGCCGATCTGGATAACACCTGGGAAGTGCTGGCCGAGCCTATTCAAACAGTCATGCGCCGCTATGGCATCGAGCAACCTTATGAAAAGCTCAAAGAACTGACTCGCGGCCAGTCAATTACCGCAGAGACATTAAAGCAATTTGTCGACACTCTGGATATGCCCGAACAGGCTAGACTGGAATTACAGCAGTTGACCCCGGCCAGCTATATTGGTAATGCAATTGAACAAGCAAAAAATATCTAAATACGATAGCAGCCCGGATATTATTGCTAATACAGCAACATCAAAAGCGCTATTTGAGCTGATACAGACCCACTGGCAGGATCATCAAACTGAGCTGATGATGATCCGTCAGCAGGTCTTTATTAACGAACAGCAGGTACCGGTTGAACTGGAATGGGATGAATTTGATCAACAGGCCTGTCATATGCTTGCCCGCCTGACACTTGAGCACACAAAGCAGGCGGTTGGTACAGCCCGTATTGTAATTCATCAGCAGATAGCACATCTGGGTCGTATGGCCGTATTAAAGCAGTATCGCGGACAGGGTATTGGTCAGGCTATTTTAGCTGCAGCTATCAGCTATTGCCGACAAACTCAGGCCGAAAAAATTATTTTAAATGCCCAGTTAAGCGCCCTTGGGTTTTATCAGCAAGCAGGATTTGACATCAGCAGTGAACAATTTTTTGATGCCAACATAGCCCATAAACAAATGACCCTGATATTACCAAAATGACTGACCTGAGCCTTTATCAACTGGGTAAAACTGAGCAACTTCTTGAAGCAGACAGCAAAGACAAACTGCAGCAGTTAATTCTAACCTTGAGTCAGCAGGCACAGCAACGCATCGTTATTTTTAGTCATCATCTGGATGCCGCTCTATTTGACTATGATGCTTATTATGAAGTTATTAAGGCACTGGCCATAAAAAATCGCCGTACCCATATCCACATTCTGCTGCAGGATGTGCAGCCGATGACCCGTAAAGGTCACCGCCTATTGAATCTGGCACGTCGTATTTCCAGTCATATCACGATTAAACTCACCGCTACAGAGCATCAGGATATATTGGAAACATTCATTCTATTTGATGATCGCGGCTATATTATACAGACTCACCCAGAACGCTATGACGGCATGGCTAATTTTTATGACCCGTTAAAAACCCGGCAGTTAGGTGAACAGTTTGAACAATTATGGGCACAGGCCAGCATCCCCGGCTCACTGCGACGTTTGAGTCTTTAAGGCCGTCATTATTATGCTATACTAATGACTATTGTCTGCTCAATATTTATTCAGATATCAGGTGGCATCCATTATGTTTAAGCCTAAGTTCAAGCCTAGCTCCGTGCAGCAATTAACCCATAGCATGGTTTATAGCCTGCTTGTCTGTCTTTTTTTACTCTATTGCTCTGTTGCTCTGGCTGAAAATAACTTTCGGGTTTTTCAAACACAGCAGGCAGCACAATCGCTGATTGATATTATTAAACCGCTCTATGGTGACAAGATCAAAATCAGTGCCCGGAACAATTCTCTTGTGGTTAAGGCAACACCGGCTGTTCTTAATGAAATAGAAAAACTACTAGCAGAGTTTGATAAGCCTCTGCACAATCTGTTGATTGAGGTATCTTCCAGTCTCGAAGACAGCAGTGATTACCAGCAAAATGAACTTGAAGGGCAGCTGAACACAGGCAAAAACAGCCAGCTCAATACCGGCTCAGTGCAGCAAAACAATCCTAATGTAAGCATTCGCTATGGCAAAAATGGTTCAGTAATAAAAACCACCCATACCCGCCGTTCCAGTTCAAGAGATAATCCTCAGACCTATAAGATAAGAACCATTGAAGGTCAATGGGCTTACATACAAACAGGACAGAAAGTGCCCTACTATAGTACCGCTACTCCCTATACTCAGCATAGATTAAATACCGCCAAACACTATAATAAACATTATTATCCAGGCATGCAGACGAGTCTGGAGATGGTAGATGTAACTTCAGGGCTGGAAGTTTTTCCTCTGCTTAATGGTGAACAGGTGACTCTTAAAGTCAGGCCCAGAAATCAATCTATGGATAAGCATTATTCAGGACGAATCAACAGTCGTTCAATGGAAACAGTCATCACGGGTCGATTAGGTGAGTGGATATTTTTAGGCGCGGCCAACAATGAAGAGCATAAACAAAGCAATGGTCTGACACATTCTACTAAACGCTATTCTACACTTAATAGCAATTACCGTATAAAAGTAACTATTATTAATTAAATTTATAGAGCATGTAACATTGACAGAAAATAATTTATTAGAACAACAGCCTGCTGTCCATCAGGAAATAGACAGCAGCAAAGAAATTTTTGCCGCCATTGATCTGGGTTCAAATAGTTTTCACCTCATCGTCGCAGAATTAAAAAATGATCAGCTGCTGATTATTGATCGTATGAAAGAAATGGTGCGTCTAGCCTCCGGACTAAATGATGATGGTAAACTATCAGAAAAAGCACAGAAAAAAGGCCTGGACTGTCTTGCCCGTTTTGGCCAGCGACTCAATAATATACCAGCACAAAACATTCGTATTGTCGGTACTAATACCTTACGTAAGGCAAAAAATGGCGCACAGTTTATTGCCCTGGCAGAACAGCTGTTAAAACATCCCATTGAAGTCATTGCCGGCCGTGAAGAAGCCCGGCTTATTTATCTGGGGGTAGCCCATAGTCAGTCAGAAAATACTGAAAACCGACTGGTCATCGATATTGGCGGCGGCAGTACTGAGTTTATTATCGGTAAGGGTTTCAGCCCCAGTTACACTGAAAGTTTGCACATGGGCTGCGTCAGTATGACGATAAAGGCATTTGCTGACGGCAAGCTCAGTGAAAGCAATTTTAAAATTGCCGAGCTTTACTCACGTCTGGAATTACAAACCATCAAAAATACTTATCGTAATGTTGGCTGGACCTATGCAACAGGCGCATCAGGCACAATTAAAGCCATTGGTAAGGTACTGCGTGCCCGTCATGATAAAAAAGAAAGCAGCGAAGCCTACCCCGGTATTACAACTAAGGGTTTAAAATGGTTGATCAAGGAAATGATCAAACAAAAGCATATTTCCAGTCTGGAATTAGACGGTCTTAACATTGAACGACAGGCTATCTTTTGCGGTGGTGTTGCCGTGCTTTACGGAGCCTTTAAAGTATTAAAAATCAGTGCAATGAATGTCTCTGACAGCGCTTTACGCGAAGGAGTTATCTATGACTTGCAGGGCCGTCTGAGTCATGAAGATGTACGCCAGCGAACCATAAACCATTTACTTAAACAATATCATGTAGACACTGTTCAGGCACAGGGCGTTGCCAATAGCCTGTTAAACTTTTTTCAACAGGTCCAACAGCAATGGCCGATGCAGCAGTTTGCCAGTGAACAAACTTTACACTGGGTGGCCCTATTACATGAAATTGGCTTATCCATTGCGCATAGCCAGTACCATAAACATGGTGCCTATATTATTGAAAATTCTGATCTGCCCGGATTTTCTCGCCAGGAACAACATCGACTAGCCTTACTCATTAGCGCTCAACGCAGAAAATTTCCCAAGCAAAATTTCAAAGCATTATCCAAAGAGTGTAATCAGTCACTCACTTATTTAGCCATATTATTACGCCTGAGCATTTTATTACATCGGGATCGCAGTGAAAATAACCTGGCCGACATACAGGCTCTGGCAAAAAATCAGAAAATCATGCTAAAATTTCCAGATGGTTTTTTTAAAGAACATCCACTAACGCTGGTAGATCTGCAGCAGGAAGCCGATTATTTAAAAGCTTTGAAATTTACCCTGGAGTTTAGCTAAAAGGACTGAACGGTGAAAATAATCAATAGCAAAGAAGCAAGCCATCATAGCGCTATGCTTGCCTCAAATGCTCATGATATTTTTAGAGTCTTAATAATTAATACTTACTTCCCGGCTTTCTTTTTTGCTATTACCGCTTTTCTTCTGGCGATTACTACGGCTTTTTTTCGACGCAGCTGCACCTTTTTTTTCGTGGCCTGACGCTTCAGATAATCTTTTTCCCATCTGGCAGCAAACAGGGTAACGGCCTTTTCTTTGAGCACCAGCATCTTAGCCAGTTCAACAGCTTTTTGCTCATGTTCTTTAACAATATTTTGTTTTTCTTTTAGCTTCTCAGTAGCTTCTTTTTGTTTGCCTTTTAAAATATTAACACGTTCTTTTGCCTTTATTGCCGCATTTTTCTGAGCTGGACGTTTGCTTTGTCTGGCTTTTTCTGCAGCAGCTTTCGCTTTTTCAATTGCAGTACTAACGGCGGATTTCGCTTTTTCTAAAGAAACAGCTGCACGCTGCATAGCACCAATTGCAGCATTATGTGCTTTAGTTAAAGCAACTTCAGCGACAGAAACAATTTTTTTCACTGCTGTTTTTTTTCTGGCAGGTGATTTTTTTGCAGCAACTTTTCTTTTCACTGCTGTCTTTTTTACGACTGTTTTTTTTGCAGCCGTCTTTTTTACAGCTGCTTTTTTCTTTATAGCCTTCTTCTTTATAGCCATGATACACTACCTCAATATTTTCCATTGAAATTAATTTGATTATATACTGCAAATCAAATAGTTACAAATATACATAGAATAAACCAGGTAATATGAGCAAGATGCAATTTATTTATTTCTACATTTAAAAAGAATTCAGTATAAATTTCTCTGCCTGATTAAAATCCTGACAAATAGTTTCTACTAATTGCCGGGCATCCTGCAAAGAATTTTCAGCGGCCTGGAGTTCAAGAAGCTGACAATGCCCAGCAAGATCAATGACGCCAATATTCATACTGGTACCCTTTAGAGTATGGGCAATATGTCTTAGCTGATCACAATCAGCAGCATCAACAGCCTGCTGTAAGTGCTCAATGTGTTTTTTTCCATCACTAAGATATATTTCAATAAGCTGGGGAAAGTCATCTTCCATCAGGTCTTTTAATTCATTAAAAGTTTTAATATCAATTGTCATTATTATTCCAGAATGTTTTAACTATCAAGATTAGACCAGGAATAAACACATTGCACACGATTGCCTACTTCATTATAAACCACCGAGTGACAAAAGTTCTTAATCAACTGAATACCTCTTCCAGAAAACTTTAATGACTTGTCTTTTTGCTCACCCGGGACAGGCAATTGTTGAACATCAAAACCCTGACCACTATCTTCAAAAACAATGGTCAATTTTCCACCATTATCAGTAGGTTCATTGTTAACACTGATATGAATAAAGCCTTCATGCAATTCATGTAAACGTAATTCTTTATCTGCATAAAATTGCATAAAACCATCCGCAGTTGTTTTCATATCAGAATCAAGTTTTAGCAAACCATGGTCCAGAGCATTACAAAATAATTCAGTTAACACCATACTTAATTTGTCCTGTTGAATCTGATGACCCTGAATTTCACCCATTAACTGATTAATCAGCGGTACTGGATCGATCGCTTTGATAGCATCATAATAAAAGTGCAAATCAAATTGCCAATGACTTGGTACAAAGCGTTTATAACCACCTTTTTGCGAGGCAAGTTGATTAATATAGTGGAAATCACAGTTAATCACCCCCAGAGTCACATCATCAGTTTGTGCCTGTTCCTGGGTAAATTTATCCAGCGTTGTTAAAATATGCTCAAATAAATTTTCTGAAGCCTGGCTATTATCCTGTAGACAATCATAAAAACGTTGCGCACCAAACATTTCTGACTGACTATTTTCCGCCTCTAAAATACCATCAGTACTTAAAATAATTTTATCCTTATCATTCAACTTAATAATTTCCACTTTATCACTAAAAGCCGAGTCAGCTAAGATGCCAAGAGGCAGATGTTGTGACTTCATCTCCAGCAAATCATTCTGCTTAAGTAAAAAAGCAGCCGGTATTGCTCCATTCCAGTACTTAAGAATATTATTAGTGGTATCAACCTCCACCAAACAAGCCGCCAGGAACATTCCAATGGGTAGCTGTAATTTTAATTTGCGATTAATCTCCCGTACCACATCATTAATAGAATAACCTTTGGCTGTCATACTATAAAAAATATCCGATAAGGGTAATGCGCCTAATGATGCCGCAAGACCATGTCCGGTAAAATCACCAAATAAAATATGCAGTCCACCGGTAGGTTTAACTGCAGCAAGCACAACATCTCCATTAAATAGTGACATAGGAGATAAATGTAATTGAATATTTTTTGCTGACAGGCAACCAGGATTTAAAATACTATCAAAAACTTTACGCGCGACTTCCTGCTCTTTTTTTTCATTTTCACGGTGAATAATTAATTCAAGTTTTTGCTCAGTCACCGTTTTATAGAGTTGGCTGACACGCTCCAGAGCATCAATTTTTGCTTTAATTAATGTACGCTTATACGGCTTTGTTAAAAAATCGTCCCCCCCTGCCTTTACACATTGATATAAACTATCATCATCGGTCATCGCAGTCAGAAAGATAATGGGAATAAACTGATCAGCCATCATAGACTTGATCTGCTTAGTTGCCTCATAACCATCCATTATCGGCATCACCACATCCATAAAAATCAGATCTGGTTGCTGTTGCTGAAATAGTTCGATAGCTTGCAGGCCATTTTCTGCAATAATAATACTATGGCCTTCATTGTGCAGATGTTTTGATAAAATTAATTGATTGGTTTTATCATCTTCAACGATTAAAATTTTCACTAGAAGTGTCCACTATAAAAACTGGCACTAATTATTTTAAGTAACATAAAAAGGGCTTAAAACCATTGGGGCGAATTTTTTGTTACCCAAGAGTTAAGAAATAGTAAATAATTTATCAAAATTTGATACGCGCAAAATTTCCTTTACATCATTACTACAGCCACGAATAGTCACATTAGCCTGTTCACTACCAGCATGTTCACGCAATAATAACATCATACCCAAAGCAGAACTATCGACATATTCTGTATTAGACATATCAAGAACAAATACACGCTTACTGCCTTCAGGTGTATTTCGATAAGCATCATGAAATTCTTTATGACAACTAAAATCAAAGCGCCCACTAATTGTTATGGTAATTACATTCGCACTTACGTTGCTGGTAATTGACATTATTATCTCCTCAGTAAATTATAATATTGACTGCTCGATTATGCATAAGTCCAGTAGTTTTTGTGCAATCAAATCCGCTGATAAAATATAATCAATGGCATTGCATTGTATTGCCCTGGCTGGCATTCCCCAGACAATAGATGACTGTTCATCCTGGGCAATAGTCAGTGCACCACTATTATGCATCTCTTGCATACCCTGGGCACCATCATCGCCCATGCCTGATAATATCACTCCTATGGCATTTTCGCCTGCGCTCTGACTCACCGAACGTAATAACACATCAACCGATGGTTTGTGTCTATTTACAGCAGGCCCCGTTTGCAAACGAAAAAAATACTGATGATTAATGCGTTGCAGTAATAAGTGTTGCCCACCCGGGGCAATATAAACATGTCCAGCAACAAGCAGCTGAGTATCATAGGCCAGCAGCACTTTCATCGCACAACAATCACCCAGCAGCTGAACAAACGTTGGCGAAAAAGTGGCCGGCATATGCTGACAAAGAATAATAGCCGGTGCACAAGAAGGCAGCCGCTGTAAAATCTCTTTAAGCGCTTCCATGCCACCAGTAGAAGCTCCAATAACAATTATTTTTTCTGTTTTTCGAGTAATTTTTCGACTCTGTTTGCCTAAGACAACATCCGCCGACCATTTTTTGCTGACGTTCGACACTGCATTCATAAGCAATTAATGTTACTTCTGAGCCAAAATAACGATGTAAACACTTTCTCACCAATGATTATAGAATAAGTGTGCAGTAAAATCCTAAAGAATATTAAATCAACAGCATCAGTAATCTATTACTTATAGCCCTTCAGCCCCTTTAGTAGCTAACTTGTCAAGGAATAAATACATCGTCCCTACTTAGATTAATTAAACTTACTTGCAGACAAAGCCAGTGACTATTTTTTAATATTCATGATATGCTATTATCGATGGAGTACTTATTTATCAGATACATAGTATACCTCTAAATGTAGCGGGAATATTCTGATTATGCAAAATTTTTTGACCCTTCAGTTAATTTTAAATAAATGAAATCACCTATTCGCCATTTTATCAAAACCATTGCGGCAAGTGCTCGTGACTTAGCACCTATTGCTCTGGTCATTGCCTGCTTTCAATTATTTATTTTACAACAGCCCATACCCGATATGGGAGAGATAGTCATTGGCTCAATTCTGGTTGTGATTGGTCTGACCTTTTTTGTTTACGGTCTGGAAATGGGTTTATTCCCTATCGGTGAATCTATGGCCTTTGCTTTTGCCCGTAAAGGCAGTGTTTTCTGGTTACTGGCCTTTGCTTTTTGTCTGGGTTTCGGCACTACTGTTGCTGAGCCGGCATTAATTGCCGTCTCTCAGAAGGCAGCCAGAATTGCTGCTCAGGATGGGCTAATTGAAACCACTGATCTGGCCATTAAACGTTATGCTCAGGGGCTTAAATTCACAGTCGCCTTATCCGTGGGCCTGGCTGCAGTTATCGGTGTTTTACGCATTATCAAAGGCTGGCCAATACAATGGATTATTATGGGCGGCTATATACTGGTGGTATTGATGACCATGATTGCTCCCAAAGAAATTATCGGCATTGCCTATGACTCTGGCGGTGTCACCACATCCACCATTACCGTCCCTTTAATGACCGCACTGGGCATTGGCCTGGCCTCCAGTATTAAGGGACGGAATCCTATGCTTGATGGTTTTGGACTAATTGCTCTGGCATCGCTGACCCCCATTATCTTTGTTATGGCCTATGGGATGCTCTACTAATGCATGAATTAATCGCCTTTTTCTGGACTCTGCTGCATACAGTCACCGATGTACTACCCATTGCCGCTATTATTTTCGGCTTCCAGTTTTTTATTATTCGCAAAAAAATTCATAATTTAAAACGGGTACTTATTGGTTTCTTTTATGTGGTATTAGGTCTGGCTCTTTTTCTTCAGGGTCTTGAGGATGCATTATTTCCCATTGGCCGTATGATGGCCGCCCAGCTCACTGATGCGGATTTTATTAAGCAGTCTTTTTTTGCTGATAGCTCCGATATTATCACCCAGACTAAAGCGATGGGCAGCACTTTAGAAACTCACTGGAGTCAGTATTTCTGGGTCTACGTGTTTGCCTTCACCATTGGTTTTAGCACTACCATTGCCGAACCTTCATTATTAGCTGTGGCTATTAAAGCCAATGAAGTGTCAGGTGGCAGCATTGGCATCTGGGGCTTGAGAATTTCTGTTGCTATTGGGGTCGCTTTTGGTATTGCTTTGGGTTCATGGCGAATTGTAACAGGTTTACCCCTGCACTGGTTTATTATCAGCGGCTATATTATCGTCGTTATTCAGACTTTTTTTTCACCCAAACTGATCATTCCCCTGGCTTATGATTCCGGTGGTGTCACTACCTCAACCGTGACCGTACCCATAGTAGCTGCCCTGGGTATTGGTCTGGCAGCCAATGTACCGGGACGCAGCGAGTTATTAGATGGCTTCGGGCTGATTGCCTTTGCCAGTTTATTTCCTATTATTTCAGTATTGGCCTATGCCCAGTTATCCACCTGGTATGGAAAAAAACAAGCAGCGAAAAATAATTATAATGAATAATAAACACAATCAACACAACAAGAGAAACTGGCAATGAAATTTAAATTAATTATTGCGTTTGTCAATGATGACGTCACCAATGCAGTACTGGATGCCAGTCGCAAAGCAGGGGCAACCGGTGCCACAGTCATCAATAATGCCCGTGGTGAGGGTATTCAAAAGACAAAAACATTTTTTGGTCTCACCTTAGAAACACAACGCGACGTCTTATTACTACTGGTGGAAGAGCATCTCAGCCGGGATGTGCTGGAAACCATCAGTGAAGTAGGTAAATTTGATAACTCACCTGGTACTGGTATTGCCTTCCAGATTAATGTAGAGGATGCTGTGGGCATATCACACCAAATTCAGCAATTGACAGAAACAGTTGAGGAAATAATATGAAAAAAACACTTATCCAGGTTAAGGATGTTATGAAACATCAGGTGGATTTTGTCGATGGCATGAAAACCGTTCAGGAAGCCCTGCAGGAAATGCAGCACATTGAAACCAAAACCCTGATCGTCAATAAACGTCATGCCCATGACGAATGGGGTATTGTGGTAATTTCAGATATTGCCCGCATTGTCCTCGCCGGTGATAAATCGGTCGAGCGTACCAATGTCTATGAAGTGATGACCAAACCGGCCATCACCATTCGTCAGGACATGGATATTCGTTATTGTGCCCGTTTATTTGAACAGTTTGGTCTATCGCGTGCACCGGTAGTCAAACACGGTGAAATCATCGGCATTATCAGTTATACCGATATGGTACTTAAGGGACTGTGTAAAATTAGCTCATAAGACGGGAGAATCAGTACGCCCGGTGACCAATACAACAGGGTGGTTGCCCACGGTTATAACAATTTAGCATACTTGCACACCTGACCCTTTGAAAAACAACAGATAAAGCTCAGATTTTACCCTATTGGCCGCGCTATAAAATAGCGATAAAAAGTATTTCAAACCGATTTTCTTTTCGGAGGTAAGCGTATCCGTACAGGAAAGTAATATTCCATTTTATAAAAACTAAGCGAATATATTTCGCGGTGATAATTTACCTGAAATAAGTAATTCAATTGCGTTGATTCCTTATTCACCGAGATAAAGAAAGCAGTACGGCACAGGTCATTAACAGCAATATTTTGTCATTATTTTTGCAACGAAATTCAAATGACATCTATAATGGGTTAACCAGGGCATGGCAGCATCTTAGCTCAGTTAAGCGTATCAATAGTGCTAAAGATAATGCTGCCAGTATTGCTATTGCATCTCACTTTAATGCTTATATTATAGACACCGGGCAAGACACTCACAATTCAGCCAATTAATAGAAAACTCATTACTTGGGCGCGTTATCATTTCCTCAACTATACTTGCCTCATGAATGATATTATCTTCGGCGAAATAATTATCCTCCTCACTCTGGCAGTCATTGCCATCGCCGCCCTGAAACGACTTAATATCAGTTCTATTATAGCTTATCTGCTGGTGGGTATGATTGTCAGCCCCTATGCATTAGAACTGGTGGATGATAATAAAAACGTTCGTTTTATTGCTGAATTCGGGGTGGTTTTTTTAATGTTTACTGTCGGTCTGGAGTTTTCTCTGGCTCGACTCATCGCCTTAAAAAAAGAAGTGCTGGCCCTGGGCGGCTCACAGGTATTGATTACTGCTTTAATTGCCGGTGGCATTGACTGGTATTTTAGCCAGAATATTAAACAGTCCATTATTATTGGCGGCATTATCGCTCTGTCATCCACCGCAATTGTCAGCAAGCAATTAGCAGAGCAACTGGAACTCAATTCGCGTCATGGCCATATGGCCATTAGTATTTTAATCTTTCAGGACATTGCCGTTATTCCTTTTTTGGTACTGATCCCTTCATTTGCCGGCAACGAACCTCTATTATTATCGCTAGAACTCAATACCTTATTAAAAAGTATGCTGATTTTACTGATAATGCTGGCCATTGGCCATTGGATCTTACGCCCGTTATTACGCATAATCGCACAATTTCGCTGCAGTGAATTATTTAGTCTATCCGTATTATTAATTACTCTGTCAGCGGCCTGGGCCACACATAGTGCCGGCCTGTCTCTAGCCTTAGGTTCCTTTATTGCCGGTATGATGCTCAGTGAAACCGAATATCGTCACCAGATTGAGGTGGATATTCGCCCCTTTCAGGATATTTTGTTGGGGCTGTTTTTTATTACTGTAGGTATGCTGGTGGACATCAATATGCTCTGGGCACAATTACCCTGGGTGATACTGCTCACTCTATTATTACTACTGGGTAAAACACTGATTATCAGTCTGTTAAGCTATTTTTTTGGTGCCAATGCCGGTGTCTCCCTGCGCACTGGACTGGTACTTAATCAGGGCGGTGAGTTTGGCTTTGCGCTATTAACACTGGCCCTCAGTTATCATCTACTGGCTGCTGACACCACTCAAATTGTCCTCTCTGCAATTATTCTCAGTATGATGCTCAGTCCCTGGATCATACATAATAACGGTCGTTGGACTAAAATTATTTTGCAGCGCAATTATGCCGGTAATCGACAACAAATTAAAGAGCAAATCGCACAATCAAGTGAGCCACTCAATAATCATGTGATCATTTGTGGCTATAGTCATATTGGACAAAATATTGCCCGCTTTATTGATGAAAAAAATCAGCAGTATATTGCTCTGGATCTGGATATTATCCGCATTCAGGAAGCCCGTGATGCTGGTGAAAACATTGTTTATGGTGACCCGACCCATAAAAGTATTTTACAGGCGGCAGGCATCGAACGAGCTCGACTGGTATTGATCACCCTGAAAAATACCAGTGTTGCCAAAAAAATAATTATGCAAATACGTTCTATGAATAAGGCAATACCGATTTTGCTACGCACTATTGATGAAAGTAAACTGGACGAGTTCTACGCTGTCGGTGCTAGCGATGTTATCCCACAGAATCTGGAATCCTCCATTATTTTAGCCTCGCATATGCTCGGGCATCTTGGTGTTCCAGCCATTGAAATCACCCAGGCAAGCACATTGGCTCGTAAAAATAATTATCAGTTTTTGCGTGGTTATTTCCCTGGAGAACAGGCAGTTCATGAAGAATCCCGTAAAAATCATGAGCATATTAATACCCTGGTATTACACCCGGGTGCCCATGCTGTGGGCATGACTATTGGTCAGCTCAATCTGGGGGGCAGAAATATTGTCTTTACCGCCTTGCGTCGTGGGGGAATTCGCGGCAAACAGCCGGCTGCTAATTTAATGTTAAAAGAAAATGATATTCTGGTGATTTATGCCCGGCCGGAGGATCTTGAATATATCAAGGTGGAGCTCATGAGCGGGCATTAAGCATTCAACTTTTTTATTATTGTGCTGCTATTCTCTTTTCAATATAGTCTATGGCTTTAGTGATGCGTTTTAGGCAGCGCTCACGGCCAATGAGTTCCAGAGTAATGTCAATGGACGGTGACATGCCGGCACCGGTAATGGCAACACGTAAAGGCTGAGCAACTTTGCCAAGTTTCAACTCCAGTTCTTCCGTAATATCCAGTACAATTTTATGCAGGGCATCACCTTGCCAGTTTGTGCTTGCCGTAAAACGCTGCAGCATTATTTGCAGTGGCTGCAATGCTGCTGCTTTAAGGTTTTTCTTTGCTGCTTTGTCATCAAATTCAGCAAAGTCTTCAAAGAAATAGCGACTGCTTTGTGCCATCTCTACCAGTGTTTTACTTCTTTCTGCCAGGGCAGTCACAATGGCGGATAAGGCCGGACCATTGTCCGTATTAATCCCCTGTTTATCCATATGCCAGGCCAGATGGCCAGCCACATGTTCAGCATCACCCTCCTTAATATAATGCTGGTTTAACCATAGTAGTTTATCCGGATTTATGGATGATGCGGACTTATTAATATCATCCAGATCAAACAGTGCAATCATTTCATCAACTGAGAAAATCTCCTGATCACCATGGGACCAGCCCAGACGCACCAGATAGTTTAATAAGGCTTCAGGTAAATAACCCTGCTCACGATAATTGAGCAGATTTGCAGCACCATGACGCTTGGATAATTTAGCGCCCTGTTCATCCAGTATCATTGGCAAATGGGCATACTCAGGAATAGCAGCACCCATGGCTTTGAGAATATTAATTTGTCTGGGGGTATTATTAAGATGGTCATCCCCACGAATAATATGAGTCATACCCATATCCAGATCATCAATCACTACCACCAGATTATAGGTCGGTGTGCCATCACTACGGGCAATAATCAAATCATCCAGCTCTTTATTGTTGATAATGATCTGTCCTTTGACATGATCATTTATGACCACTTCACCATCAATACTGGTTTTAAAACGAATGACCGGCTGAACATCTTCCTTACCTGCGGGTGGCTGCTGCAGCTCACGGCAGCGACGATCATAGCGCGCTTTTTCTTTTTTTACCATTTGCGCTTCGCGCATAGCATCCAGCTCTTCTCGACTGCAATAACATTTATAGGCATATCCATCATCAAGCAATTGCTGGATCACTTGCTGATAACGTTCCATACGCTGCGTTTGATAAAAGGGTCCTTCATCATAGTCAAGGCCCAGCCATTGCATACCTTCAAGAATAACATCGACGGCCTCCTGAGTAGAACGTTCCCGGTCAGTATCTTCAATACGCAGAATAAACTTACCCTCATGACGACGGGCGTAAAGCCAGGAAAAAAGTGCGGTACGGGCACCACCAATATGTAAATAACCGGTAGGACTTGGAGCAAAGCGAGTTCTGACTGTCATATTATCTCTTAGTATTGCTGAACACGAAAAAAGGGCTATTTTACCCGATGCTAATCATTAATTGAAGCTAATAACTGCGCCATTAATTGCAGTTGCTCATGCGCTTTAGACAGTTGTGCACTATATTTTGCTTTTGCCTGCAGTAATTGCTCTGCCTGCTGATAAATAAGTTGCTGGTGTTCTCTATCAAATAATGAAAAAGCTGCTTGCAGCGCTTCGCCTGATTCAGATAACAAAGTGGCCACCAGTTGATCCTGTGCAATAGGTGAACGCGGTCGCAGTAGATCAGCCACCAGCGGAAAGGATAATAACTGGAAATGAGTATTTCTGGCTAATTCTTCTTCATGAAGATTTTGTATGGCTTCAGCATCGCCCTGAGCACTTTGGCTAATGGAGCGCATAATCACCTGCACCAGCTTATTAATTGCCTGTTGCTCATTAGTGTGGTCACCTGACAGGCCACTGCACAACTCATAGCTCTCATCCAGCCGGGATTTAAGATCCAATAATACTTCACTGCCTTCATTAGGCTTTAATTTAGCCACCTCTGCCAGTAGTATATGAAATTTATCAGTAAATTCAGCCGCTTCTTTTTCATCCATATAACGGGCACCGCTCAGGCGCTGTTGATCAAATTGTCGCTGCGTTTGTGCAAACAGAGGATTATTATACTGGCGTTTGAGGTGACGTTCACGAACACCTGGCCGAGCTAAAAAATTCAATGGCATAAGTCTTTTACCGGCTGATTAGTGTAAAAGTGTATCGGGACGGAATTCTATTTTCTGTCCCAATGTTTTAACTTCATCAAAAATAAATTCAACACCTATTTGCTGGCCTGCTTCCGTCTGCTTTGACCTGGCCTTGGCCTGTTTCAGAGCGGGCATACGATTGACCAGATAAGTAAACATGATAAGTGCCGTATTATCATCATTCTGAGACAAGGCATTAACCAGATTCAAGGCGATAAACTGGGTCTTTTGCTGCAAATTGGGCTGCTCTATTTTCTTATCACTGAGCACAAAACCCTCATCCATTTGCTTATCCAGTATATTCAGATATTCTTGTTGCTTTTTCGGCAGTTTCTGTGAACGGTCATAGCTTAAAACCTCCTGACCTTCCATAAGAAATCCTACTTTATCAGACATTTCTCTCTCTCTTTGCTATTAATAAGTTAATTTCTGGGAATATTAAGCCACTAATGATACAATAATAACCCAGTAATATACTAGGACTTTATAACTAAGTGTGCTTATTAATAGAACAATAGTTCAAAATATGGTTTAAAAATACGATGCAAAATTCAACACATGACGATCATACCATAGAAGTCACCCAAGCTGTCATGCATGCCCTTGACGACTGGAAACTTGATGGTGAACATATATTATCGGTGATGGCCCTGCCTGAGAAGGTTAAGGTACGCCACCTTTCTAAATATCGTAATTCCGAAAGTTTTCCAGACACTCCGCAGGTAAATGAACGTCTGCGTCATGTACTGGGAATCATCGATGCCTTATCCACCAGCTATCCAACTAACCCGAGAATGTCCTTGTTCTGGATGACCCGCAGTAGCAAGAAATTTCATAACCGCTCTCCAATTCAGGTTATTATCGAGGATGATTTAGAAGGTTTAATCACCATCCGCAAGCATCTTGATTGCAGTTATGACTGGTTTGGTGATTCGAACTAATGCCTTTTTATTCCCTCTAGCCCAGGGAATAAATCCTCTCAACACTATTTACAGGAGTCCATATAGCGTTGCAGGTGTGCTTGTTTATCAGCATCATTTCCATCAATAAAATTAATACTGATATTGATAAACTCTGATTCGGCATTACTTTCCCTGGCCTGTAACTGATAGGTATAGCCGTTAATTCGGGATATGTCCTGACCGTCATTAGTCACCAGATCAAAGACCACCAGTTCCATAATAGCCGGTATATTCGCATCACCACGAATTACAGCCGTGACTGATTGCAAACTGATTTCTTTAATTAAACATTTTGTTTTTAAGTCTTGCCAGCGAAGCTGAGCAATACTTTGTTCTCTGGGACGAGCCGTTTTAGTCTTTGCCTGCTGCTGGTTGCTTTGCATACTACTGAGCGGTGCTGAGTTTGCGGTTAATAATGATACCGCATCCGAGCTGGATGCAGTTTCCGCAGATGTATTACCAGCCCCCATAGTGCGTAATTGTTCAGCCTTAACCCCCATTGATGCAATCAGCTGTTTAGTGATGACTTCGGTTAATTTATCATTGGTAAAGGGCTTAACAATATAATTATTGGCTTTCAATTCCAAAGCTTTTACGACATGATCTTTGTCTCCACGACTGGTGATCATGACAAAGGGAGTATCCGGCTTAGGCCCCTGCGTACGTAACCAGCCAAGCAATTCTTCACCAGTCATTTTCGGCATTTCCCAGTCACATAAAATCAGCTCAAAATCTTCCTGGCTTAATATGGATTTTGCCTGACTACCATCTGCAGCCTCTTTTATACTAAAACCTGGATACATACTTCGCACGCCTTTACGTACAATATCGCGCATAAAAGAGGCATCATCAACAATCAGTAGCTTTACTTTGTTCATTGTTATTTTTCTCAGGGCAAACACATAAAAAATGGAAATAAGTCAGACTTATTTCACCATTTGGTATTATAGTTTTATTTTAAACAGCTTGCACAATAATAAAACATTATTTTGCACACAAAAAAGAGAATGAATAAACTGTAAAAGAGGAATAGGAACAACGGTGTGGTATAAACAAATTCCCTTATGAGTTTAAAGCAGAAAGATTTACCTTCATAAGGGAGGAAAGAATATTGTTAAGCAGCCATTTGAGCACCATAGACACTGCGCACTACAGGATAAAATTTTTCTGTTTCATTGATAATACGCATTTGGATCATATCGAATATTTCTTCAGTTTCTTTAACAAACTGCTCATGATTTTTAATACGCAAATTCTTATTATGACACCAGCGTTTCATATACTGCTTGTAAACACGTTTAATTTCAGCCGAACCCGATAAAAAATTTTCAGCAACTTGTTTTACACTGTGATCGCTATGAGTCAGCATATCTTTATAAAGCTCACGCTCTTCAATATCCATATGTTTTTTTACCCTATCCATCAAATCAAAAAACAGATCACAGGTTACATCAGTGTCACAAATAGTACGATCCTGAATCATATACAGGATGATCTTGCTGCGCTCAGAAATTTTATGATTTTGCTTATTTAGTTCTTCAAAAGATACCATATTAATAGCCTCCTAACATAAGAATTCTTTTCTTATGTCTTATTGTGTAGTTATTGTGTAGTATTTAACTTATTATTAGTGTAAGCAGGAGTAAGTCAATTTTTTATTATATATCCATTGTGGAATATATTAACTGACTTTGTCAATTAGTAAACACCCTAAAACAACAATTTTAATCCTATAATTAAAAGTATTTTTCGCAACATAAACAAATATTTATATTATAATTTAGTTAATCAAAGCAAATCAGCTCCAGTTTAAAATTGCCTGCTACAAAAAACTTAGCTAAACTAGGGTACTTTTTATTACGGGTAAATTATTGTGTATCATTATTTTTCAACACGTGCAGCGCGACCAGTGTTTATTATCACTTGTCTGCTTCTATCACCTACTGCAATGGCCGATTACATTGCCGGTGAACAAGCGAATAAAAACGGTGATCGAGATACTGCATTCAGTGAGTTTCAACAGGCTGCAAACACCAAAGATACCCGGGCTTATGGAAAATTAGGCAGTATGTATCTTTACGGTTTAGGTACACAAAAGAATTATCAACAGGCCTATATCTGGTTTCATATGGCCTATCTCGCAGGTGAACATGAAGCTGAACGCTTTCGTGATGCTGCATCATCAATGCTGCCACGCAGTGCTTATCTTAAAGCTGTTGAGCTGGCTGAAGCACAACGAATCAAACTGGAGCTGGGTAAAAATCCACCACAAAATAAGACACCGATATTGCCCCGCTAATAGCCAATATGCGTATAGTTCCTCCCGGCTTTTCACATACTGCCTGCTGTGTTTAAACAGACGACAACTTAATTAGGCTGTGGCGGAATCAGGCTTCCGCACGATAGCTAATTTTAAAGAACATTGCATAAAGCACTGGTACCACTATCAGGGTGAGTACTGATGCAAAAGCCAGACCCGACATAATAATAATCGACATATTGACAAAGAATACATCCGAGAGCAATGGCAACATACCCAAAATAGTGGTGGCCGCAGCCATCATCACCGGCCGCATACGACTGACGGATGAATCAAGTATAGCCTTAAATCCTTCCACTCCCTCGGCAATCTGCAGATCAATTTCTTCGATCAAAACAATGGCATTTTTAATCAGCAAACCAATCAGACTCAATGCGCCAAGTAAACCCATAAAGTCAAAAGCACCATCCAGAGCTAACAAACCTGCAGTGATGCCTATAATGGCCAGTGGCACGGTGAGCCAGATAATAGCAGGCTGGCGAACCTTACCAAAAAGCAAGATGGTGGTTAAAATCATCATTAAAAAGCCGCCAGGCAAGGCTGAGGCCAGAGAATTAGAGGCGTTTGTTGAATCTTCATATTCTCCCCCCCAGACCAGTTGATACCCCGGAGGTAATTGCATTGCTTCTATCTGAGGTCGCAGACGTTTAAACAGAGCATTGGAGTCGACACCTTTTTCAGGATTACAGGAAGCAATAATTGTAGTTCTTCGATCGCGACCACGAATAACTGTGTTTTCCCATACTGTTTCAAAGCGTTCGACAACCTGTGCAATGGGTACGGATCTATTCAGTACCGGACTCCAGACCTGGATATCCCGTATATTGCTAATATCTTCGCGCTCCTCATCAGTAGCACGACTAAGAATAGGCAATAGCCGTATACCATCACGATACAAACCTACCTGTGTACCATCAAAAGCATATTTCAACGCTCTGGATAAATCCAAATAGTTAATGCCTAGTTGACGCCCCACCTGTTCATTAAATATCGGTTTCACTAATTTAACCGGTTGACGCCAGTCATCACGGATTTCCTTAGTACCGGGGTCATTACGATAAATTGCTTTTACCTGCTCCGATAAGCGCCTTAATAGTGCACCATCCGGACCACTGATACGCGCTTCAATTTTACTATCTCTACCAGGGCCAATACGTAAAGGCTTTATAATAGGCTCTATGTTGGGAAAAGCCTTCATATAATTATCAATATTGTTCCAGATGGCCTCAATTTGCTCACGCTCTTCTGTCTGCACGATAATTTGTGCATAGGCAGGACTACGTTCTTTAGGCTCATAAACTAATGAAAAACGCTGATCACCACCGCCAATCAACTCAGTGGTTTTTCTCACGCCGGGTAGAGTACGAACATATTCACTAATTTTCAGGGTATCTTCGCGTGTCTTTTCAATATTAGTCCCTTCAATCTCCCAGATTTCTACAAAAAACATGGGCGTATTGGAATCTGGGAAAAAGCCGCCGCGCACAAAAGAAAAACCAAAAACAGACACCGCGAATAAAGCAATGATCACCAGCACGGTCAATTTACGAAAATGCAAAGCTTGCTTTAAAAAGGTACGATATAAAACAAAAACAAAACCTGAATAAGCCTCATCCTGTTCATTGCCCTGCTGCTCAGTTGTATCACCGCTATTATTGGCTTTTTTCTTTTTTTCCTTAATAAAAAGTGCACATAACAAAGGCGTTGTGCTAACCGCTGTTACCCAACTGAGCAAAAGAGAGATTAGAATGACATAAAACAGGGTACGACTAAATTCACCAGTACCATCCTGTGATAAACCAATCGCAGAGAAGGCCAGAATACCGATAATAGTCCCGCCCAGCAAAGCCACTGCATTTCTGCCAACCACGTCTCTGGCAGCTTTTGCTGCATTCATGCCTGCCTGAATACGTATCATCATTCCTTCGGCAATCACAATGGCATTATCCACCAGCATGCCCAGAGCAATAATCAGTGCCCCAAGTGAAATACGTTGTAAGTCAATACCATACATTTCCATAATAAGCACAGTACCGGCAACGGTAATCAACAGTACTGCACCAATAATCAAACCAGCGGTTATCCCCATAAACAACAGCAATACGATGATCACAATCACAATAGCCGCAGCGACATTGAGCATAAAGCCGGTAACCGAATTTTTGACTTCAGCAGGCTGGTCATAAATCATATTCATTTGCATACCCAAGGGCAGCAATGATGAAATTTCTTTCATTCGTTTCGTTAGATTCTCGCCCACTTTAACGACATTTTCACCGGATAACATGGACACTCCAAGTGTCAGAGCCGGTTGACCATCATAATAAATCAGCATATCCGGCACTTCTTTATAATCACGCCGAATCTGAGCAATATCCTTCAGGTAAATCAGGGTTTTTTCTGAGGAGCTGATCAGTACATCACCCATTGATTTAACCGAGTTGAACTCACCGGTGGGCTGTATCCTCAAATATTCATTACCGACCTGTACTTTACCTGCATCCGTGACGACATTTTGCGACTCTAATATCTGCCCGATTTGCCCTAATGACAAGCCTAATTCACCCAGACGCTGACGGGATATTTCCACATAAACAACTTCAGTCTGGACGCCACCAATAACGATTTTTCTGACCCCTTTAACCAATACCATTTCTTTTTTAATCAAATCTGCCGCATCTTTGAGATCCCGGTAGCTAAAACCTTCACCGGTTAAAGCAGCATAAACACCATAAACATCGGCAAAACTATCGACAATAACCGGATCATGAGCACCCGGCGGCAATTTATAGCGCATATCCGCTATTTTCCGGCGGACTTCATCATAGATACTGGGAAAATCTTCTTTATTGTATTTATCTTTAAAGGTAACACTGATATCGGACACACCCGGCCGGGAAATAGACATCTTAATCCATTTGATCTGAGGCATCAGCTGCACTGCTTCCTCAATATGATAGGTTACCTCATCATAAACCTGCTGTGCGGTAGCACCCGGGTATTGAGTAATAATTTTGACATCTTTAATGGTAAATTCAGGGTCTTCAAGCTTACCCATTTTCATAAAGCCACTATAGCCACCAAATAAAAAGACAATCACCAGCAGCCACGATACTACAGGATTTTTTACCGAATATTCACCAATATTCATAGTCCATTATCCCTTTTTTTCTGCTTGCTGAATATCTTTCATCACCGGTCGTGAATGTTTGATATTGTCCGTTGCCTGTTCCAGATCCTTCATCAGATTCACTTTAAGCCCTTTATACAAAAAAGGAACACCCGCAGTTACCACCCGTTGTCCCAGCTGCAAACCGGAATTAATTTGAATGCTATTGCCTTTCATTGTGCCGACTTTAACCGGCACTGGAGCTACCTGCATGGTTTTTTCATCAACTACCCAGACGATGCCTTGTAAATTAACATCTGCAACCACAGCACTTACAGGTAAATAAATAATATTCTCATTATTAATAAATTTATTTAAATTAATTTTAATCATTGCCGTCATACCCGGTAAAATAACAATATCGTTTGGCCTGGGCATGGTGTATGTCACCGCAAAGGTTTGTGTGCTGGCATCAGCCTTGGTCGACATTTCTTTAAATTCCAGAGGGTATTCCTTGGCAATTTTCGACTGAAAGGTTGCGACTACCGGTATTTTCTGTCTTAACGTTGCATCCTGGACATCGTCAACGCCTTCTATTTTTTTCAGACGTCGGATAAGATTTTCCGGCAAATCAAATTTTACTTCTAATATTTCATTATCATTGAGTGAAATAATTTCCTGCTTGGCCTGAATTTCCTCAAAATTCTGAATATATCGCTTTGCCACCGTACCATCAAAAGGTGCTCTCAGTTCAGTATAATCAAGTTGTTGCTTAGCAAGGTTTAACTCGGCCCGGGCACTAAGAAAATTAGATTCCAGCTTATCAAAGTCCATTTTGGAAATATGACCTTCTTTGACCAGGCCCTTACTACGATTATAGTCTTTAGATGCCCGATTAAATAAAGCTTTTTTATCGTTAACAGCAATTTTAAAATCCGTAGGTTCCAATCGAGCAAGTACATCATCCTTAAGTACAGTGTCACCTTCTTTGACCAATATTTCCTGTAACTTGCCCGCCACACGAAAAGCCAGTTCTGCTTTCCTGTTAGCATCAATACGAGCCGGGAAACTTCTCACACCACCACTATCAGGTAATGACACAATAAGAGTCTTAACCGGTCTGACTTCAGCTACTGGTTCAATCTCTACTTTTTTACTACAGGCAACATTTAATCCAATTGACAATAAAAGTACTATGAAGACATTCAATGAGTGAATATTTTTCATCATTATTCCATTTGCTAAATTTTAAAGTTATATTTGTGCAACATTATAAATTTTATTGTTAGCCAAATATAGAGAAATCTCTTCTATTTATTAATACATGCTTTATAAATTAAATCTCTAGCGTACACTATGGGCAATTATACAGCACAAATATTTAAGGAATCTTCATGGAGTTAGTCAATAATACTCTGGCGATACAATCATTTTTTACGATCACATTGGCAATTTTTGTCTTATTTATTGGCAAGGGGCTTAATTTACGTTTTGCTGTATTGCGCACTCTCAATATACCGGAACCCGTTGTCGGCGGGCTGATTTTTTCTATCTTATTCGCACTAGTATATTTTACTCTGGGAATTTCTATTGAGTTTGATTTAGCTGCACGGGACATTATGCTGGTGTATTTTTTTACCACTATTGGTCTCAATTCCAATGTTATGGATCTGGTCAAAGGCGGTAAGCCCCTGCTTATTCTTCTAGCCGTTACCATTCTTTACATGATAATACAAAATGTGGTTGGTATTTCTGTAGCCAGCCTGTTTGGCCTGGAACCGGTTATCGGCATGTTAGGCGGCACTGTATCACTGATTGGTGGTCATGGAACAGCCATTGCGTGGGCACCCACTTTTGTTGAAAAATTTGCGATCCATAACGCCATGGAAATTGCCATTGCCTGTGCTACATTTGGCTTAATCCTGGCCAGCCTGATGGGTGGACCGATTGCCAGTTATCTTATTAAAAAACATCAATTAAAGACCAATACTACTGACTCTCAGGATGTCGGTGTAGCATATAAGGATAAAAATGTGCAAATTGATTATTTTTCATTTTTGCATGCCATCCTGGCAATACACATGAGTATTATTATTGGCTATATCCTTAATGAAAGCCTGGAAGAAGCCGGTCTGAAACTGCCCTTATTTGTAACCTGCCTGTTTGCCGGTATTATTATCAGTAGTTTTATTAATCCTAAATTCGAAAAGAAATTCACCTGGCTGGACTGGCATGCCAGAAAAACAGCTCTGGCACTTATCGCTGATATTTCACTGGGCATTTTCTTATCAATGTCATTAATGAGCATGCAATTATGGGTGATTGTCGATCTGGCCGGCCCTATTCTAGCCATTATTACTGCTCAATTTGTCGTGGCTGCGGCCATTACGGTGTTTATTGTTTTCAGACTAATGGGTAAAACTTATGATGCTGCGGTTATCTGTTCGGGTTTTGGTGGTATTTCACTGGGTTCAACGGCCACAGCTATGGCCAATATGACCGCGGTAACACAACATTATGGCGCCTCTCATCTAGCCTTTGTTATTGTACCACTGGTCTGTGCTTTTTTTGTCGACCTGGTTAATGTAGTACTCATACAAACACTTATCGAATTTTTCACTTAGTGTTCAGCAATCCAGGCCGTACCGGCCGACCATCAATAAGTAACATAACTGTCCAGTTCACTTTTTTAGTGTACTTCTTTTGGCAGAAACTTATCGTTTTTTAGAAAGACCGGTATAGGCAGCTAAGGCAACTAGGCCATTAAATGATCCAGCTCACCGTCCATATGTAACTCAGTCAGTTCAGTCAGACTGCCGATCCAATTACCATTAACGGTAATTTGTGGCACAGTACGAGCACCATTAGTCACCTTACTCATTTCAATTAAGCCCGCACGATCTCTATCGACCCGAACTTCTTCAAATTCAATATTCCATTTTTCCAATAAGCCTTTAGCACGAGTGCACATTGGGCAGGTAGCAGTACTGTATATTTTAACTTGACTCATAATTAACCTTTTTAGATAATAATTTCAGGCTGAATCATAGCATAATTTATTGCCCGTACTACCCGGGTTGAAGCAATTCCATACAGATTCATCATAGCCTGAACATAAGGAATAAAGCCGGGGTCAATGAAACTATGTGCTGAAATATTAATGGCTATGCTTTGTTGTTTATCCTCACCTTATCCATCCCCCATTGTATTCATATAAATGAAATGGATCATGGCTAACGTTGCACACCGTAGAAAAAAAAACATATCAACATAGCATAAAAAGCAGCGTGCCCGTATAGACAATTATTTATGAAACAGCCGTCCGTAACAAGGCTTCATCAATGGGAAAAGTCAGGCTTTGGTGAATAGCAAAACGTGAACTAACTTTTTCAAAATGTTGCTGGTTATTTTTATCGATAAAAATAACCACTTTAATATTAGTTTGATGTTGTGCACTGGCCATTATTGATTCCAGGGAACTGGTACGATCGCGAAAATCAGTCTGGAAATTAAATTCAGCCACCAGCATACTAATATCATTTTTTTTTAAAAAACTAATGGCCTTTCGAGGTGATTTTACCGTCACCACAGAATAGCCCTGAGTTTCATACAAAGCTGTGAAATCAGGATATCCACCCTGCTCAACTACCGCCAGTAAAATTTTATTCATCATTTAACCGCCACCTAAAATAAAAATTAACTAAACACTTGTTTATTCCTTCTCGCAATAAGAAGAATTTTAAGATTTCTGTTTACCAATACATACTAATCATGCTCATCCTGTAACTGGATATTCCAAAGATGGGTATAGAGACCGTTTTGAGCCAGTAATTCACGATGGCTACCTTGTTCCTTAATTCTGCCATTTTCCATAACAATGATAATATCAGCATCAGCAATAGTGGATAAACGATGGGCAATAACCAGAGTGGTTCGTTGCTCAGACACCCGGGTCAATGAATTAAGAATAATTTGTTCTGATCGTGAATCCAGCGATGAGGTGGCCTCATCAAAAATCAGGATTTTAGGATTTTTTAAGATCACCCGGGCAATAGCCACCCGCTGTTTTTCACCACCGGATAATTTTAAGCCCCGCTCACCCACAATGGTCTCATAAGCCTCAGGCAATTGACTGATAAAATCATGAATATTAGCCATTGCCGCCGCTTCATAAACTTCTTCCCGGCTGGCTTCAGGACAAGCATAGATAATATTATGATAAATACTTTCATTAAACAGTACGGTGTCCTGAGGGACTATACCCACCACCTGACGCAAACTATCCTGGGTTACTTGAGCAATATTTTGACCATCAATCGTGATACTGCCACTATCAACATCATAAAAACGAAATAACAAACGAGATAAAGTTGATTTTCCTGCCCCGGACGGGCCGACTACCGCCAGTTTTTTCCCGGGTGGAATTTCAAAGCTGACCTGATGCAAAATTTGTCGTTCACTTTGATAGGAAAAATCAACCTGATTAAAGCGAACAAGCCCCTGAGAAACCTGCATAGCAGTTGCATGAGGCTTATCCTGTACATCACTCTGTTTATCCAATAGAGCAAACATTAAGTCAATATCAGCCAGCGAATGCATCATCGAACGATAAATAATCCCCAGGAAATTAAGTGGGATAAATAGTTGCAGCATCAGCGCATTTACCAGTACCAGATCACCTATAGTCATACTGCCGTCAACCACTCCCTGGGCAGCAAGAAACATCATTGTAGTTACGCCTGCAGCAATAATACAGCCCTGACCAAAGTTTAAAATTGACATTGATGTCTGGCTTTTTACTGCCGCATTTTCCCATTCATCAAGAGTATTATCATAACGCTCAAGTTCGTAAGCATCATTGTCAAAATATTTAACCGTTTCATAATTAATCAGACCATCAACGGCCATTGCATTAGCTCGTGAGTCCAGGCGATTCATATAATGACGTATATGCATACGCCAATTAGTTACCGACAGGGTAAAGGCAATGTAAACAAACACTGTGCCGAAGGTAACAATGGAAAAATGCAGCGCATAATCACCCAGTAATAAAAAAGCAACTAATAAGAATTCAGCAATGGTTGGAATAATATTAAATACCAGATAATTCATAATAGAGGAGACACCACGGGTGCCGCGCTCTAAATCACGGGAAATACCACCAGTACGCCGTTCCAAATGAAATTGCAGGGATAATGAGTATAAGTGGCTTAATACCTTGCGTGATAAATTTCGCATAGCACGATAGCGCACACGAGCAAAAACTGTATCGCGTAATTCACTAAACAGGATATTGAGCAGGCGCAAAGCACCATAGCCTAATAGCAGGGCTATAGGCAAAACCAGCGGCTTATCCTGTACTGCCATTAAATCAACAAGCTCTTTTAATATCAGTGGCACGCCTACAGTGGCGACTTTAGCAAAGATTAATAATATCATTGCCGCTAAAACACGCCCTTTATATTCCCATAAAAAGGGTATAATGCGTCTTAGATTCGCTAAATCCTGACGATTTTTATGGGGTGCGTCTGTATAATGTGTACGTATAGCCATAATTGATTTTTATAATATCCTGCTGTTAAATATATTTAGCGGTAAACGCGCAACGTTATCATAGAGTTTATTCTAATCAATTTTATCAGTAAACTATACTTAAAACCGATATAACAACGACTGACAGCAAACTCATGCAACATATAAAAGACCTTATAAAAACAGTGTTTATTTCTCGGTGCAGTCTGTATTCACTTGTGATAATGCTTCTATTACTGAGTGCCTGTAATGAGCAGACAGCGACAAAACAACTACGTAAAAAAATCTTGCCCGTAGTTGAAACTGCTCAGACCAGCATACAATTGCTGAATCACAAAATAACCTTAACCGGCACATTAAAACCTCTGCGCACCATTCACTTTTATAATCAGGCTCCGGGGATGTTAGTGACCCTGCCTTTTTATGAAGGCGATCAGGTCTCAAAGGGGGATGTCATTGCCCGGCTCGATGACACCATTATTAAAGCAGAGTACGATAAAGCCGCAGCCACATTAAAACAATCTCATGTCGATTACGGACGCTTAGCAAAATTAGCGAAAACCAATCTGACCTCTAAGGAATTATTAGTCCGGGCCAGGACCAAGATTGCTCTGGATCAAGCCGAGTATAATTTACAAGAAAAACGACTCAGTTATACTAAAATTAAAGCCCCCTGGGATGGTATCATCAGTGAACGTCTGGTTGAACCGGGTGATGTATTGCCATTACATACTCACTTTGCCACCTTGATAGATACAACCAGCCTGCTGGTAAGAATATCCTTATCAGAACTTTATTTAAGCAAAATAAAACAGGGTGATAGCGTCACTTACCAGATTGATGCCCTGGGTAAAACCTCCTGGTCGGCTAATATTCTGCGTATTTATCCGCAAATCAATGCTCAAACCCGTAAGGGCATTATCGAAGTAAATTTACAACCTGTCCCGAAAGGTGCACGCCCGGGACAACTGGTACGCATCAACCTGTTAACAAAGAAAGAACAGGTACTGGTGATACCCCTGTCTGCTATCCGCTATGATCAACAGGGTGCCTACGTATTTGTTGTTGATCAAAAACAGCAAATACAACGCAAGAAAATTATTACCGGCAAACAATATCCTCAGCAAATGGAAATTTTAAGCGGCCTAAAAGCAGGTGACACCATAGTTAAGAAAGGACAATTTGGCTTGCGTAGCGGAAAAAAAGTAAAACCTCTTAAGCCCGAACAGAAGATTAATTAGCACACTATGCTGAAACAGAATAAAACATCCGCCAGTATTGCAGCCTGGGCTATTAAACACCCGGTCGGGGTTAATATGATAGCGCTGGCCTTGCTGGTTCTGGGGCTGTTCATGCTACAACGTCTTGGGGTCAATTTATTACCGGATATCATCTACCCTGATGTGCGGGTACGAATTGTAGATAACGGTGTACCTGCGTCTATTATGGAGGATAAGATCACCCGGCAACTGGAAGAACAACTGGCGATTACCGAGGGTGCCATTTCAATACAGTCAAGAACAACAGAAGGACGCAGTTCTGTTGATCTGAGTTTTCCCTATGGCACAGACATTAATGTGGCCTTACGTGATGCCAGTAATCGTCTGGACAGAGCCAAACGTTTTCTGCCTGACAGTATTGAACCACCGGTGATTTATAAACGCGACCCATCACAGATTCCGGTCATTGAATTTATTATCAGTTCAAATAGTAAAACACCAATTGAATTACGCAGCTATGCAGATTACCAGTTAAGTAAATGGTTTATTAATATTCCCGGCGTGGCATCGGCAGAATTAGGTGGAGGGCTGGTAAGAGAAATTCAGGTAGTGCTTGATCAACAGCGGGTAGCGGCACATCAACTTAATTTTAAGGAAATTGCCAACCAGATTGATAGTGAAAATCAGGATATTGCTGCCGGTAGAATTTACACCCGTTTTGATGAACTAAGTACCCGTACTGATGGCCGCTTTGCCTCACTTAATGAGCTGGCACAACTGCCGTTACTGAGCAAAAATTCCCAGCAGATTGATGATGCTGTCAGACTTAATGAACTGGCAACCATATTAGATACTCATGAAGATGAACGCGTCCGAATCCGCCTCAATGGCATTGAAGGTGTTAAATTATCTATACAAAAACAGCCCAGCGCCAATACCGTTGCCGTTGTGGATGCTATTAAGCAACGTATTAAACAACTAAAGCAACAACAACTCATCCCTGCTGATATACAAATCACAGCAGTGGATGATCAGGCTGTGTTTATTAAACATGCACTTAATAATGCTTCCAGAGCAGCTTTGTCCGGAGCATTTCTAGCCATGCTGGTAGTGTATTTCTTTCTTGGTGATTTGCGCCGGACAATGATCATCGGCAGTGCTATACCGCTGGCCATTGTCATCACCTTTATCATCATGGATATCACCGGCCTGACACTCAATATCATGACTTTAGGCGGTCTGGCTCTGGGTATTGGCATGCTGGTTGACAGCACTATTGTAATGCTGGAAAACATTTCCCGGCATCAGCAGTCTGCAGTGCAAAAAAACTCACTCAAACCTGCTTTACAGGCGGCCAGCGAAGTTAATAGTGCAATTATTGCTTCTACCAGCACCAATCTGGTAGCGGTATTGCCGTTTTTATTTATGAGTGGTTTAGTGGGCTTGCTGTTTAAAGAGCTTATTATTACCATTTCAGCCGCTATTATTGCCTCTATGCTTGTCTCTCTGACAATAGTACCAAGTCTTGCATCGCGTTTAAAAAAAGCACCCCAAAAAGCCACCTGGAAAATATTTGTCCGTATTGCAGAGAATTATGAAAAGCTGGTTGGGTTTATTATTAAACATGGCTGGCTGATCTTTATTATTTTAATACCGGCTTTATTTTTCAGCAGTCAGTATCTGCTTAACCAGAAGCAGATATTTTTACCACAGATAGATGAAGGCCGAGTATATATGAGAATTTCCGGTGAGCCGGGCATGCGTCTTAATGAAATGAATGATGTGGTCGAAAAAATTGAAAACCTGCTACTTGATGATCCCCAGGTAGTCACCGTATTCAGTACCATTGGCGGCAGTGTCTTTGGTCGTTCACAACGGGAAAGCAGCAACTCAAGCTCAATAAAGATTCAACTCAGCAGTAAATCTCAACGGACACTTTCTGCACAACAATGGATCAGTCAGATAAAACCTGAGATAGATGCCTTAAATCTGGTCGGCATTAAAACCCGCCTGTTTGTTCGTGGGGTCAGAGGTGTACGCCTGGGCAAAAGCGATGAAAAAATCAGTATCAGAGTTCAGGGTGAAAACCTACAGGTATTAAATTCCATTGGTCAGCAATTAATCGAGCAATTGCGTCCAGTCAAAGGTATTCGCAATCTGGCACAGACCTATGAAGAAAATAATAAGGAACTTAAATTAAAAATTCGTCGGCAGCGTGCTGCAGACCTGGGGGTTACTGCCAGTGATATTGGTTATGCTTTGAAGGTTGCGCTTGATGGGCTGCCCATATCAAATTATATTGAAGATGATCGGGATTATACTATCCGACTGCGCTTATCTGCTGCCACAGTTCTGTCTAATGATGATTTAAAACACATCTTAATAAAACATCATAATGGTCAGGCAGTCTATGTTAATGATGTCGCTCAACTGCAGTTCTCTGCTGCTCCTTCAGTCATAGAGCGGGATAATCAGCAGCGCATTGTTGAACTGACGGCCAGTTTAATTAATGATGATGATCTGGCTCAGGTAATGAGCGAAATTAATCAGCGGCTGAAAAATTTTACTTTACCCAAAGGCTATTTTCTTTATGATGCCAGCGGCGATCAGGCTATTAAAAATGGTCGTGACATGAGCATGATACTATTTTCTCTGGCTATTTTTCTGGTCTTTGTCGTTATGGCCGTACAATATGAATCCTTAAAAAATCCATTTATTATTTTACTGGCTATTCCTTTTATGCTCATTGGTGCTGCTGCCGGCCTGTATGTCCGCGACTTACCCGTATCAATGCCGGTCTGGTTAGGCTTAATTATGCTCTCCGGCATTGTCGTTAATAACGCCATTGTGCTGGTAGAGCAAATTGAAATTGAACGCAAGAAGGGGCTTTTATTAAATACGGCCATCACACATGCGGCACGCCTGAGGTTACGCCCTATTTTAATGACAACAATTACCACCGTAGTCGGTATGCTGCCATTATCCATGGGTCTGGGAGACGGTGCTGAAATGCTGCAGCCACTGGCCGTAGTCATAGTCTGGGGGCTCAGTTTTTCCATGCTGGTCAGCCTGATACTGATCCCCATCCTGTATCGTTTATTTCATTTGCAAAAGCCCGAACAAGGACTCAGGCAATAACTATCGGGCTGCTGTTCTGCACTCTTTGAACGCAGAAATACTAACTTAGTTGTGCGTCATACAGTTTAAAAGCGTGTCGTGACACCCAGTCTGACACCATATGTATCGGCATCACTGCTAATACCAATAGGTGCTCCCAGCTTGATATCAACAGCAGGGTTAATAGTATAAATCACTTCAGGCACAACACTCAGTGCATGATAACTTTTCACATCAGTGCTATACATTAACTCCACTACAGGCGATAAAGCAGCACTGCTTTGCCATACCCAGGCACCGGAGAGATTAATAATATTAAACGAAGTGCCATTATCATTAGCCGGATTAATATCATCAGTATCCCAGTAATAGCGATACTCCAGCGTAGCAAAAACCTTGCTGTCTGATGTCAGGCTGCGATCATAGCGCGCACCAAATTTAACCAGACTGCCATTATGATTGAGATTATCATCATAGGTTGTTTCCAGCCAGGTAGCACGCCCACCAAAACCACCATAAACAAGTAAATTGTAATCCTGATCTGCTGCCGACTTTAACTGGTATTCCAGCGATAAAGTCATAAACTCATAAGTACCGCCATTACCTTTAATATCAGTAGACTGGCCATCATGGATATCACCATTATTTTTCAGGGTGCCACTACCATCGGTATATGCCGGCCAGGTAAAGCGCAACTGGGTATTATCAAAGACCGGTACAGTAATGTCCATGAGCACTTCATAGGCATCAATGTCTTTAATCTCTTCCAGTTCACGACCATTATAATAACCCAGTGCTGCATCTATAGTGATATCGCTATAGACTTGCCCTGATTTGCTGTAAAGGGGTTCTAAACTACTATTATCAGCAAAGCTATTCATAGAAAAAATACTCATTAATACACTAAAAGCCAGAAGGTTTTTAGTAAGAGTCCCTGTTTTAATATTCATTTTGTCCCTCATTTAGAATAGCGAAGTATGCTGCCACTGAGTCATTACAGCATCTATAATGTAAATTTTGAATGCAGATAATAGCCTATTTCAGAAAAAATTTCCATCATAGCAAAAGAGGAGGAAGCGAGTTTTCAGGCATTTATTAATGTGCTCTTATAGCACAGACTGATAGTACTGTTTTTAGCTTTGCAAGTTATTGAATAAGCAGAAAATAAAACACATAATTAAATTTTCTGTCTGTTTTACCCAGGTGGCATGATAAACCTTTCTTTTGGGCGAATTCTATACAATAACAGTCTATATCCTACAGGCTGCTAAAGTTTTTGGCTAAATAAGGACAGGATTGTGCAATGCTTTTTATAATATCTGAAATGCATTCTCACAATGCATCTCAGATATCAGGGGCACTTTCTCTTATTGGAGTTGATATTCACCGGCAGTAGTATCCCAGACAAACGTACTATGGCTGATGCGACCTGCTGCCGGAGGATTATTATCCAGAGTCTCTAATGCGCTGGCCAGGGTGGTTGTCTGTTGAAAGCTGGCATTGAAATCGGCTGGATTGACATATTCTTCATAAGCCGCACTCCAGACTAATTGTCCGGTATCGGCAACACGGGTAACGCTCTGTGTTTGAATTGTAACAGCTTGCACAGGAAAAACATCGGCTATTGCCGGATCAGCATACAAAGCATCTGCACTGGCATTCACTGCAACAACACTGCTCAGGGCAAAAAGTAATGTGGTTAATGTTTTCATCATAGTATCCTCAATTGGTGGTGTTGTATTAAGACTTTAAGTTTGTCTTGCTATGGGGTTTACTATACGCCTGCTAAGATTACACCAGGCTTACACTAAGATTAAATTTATGTAATCTTGAAAATAGCTGTTTTTATTCCAGCAGTTAGACTGTATTTCGGCTTCAGACTATTAGCAATACGGCAGTTTATTATCTCAAATTATCATATAAGTAATTCCATATATGCATTGCATTAGTCCGGCTTTTTACTAATATTACTACAACACATTCATTTATTTTATGGTAAAGACTGAATGTAAGCCCTTATAAAAATATTTATAATAACTGCTAATATTGTGTTAGTGATATGCAATAAACTGGCTCATCCTCCTAAAACAAAGGCAGTATCTTTTTAATGAAAAAATATATCCTGTGCATTTTTTTTCTGAGTGTACTTAATCATCCGGCACTGGCCCAATCATTGAGAATATCACCCGAACAACTACAACAGAGTCTGGGAGATCAGGATCTGATTATTCTGGACACTCGCAGTGAAGCAGATTATCTTGCCGGTCACATTGACAAAGCACTGAGTTTTCCTATTAAGCTGACTTATAAAAATGACAGGATAAACGGTAAAATAATATCACCGGCAAATATTCAAAAATATTTTCGTGCACGCGGTATACATAGAGATTCACGCATCGTTGTTTATGATAATGGTGATATTATTGACGCTGCTCGCCTGTTCTGGGTACTTGAAGTTTATAATTTACAGCATGTTCAAATTCTTGATCATGGCTATGACCATTGGCTCAGAAAAGCTTATCCCATCAGCCTTGAAGTGAATACAGCGACCAGTAAAAGCCACTATATTGCCAGTCTGAACTACCAGCGTCTGGCCAGTAAATTTACCACGCAACTGGCGACCCGTAATAGTAACCAACTGATTATTGATGCCCGTAATTTCTCTGATTATAGTGGCCGGACATCCACAGCCAGACGCTTTGGCCACATACCTTCTGCCATACATATTCCTGCGGCGCACAATTTAATGCTCAGCAAAGGGATCACCAGTCTGAAACCACTTAATGAATTAAAAAAACTTTACCAGAACATTTCAAAAGATAAAAAGATTGTCATTTATTGTGCTATCGGGCGCGTTTCTTCAACCAATTATCTGGCCTTAAGAGAGCTGGGCTATGATGTGTCCAACTATGATGCATCCTGGAATGAATGGGGTAACGATGATAAGCTGCCTATTGAAAAGTAATCCGCGGAGTAAATTATTATGTGGCAGAAGCTGAGTATTCGCACCCAGTTAATTGCTTTACTGGCGGTACTGCTAATTATTGTAGAAATCAGTACGCTGGCACTGGTGAGCTGGTTTGATCATCAGGAACGCCGGACACTTGCAGTTCAGCAGGCACAAACACTCGGGCGTTCTTTGAATAATGACTTACTCAAAGCACTATTATCCTCAGACGCTGATTTGTATAGAGACATTTCATTTCGCATCAGCGGTTTCCAGTCAGTGGATGCATTAATTTTATTTGACCAGGACAATCAGGCAATTTTTAGTTATGGTGATCTAAACTATACCAGTGAACTGCAGAACAAAAAATTACTACTGGGTGAATCCTGGTTTTCCAGCCAGGATAGACTCTTTCTTCAGATACCTGTTGAAGCGGATAACTTCGCTTTTGGACAAGCTCTTATTATTATTAATCCAAAAGAATTCAAAACAAAACTATATGATCATTATTATACCCTGCTGATTATTTTTCCGGTGTTATTCATTATCGGCCTGCTTGTTGCCTGGAAAATAAGTTTTCTTTTTACCCGCCCTTTTCTCACTCTGGCAACTGCTATCAAGAATAATGATATACAAAAAAATCAATATCAGTTTATTGCCACAAATGAAAAAAATGAAGTCAAACTACTATTTGACGGCTACAATAAAATGCTGACCAAAATTCAAAAAGAAACCCGTTTACTTGACTATCAAAGTAAACACGACAGCCTGACTCAGCTATATAATCGTTTTGCCATAGAAAAAGAAATTAAGCAGGCACTCATAGAAGAAACTTCTGCAGATACCTACCATGCACTGCTGAGCATCGATCTGGATCAGTTTAAATTAATTAATGACTCTGTCGGTCATAGTGCCGGTGATCAGTTATTGATCATGATAGCCAAACATATACGCAGCAGCATGACAGAGCAAATGGAGCTGGCCCGGGTAGGCGGTGATGATTTTTATCTATTGGTAAAAAACAGCAGTAAAGAAGAAATTATTAAATTTTCCCGACAGCTATTGCAGCGGCTGCATGACTTCCGCTTTGTCTGGGAAAAAAATACACTCTCAGTATCTGGCTCAATTGGCCTGGTTTTTTTTAAAGCACACAAATATACTATTGAAGAATTAACCAAAAAAGTAGATATTGCTTTTTACACAGCAAAAGCGGCCGGCAGCAATAAACTGCATATATTCAGTGCTCATGATAAAGAATATACCCGGACAAATAATGATATAGCAATTGCCGGTTATATAAAAGCGGCCTTAAATAAAGGTTCCTCACGCTTTGAGTTGTATGCACAGGCAATTAAACCCTTACAGACAGAAGACGATCGAATTTCCTATGAAGTATTAATTCGTATGTGGGACAGCAATAAAAATTTTCTGCCACCTGACAGCTTTTTATCCATAGCAGAACGCTATCAAATGATGGTCGACATTGATATTTATGTGTTGGAAAATTACCTTAAAACAGTCTGTCAACAGCCTGAGCACATGAAAAAACTGCACCTTGCTCATCTCAACCTGGCCGGTGGTACATTAAATAACCCGGACTTTCAGGAAAAGCTCAAACAGGCTATAGACAACTATGACTTTCCCTGGGAATGTCTCGAACTGGAGATCACAGAAACATCTGCCATCGGCAATCTGGCACAGGCATCTGAATTTATTGAATTTTGTCAAAGCAAAGGCATTGGTTTTGCTCTGGATGATTTTGGCACCGGCATGTCATCTTTTGAATACCTGAAAAACTTACCCTTTAATATTGTCAAGATTGACGGCAGCTTCATCCGTGATATGCATAGTGATGCATTTGATCATGCCATGATAAAATTCACTCATGAAATCAGCAAACTGGGCAAACAACAAACAGTTGCTGAATATATTGAAAGTGAGCAGGATGTTGAAGCATTGCGTAAAATAGGCATTACTTATGGGCAGGGTTATTATCTGGGTAAGCCCTGCCCGCTCAGGAGCTGGTTTGATGTATAATAAAGTATAACCACCTCTAATTTTTATAAAAATGATAATGACTGCGCCCGGAATTTTTTGCAACATACATAGCGCTATCTGATTTCTCTAGTAAGTGCTCAGTAGTATCCCCATCATCAGGAAAAATACTCACGCCAATACTAAGGGTAACTTTAAGCTCTTGCTGCTTTATTTCAATTGGCTTACTCACAGCAACAACTATTTTTTCCAGAATTTCCTCAACATCACTTCGTTTATTAATTGAATTAAAAATCATGATGAATTCATCACCACCAATGCGAGCGACCGTATCAACTTGTCTGAGAATTTTCTGAAAACGATGGGCAATGATTTTTAAAACTTTATCTCCGGCTTGATGGCCATAATTATCATTAATTTTTTTAAAGTGATCAATATCAATAAATAACACAGCCATCTTATTACAATTTCGCCGTGCCTGTTTTATCGATTGTTCCAGTCGGTCAATTAACAAGGGCTGACGAGGTAGTCCGGTTAAATCATCATGGCTGGCTTTATAATCTGATAGTTTTTTTTGCTCTTTCAATAGCTCATTATGTTCCAGCAATAAGGTAATATCATGGGCAGATTCTATAATGGCATACACATCTCCATTACTATCTATCAATGGTTTTGCCGTAAGCTCTACATATTTTACTGTACCATCTGACAAGGGATGATTGTGATTGACCTGAATCATTTTTTTCTGCTGCAGAACCATTTTTAATGGGCAGGGATCATTTTCTCCATCACAGGGTATGCTGCGATGATGTGATATTTCATAGCACCTGGGTTTATCCAAATCCTCAATTAAATCAGGATTTATAGAATTTTGTGCTGCCTGATTTATCAGAGACACACTATAATCCTTATTAATAACCATTATTGGATCACTGGCACCGTCAATAACGTCCTGCAAAAATTGTTGTTGTTGTTTTAATTGCTGCTTATTATCTTCCAATTGCTGGATAACATTTAATAGTTCTTCATTATACTTATTATCAATATACAAGCCACAGTCCAGATTTTTCATGTCCTGAATCAATTGAGCTATATATTTTTTTTGAATAATCGAACCATGCTGGGGCATAATCAATTCAATATCTAATTGCTCAATTTTTCTTAAGCTATAATTAAAGATGTCTTTGCCTGGCATATAAGAGGCATGAAATACCTTCGCCTGAGAAAAATAATTTTCATCAGCATAAAATTGCCAGGACTCTTCTATACCACCAAAAATATCACTAGAGAACAGCGCTTTATTCGCTCCATCATAAGTTACAAAAGCGCCGGGGGAATGGCAATAAGGGGTGGTGATAAAGTCCAGTCTCAGGCCATTATTGGTGACCAGTTTAAAAGCATTGTGATCAATTTCATAAAAATCTGCGGCAATTAAATAGTGTTTGACCAATACGGTGATACGACTATGAGTGACAATTTGCAGATCTTTTCGATTGATCAACTGTTCAATCACCGGTACAGATGCTGCCAGATCAGGATCCTGATGATGCAGGATAATATATTTGATATCACTGAGAGTAACAATTGTTTTTGCTTTAGCAATAAGTGAGTCAAACTCCAGCATTGATCCCGGATCAAGCAAAATAGATTCATCACCATTTTTTATCAGATAGGCATGGCATTGAAAGGCATCATTCTTTATATATGAACCAATCCAGTAGATATTATCTGCGATTTCTATTGCTTTTGTGTAGTCCAAATCAATTCCTGATAAAATAGATTTTATTCTCTGAGTGTTTATCCATAGATGAAGCTTTTGTTCTTCATGACCTTATCTTATAAAGATTCTGAAAGAGGGAAACATAAGTAAATACACACTCATTAGTATGATACATGCTCTGCTAAAAACAAGTAAAACTCGCCACTAGTGAGCAAAACAGAGCACCAGCCGCCACGAATCTACAACCAGGATTCTAACTTTCCAACGGGGCTTGTCTAATACTCCTTATAGACAATATCCTGCTCAAAAGTAAACTCATTAAGTATAGTAATCATCCAGTTAAACAATGGTAGCAAAGAACAATAATACTGGTAGCAAAAAGAAATAAAGTTTTCACTATATATTTCTTTTGGCAGAGCTAATTGATACCAGCACTTTAAACCCTTATAACGAATTAAATCAGCATTTAATAATTCTGCTGAATAGCCCGCGGGCATGCGTTTTAATTGTTCTCCATGCAGTTGGACACCTGACTTTAGCAAGCGCTCAATAATATCATAAAGTTCCCCTGCATGCTTAGGATGTGCACATTGCTGCCGCCAGGCAGATAAATATTCCGGACTAAAATGATTGATACCAACACCTAGCTGTATATATTCAGGTCGAATAGACAGGTAAAATCCGGGACAACGAGTTCGTTTTAAGTGCCCCTGCCAAAACAAATACGATAGGTGGCTTTTATACGGCGTCTTATCCTTACTAAAACGAGCATCACGGGAAAATCTATAAATTGAGCCATTCACTTTTGGTACGACATTAATCATTGGTGCAATTTGTTGCAATTGCTCACCCAGATCCTCAACCATATCACGGGATACTTCCAAAATTTCCTGTTGATAAAAATCATAGCGTTCAGTAAACCAGATTTTATTATTGTTTTGCTTGATGTTGCGCAAAAAATCAATCACCCTCGCATCAAAACCATTAAATTTGGGCATATATTCCTCAAAAAATTCATCATAAGTTATTATCTGCTTTGACCACACATATTACTTGACTATTTTACTTGGTTACTGTCTAATAGCTTCAATGTTTAGTGAATCCAATAATTTCTGCGAATAAATTATTGGATTTAATGACATTGGTTATTCATCATAAAGTTTAACCTTTTGTGAACTACCTTTTAAGCAATCACTCTTCCTCCTCAAACCCGAAGGGTTTATGCTTTTATTCAGTAGTTCATTTTTTTTGCTTATTATTAATCGTATTTATTCACCTGGAGAAAGAGTTACACTATCAATAGATAGAAACGCTTTACTCGAGAACATGCTAAAATAGCTCGTTCTTACATTTACTTAATTTAGCAGGATCGCAATAATGGCCGCCTACCACGTATACAGAATTTCACCTACCATAGCCAAACTGGTTAAACCAATGGAACTTCTGCAGGTTTTTGATAACTACAAAGATGCCCGTAGTTTTACTCGGGAACAACGCCAGGATACAAGCAATAGTCCTCAGGATACCTTCAAAGTGATCTTTGCCGACAATGCCCTGGATGCCGAGGAAAAATTAGCCGAATTTCGCGAAAAACCCATCATGAAAGAGTGGGAAAAATAGCCTGACAAATATGGACGAAGATCAATACCGCAACACCTATAAAGAAATGAATCCTACCCGGTGTTATTTCGAAAAATTACTATTATTACGCTATGGTAATTGCAATCAGGCACAAAAATTATTACTTGCTGAACGAGAGGCTTTTGCCTGTAATTCAGCACCAGCCCAGCAGCAATGCCTTTCTTTAATAGAAAATTTACGCCACAATGCACGTTTTTCTTTACAGCTCACCCAGATAGACGGCCCGTTACCACATGCAAAAGAAATTAAAATACAGGTTGGTGGTCTTTTTGGCTTACAACAGCTACTGGCAAAGGAAAATATGACTCAAACTGAAATATTATATGATAATGATGTTAAATTTGGCGTACAGGATCGAGCACCCATAGAAAATATTTTTGCTATTGTTAATGAGGCCGTCACACAGTATCAGCAGCTTGAGAACATACCCTATAACGAAATAGTAAAAACCATTATCAATTTTAACTTACCCGATAGAAAGCGCAGAAAAAAACGTTAAAAACAAAATCCCCTGGTCACAATCAGCGGCTGAGCTAATAGTTCAGCACAACAATCAGTACCCGTGACGGGTCAAACCGCTATGACTTGCGAAATTTAATCACTTCTGCTGTTTTTGGCTCATCCGTAAAAAACGGACGTTCATTATTTTCTACTCCCATAGCCGCCATTAATTCTTTCTCTCGAGCTGAAATCAAAACAAAGCAGGCTTTAATATCATCAACTGTATCCTTGGATAAGGCATGTATCATGCCAGGTTCCGGCGTAGTATCCTTAATAATATTGGCCAGAGTCTTACGCATAGCAACCATAATTTGTTGTTCTTTACTAAGTGAATCAAAATCCATATTCATATCCTGTTTATCTATTCGGATTGAAAACTAATCCTACAATTTATCTGCGCTTTCTTACAAAAGTATCAGAATTATCCTGCATAAAATTTATGCCGTTCAACTTACAATAGCGACCACACTAAAAAATTTGTCTGAAGACACCCGTCGTATGGCAATACATCCAACAGGGCTGCATATGAAAATTACAGAAATTCATTTGTTTTTAAGTACCATAGGCATAGCCTTTATCGGTGTCGCTGTCTCAATGTATCTGACCATCAGTGTTTTCTTCTAAACTTATTAGGATGACTGACGACGTCCTCTGGCACTTTGAAACGCCGTAGTACGTTCACTGCCGGGAGTAAACCATTTCAATTTGTCGTGTAATTTTACCACATCACCGACAATGATTAAGGTGGGCGCTTTAACCTGCTCACGTTCTACAATATCTGCCAGTGTTGACAGACAACCAATATGTACTCGCTGATTTTCTGTTGTCCCCTGTTCAACCAGTGCCGCTGGAGTATCGTCGCTCAAACCATTGGCCACCAGTTCTTTGTGAATAACCTTTACTGCCTGCAGGCCCATATAAAAAACAATTGTTTGATGCTGATGGGCCAAGGCCTGCCAATTAAGATTCACCGTACCATCCTTCAAATGACCGGTGACAAAAACACAGGATTGGGCATAATCACGATGAGTCAGGGGAATACCAGCATAACTTGAGCAACCTGCAGCAGCAGTAATTCCCGGCACAACCTGAAAGATCACATCATTTTCTTTAAGGGTCTCAATTTCTTCACCCCCTCGACCGAAAATAAACGGGTCACCGCCTTTAAGGCGTAAGACCCTTTTGCCCTGCTGTGCATAACGTACCAGCAACTGATTAATATTTTCCTGCGGCACGGCATGATTATTACGTTCCTTGCCGACATACACCAGCTCAGCATCACGCCGAACCAAATCCAGAATTCCTTGTGAAACAAGACGATCATACACAACAACATCAGCGCGCTGCATTAAACGCAATGCTCTGAAGGTCAATAAATCAGGATCGCCAGGACCAGCACCCACCAGATAGACCTCTCCACTTTCTTCAGTAAAATCTTCATCAATAGCACGCTGTAAAGCGTGTTTTGCCGCATGTTCATTACCCTGAAACAAGAGTTCAGTTACCCTTCCTTCCAGTACAACTTCCCAAAAATAGCGGCGTTGCTCTGCTTTAGGGAATTTATCAATCACTTTACTGCGAAAACCATCAACCAGTTGCGCCAGCTTTCCATAAGCTGCAGGGATATAACTTTCCAGACGAGTACGCAATAATCGCGCCAGTACCGGCGAACTCCCACCAGTAGAAATGGCAATCTGAATCGGTGAGCGGTCCACGATAGAGGGCATAATAAAACTGCATAAATGCGGTTGGTCTACAACATTCACCGGCATAGAACGAGCCTTTGCCAACTGAGAAATATTTTTATTAGTCTGCTGATCATTAGTTGCCGCAATCACCAGAACACTGTCACAGGCACTGCTATCACAAATATCCAGCTCTTCAAAACGACGAACAATATGCTTAATCTGGCCTGTTTTAGCCATTTCACTGACTTCCCGGCACAATTGAGGTGCCACAACCTGTACCTGTGCATGAGCCTTTAATAATAAGGCTATTTTACGTGCTGCCACCTTACCACCGCCAATAACCAGACATTGACGGCCTTTAATGTTCATGAAAATTGGAAAAAAATCCACTTGTTTCTTACCTCATATCTCACTATAATTTGACAAAATTTTTATAGCATAAGTCTTATTCAGCGAGCCAGAGCATACCGGCCAACCATTAAAAAATAACATTAGCTATGCAGCTTCTACAAGCGCGTACTTAGAAGCAAATCAGGTGTCTAGCTCAGCCCTAATAGCGGGTTCAGTTCATCATCCATTTCCAGCTCTGATAAATCATCAAAACCGCCGATATGTTTTCCATCAATAAAAATTTGCGGCACACTATCACGACCAATTTGGGCACTTATCTGTCCAAATTTTTCAGCTTCCTGCTCAATATCAATTTTTTTAATATCAACGCCCTTTGCCAGCAATAATTTTTCTGCATTTTGACAAAAAGGACAGGAATCAGAGCAATACATAATCACTTCAGCCATAATTTATCTACCTATTATTCACTTATATAAAAAGATAGATGCATATTAAACCTTCATCATACACTTGCCACTACACCATTAGAGATACTGTAATGTTTCATACTAACTCTGTAGATGTCTCAGGTGACTGATCACTGGTTCAAATACGGGTTTCAGTTTTTTTCTCATCAGGCTACCCACAGCAGTGCTATTGGCAATGGTCGGTGCTAATAGCGTTTGTGAAGCACGACTTAAAAATAAAATCGCCTTAAGCTGAGCCAGTAAATCCGGTGCCTGCAGCTTAATCTGTGTTAAGGCATCACTGCAGGCAAGCCCATTTCCTTCATGGTAAATATTTTCAATCAAAAGCACAAGTTCATTCACATCAGTCTGAGGTTCGCCCAGCAATGTTAAGCCCTGTTCATAATGAGCCTGTATTTGCCCAGCTTCTGCCTGTGGGACATACACATAACGCCTGATACTTTCCAGTAAAGCAGCAGCAATATCATAATTGGGAATACGTTTAAATGATAGCTCAGCAGTTTTCAGAAATGTCTGCCCCGGGGCACTTAATAACTTACATAAACCTAAAGCATAAGGGTTATTGCCCATCAGTAGAGAGGATAGCAACTCTTTGCTCTGTTCATAAGCAGGATGGGCCGCTTGCTGCTGTGGTATATTATCCGGACGAATATCTAAAAAACCCACATAAAGGGTGTTTTTGCTTTTTGCCTTATTCCATAGCTTTGCAACTTCTTCATTGGAAATTAAATCTGCCTGCAATACCAGCCGGGTACTTACCAGCATATCAAGCGGCTCTTGTTCAAAAGGCAGAAATTCAACTAGAAACTGAGCCAGTTCTTTACCTATTTCAGACTGCACAATCGCCGCATTGGCCAGCATACTGCGGGCATTATCAGCGGACTGCATACACCACCAGGCACTTTTAGCTAAATCTGCAGTGATACTTTTATTATTAACAACCGCTGCGACTGCTTCCTCCTCACCCAATAATAGCAGTTTATCCAGACTGCTATTACGCAAGTCACCCATGCGGTTCCAACGGGAAATAAACATCGGGAAACCACCGGGAGCACCCAGTGCTTTTGTTGATAGAAAATCCTTAACTTCCTTTATGTATTTTTCATTCCTGATATTTGGATTAAGCTGAATTCTGGCTTCACCCTTTGCTGTTAAGGCCAACACCAGCAATTTTCCTTCGTCAATGCGAATGGCACTGACATTTTGTGCTAATAATACATTGAGTCTTAAACTATCTTCATTAGATAATGGCATATACTTATCATATTGTCTGTTAATTAATGCATTGGAAATCGTTATAGCCTGGCAGATTATATTTGCCAGGCTAATTCAACTGAATACGTTGCCCCCAAGGTACCCCTTGTTTACCTTTAACCAGCCAGATAACCGGATATAGGGGCTCCTGCAGGGGAAATTCACCATCAGCATCAGTAAAGTAGACTAAGAGGTCGGGGCATATCTCTTGCTTTTCAACCCAGTCAAATACTGGAGTGAAACGTGTGCCTCCCCCGCCTTTAAATTGAATGGGTAATTTCAGTTCATCCCAGGGCTCAAATTCCCATGGGCCTTCATCAGCCACTTCAGTATCACAGGCATGCAGAGCAATTCGGGCACGCACCTGTGCCTTGATCTGATCAACTTCAGCAAGAAACTCATTGATTTCCTTCGTCGCAATGGAGCCGCTAATATCCAGAGCCACCACAATATTTACCATATGGCTGCGCAAACGCGGATAAATGGCCGGTTCACCACGACGGCTTGAAGGGCGGGTATAACTATAATCTTCTCTGGCGGTAGCACTCATATAACGTGCCAACAGCATACGCCAGGGTAATTGTGGCTGTAGTAAGTGATCCACCAGACGCGCCATAGAGCGGCTTAATTTGCCTGCCTGTAATGCCTGTTGGGCAGCTCCGGCCAAACGCTGCTGCCATTGTGCAGTTAAATTTTGAACTTCATCATTATTAGGTGTTGGCGGCGGTTCATGCTGGCCATTTTGCTCACTTGCCTGCTCAGATTCTTTACTATCGCCGGTTTGTCCCTTGCCCCTTTGCCCTTTATTTTGTTGCTCATTATTGAGTTTTTGCTGCTCGGTATCTTTGGCATCACCCTGATCAGCTTGCTCAGCCTGATCATTATCACCCTCAGAGTTATCCTGACCCAGCTCATTATCGGCATCATTTTCATTGTCTTTAAGCATTGGGTATATTTCTTCAGCGGTCATACCAATATATTCACGCAGATGAAAAATATGCGGCGGTGCTGTTAAGCCATCTTCAATAAGAATAGGATTAATGGCAAAATCACAGGCCATATCCCAGCGTAATTTAACCCGATGCTGGCGACGGGCAAAGTGAGATAAAGCACAGTGCAAAGCTTCATGAGCCAGCACAAATTGTGTTTCGTCAACACTTAACTGGGCAATATAATCAACATTGACATAGAGTTTTTTCATGTCTGTATCAGTGGTTTTACACCAGGATGAATCAGCTTCAACAATTGGCAGGCGTAAGACCAGAGCACCGAGGAACGGCTTATCTAAAATAAGCCGGGTACGGGCAGCGCCCAGCTTAGTTTCAATAACTTCATCCATAGAGCATAATATCAGCTATTGCATCTGCCCAATTTGCAAATTCTGCCACGGCAAATAAATCTTCGCCAATAGCACGATGCATATCAGATACCAACATCACTCCCATCTCTTTTTGTCGGAAGCTGGCTGCATATTTAAGAATATTGGTATAGGTGCTATCGGCCCCAGGCGTACCCCGGGCACGAATCGCACGACCTACCAGAGCGGATGCCACCGCATATTGCAAATCAATTTCAGTGGGCGTAGGAACATCTTCACCATTAATAATGGCATCCAGATCAGGCATTTGATCTAAATTTGCAATAAAGG